>ENA-UOUL01004119-UOUL01004119.1-bioreactor-metagenome-genome-assembly--contig:-NODE-4119-length-13868-cov-3.142919_pt1 | contig 13868 bp, 10 predicted proteins | sample MGYA00249838_ERZ747220 | MGnify/ENA primary metagenome ERZ747220 (study PRJEB28778, sample SAMN05720191) | bioreactor metagenome | isolation source: Anaerobic biogas reactor | place: USA:Washington...
AGTCCAGTGCCGCCGGCTCCACCTCCAGCGCCGGCGTCGCGGGGATGTAGCTGTTGAGCTCCGCCGCGATCGCCTCGGCGCACACCCGACAGAATGAGGCCCCCGAGGTGCGCATCCGGCAGCGGTAAGCGGGGCGGTAGCGCCCGCAGTGGTAGTACTTCGCGCCCTCGAAGAGCCCGATCGCGTCGTCGTCGGAGATGACGTTGGCCCGGTTGTCGCACTGTGTGCAATCCGGGTTCTCCATCGTCGGCACTGGCACGCCTGGCGTCAGTAGCGGGCGCCACTTCAGGTCGTCGCGGTTGGTCTCCGTCGTCACATTGGGCTCGCTTGGCTCCCACGCCGGCGCCGTGTCGCGGTCGGTCTCGCCACTGCTGCACCCGGCCCAGTAGTGGTACTCGTCGGCCAGACCGAAGTTGTGCCCCATCTCGTGCAGCGCCGTGTCCTCCCACCCCGCCTTCACGCTGGTGAACGAGACATTGCCACTGGCGCAGCCGCCGTGGTCGGTCGTGTTCACCAGCACGATCCCCACGTGCCACTGCGGCAACTGCGCGTCGAGCGTGTTGCGCACGGTCGTGGTGCTGCCCATAATGCAGCGCCAGATCCCCGAGTTGCAGAAGCTCGCGTCGAAGTAGGTATCGACCATCGTCCCGGAGCCGGTCGCCCCATCGGGACAGGTCGCCGGCTCGTCGACCCCCGAGTCGTCCGACGCCACGTTGAGCCGGTGCACGTTGATCGCGTCGCCCAGGATCGGGTACCAAGTCTCGGCCTGGAGCGCCGTCACGAAGTCGTCGCAGTGCGCGTTGAACGCGGCCTGCTCACCTGCCGCGAACCCCTCCGCCACCAGCACGATGTTCATCCGCGAGGCGTCCGGGCCGTTGTCGAGGATCTTGGTAATCCCCTGGATGGTGCCGTCACTCGTTCCCATCGCCCTCGCCTCCCTTCTTGCGCCCCTGGCGGCGCTCTTCCTCACGCACCGGGAAGATGCCCACAGGCGCTGCCGCGCCCACCGCCTCCTTCTCCTTCACGCGGGGTACCTCCGGCCCCTCGTAAAACAGCCGCACGTCTTTGACACGTGGCAGGTCCGGCACCAACACGTCAATGGTGTAGCCCTCGATGCCACCCTCGATGCTCGCGCGCGAGATCGCGCCGCCGGGCTCGAAGACCTCCACACCCGGGACGGGTGGCCGCAGCCCGTGGCGATAGAGCACCTCGCCCTGCGCGTCGACCACCTCGAACCAGAAGCCCGCCAGGCGCCTGTGCGGTCGCACCCGAAGCAGCTCCTGCGAGCCCGGGACAGTCATCTCCGCAACCTTCACGCGTTGGACGACCCGCCATCTGCCGTCCTTGTACTGCACGCGCAGCCGCATCACCGGGCCGGGCCCGGTTCGCGGTTTCTCTCGTTCCTGCTTTTCGGCATCCATACCCACTTCCTTTCGCTAACAGCATATTCACCATGCCGGTCGCGGCCGTACAGCGATGAGATCGGTGGCCCGGACCCTTGAGGCATCGGCGGAGCTCCCCGGCGTCCGCCGGGCTTGGTCCGGAAGGTGCAACGACTGCAAGCGGAACGCGGCCCGCCTATCGAAAAACCTGCCGGCGTGGGGCGCCGGTCACTCGTGGCGGGGGCCAGTAGGAGTGATAAGAAAGCACTCTATCTCTATTATAGGGGACCTCAGCGAGACTGTCAATAGCGGCGCGTCACCCCAACAGCGCGCGCGCCAGCCGCCCCGACGCCCAAGCCAGCCACTTGCACGCGTGCAACGCTCCCACGGCGACCACGAGACCCAGGAGGCTCAGCCCCACCGCCTCCGACATCGAGTCCACCACCCAGAGCCCCACGATCTGGATGCTCAGCAGGTTGTACGTCAGCGGCGCCGTCAGAAACGCCAGCGCCACGGCGAACAGCGTCGCCACCACCGTGAACGAGGCGATGCCCAGGGGGAACTTGATGAACAGATACGCCAGCCCCTTCCACGTCGCCGTATCGGTGAGCAGCGCGCGCAGCCGATCCAGGAGGCCCGCCGGCGCCTCACGTGGCTGCGGATCAGGGAATCGCACACCCAGCATCCCGGTCGCTATAGCCCGCTCCCACCCCACGAAGAGCCGCACCAGGAGCAACGTCCCGACGAGGATCGGGACGCCCACCACGATCACGATCAGCCCCAGCCCCAGCGAGACTCCGGTGACCAGGGCCACGAAGTATAGAATCCCCAGCGGGAACGCCAGGAGCAGATAGGCAACGTTGAGATAGCTCCGCCCCCGTGTCACAATACGGAAGAACCGCCCAATGCCCGAGACCGGTGCGTCGTCCATATGTCCTCCTCTCACCCACATAACTCATACCCATCATAGCGCCCCTGTTGCCGGCGCGCAAGCATCCCTGAGCTGTCGCGAAACGTCACCAAGAGGGTTGACAATGACCGCAATCTGCCGATAATAAAATAGACGGTGCTGAATAAAAAGGAGGGTAGATCATGAGCAGCAATCCTGCTAGAGTCACCACTGGGCCGGCGCTGTCGGGCGGGCAGCGTCGAGCGTCCTTCACCTTGATCGTCGTCTTTGCGCTGATCTCCACCGGCTGCGCCCTTCTGGGCAGCCCGACACCCATTCCCGAGCAGGCCACCACAACTGCAGGCGCGGCCCCAACAACGCAGGCTCCGGCCTCTCCCACTGCGACCCTGGCTGGGGCGACCTCGACGTCTGAACCGGCAGCCACGCAGACCTCAGCACCACCGGCGGCAACGGCCACGAACACGCCGTCGCCCCCGACAGCCACGTCGGCACCGGGCACCGAGCGTATCAGCTTCGCCGCCGGGGCCACGCAGGCCGGCGTCGAGGGCCAACTCCCCGCAAGCGGTACAGCGCGCTTCGTCCTCGGCATCAGCGGCAACCAGTTCGTAGAACTCAGCGCTACCATCGGCTCCCAGGGTCAGGGGCTCAGCTTCTCGTTGGTCGGCGCCGACGGGACGGTCGTCAAGCCCGCCAACGACACCGGCCCCCAGGGACCCGGCTTCTTCCGCGGGGTCGTTCCGACCACGCAGGACTACATCCTGACGCTCACCGGTCCGGGTGGCAGCCCCTACAACCTGGGCGTCCTGATCCCTGTGCGCCTCACGTTCGCCGAGGGCGACACGAGCACCGAGGTCAGCGGCCTCGTGATGCCGGGCACCGCACGACACTACGTCATCCGTGCGCTTGGGGGACAGACGATGACGGTCGACATCACCACGACCAGCGGGCAGATCTCTACCGTCGTCTTCGGTGCCGACGGCACGGTCTTGCAGAGCGGCAATATCCCCCTGAGCGACTTCAGCGGGCCGCTGCCCACGACCCAGGACTATCTCATCGTCCTGAACTCTATCGCCGCGATCGCAGCGAATTACACCATGCGCGTCACCATCCCGCCACTCGACGAGGCCACACCAGTGCCAACCACCGGCCCTGCCGAACGCATCAACTTCGCCGCCGGGGCGACCTCCGCAATCGTCGAGGGCACGCTCGCCGCGCACAGCACCAAGGACTACGTCGTGCGCATCGGTGCCGGGCAGCTCCTCGAGGTGCTGGTGGATCCGCAGTCAAGCACTTCGCTCGCCGTCGAAGGGACTGATGGCACGGTCCTGCAGTCAAGTGGGGGCCCGCCGTTCTTCCGGGCTACCGTTCCGACGACCCAAGACTACCGCCTGCGCATCAGTACCGGCGGCGTCGCCGTCAACTACACGGTGCAGGTCATCATCCCGGTGCGCATCACCTTCGACGCGGGCGCCACATCCGCTACGGAACACGCCACTCTGCCCCCCTACACTACCGGGCACTTCGTCATCCGCGCCATGGCCGGCCAGACTATGACGTTGGAGACGACGACGACGCAAGGGCAGGTCATTCTGATCGTCTACGGCGCCGACGGGACCGTCTTGCAGACCGACCACGCCGGCAGCCCCAGCTTCAACGGCGTGCTGCCTTCGACCCAGGACTACCTGATCAACGTCCGCTCGGTGGGCACAGCCGCGGCCAACGTGACCCTCGTGGTCACCATTCCGCCACCCTGAGCCCACGCCCCGGATCGTGCCGGACACCTGACAGCAAAGCACCCCCGGGCGCGCGATCCAGCGCTCCGGGGGTGCACGCATCTCAGAACGGCCAACCGCCGGCGGTCAGCGCCTGCTAACCACCTCCGCCTCGTCGAAGACGGTGAGAATCACCTCGCCCACGCCGGCCCGGTCGCGGTCGTGGATCGCGTAGATCCGGCCCGCGGGGCTCTCCACCGCGTCGGGATACGAGACACGTTCTCTTGGATCGAGCACGAGCTGCTGTGAGAACGCGTCATCGTCGTCCGGCTCGCTCAGGAACGCCACCATCCCCGTCCGTTCCTTGGGGTGCGGCGTGTTGATCATCAGCAGCCGCCCCGAAGCCAACCGCCGGATGAAGAACCGCGTACCCGGGTTCACGATCGCCGTCGGCGACCCCCCCGACCACGTCCGCCCGCCATCTTCCGAGAAGCTCTGCCACAGCACACCCGCGCCCGTGCGGATCAGCATCCACAGCCGCCCGTCGCGCCGCTCGACCACCATCGACTCCAGCGCCCAGTGCGGCGCCTCGATCGCGCCGTGGAGTGCCCACGTAACCCCCTGGTCGTGCGATAGCGCAACGCCCTGCAGTTGCCCCGGCCCCGGGAACCAGCCTCCCATCGAGCTTGCCGGCACCTCCCGTGCCCACGTCACCGGCAGCGCCCACGTCCCGTCGGTAAGCACGGTCGGCTTGTTCATCCGGAACGCGAAGGGTACCTCACCCGGCGCGCCCAGCGCCAGCCGCCGCGGCGGGCTCCAGGCCGGTGTAGTGCTCGACGCATCGTCGCTCGACGCATCGTCCGCCACCATCGCCCACACCGAGAAGTCTGCGCCCCCTTCGCCGTCCGTGGCTCGCCGCGCGTGATTGTAGAAGAGCCACAGCCGCCCCGCCGGGTCGTACCACAGGCAGGGATCGTAGGCCCGCGTGGGCGCCGGCGGCGCCGCCACCACCTGGGGAGCGCTCCACGTCGCCCCGTCGTCCGCGCTCGTCGTCAACAACACCACGTTGTCGGGATCCGGCTCCTTGGGCCCGCCCGTATAGAGCGTCGCCCAGAGCCGCCCGTTCGCCTCGGCCCGCTCGATCCCCGGGATCCCCATCCACGCCCACGTCCCCTTCGTCGCAATCGTCACCTGCCGCACGGTGGTCCTCCTTGGTCATAGTCAGTCACCAACCAGAAACACTAAGCACGGAGCGGAAAGCCTACAGCAGAAGGGGCTCGCCACAAGCCCACCCGCCGCCTGGACGCGGAGCCCAGGCCAGATGCCCTCCCTCCCTGCTCTGCTACCCAGGATCCGCCAACTGACAACGGACAACTGTGAACCGTCAACTGGCCTTCTCCCCCTCCGCCGACCGTGCCGCCATGTAGACAACGACCCCCGCCAGCAGAAACAGCCCGATCACCACCACGAACGGCAACCGGCGGTTGACCGCCGACAGCCGCCCGGCAAGCCACCCGAAGGGCGACACACCGAGCAGCACAGCCGCGTTCACCAGCGCCATGATCCGCGCGCGTTCCTTCGGGTCCACCGTCACCACCGTCAGCTTGTCGAGCAACGTGCTCGTGAGCGGGAGACTCAGCCCTTCCAGCACCGTCACCACCAGCAACAGCCCGTAGCTCCCCACCGGCACCAGTACCAGCAGCACCTGGCTTACCACGAACCCCACCAGCCCCAGGATCATCAGGCCACGCTCACCCAACCCGTTGCGGCTGAGCTGCGCCGCCCGCTGAAGGCGGGGCATCCCGAAGAAGAAGAACAGTAGCATCGTGACCGACCGCGCGAAGGGGTAGAGCGCCAGGTGTTGCTGCGGGATGCGGAGCTCTTCCGCTGCCAGGACCGACCAGAAGGTGTTCCGGATCGTCCAGCAGATGTTCAGGATCAGCATGATCGCCCCTGTGTAGAGCGTCGCCGGCGACCGCAGGATCTGGCGCAACACCGCGGGCGACTCCTTCAGCACCTCGAACAGGCCCTGGTGTGCGGTCTCTTTCATACGGGCCAGACCCTGTTGTGTCTCCGTCACCATCACGTTCATCACGACGAACTTGGTTGTCATCATCACGAACGCCAGCAGATAGAGCCCCCGCATCGTCAACACCAATCCGTAGCGGCCGATCAGCAACCCCGTCAACGGCGCCACGAACGCCGCCAGCAGCCCCGCGATGTAGATCCACGAGTAGATATCTACCAGCAGATGCGGCTCGGTGTCCTCCACAAGCAAGCACCCCCACGAGTTCTGGGTCACGCGCCAGACGGCGTTCACAATCGCCGCCACAAGGAAATAGGTGAAGTCCTGAGCGAAGGCCCAGATCAGCACCGGGATGCTCCACGAGACCGCATCGAAGAGGAACGTCGTACGTTTTCGCCCGAACTTGTCGGTGATCGCGCCGCCAAGCAGCGTCCAGAAGACCTGGAAGACCAGGCCGATGCTCGTAACCAGCCCGATCTGGACATCGGTGAGCCCGAACGCCAGCATGTAGACCGAGACGTAGGGTGCATACAGATTGTAGGGGATGCCCCACAGCGGTTCGGTCAGCACGCACCCGCGCGCGTTGCCCTCTAGGTTCTTGAGAGTGGTAATCAGGGAGTGGCTGCCCAAGCGACGCTCCGTATGCCGTCAAGATGGCCCCATCATACCACAGGCTCGGCGGATTTCGGCGGGGCCACGTGAGCAGCGCCCCCCTCCGTCAGCGCCATCGACTTCGTTGCGCCTGGGGCGCTGTCAAGGCGCCAATTGACGCGCCACCTCTCTGCCCTATACTCCCCCTCGGACCTAACCATCCCCAGGGAGGACGCGACCCGATGTCACTCACCAGCCGCTACCACATGCACAAACAGGAGGCCGAGATCACCAACCCCGCCGCGATCGAAGCCGTGCTGCGCGCGGGCCGCTTTGCGACGCTCGCGCTCTGCCGCGACGGCGAGCCCTACGTTGTCACCATGAACTACGGTTTCGAGCCTGCCCATGCCGGCGCAACTCTCTACTTCCACTGCGCCAACGCCGGGCTCAAGCTCGACATCATCCGCGCCAACCCGCGCGCCTGTGGCACCGTCGTGGAGGACCGCGGTTACCAGATGGGGAAGTGCAGCCACAGCTACCGTTCGGTGGTCTTCTGGGGCGATGTCGCCGTCGTCGAGGACACCGAAGCCAAGCGTCACGCGCTCGAGGTGATGATCGGCCATCTGGAGGACGACCCCGACGGCGTACGGCGTCGCGTCCTCGCCGACCCCCGCCGCCTCGCCGGCGTCACGATCTTGAGGCTGACGATCACCGGGTTAACGGGCAAGGCAGGGCAGTAGGCAAGCCGTCTGCAGTCAGAGACCAACCCAGCAGGAAGCAGGCAACAGGGATTAGGTGTACGACGCTCCGAGCGGCCCCCTGTCCGCCCTCTGGGCCACGCACCAGCGGCACGCCGCGGCACCCCACAGCAGACAGGAGGCTTCGGTGCGGAGCGCCGCAAAGGACGCTCTGGGCCGACCACTGTCCGCCTTCTGGAGACGCTAAAGATCCGGACCGTGGGCAGCCCTGTCCTCGCCAAGCCGGTCCGCGGAAACCGCAGACCCGGAGGCTTCCAGCGTCTCCACCTACCTCCGGTCGTCGAGGTCCGTCGCGTTGCCCTGCAGCGTGTTGTTCTCCAGCGTCGGCTGCGCTGTCTCCGTCACGAAGATGCCCCACTTGTTGTTCGTGATCACGTTGTTGCGGGCACTCCCCCCGCCCTGCTCGAAGTAGGCCAGACCCGCCTCGGCGTTGCGGCTGATTATGTTGGATTCCAGCGTTGGCGTCGCATCATCGTTCACGCTGACGCCGTTCTGAAGGTTGTCCTCGATCACGTTGTCCCGGGCCACTCCGCCGCTGGTGGTGAAGTAGAGTAGCCCGCTCTCGGTGTTGCCGCTGCTCACATTGCCCAGCACCTGGGGCTGCGCGGCGTCGCGCACGATGATGCCCGACAGCCCATTCCCGCGACACGTGTTGCCCTGTATCACGGGACTGGCGCTGTCCGACAGACGGATACCCGCCTGGCTGTTGTTGCTGCAGTTGTTCTCTTCCAGCGTCGGGCTCGCCGTCCCATACAGATCGATCCCGTGCAACCCATTGCGCGTTGCCTCGTTGTCGCGCGCGGTGCCGCCCCCCGCGCTGAAATACGCGATGCCGCTCTCCACGTTGTCAGTCGTGATATTCGCCTCCAACACGGGCGCTGCATCGTCATTGACGATGATGCCCGACAGCTGGTTCTCGGTACAGGTGTTGCCGCGCGCCACACCCTCGCTCGTGCCACCATACCGGATGCCCACCTCGGCATTGCTACTGCACTGGTTGCCATCGAGGACCGGGGCCGCTTCGCCGTTGACGGCGATCCCGTGGAGCCCGTTCGCGACACACGTATTGCGCACGGCCTGACCGCCGCCCCGCTCAAGGTACGCGATTCCGTTCTCGCCATTCTCGCTGCAATCATTCTCCTCCAGCGATGGCTGCGCGTCGCCGTTCACGCCGATCCCGTGAAACGCGTTCTCGACCACGATGTTGCCCCGCGCCGATCCCCCTGCGGAGCCGAAGTAGCCGATCCCCGATTGGTCGTTCTGGCGCAGGGTGTTGGCGATCAACAGCGGCTGCGCCTGATCGATCAGGCCAATGCCATAGTAGCCGTTGCGTTCACACGTATTGCCCTGGGCCGTCCCACCGCTGCTATCGCGATAGTGGATCCCCACCTGCGCGTTGTCGCTGCACACATTGTCTTCCAGCGTCACCGCGGCCTCGTCTTCCAGCCGGATACCATCGAGCGTGTTGCCCGTCACCTCAGATGCCCGCACCAGCCCCGACGTCCTGCCGCGCAAGCGCAGGCCGGCATGCGCGTCACCGCCGTCCTCCCGAGTCGCGCCGGTAAAGCGGCACCGCTCCACGGTCACCTTGCCGCCGTCAATTCGCACCACATCCGCGGCGACCGTGCCCTCGTGGCGGACCGTCAGATCGCGCAGCACCAGCGCCCCCTCCCCCACAAACCGCATCACGTAGCCCTCCGACGCCGCCACGATCTCGGTCTCATCCATCCCCGCTCCGGTCAGCGTCAACGACCGCGCGATGTCCAGCGGCGCTGAGAGCCGGTAGGTTCCCGGCCCAAGGTTGATCGACGAGCCAGCCGGCACAGCAGCCACGGCCTCGTCCAGCGTCTCATAGTCGCCGCTGCCATCGCCACTCAAGTTCACCGTCACCGGCTGGACCGCCGTGGGGGGAATCACTTGCGCGGTCGCGCCGTCCGCCGTCGGCACCGTTGGGTCCGTCGATTCCAGTGTGGGCGTGCTCGGCCGGCCCCCAATCGCGCAGGCAAGCGTCACCATGAGCAATAGCCCACCTGCCAGGCCCCGCTTCATCAGTTGAACCCTTGAGGACCCATGCATCTTGCGCTCCTTTCAGCCCGAGTGTAGACCACGGTGAGGGCACCGGCGACAACGACGCCACCATGAGCGGCCGCGAGCCGAGCCTACAGCAATGATATGAGAAACGACCTTGCCGTCAAAGCCGCAGCGGGTCCGCGCCTGACCTCGTCACATGGCCAGGCGCGTACCTGACCAGATGGCCGGTTTGCGACCAGAGTTTACACTAAAAGCATCATCGAATCCAGAAAAACTATTGACACGGGACGCCAGATATGGTATAGTACGATCAATCTAGGGAGAGCAGTTGGTGTAGATCTCCTTAGGGGCGAAGGGAGTCCCGAGTGATTGGACAACCTTGTCGAGGCCCGATCTCGAACTGAGGATATGATCTTCATCAGCTACAGACAACTGGTGAAGAGATCAGAAGGCAGCTAGAGAGAAGGCAATCTCAGAGCCAAGATGCTTGGACTAGAGAACTGAGGGTTCACTATCGGAGTGACCCCCAGGAAGCGAACCAAGCGGAGTTCTGGGAATCCAGGTAGGTGATACTGGGTCTCTATCGCTCGCGAGGGTGAGGAGAGATAACAGGTAGAGCCGAAAGGACGATGAGGTGGACTGAAGGTCACTTGGGACCCCTTCTTTCTTTTGGGGTATAATACGCCCCCAAATGACCACAACGCGCCCAAGCCCCACGGCCAACCCCGATGCTTCGCACGCTGCCCGGCGCTCTCGCGCCGTGCTAGCGCTCGTGCTCACCGCGGTCTTGTGGAGCACCAGCGGCGTCCTTATCAAGGTGATCGACTGGCAGCCGATGTCGATCCTGGCTGGGCGCAGCGCACTGGGGACCGTCGTCTTCCTGATCTACCTGCGCGGACCCTGGCTGGGCGCCCGTCGCACCGGCAACGCACCACGGCGCCGCCGCTCGGCGAAATGGCCCCGCATCACCTGGGCCCACGGGATCGGCGCCGCTGCCTTCCTGGCCACACAGATTCTCTACATCTCCGCGACGAAACTGACCACTGCCGCCAACGCGATCTTCCTGCAGTTCACCGCGCCCGTCTACGTCATACTCCTGGGCATCTGGTGGCTCAAGGAGCGCCCCGATCGCGTCGACTGGATCGTACTGCCCGTCGTTGCCGTCGGGATGGCCTGCTTCTTCGGCGAGCAACTTAGCTTCGCGGGTCTCGCGGGCAACGTGCTCGCACTGATCAGCGGCGCCACGATGGCTGTGATGACCGTCACACTGCGCCACATCTCGTTGCGTGGCAAAGGCCGCGACCCTGATGACGTTCAGGACGAGGGCGCTCAGGGATACACGATTCTGTTGTCATTCATCGCGGCCCTGCTGGTCGGCCTGCCATCGATAGTGCATGAGGCCTTCACGTGGCGAAACGTCGCCATCATCGCCTACCTGGGCGCCTTCCAGATCGGGCTAGCCTTCGTGCTCTACTCATCGGCCATCCCTCACGTGCGCGCGCTGGAGACGACACTCATCACCGGCCTTGAGCCGATCCTGAACCCGATCTGGGTCTTCCTCGTGGTCGGCGAGAACCCCGGACCCCTGGCGCTCCTGGGTGGAGCGCTGGTCATCGGCGCCGTCGTCGCGCGTGCGCTCCTAAGCGCGCGGCCCGCAGCCCGCTCCCAGCAACAGACCATCCCCATCGCCCCCCACCCCAAAGCAAGGTCACGCCCCAGCTGACTGGGGTAACGCCTCTTCTCCCCCCTCTCCCAGGCTGCTGGGAGAGGGGGCCAGGGACTCTTCTCCCCCCTCTCCCGGGCTGCCGGGAGAGGGGGCCAGGGGGTGAGGGCCCCTCCCCTGGCAACAGCCGGTCACCCCTTCAACGATTCGGCGGACCCTGCCGAATGCGATCGCGGATCGTATCGCTGGTGACAGCATCCCACTGAGCCTCGATCCACCACGTGGCGCCAGCCGCGACCCATGGCGAGACGATGGCGGCAGCGGCAGCGGGATCGTCACCGGGCGTCGTTCCCTCCACCACAATGTCGAACGTCTCGGTAGCGCGCGGCCCCGATGGGAGCTGTACATCGACATAGGCTCGCATTGCGGCGACGTCCGCAGGAGCCAATGCCCGGCGCTGCCAGGTCGCACCGGACCCTCGTCCTTTGCCGCCACGTCGACGCCCACCAGCCCGCCACACCATGACGTCGGGCAGTAGCCCATCATAGCGCAGGGCGCGCTCCATGGATCCCATCGGGGCAGCGGCCGCCACATCACCGTCGCTCACGGGCCACACGCCGACCACCCAGATAGGAATTCGCGGCTGCTGCAACGGAGGCGGGCAGGTCATGGGCAAGCCCTTAGCCTCCACCTGATAGTGCTTCCCGTGGTGCTCGAAGGGCTGCCCGCGCCATAGCCCCGTGATGATCGCCAGGCCCTCATCTAGCAACTCGGCCCGCGTGCGCCGGCCTGTCTCCTCGCCGAATGCCTCGAAGCCGGTGTCGAGCGCTCCGAGGCCCACCGACAGGATCAGGCGCCCGCCCGACAGGCGATCCACCGTCGCTGTCTCGCTGGCCAGCTTCCAGGGGCGTCGACGCGACATCGGTGTGATCATCGTGCCGATGCGGATACGTTCCGTTCGCGCAGCAATGCCACCAAGCGTCACCCACGGATCGGTTGCCCAGACCCCATCCCACACGAAAAACCCATCCCACCCGGCCGCTTCAGCCGCCTCCGCGCAGAGAATCGCCTCGATCACATCGTTGTCCGGAAAGACAAACCCGTACTTCACGACGACACCTCCGATCTCGAAGGTACATGGCCCCTGTGGTTCAGTGTACCTACATCCAGTCCCCGCGACCAGCGGCGCCGCGCGTGATCTGCTGGCCCGGGACGGCAAGCCCGCAGCCCAGCCAGCGATCGGCATAGCACGGCCCTGGGGGCGGATCCCCGGGGCCGTGTTGCGTGTGAGGGGCTAGGGGAGGAAGGGCTCGGGCTGGGTGGTGTGGGCGTAGAGGAGCTTGGTGACGTCCTGGTTGGCGTAGCTGGCGGGGGAGAGCTCTTGCCAGAGGCGGCCGGGGCGGAAGGTCTCGGTGTAGGCGCCGACGTGGGCGGTGTAGGGGGGGCCGCCCCAGGGGGAGGTGGCCAGGGCGATGCGGTCGAAGAGCTCGAGGGCGTGGTTGGGGAGGGAGCGCAGGTGGAGCTGGTTGGAGAAGGCGAGTTGGTAGGCGAGCTCGCGCGCGGCCCGCTGGGCGCAGGCGGCGTCGCTGCGGAGGGCGGAGTCGGTGACGAAGAGGGGGCGGGGGCCGACGATAGCGATCTGGGCCTGGTCGGCGGCGGTGCCGGTGTAGGTGCCGCCCTGGCCGTCGGGGCCGCCGGTGACGTGGATGGTGTTGAACTGGGCCAGGCCGACGGTGTAGGAGGCGCTGAGCACGGGGTGGTAGGCGTTGAAGCCGTAGTTGTAGCAGACGGGTTCGGTGGCCACCAGGGGCTTGAACTTGACGGCGCCGTAGAGGCCGGCGTAGGGGAAGTCGGGGACCTTTTCGATGAGGGCTTTGAGGATGGCGTCGCCGGGGACGTTCTGGGGGACCTGGAAGGGGATGGTGAGGGGGGTGATGGCCTCCTGGCGGGTGAGGCCCACCTCGGCCAGCAGACCGTCGACGAGGGTCTGGACGGTTTCGGACTCCCAGGAGAGGGGCTCGGTGACGGTGTAGGTGTGGAGTTTGCCCCAGAAGTCGACGCACTTGAGGAGGACGGCGTCGCGCTGGTAGGTGAGGGTGTGGATCCAGACGCGGGGCAGGCCGGCGAGGTGGGTGCCGCTGCCGATGAGGCAGCCGCGTTCCAGGTCGACGGCCGCGCGCAGCGCGGGGGGCGCGGTGTTGAGGGCGCTGTCGGTGTTGTCGAGCCAGATGTCGGTGTAGGCGCCCTGCAGCGCCCGCTCGCGGTAGGAGAGCCACTTCTTGAACCCTCGATACCTACTCGCACGCCATCCCGGCGATGCAGGAAGAGGCGGCGAGCTTGATCGCGGGGTTGGTGTTCACGGGCAAGTAGCCTGCGTTACTCCAGGCGAAGAGGTTCACGGGGCTGGTGTTCACGAAGTGCGGTGTTGGCTCATGCGGCTTGCGTTCAAATGTTCTGCCCGTAATGCCAAGCGACCGAATGCGCAGCTGAATGCCGCTGCGCCACCCAGCGCCGATACGGAAGCAATGACCCCCTGTCACCGCTGAGTGGAGCGAGAGAACCCGGCTAGCCGTCGGCTTGCCAAATAGGCCATTGCGCGCGGAAGCCAAGCCGCGCCGCAGCAGCAAGCGCCGCCGCCGCATTCTGCAACTTGTCCAGGATGCCCTCAGCCAGCTTAGGCTCGATATGAAATATTTAATGTTCGATATGGAAGCCACCCGCCGGGAACGCGACGACGACACTCGGTAGCGCTTCCATGCTCTGTTCGACTGTGCTAGCGTCGAGCACCAGCGATC
>ENA-UOUL01004121-UOUL01004121.1-bioreactor-metagenome-genome-assembly--contig:-NODE-4121-length-13864-cov-4.303184_pt1 | contig 13864 bp, 16 predicted proteins | sample MGYA00249838_ERZ747220 | MGnify/ENA primary metagenome ERZ747220 (study PRJEB28778, sample SAMN05720191) | bioreactor metagenome | isolation source: Anaerobic biogas reactor | place: USA:Washington...
TCGTTCACGGCGACCTGGGTATTGCGCGGGATCAGGACGACGAGCGGGTCGCCGGGGTCGCTCAGCTTCTTAAGGGTGAAGGTCAGCTCAGCCTGCGCGGCGACGGCCGGCCGGGGCTGTACGTTGAGCAGCTCCAGAAACTTGATGTAGGTCAGCTCGGGGAGCTGGTTGAGCTGGAAGAGCAGCGTTTCGGTCAGCCAGGCGTGCAGCTTGACCAGCGTCATGCCGGGGTCGGAGTCGTTGAAGTTGGTCCACTCCGGCGTGTAGCGGGGGATGCGCGCGCGGGCTTCTTCGACGAGATCTTTGAAGCGGCGGGTATCGAGATTCGGGGCGGTGAGTGGCATGCTTACTGACCCTGTCCTTCGTTGATGTAGAAGGGATACACGAGGTTATGGAGGGCGTTGTTGGCGCGGATGCGGTAGTCCACTTCGATCAACAGCAAATTGGGCGTTTCGGGGTGGCTCTGCGTGCGCACGCCGAGCACGTCGATGCGCGGCTCCCAGCGCAGCAGAGCGCGCTCGACGTTCTGGGCGATCATCGCCCGGGTGTGCGGCGTGTTCGGGGCAAAGACGGCTTTGTGAATGGCGCAGCCAAACTCTGGCTCCATCACCCGGCTGTTGGGCGGCGTGCTGAGGATCAGCCAGATGGCCTCGGCCACGCTCTGCTCGCCGCTCACGTAGGAGAGGCCGCCGCGCCCGTTCACGCGGATGGGGAACTTCCAGCCTTTGCCGAGAAAATCAATGCTCATGCTCAATCTCCTACCAGGACCGTGGGAAAGGCGCCGAGGACCACGCCCTGGGAGTTACCGTCGTTCTGCTGGGTGGGATCGCCAAAGCGCACCAATCCCCGGCTGTCCGGGCCGTAGACGACGCTGCTGCTGCCCTGGATCATCTTGCAGGGGCCCATGACGGGCTTGCCGGAGACGGCGCCCTGGGTGGCGTTGGGCGGCGTGCCGGTGCTGGTGGGCACGCTGGAATCGACCAGCAGGGCCGGGAGGGGGCTGGAGCCGACGAGCAGGTCGGTCGCCACGTCCTGGGCCTGGGCGAGCTGGGCGACGTTGGGATAGGGAATGGGCACGGTGCTCGGGCCGACGACTGTCAGACAGACGTCGGGGAAGGCAAAGGCGATTCCCTGGGTGATGGCGATGGGTCGGGACATGACAGACTCCTGGCTCAGGCGTTCTCGTCAAAGACAACTTCCAGCCGGCGGTAGGCGTCTGCCGGGTGGTCGGCAAAGGGCCAAACGGCGCGCCAGACGACGTAACAGGCGTCCTCGCCCGGCGTGATGACCACCGTGTCGCGCTGCATGACGAGCGTATGGGGCTGCCAGCGCGCCTCCACGTCCGGGCCGCTGCCGCTGTAGACGTAGTAGGTCGCCGTGGCGGTCTCCGGCCCCAGCGTTACCTCGTAGTCCACGCTGCCGTCGCGCTCGACGCCGAGCACGTCGCCGGGCAGGAAATAGCGGAATGGCGCGGCGACGGCGGAATCGCGCCGGTAGCCGTTGTAGAACAGGTTGTCGAAGCCGGCGGGCAGCGGCTCGGGCAGGGGATAGGCGTTTTCGTCGTCGGGGAAGTTGCCCTGCGTCTCGCGCGTAGAGTCCACACGCGGCTCCCAGCCAAAAAGGGCGGTTTCGCCCGCCGGGGCGACGATGTTGCGGCTGTGCCAGGTCGCGCCGTTGACGCGCAGACGCTGAATACCGGCCGGGCCGACAAAGCCCCAGACGACCAGATCGCCCTGCGGCTTGATGGCCGCCAGATCGTGCTCGTACTGGATAATCGTCTCTCTGTCGTCGGGCGGCCCGATCTCAATCGTCTGGTCGCTCTCGAAGATGGGCAGGGCCGTTTCTGCGGGCGCCAGCGCGCCGGTCGCCGGGTTGACGTTATAGGTGCGTTTCACAATGACCGTTCCTGTCTGTTCCAGAGCGCCGCCGGTGCGGCGGAAGCTGTTCAAAAAAAAGCTCGCCAGACCCGTGAGTTCGGGAAAAATCGTCTCCATCGCAACCGGGCCTCACGGGTTCAGGTGAATCGGCTGCCCTTTGGCCGTCAGCTTGGCTGTGGCCTCCAGGTTGATGTTCAGCCCCTTGATGGTGACGTCGCCCGACGATTCGATGGTCACGCCGTCTTTGTTGAGGACGATCGTGTTCGTGCCGGAGCTGTCTTCGATCTTGATCTGCTCGCTGCCGCCGGTGTCGTCCAGCGTAATCTTGTGCCCGGAGACGGTGTGGATGAGGCGGATATTGGGATCGTCGCTCGGAGGGGCGTTGTCGCCGTTCCACAGGAAGCCCAGGACGTAGGGGCGGCGGATGTCGTCCATCTCAAAGGCCACCAGCACCTCGTCGCCAACCTCCGGCAGGAAGTAAAAGCCCAGCTCCGGCCCGGCAAGCGGCGTCGCCAGCCGCGCCCAGGTGCTTTCGCTGCCCTCCGGCAGCCACGGGTATTCGACCTTGATGCGGGCCAGCCCCTCGGGATCGTTCAGATCGGTGACCAGGCCGACGACCACGCCTTTCATGCGACCGCTCATAGGGAGCCCTCCAGCCGCGCCGAAAACTGGGTGCGGTAGCCGTTGCTGTCAATCTTGTGCGTGGACTGGGTAATGCGGTAGACGCCGCTGTAGCGCTGGCCGATGCCGGTGATGGCGATCAGCCGGCCGGCGCGGATCTCGGGCACGCCGACCGAAGTGCCCCGGCCCGTAATGAGGTCCTGCAGCTTCTTCTGCAGGATGCCCAGCGCCTTGCGGTCCGCCTCGTCCTGGCTCTCGATGGGATCTTCGACCACCTCTTCCTCGTATTCCTGCAGGGCGGCGTCGATCGCTTCCAGTAGCTTGGGGTCGGGCAGGTCGAGGCCGACGTCGTCCCAGGTGGCGACGCCGGTGATGCGGCGGTCGTCGCCGCGCCCGCCGGGCCGCCAGCCGCGCACCGTGACTTTCGTGACCTGCCCGCGCGTCTTCACCGTCGGCGTAAACTCCACCAGGTCGCGCCCCCAGCGCAGCTCATACTCCGGGCCGGTGCTCTCGCGGCGGCCGAAAAAGAGGGTGGGGTCGCTGCCGTCGTCGGGCTGGTTGATGTGCAGGTCGTAGCCCAGGCGCCGCGCCCGGCCCATGAGGAAGACGATCGGGTACTGGTTGGTGAAGGACATGAACTCGTAGCGCGTTTCTTCCTGAATCTGCCCCGGCGGGATCTCCACGTCGATCTCCAGCGCCTGGCCGATCTCCTGGGCGATCTCGCTGTCGGTCTTGTTCTCGAAGCTCATCGTCTCCTGCCGCTTCTGTAGCCGGTAGAGCGGGTTGACGGCGCGCAGCCGGAGCGTGGGCAGGCCGCTGGCGGGGAAGCTGGGCGCGGCGGTGACGATCGTGCCCTGCAACATGGTGACCAGATCGGCACCCTGGTAGCCCATGCGCAGCGTCACCGCCGCGCCGGGATCGAAGTTGGGGATGTCGCTGCCGTCAGGGAGCTGCAGCAGGTTGCCGTTTTCGTCGTAGGGGCTGCTGTAGCGCGGGCGGCGCAGGGCTTCGTCCCAGTCGTGCAGGACAAAATCAAAGGAGTCCAGCTCTTCCAGGCTGTCGTTGTAGGTCACTTCTTTCACGTCGCGCACGATCGCCTGGCTCAGGTTCTGGCCCGCCAGCTCAAGCTCGAATGTGGGGGCGTAAAAGGTTCGCCCGGTGTAAATCACGCTCGTCGGGGTCGTCATGGTCAGTGGGTTACCGGCGGCAGGTGCAGGACCGTGCCGGGCGCGATCTGCCGCGCGTTACGGAGCTTGTTGTGCTCGGCGATGGTGCGCCAGCGGGCCGGGTCCTGATAGGCGTCGTAGGCAATCTGCGGCAGCGTCTCGCCTTCGCGCACGACGTGGACGCGCGTGTGATCGGCCGAGCGCAGATTCAGCTCGGTGAGCTGTTCTTCCAGCGTGCGGTACTCGCGCAGCGTCAGCGTGACGGTGCAACGCAGCGGCACCCCGTCGCTGTTGAACAGGGTATAGGTGCGGTCGGCCCGCTCCACGACGCAGTCGAAGGCGGGAAGCGGCTGCTCGTTCTGGTCGGTCGTGAGGCCGGGGAACTGGTCGCCCCAGGTGACGCGGACGATGGGCGGCGCGTGCAGGTCGCCGTCTACCTTGACGAGCCGGTAGAAGGGATCGACCTTGCTCGTCACCGGTACGGCGCCGGCGCCCGTGCCTTTTTCGTCGGTGGTGTCGAAGAACAGCTCCAGATTCAGCTTTTCGCTCTCGCCGTTGACGAACTGGACGATGGGGCTGTCCAGGCCGGGGATCACGACCTCGGCAAAGCGCGCGCCTTTGCTCAGGCCGTACTCCGTCGGGTTGAACTGGACCTCCAGCGGCTCGCCGACGGCATCCTTATTGAGGTCCAGCTTCTGGAAGGTCATCTTTGCCATGGTCAATCAAGCTCCAGGGCACGCTGCTCGATGCGCATGTCTTCCTGCCGCTCGCGCTCCTGCGCCTTGCGCTCGCGCATCAGCTCTTCGACGCGGGCGGCGACCTGTTCCAGGAACTCCGGCGTGAGCGCCGAAAGGAGATATACGTCGCTGGTTACGTTCTGGATATCTACGTCCATCGTCTTTCTCACTCAGATGCCGGCTAAAAGATGGCGCCGGTCAGGTCGTCGAGCAGGGCGCCGGGGGACATGACCAGCTTGAGCTGTTCGTGGGCGATCTCCAGCGTCTCGATGCTGACGGCGCTGCTCTGGGCATTCAGGGCCGGGCCGCTCCACTTCACCGGCAGCCCACGGCTGAACGACCAGATCTTGATGGGGATGCGCAGCTCGTTCTGGAGGATGATGAAGCCGTCGCGCCGCTTGCCCTTGCCCTCGATAAACTCCTGGTGCCACAGCCAGAGGTCCTCGCCAAAGCCGACGCCCCGGCTGAGGACGATATTGCTGGGCGTGATCCGCGTGGGGAAGCGGTGCAGGCGGTCGTTCACACCCCCTTCCTGATAGTCGAAGGTCTCCAGCGTCGATTCGAGGCCGGTGCATTCGCTGAAGCCACCGAGCGCCAGCCCGCCCACGCCGCTGGCGATGGCGCTGAAGGTGCTGCTGGTATCAATCAGCGTGATCAGGAAGTTGAAGGCTGGCAGGGGATCGAAGCGCGGCAGCAGGCCCATCGTTACTCCGTAATCGCCACCGCTTCGACCGTCCGGCCGAGGCGGAAGCGGATAAACTCAAAGGGAATGGCCGGGGCGACGGCGACATCCACGACAAGCTGCCCGGCATCAACGGCGTCGGGCGGGTTGTTCGTCTCGTCGCAGCGCACCCGATAGGCGGCCTCGGGCGTATCGCCCGCAAGCGCGCCCTGGCGACGTAGTGTCTCCAGGAACTCGCCGATGCTGAAGCGCAGGAGCTGGCGCGTGACCAGATTATTAGGCTCGAAAACGGCCCAATACGACGATTGCTCCAGCGCCTTTTCGATCATCAACAGCAGGCGGCGCACGTTCAGGTAGCGCCACTCGGCGGCACTGCTTACGGTGCGGGCGCCGTAGACGTGCAGGCCCCGGCCGGGCAGGACGCGCAGGCAGTTGATGCCGCGCGGATTCAACAGCCCCTGTTCGGCGTCGCCAACCGGGTGACTGAGGGCGCGCACGCCGTCCAGCCGGACGTTGGCGGGCGCCCGGTGGGGGCCGGTCTGCCGGTCGGTGCGGGCGATGAGGCCGGCGACGTGGCCGCTGGGCGGCACCAGGCGCGCCCCCTCGTCGCCATCCACCACCACCCAGGGGTAGTAGAGCGCGGCGAAGCTCGTATCGAAGCGCTGCCGCCAGGTCTGGATAGCGTCGATGGAGAGGGCCGTTTCCGGCGGGTCGAGCAGGGCGACACGGTAGCCGGGCCGGCCCTGCGCAGCCATCGCCGCCTGGATCGCGGCGATCTCGTCGCCGGCAAAGGGCGGCGGGGTCGTCACCGGGGTGAGCGTAATGAGCAGTGGCTCGGTCACGACCTGCCGCGCCTGGGCCGTCGTCTCCAGGGAGAGATAGCCGGCCCGGTCGAAACGCAGGGCGACCTGGGCCAGCGGCAGATTCTCGAAGCGGAAGGAGCCATCAGCGGGCGTGTTCACGGCGCCCGCGTTCACGCCGAGCGGCTGCACGCGCACGCCGCGCAGCGGCGTACCATCGGGCGCCACCACCCGGCCGGCGATCTGGCCCGGCGGCAGAGGCTCCACGTCGTCGCAGTCTACGGGCCGCGGCAGCGGCATGGCGACCGGGGCGGGCGCCGCACGTAACACGACGTCGGGCGCCGCCAGCAGGCTGATCTCGCTGACTGCGGCCAGCGCGTCGAGCGCCGCCAGAAAATCGTCTGCGTCCACCGTCGCCAGGCCGTCGCGTCCGCCGGTCAGCGGGAGATCGCCGGCGTCGGCGGGCCAGCGACCAGGGTCGTTCAGGGCGGCGAGCGCGCCCGCTTCGTCCGCGGGCCAGTTGGGCGATAGCGCGGCGTCGAGGAGGGCGCTGTCGGCCTGAAGCCGCCTGACGACATACTGGCTGTGCTCCGGCGAGAGGGTCAGGTCGGGGTGCGTCTCGACTACCTGCCCATCGAAAGAGATGCGCAAGGTAAAGGCGACCGCCTCTACCTGCATGGGCTGCTGCGGGTCGAGGCCGAGGCCGGTTAACGGCTCATCCCAGGTGACCTGCTGGAGGTGGGGAACCACGGCGACGATGCGGCGATAGGCGCTCGCTTCGGTTCCACCCTGCGACAGGCGGACGACGGTGCCTACTTCAAAGCCGCTCAGCGTGTCCAGATAGCTCACGCCGGCAAGCTGCGGGTCGGGTACGGCTCTCGTGGCCGAGGGGGTCGCCGCGCTGGCGGAGACGGCTATCCGGTTGCCCCAGGCGCCGGGGCTGGGATAGCGGACCGGCTCTTCGCCGCTGCGCAGCGGCTCGCCGGTCTGCGGGTCGTGGACGGCGCCGTGGCTGGCGCTGAGCAGCAGCGCGGGCTGTCCGTCGAAGCCGGAAAGGGTCAGGGACGCGGGCCGGGCCTCCAGCGGGTCGGCGACGCGCACCACGTAGCAGACGGCGCCGCCGTTGGTGAAAAAGCCCTGGACGGCCGGGCCGAGGTAGGCAAAGGGGAGCGCTTCGCCGAAGACGGCGACGAACTCGCGCCAGTTGCTCAGCCGGATGGGCACCAGCAGCGGGCCGCGCCCCGCATAGCCGACAAAAGCGGCGATGTCGGTGCGCAGCGGCGCGCTGGCCGGCCGGCCGCGCTCCACATATTCAAAGTAGACGCCCGGCGTGGTCAGCATCTGGCCTTACGCGACCTCCAGCACCAGCTGCTCGTAGACGATCTCGATTGATTCGATGGCGGCCTCGTTGGTCGTCGCATTCAGCGCCGGCCCTTCCCACTTGGAGACCCAGCCTTCGGTGAAGTTCCAGCGCAGGACGGGATTGCGCGCTTCGTCCAGCAGGACGACCGAGCCGGAGCGGCGCTCCGTCTGCCCGTCGAGCGTCGTCTTGCGCCAGAGCCACAGCTCTTCGTCCGGGGTCCAGCCGCGCTTGAGCATGAGCGGCGTGAACTTCTGCAGGCCGGGCAGCCGCTTCATGAAGGGGGGATCGCTGCCCTCGCGGTAGTCGATGATTTCCTGTTCGGTAGTCAGCCCGCCGACTTCGGTAAAGCCGGCGCGGGTCACGCCGTCAATCTCCACCAGGTAGTTGTACTGGAGATAGGGATCAACACGGTCACCTGTTGCCACGATATGCCTCCTGTTCTTTCACACCGGCCGGGCTGCCGGCCGGGTCTCGTTTTTCAGGCCGGGCGCTTTAGCCCGTCGCCTCGCGCGTCTTCTGGCTGATGCGGATAATCACGAACTCGGCCGGCTTCACCGGCGCGATGCCGACGACGACGATCAGCCGGCCGTTATCGATGTCGTCCTGAGTCATGGTGATGCCGTAGCCGACCTTGACGAAGAACGCTTCCTCCGGCGTCGTGCCTTCCAGCGCGCCGTCGCGCCAGACGGAGGTGAGGAAGTTGGTGATGCTGCGGCGCACCGTCGCCCAGAGGAATTCGCTGTTAGGCTCGAAGACGGCAAACTGCAGCCCGCGCTCCAGCGACTCCTCGACGAAGAGGAAGAGCCGGCGCACGTTCACGTAGCGCCACTCGGGATTGCTGCTCAACGTGCGCGCGCCCCAGACGCGGATGCCGCGCAGGTTCTCGCGGAAGTCGCGCACGACGTTGATGTGTTTGGGGTTCAGCAGGTCCTGTTCCGGCTTGTTCAGCCGTACCTGCAGGTCGCGGATGCCGAGGACCACTTCGTTGGCCGGCGCCTTGTGGACGCCGCGCGTGTTGTCGGTGCGGGCGTAGATGCCCATGATGTGGCCGCTGGGCGGGACGTTCAGCACGTCGCCGTTGCGGCCGAAGCGGTCGCCGATGACAAACCAGGGGTGGTAGAGCGCCGAGCGCGTGTCATCGAAGAGCTGCCGGTGGGCCTGAACGCCGCTGAGGGTGGCGCCTTCCGGCGCGTCGAGCACGGCGAAGCGATAGCGCATGAAGTTGCAGTGGGTGATCAGCGCGTTCTGTACGTCCTGGCTCGTGCGGCCGGGGATGGAGACGATCTTCACGTCCTCGACGTTTTCCATCGTATAGAGGCCGGTGCGCGCGTCGGGGTCGATGGAGGGCGTGCCGATGTAGACGTTGTCGTCGATGCCCGCGAGATCGTCGTCGCCCCCGTCCATCTGCCGGCTGACGCCGCCGAAGGGGATGGTCAGGCGGCGGTTGGCGGCTTCGGTCGCGTCAATCGTCCCGGCGTCGAGATCGGCCTGCACCTGGTCGGCCAGCCGCACCAGATTCGAGGCACCTGTGCGCTCCGCCGTGCCCGCGTCGGTGTCGAAGCGGCCGACGACGCCGGGGGCGTAGCGCGGGTGGGCCGGGTCGAGGCTGAGGTTGACGAACTCCTCACTCTCGACGACGCGGTTGCCGGCGTCAATCCGTTCCACGATGAGGTCGAACTCGGTCGAAACGGCGCGGTCGCCGGCCTGCAGGGCAGCAGCGGCGCCGCCGGCAAGGTTGACCTCGTTCTGGCTGCTATCCACGCCGGCGACGCGCTGGCGCAGCACATCGGCGCCGCCGCGTGTAATATGCAGCACGCTGCCCGGCGCGAGGCCAAAGGTGGCGTCGAGCACGATCGGGTTGTCGCCGGCATCAGCCGCCTGGCCGACGGCCGTCTCCAGGATACTGCTCGGGCGCACGCTGATACGCAGATCGTCGCCCCAGGAGCCGGGATCGCGCCCGAAGACCTGCAGCAGCGGCACCTGCTTGAGGAGCGGCGTTCCCGCCGCGTGGATGGCCGTAGTCGGCGTGGAAGCGATGGAGAGCTGCGAGACGACGTTGCGCACGACGTGAACCTCGGCATCAACGCGCACGATTTGATCCGCCGCCAGGTTGGTCGTGTTGGTCAGGGGAATGACCGAAGCGCCGCTGCTCGCGCCGGTATCGACGGTCCGCCCGCCGGGCTCGCCGGCGGCATCGGCCAGCGTCACGCGGTGGACCTCGGTCGTGGCCTGAGGATGGTCGAAGAGCAGGCCGGCTTCGTCAAAATCGGCGGCATCGGCGGCGCTGATCGTCACGTACTCCGCGAGCGCCGGGTCGTCCGTATCACGGATGCGCAGAATCTCCCCGGCGACAAGGCCGGTGGCGTCGTTGAGGTTCAGCGCCCCGTCTCCGGCGTTCATGTCGCCGGCGATGCGCGCGGTCAGGTCTTCGCCTTCCGTCTCGTCCTGGATAGCCACGTCCACCGCGCCCTGGTCGCCGTGCAGGCGGCCGTAAATACGCATGCCGCTGGCGACGGGCGCGCTCTCTGCCGTGACGTATTCGGAGCGCACGCCGTCCTGCAGCAGCAGGCGGTCGCCGGCGTCGATGTTGGCGCCGTCGTCAATTTCCAGCAGGGTGGCGCCCGCGTCGGCGCGGCTGGAGAGCGCGGTGCTGGCGCCGCTGACCACGTCGGCGCCGTAGAGATCGACCTGGGAGAAGGTGGCGTTGGGGCCGATCACGCGCGTGACGAAGAGGCGGCTGCCGCCGTTGGCGAAGAAGCCCTCGACGGCGTAGGGCAGCGCCGAGCGGTCGCGGCCGTAGACGCGGTGGTCGAGATAGCTGCCAAATTTGCGGACAAAATCGGGGAAGCTGGAGACGAAGGTCGGCACGTTCACCGGACCGCGCTGGGTGACGCCGACCATGCCCGCCGTGCTCGTACTGACCCCTTCGATGGGCTGGTTGCCGGAGGGCACCTCTTCCAGATATACACCAGGCGCAAGATACTCAGGCATCGGGTTTACTCCTTACGTTGTTAAATGGAAATGTTGTTCATTTACAGGCCGGCGGTAGTCCAGCCGCCGCGTCAGGGTCAGGGTGGAAAAGCCGGCGGCGGTGACCTGCAGCGTAATTTCCTCGGCGACGGGCAGATCGGGCAGCGTGTAGGCGCCCAGAGGGTTGCTGACGACCGGGCCGGCGGGAGACGGCGCGGTCACGGCAATGGAGGCGCCCACGACGGCGACAGAAGGGTCGTCGGCGCGGACCACCCGGCCGACGAGCACGAGAGGCAGCGGCGCCAGCAGCACGTCGAGCAGGAGCGGCAGCGCAGGGCGGCGGGCCAGCGCCACTGTCTGCCCTTCGACCTCGCGCGTTGGCTCGACAAGCTGCAGATCGGCCTCGGTCAGGCTGATGGGCACCGTCGCCGTCGCGTAGCGGGGCGCGCTGACGACCAGCTCGAGGTCCAGCGTGTCGGGGGCCGCGAGCACGGGCAGCGCCGAGCGCGGATCGCCGTAGAAGGCGTAGAGGCCGGTGGGCAGGTGGTGGCGGAGCCGGAGGGCCAGCGGGCGCTGGGGCGCGGCCTGGAAGCGCAGAAGTATGGAGGGTTGCGTCCAGGGGGCGCGCCCGCTGAGCGCGTCGTGGATGGAGCCGGCGAGGAAGACCTGCCGGCTGGCGACGCCGGACAGCGCGGTGAGTGTCATCCGCCGCGCTCCTTCGCGCCGACGACTGTGTGCGTCTCGGCGACGCGGTGGGCGGCGCTCTCCGGCTGCAGCGAATCGACAGTCACCACGCGCACCTTGTAGGCGACGGAGAGCTGGTAGGTAGACTGCAGCGCGTTCCAGACCCGCGTCAGCTCTTCCACGGTCAGCGTCTCCAGGCTGACGCGCAGCTCCGGGCTGTTGCCGCCGAAGCTGTTGTCGAGGGGCGTGCCGTCGAGGGCGGTCAGGATGGGCGTGTCGTGGAAGAATTGCAGGATGCGGCCGAGCAATAGCTGGTTCCGCTCCTGCGACTCGTCCAGCGGCGTGATCAGATAGTAGAGCTGGAGGGCGAGCGGCGGGTAGCGGAGCTGGTCGGGCGTGGGGGTCAGCGTCCGCTGGTTGCGCAGGTGGGCGTCGGGCTCGATGTGGTAGAGGAAGATGGAAAGGACCGGCGGGCCCGGCGCGGCGTCGGGCGGGGGATCAAAGACGATGTCCCGCGTCATGTTCGTTACCTGGAAATCGGCGTCGGGGGTGGCCTGCAGCGCCTCAAATATCTGGCGGCGCAATTCCAGAGAAATGTTCTGCAGGATGGCGAAGCTGCTCATAGCTCCGAGGCCATTTCCTGGATGAAGCGCTCGATAAAGGCGTTCATCTCAGTCATCTCCTGAAAGTAACGCGCTTCGCCGGTCAGGGCGTGGCGTATCTGCCCGCGCCAGACCACCGACCGGCGGTCGGCAGTTACTTCTTCCAGCCAGAGGCGGATGACAAAGGTCAGGCGGGCGGCGTCGGGCAGATTGGCGAGGCGTGAGTCCATGCGTTCTGTCCACGTTATCAAGGTGCGGGCAGCGTAACAGGGCGGCGTCGAAGCCGCGTCTTTTGGCCGTCTATGAAGCGTCTCAACAAGGATTGTGGGGGAAAAGAGGCGGCTTAACTGCCCTGTTGCCGGCTGAGATAGGCCTGGATCGTCTGCTGGCAATCGGCCAGCTGCCGGGCGATCTGGCGCAGGTAGGCATCTACGCCTTCCTCATGGGAGCCGGAGGCGGCAGGCGCGGGGCGGCTGGGCGGCACACCTGGCGCAGAGATCGCTTCATAGAGCTGGATCGTCTCGGCGGAGGGGGCGACGTTCAGCTCTCTCTCCAGCGTGGCGCAGCATTGCTCGTACTGGCGGAGCGCGGCGGTGCGGTCGCCGCTACTGGCGTAGAGGCGCATCAGGCGCCGGTGTGTGCGTTCGTGGGCACAATCACAGCGCAGGATTTGCTGCCCGTAGATCAGCCCCTCTTCGTAGAGGCCGTGGGCCTCGCAGTAGGCCATGAGCTTGTCGAGCAGGATGAGGTAGATGCTTTGCAGCCGCTCGCGCTCGAAGATGCACCAATCCTGGTAGCAGTGGGGCAACAGGTCGCCACGGTAGAGCTTTGTGGCTCTCAGGACGCGGCAGTAGGCCTGTTCGTGGAGGGCGCTGCCGGGTAGATCGCGGGTCTCAAGGTAGGCGGCTTCCAGCGTGCGCACGTCCAGCTCGAAGCTATCGGGCGCGACCACCTGCACGCTGTCGTCGTCCACGGCGAAGAGGGGCGGGAAGCCATGCTCGTCGAGGGCCGTCTGGATGCGCCAGAGCGTCTGGCGCAGATATTTGCGGGCGGCGCTGAGGGAGAGGTCGGGCCAGAAGAGCGTGGCGAGCTGCTCGCGCTGTTGCTGGCCCTGCGCCAGCAGCAGATAGGCAAAAAGCTCCCGCACCCTGGCTCCCTCCAGTCCGGAAACCGGTCGCCAGGCATCATAGCCGACGTGAAAACCACCAAGGAACGCGATGTACGGTTTGTGGATACGTCCCGTCATTACGCCTCTCTCAAATCTAACGTTCGTTTTGCCGTACCGGCGAGGGGCTCCGGAGGCCGGTCAGGGGTGGTTGTGGGGCGCAAAGAAGGCGGGCCGCCGGGGATCGCCGACGACTGCTGTGTGTGGGTTGAAATTTGCCGGGCACTGTACGCTAACGCGCTTATTATGCTCGGCGGCGTGCGCGGCTGCAGTATAATGGTTTACATTGTGAAAGATTCGACCCCCGTCAGCGAAGAACTTAGCGCTCTGGGCGTTCCACACCGCCTCTTTCGCCACCCGGGACCCGTCCAGTCGCTGGAGCAGGCCGCCGCCGAGCGCGAGCAGCGCCCGGAGCAGGTCGTGCGCAGCCTGCTCTTCCGCCTGGCCGAGGACAAGTTCGTCATGGTGCTCATCGCCGGGCCGGCCCAGGTAGACTGGCGGGCGCTGCGCCACACCCTCTCTGAATCGCGCCTGACAACCGCCAGCCGGGAGGAAGTGCTGGCCCAGACAGGCTACGAGCCCGGCGCCGTCAGCCCGTTTGGCCTGCCCCGCCCGATGCGCATTCTCGTGGATGAGAGCGTGCTGGCCGAGGAAGAACTGTCTATCGGCTCCGGCGTGCGCGGCACGGCTGTGATCCTCGATTCGCGGGCGCTGCTGGCGGCGCTGGGCGACGTCGAGGTGGTTTCCGTAGCCAAAAAGCCGTCCCAGTAGGGTTACGAGGGCCATCTGGCCGGCCGAGTTTCCGGGCGACGTTCTCCGACGCCCACAAATCGTCTATAATGAGTGCAGCCGACTGGTTGTACGAGCCGTTTACCCCAGCGGAGCCAACGTGCAGATTTCGGGCAGACGCACTACGGGATTGCCGAAGAGCAGGCCTATGAGCCGCTTCGAAAACAGGCGATGGTTGAATCGCCTGTTGCAGGCCGTTGAAGTGATCCTCGCCATAGCCCTGCTCGGCGTCCTCGCGGAGATCGGGCTCACGCTGCACGCGGCCCACGCAGCGGCCCGGCCGCAGCCCGAAGGATCGGCCGCAGCGAGCGCCCACCGCCTGCAGATTCCGGCTATCGGCGTCGATAGCCTCATCTATGAAGGGTGGGACGAGGAGAGCTTACGGCGCAGCGTGGGCCAGCGGCCCGG
>ENA-UOUL01004123-UOUL01004123.1-bioreactor-metagenome-genome-assembly--contig:-NODE-4123-length-13861-cov-3.583575_pt1 | contig 13861 bp, 11 predicted proteins | sample MGYA00249838_ERZ747220 | MGnify/ENA primary metagenome ERZ747220 (study PRJEB28778, sample SAMN05720191) | bioreactor metagenome | isolation source: Anaerobic biogas reactor | place: USA:Washington...
GCTTGCAGCCAGGAGTAAACAAGATGGGTCATCCATTCCCTGAACCGCACCTGCCGGAACTGCCGGTGCAGCCGGCGACGCCCGTCATCTACGTCGCCGAGCCGGTCCTTTGGGAGTACAAACAGCTTGCCCGCGATCTGGAGCGCGAAGAGCTGCTCGACGAAGCGGAGCTGAACCGGCTGGGCGAAGAGGGCTGGGAGCTGGCTGCGGCGCTCGCGCACGGCGAGCAGGCCACTTACATCTTCAAGCGCATCCGGGCCTGACCGGCTAGATTAGCGGGCGCCGACCGTCACAACCCCGCAACGGCGCCCTAAGAGCCGGATCAATCAATCAGCAGCGGTCCCCGGGTGATGGCAGCGCGCACGGCCTCCAGCTCCCCGAAGTCGGGCGGAATGTATTCGACCCACCAGGTCACGCCCACCTCTGCCAGCGAGCGGATGTAGCTGCGCTCTTCTTCCCAATCGTCGCGTCGCGGATTTCCCCCCACGGCGATGTCGTACCCTTCCAACGATCCGCGATATTGCCGGACAAGGGCCTGCAGGTCGCGCACGTCGTCCGGCATCATGTAGTGGGTCTGGTGCTTATACAGACAGGAGCCATCCCAACGCGCCGCGCGCCGCGACGGGCCGGGTAAGGGCCACCCGCCGCCGACCCAGATCGGAATCCGGGGCCTCTGAACTGGTCGCGGGAGGAAGGTAACTTCCCTGACCTGATAGTAGCCACCGTCGTAACTGAACGGCTCGCCGCTCCACAGGCCGGTTATCACGTCCAGCGCTTCGTCCAGCATCTGCGCGCGTTGCCGGGTGTCCATCGGCTCGCCAAAGCGCGTGAAGCTCGCGTCGGCCTCCGCCGATTCGCTGGGATCGCCCAGACCCACGCCGAGAATGACGCGCCCGTTGGACAGGTGGTCCAGCGTCACCGTCTGCCGGGCCACCTGCCACGGCCTCCGGCGGCTCAGCGGCGTCACGTTCGTGCCCAACCGGATGCGGTTCGTGCGTGTCGCGATGGCTGCCAGCGCGATCCACGGATCGTATGTGGGCACTTCCGGGTGATTCTGCCAGACAAGATAGTCTTCGAGAAAGACCCCATCCCACCCCGAATCCTCGGCCAGCCGCGACAACTCAGCGAGCGTTTCTGGATCCCCCCACGTTCCGCCATTGGGAAGAGCAAGTGCATATTGCATAGCTATCTCCACCAGTACTTTTTAGTTGACGGCGTTCGGCGCTTTCCCGCCGCCGAGCACGGCGACGATGTTGGCGGCGGCGGTGAGGCTCATGCGCTCGCGGGTGCGGGTCGTGGCGCTGCCAATGTGGGGAGCGAGCACGACATGCTGATGCAGCGCCGGCAGGCCGGGATGGACGGCGGGCTCCTCCTCGTAGACGTCGAGCGCCGCGCCGGCAATGGCGCCCGATTCGAGGGCCGCCACGAGAGCAGCTTCGTCCACGATGGGGCCGCGCGCCGTGTTGATCAGGATGGCCGTGGGCTTCATCAGCGCGAGCTGCGCCGCGCCGATAAGATGGCGCGTTTCCGGCGTGAGCGGCAGGTGCAGGCTGACAAAGTCACTCTCGCGCAGCAGGGTGTCCAGATCGACGCGGCGGGCGCCCAGCTCCGCTTCGACCGCCGGGACGGGGCTGCGGCTGGTGTAGAGGATGGGCATGTTGAAGCCGAGAGCGGCGCGGCGGGCGACAGCGCTGCCGATGCGGCCCATGCCAGCGATCCCCAGCGTTTGCCCGCTCACGTCGAGGCCGAGGTGGGGCTGGAATAGCTCCCAGCCCTGATAACGGCCGGCGCGGGTATAAGCGTCGGCTTCGGGCAGGCGGCGCGCTGCCGCCAGCAGCAGCGCCATGGTCAGGTCGGCGGTCGCCTCGGTGAGCACGCCAGGGGTGTTGCTGACGACGATACCGCGCGCTGTCGCCGCCCCCACGTCTACGTTGTCGTAGCCCACCGCCACGTTGGCGACGATCTCCAGCGAGGGCGCGGCGTCCAGCAGGGCGGCGTCCACCCGGTCGGTGAGCAGGGGCATGAGGGCGCGGGCGCCCTGCAGGCGCGCCGCCAGCTCCGCGCGCGAAAGCGGCGTGTCGGCAGCGTTGTGATCGACTGTCAGCCCGGCGCGCTCAAACAGGTCGAGCACAGCGGGAAAGGTGCGGCGGGTAATAAGCACGTCGGGCATAATGTGAGGCTATCCAGGCGGCGGGGCGGTGGGCTGCCGGCCTGTTTCCTTCAGGTAGGCCTGGTACGCCTTCCAGCCGGGGCACCAGGTGGTGTGCCAGCGCCAAAGTCGGGCCATGAGGGAGCGGGGTCTGGCTTCGGCCTGCCGCCGCATCGCGCAATCTTCGCAGCCGAACTTCTTCTCGGTGGTCATAATCGTCCTCCCGAATTGGCTGTAATGTTCCCACCACCTGACAGCATAGCATAGCTGGGAATGGATGTGAAGGCGTATTGCTGCTCTGAGTTGGCGGGGGCGTTCGCTTCCTATAGACCTTTTGTCATGTAATAGCGGACGTGACCGCGAGGGAAATCTGGTAGCTCGCCCAACACCCGGTAGCCATGCTGTGTATAAAACTCGGGGGCCTGGAAGCTGTAGGTCTCCATATAGGCATTTTGGGCCCCGCGTTTCCGGGCTTCGTCTTCGGCCTGCACCACCGGCGATGCCCGTAGCCCTGCCCACGTAACGCTTCCTTCACCCACCGCAGGTCGACGTGCAGCCAATCCCAGTGAGTAGCTCCGATCACGCCGCCGGCGATTTCCTGGTCTGGCGCGCGCAGCACGAAACAGAGGCTCTGATGCGCGTCGGGACCTGCCTGTTCAATGTTGAAATCCCCGATGCCCCGCCGATGATCCCCCATTCCGGCTCGTCTACGTAATCGATCTGATAGCCTTCATCCATGGGTCAGTCCACGCCTTTGTAGGATACTTTGTTCAATCAACGCTAGCACTTGCTCTGGCTGCTGCGTGGAGAAGGCGACATCCTGTACGGGCCCAACCTTCTGCCGGAGCGCTACGACCACCCGCGGATACTCGAGGAAGTTGAACATGGCCCGGTAGCGCCCATCAAAGAAGGAGAAGTGGATGCCGGCCCCGCCGATACGCCGGAGGGAGGTCCCGTCCAAGTCGCAGCGCTCGACGTTCGCCAGATCGATAGTCCAGTGGAAGAGGCCGAATTGTAGTCGCAAACCTTCTGGACTGAGGCGCACGATTAACGTCCGGTCGTTCAGCGCGTAAAAGAGAAAAAAGAAGAAGAACCGGGAAGGAACTTCCCGAGGATGCCCCGGCCCGCCATCCTGCGCCAGCGGGCCAGCAGAAGGCTGAGGAGCGCCAACGCCACGAAGAGCGTTTCCGTTCTGGGCGAGGTGAGCGTTTCGCAATGGGTCCAACCATCGCTGCGGTGGGCGGCGTTCATGGACTCTAGCCCTCCCTCTTGGTGCGGCAACACGGCAAGTATAGAGGGGGCATAGAATACGGCAAGCGGCGATGAAGAGTCCGCTACAGCCTTTCGGACAGCACGTAATTCTCATACCAGCCCGCGACCGTAGGCTCGTGCTGCGGCGCCCACAGCTCCCAGACCTGCCGGACGTAACTGCGAGCCTGAGCCGCACGGGCTTCGGGCGTTGGCGCCTGCACGATATCAGCCACGTTCAGACTACCCTCGAACGAGGGTGGGGCGAGCCAGCGAAAGCGGCTGTGTTTGGGCTGCCGGCCCTCGCGCAGGGCCCGCCGGCGGATCCACAGGGCGTTCTCCGGCGCCACGCCGCGCACGAGCACGCCGTACAGAGCCAGCAGATGCACGGCTACGGACTGGGTAGCCTGGTCGGAAGGATGGCCCGGATGTTGGGCCATGTAGGCGTCGGTGATCAGGCCATTGAGCGGCGCGGGCGCGAGGGGCGGCTCGCCGGCATTGATCAGTGCGGCGAACAGCGCCCAGCAGGCCGGCGACGCGCCGACGTAGCGGTGGGCCGGCCCGTCGAAGCGGGGCAGAACGACCCGGCAGTCGGGACAGGTCTCGAACTCCGGCTGCGCCATCCTGCTCTAATCAGGGCAGCACCGTCGCATCGGCGAAGGTGATCCGGTAGCCAATATCGGGCAGCTCCAGCATGGTCGGCGTCGAGCCAACCGGGCCTTCTATCTGCTGCTGGCCCATAATCTTGACCACGTCCTGCCAGTTCTGGCTGCCGGTCAGGTAGAGCTCGGCCTCCAGGACGACGACACGCAGCGGCGACGGCAGCGGATTGGGCAGCGTGAGCGTGCCCTGCCACGAGCGGATGAAGCCACTACCGCCGCCGGGCGCCAGCAGCGTCGCCGCCACAGGCTCCCAGCCGGCGTCGTCACTGGCGTCGGCGTCGCCAAACTGGCGGCGCTCCAGTCGGGCGACCACGACCGACGAGCCGGGGATGGCTACGTCCTGGTTGAAGTAGCCGGGACCGGTGACGGTGACCGGCAGCGTGCCGCCGGCCACGGCGTTGTTCAGGTCGTAATCCACCTGCCGGTCGGGCACGACCTGGATGAAGTCGGAGAGCACCACGCGCGAGAGGTGGGCGCCGGGCACCGAGATGGGCTGGAAGCGGGCCAGCGCCAGCCGGACGAACGGGAAGTAGCCGCGGCCCACGTTCATCTCGACGTCGGCGTACCAGAGGCCGCGGTTGCCATCGTAGGCGGGGGCGAACCCGGCAACGTCCACGGCCGGGCTGGCGATCTCCGCCAGGCTCAGGTTGGTGTCGGTCGCCGCCGCGTTGGCGAAATCGCCGAGGGCCAGCGGAGCCAGCTCAGTGGCCCGCCACAGCGGGTCCATGCCCCATTCGCTGGTGTAGCGCTTCAGCGTGTCGGCGTCCTCGCTCTCGACCGGGACGGCCGGCGGGCGGAGCAGGACGCCCAGCAGCTCGCCCGCGCCGGAGGAAAACCAGGGCCGTTCCATATAGACGCGCAGGCCGCCGCCGCGCCGCACGCGCGTCCTGACGCCGCCGGCTTCGCTTTCGCTCCACTGGAAGGTGGGCAGCAGGTAGAGCGGGCGGGCTGCGTCAGGCCGGGAAGTATTGGGCACGTCCAGCTCGACGACCACCGGCGCTTCCGAAGGCAGCGGGCGGATCAGATTGTTAGGGTCGGCAACCACAGCGGGCGGGAAATGCTCGCGGAAGCGCGTCGAGCCGATCGGCCTGTAGCTGACCCGGTGGTACTTCGTGTCGCCGAGGACGTGCCGGACAGCCGTCTCGGCGCTGCCCATCGCGGCGAGGATGCTGGCGAACGTCGGCGCGTCGTCGGCCGGGTCGGGCAGAATCAGCTCGGCGACGTGCATCTCCTGCCCCACCGTATCGACGTCGGGCTGGTTGGCCGGATCGGCCGGGTTGTCCAGCGGATCGGCCCACTGCGCCCAGAGGTCCACCTTGCCTGTGCTCTTGCCGTCCACGGCGAGCGTCCCGTCCAGCGAGGCGTCGGTATCGCCAACCTGCCGGGCTGGATTGATAGCCAGCGCGCTGATCTGCGGGATGACCAGCGGCTGCTGGACGGCGTGAACGAGAACCAGCGTGCGGAAGGGCAGGTGCAGCCAGTTGCGCCCGCTCTCCGTCTCGGCCCGTAGCTGGGCCAGATTGGGCGGGTTGGCCTCCTCGGCCCAGCCCCAGACCGCCATCTGGTCGAGGTCTTCGGGCAGGAAATAGGAGCAAATACGAACCTCGAAGGTCTCGCCCTGCGGCACCTGGACGGAGAGCACACGATTCACCGCATCCCATGCCGGTAACGCCGGGGTGTCGCCGGCCGGCAGCCCGGTAATGCGCAGGCGGAGCGGTTCGGGGTCGGGCCAGCTCCCGGCGAAGGCCAGCCGGTTAACGCCGTCGGTAACGTCCAGCGGGCCCATGCCGGGCAGGCCGAGCAGCAGGACGCCCCGGGCGAAGGGATCGGGCAGGTAAGCCACGTCGAAGGTGTCGTTGGGCTGCAGCCAGTACGTCCGCTTCTGTGCCGGGTCGTCCACCTCCTGCACGCCGGGGATCAGCTCCAGGTCGCCCGTCGTCAGGTTGAGGCGATGGGTGGTGGAGGCGGCTTCACGGCTGGCGAGATCGTAGGCGGCCTGGTCGCTGAGCATGCCGGGCGTGCCGTCGAACCTGCCGTGGCGCTCGGCCATCAACTGCGCCGTCTTGGGCGGGGCGATGTGCCGCTCGCTCTGCTGGGCGGTAATCGTGCCCGGCGGGTCTTCCACGGTCGAGCGGACCGTGATCGTCTCCAGTGATTCCCCCTCCTTGGGCGCCTCGCGCAGCATGACCGTCGGCGGGCTGACCGGCTCGAAGCGGCGGAAGGTGAAACTGGTCGTGATCTCCGGCTGGTCGGCGGCGAATTCGGGCGAGGCCGGGGTGAAGACGCTGTTGCCCGCCAGATCGACCACGCGGGCGCGCAGCCGGTAGCTGTAGCCGAAGCGCAGGCGCGGCAGGCTGCCCGGCTCCGCGCGGAAGCGGGTCTCCATCTTGAACGGGGTAACGGCCGGGTTGTCCGGATCGCCCGTGGTGTGGTCGGGCAGAATGGCGTCGCCGGGGCGCGGCGCGCTCAGGCTCCAGCCGTCCCAGGTGAATAACGATTCGTGGGTGCGCAGGACGACAGGCGCGTTGGGATCGAGCGGTTCCGTCGCGCCCATCTGCACGAACCCTTCGTCAGCCTCGTCGGCCAGGCTGAGGGCCGGGCCGCCGCCGGGCGGCTCCAGGAAGTCGTAGGTGCCCCGCCGCCGGCACAGGCTGCGCCATTGGGTCGCCTGGTCGTCCCAGACGTCGATGCGGTAGCCGCGCACGACATCCTCGGCAAACAGCTCGTCGTCGGGCGGCGGCGCGGGGTCGCCGCTGGCCAGCGGCAGGACAGGTGACCCGTCCACGGCAGCCAGGGCAGCGTTCAGCGCGTAGGACTTGACGAAGGTCTGGTAGAGCTGCGCCGGCTTATCCGGCCGGACGATGGAGATGCCGGCCGTCTGCAGGGCGGGCAGGCCGCTCTCGTCGGGCGAGTTCGCCGGCTTTTCGTCGAGGGTGTAGACGCCGACGAGATTGGTCGCCATGTTCTGCAGCTTGATCCCGCCGCCGGCTACGTCTACCTGTTGCACCTGGAAGAGACTGGCGTCGTTGAGGCGCAGCAGCCCTTCGCTGATTTCCGGGTTGACCGGCCGGGGCCGGGCAATGAAGCGATTGTCGCCAAGCCGGTAGTGCGTCCTGGGGCTGTAGTGAGTGGTCGGCGTCGCCGTGGGCACGCTGGGGACGACCCTCACGAGGCCGGGGTCGGCCGGCAGATCCGCCGGCAGCGTGACCTCCAGATCGACGACGAGACCCAGATAGCGCAGCAGGTTGGGATAGTCGCCCAGGGCGGCAATCATCTTGTGGAAGTCGTAGATAGACGCCAGATCGGGCTCGGTGGGCAGCGCCACGGATTGCACGCTCGTCGGCTCCAGATAATTTTTCAGATCGTCGAACGCCTGATGTTGCGCGCTAACGGCCGGGCTGCCGCCCTGCCCGCGAAGCAGAGCGCCCAGCGGCATCAGCAGGGTGAGCAGCCCCAGCTTCTCCAGCAGCCAGCGCAGAATGCGGATGGGCAGGAGCAGGCAGCCCATCAGGCAGCCGGCGCAGCCGCCCCCACCGCCGCCGGGCTCGCCCGGCTCCTCGGGCTCCGGCTCGTCAATGCGCACCGGGCCGCGGTCCGGGTCCACCGGCACGTAGGGCGGCTCCGGCTCGACCGGCTGGGCAATGTCAACCAGATCGGGGTCGTTGATGAGCACGCTGTCGGCGGGCAGGTCGAGGCCGGCGCCGTAGGTCGGGTCGGTCGCCACCCGCGTGTAGACGCCCTTGATTGTCTCGTGGATGGTGCTCGACGGGAAGGTGAGAATGGGCGTGCCGGAGAGGTCTTCAAAGACGAAGGGGATGACGTCGGTGTCGTTCTTGAAGAGCGATTGCCACAGATCCGAGCGCAGGCCGGCCGGCACAACATTGGCGGCGATGGTCGGCCCGCCGTCGAACTCGACCTGGAAGCTGGCCTGATCGACGAGCGCGGGCCAGTCCAGAAAGTCGGGGAAGCTGCTGAGCTGCATCAGCGTGACGCTTGGGTCGTCGTTCCACAGCCGGGGCGAGGCCAGCACCGAGAGGCGCAGGGTCGTTCCTTCCGCCAGGGGGCCATCGCTGCCGTTGGGGAGAGCCGTCCAGATGATCGTCTGTTTCAACATAGCGTTTTTCCCTGCAAGTGCCGCTTCAATCGGGTGTCCGGCTTACGGATAGTCGGCGAAGGCGTCGCAATAGTCGGCCCAGACGCTCGGCGAGACCAGCTCGCGGAAGGTCGGGTCGGAGCCGGCGAACTCCCGCTCCATGGAGATGCTGACCGACGCGCTAAAGAAGAGGATCTCGATCTTCACCGTCAGCTTGGCCTGGCCCCAGAGCGTGCCGCCGTGCGGGCTGATACCCTTGGAGGCGTAGGTCAGGCCCAGGTAAAACTCCAGCGAGACCGTGATGATGCCCAACACAGAGAGCGAGCCGTTGGCGCGGAAATAGCCGGTCAGCGAGAAGTCCGCGCCGGCCTTCTGGAAGTAGAAGCCCGCCATCATCGAGGCCTTGCCGCTGGCGACGCCGAGGTTGATCGCCGCCGCGGCGCCAAACTCCAGCGCGGCCTCGATCAGCACCACCTTCTCGATGCCGATGTCCATGCTGAAGAAGCCGCCGCCGCCGAAGAAGGAGACGGTGAGGATGAACGGCTGCTGGCGCTCGCAGAAGGCGAAGTGGAAGTTCATCGGCGCGTCGCCGAAGGGCAGGAAGAAGCCCGCCGACAGGGTGATGTTCTGGATGGTGAGGATGCCGATGCCGATGGTGGGGATGCCCAGCGTGTAGCCGACGTTGAGGCCGGGATCTGGCGCGGTGACGATGTCCAGGATAGGCGGGTCGCTGAAGCCATCCAGCGGCAGATAGTTGCGCAGCTCGTTGACGAACTCCAGGATGCCCAGGAACTGGATGTCGTTGAGTTGCACGGAGGTATCGACTTTCTTGTCCTTCTCCGCCGTAAAGGAGACGGAGTCGAAGCCGATGCTGATCAGGTCGTTGGGCGACGGCAGCAGGACCACGGCGAAGTCGGTCAGCTCGCCCTTAATGCTGTAGGTCGGCGGGCTGGCGTCCAGCTTCTTCTCCAGCACGGCCTGCAGGGTGAAGGTGGCGCCCGGCCCAGGCACGAAAAGGCCGGTGTTCACCAGCTCGTTCTGCGACAGCGTCCAGGTGTAGGTCGTGCGGATGATGTCGCCGTCCTGGACGGTGACGAACTGCGGAAGCTTGCCCGCCGTATTCGCGGCGTTGGAGAAGACGAGATCCTTGATAATCTGCCACAGCTCGATGCCGCCCAGGAGCTTGACGCCCGTATCGAAGATGTCCTGGGGGTTGAACTGGCCCCCGACCATCTGGTTGACCGGGCCGCCGACCGGGCCCAGCGCGCGGGAGAGACCGCTGATGTCCAGGTTCGGCGCCACCAGGCCGCCCGATTTGTCTGTCGAGCCAAAGTCCAGCGGGCTGTTGCCGACGATTTTGGCGAATACCTGCGCCGCGTTGCCGATGCTATTGCCGCTGGCTGCCGTGTACGTGCTCTCCCATTCGATAGTCGAAGGAGCCGGCTTGCCGACGAGGTTCTTAACCGCCGGAATATCGACCTGCGCCTGGGCCATGCCCGGCCAGAAGTGCGGCGTCTCCGACGGCTTGTGCTCGGCGTCGAAGCTGATCGTGCTCGTCTCCAGCGTCGTGTCGCCCGGCTCGTCGGGCGGCGCGTAGGCCAGCGACTGGCCGCCAAAAGCGCGCTGCCGGCGGTCGCCGGTGACGGAGAGACCGTTGTAGTAGCTGACCACGTTGGCAATCGTCGCCAGCTCGTCCACGTTCTTGCTGACGAAAATGAGCGGCGCGTTGAACTCCAGCTTGCGCCCTTCCCAATCCGTGGCCGAGAGATGGAAGGGGAAATCGACGAACGCGTTGCCCGACAGCACGCGAGGCCAGAAGACCTCTTCGTTCGGGTCCATGATCTTGCTCTCGGGGTCTGTCGGATCCTGGAGGTTGGGCGTGACGCGCGTCTTGAGCGTTACCGAGCGGAAGGGCGACTCGCGGTGGGTGTAGGTGCGGGTGGGCTGCCGCACGAGGATGAAGCGGCGCTGGAAGAGGTAGGCGACCTGCCCCGGCGTTTGCCGGTCTTCGAGATAGCGGAATTTGCGCTCGGTGACCTTGACGAGCACGGCGCGATGGCCGAAGGGGAAGAGGTAGCCGGCGTAGAGCACGCGCACGTAATGGTCGCGGGCCATCGTCGCCACGTGGCGCCACTGCATGACGGTCAGCGAGCCCAGGCCCGCTCCCAACGACGGCGGCTCCCAGTCGCCCTGCAGCTTGAGCCAGGCGCCGAGCGTGCTGAGCATGATCTGCTCGGTATCGACCGGCTCCGGCGTAAAGCCGGGCAGGTGATAGTTGGAGGTCAGGTGGACGATCTCGTTGCGGTCCCGGCCGTCCAGCGACATGCGGAACGGCTCGTTGCTGTGGTCCTGGAGGTCGCTGCTGAAGTCGGGCGACCAGACCGCCCGCACGCGCGGGTCGCCGTCGGCGCGGCGGCTGCCCAGCCGCGTGTGCCACAGCTCGGTCCAGTCGTCGTGGGCCACCGGCGTGGAGGCGTGCGTCCAGCTGCCCTGGTCGTCGGGCGAGAGGTAGAGGCGATAGGGCGCTTCGATAGCGGTCTGCGCCCCGGTTGGCGGCGTGACCTGCGGGGGAGGCGGGTTGTTGGTCAGTCGCTGGATGATGGCGGACGGCGAGCAGCCGGTCGGCGGCTGGTAGCTGGCTACGGGCGTGACCAGCAGGGGCAGCCGGGTCAGCGCATCCAGGAGGCCGGGGGCGTTGAAGGGAATCAGCTCGCCCGGCGGCACGGCGAAGACGAGCCGGCTGGGCCCGGCAAGCAGGGAGAGGACCCGCCCCGGCGAGAGCGGCGATTCGTTGCCGGGATCGCCGGGGTTATCGGTGACCTGGTAAAAGGCCTGCTCGGCAATGTGTTGGGGCTGGAAGTGGGCGACGAGGATGGCGCCCGCCTGGCCCGCGATCTGGCCTGGCAGGCTCCCTGCCGGTGGGGTGAAATCGACGTTGCGAAAGTCGAAGTTCAGGACAAGCAAGTCCTGCGGGCGGATCACCGAAACGGAGAAACTCAGGGTCGGCATGACCAATCCTCCTGAACGTCCTGACTGGCGGAGGTCCAGATGCTCGGTTTTCAGTGCAGTCTAAAAGCCCATGCTTGGGGAGCGACGAGCCCGTCCGTGGACCTGGGTGCGGAATCGTGCCGGCAGGCCAGGAAGCAAGGCAAGAGTGAGAAAGCGCGGACCAGAGAACGCCGACGCAGAGACCGGCGTTGAAGTAACCATAATAAAACAGGGACGCGAGCGCAAGTGTAAAGTAGTTTACAGATCTGCTGTTGCCCAGATGACAGTACGGGAGCGCGCTGGCGGCTGGAGAACCCAATTCTCTTCTTGAACGTACAGAGAAAATCGGATTGAATACAGGCCCATAGCGGCCCAGCCAGAACAAAGAGGTTAATGGTAACGATGAATAGCCCAACCACGACCCTGGCCGCGGGATTAGCGGCGCTTGGCGCAGGTTTGATCGTTGCGGGCATCAGGTTTTCCCGCCGGCGTAAATCTGCAACCCGTTTTCCCGTAGATGCCCTGGCTTCCGGAGCCGGTAGCCCAACCGGCAAACGCTACGCAACTGATGTACAAGATGACCGTGAGCAGCCGGACGCTATCGCGCGGCAATGGAAGCCGCTCCTAGAGTACTTCTTCTGGGTCACGGCGCTGGCTCTCCCCTTCTGGCTGTTTGGCGGAGACAAGCTACCCTTGCCTATCAATCTACCCACCGGCGCGCTGGTGACGTTTGTCCCCACGATCGCCGCCGCCATCACGTCGTACAGATATGGGGGAGTTAAGGCTGTCCAGGCGCTGCTCAGGCGAGCAGCCGACTACCAGAAGGTCAGAGACAGGAAATGGTATCTGCCGGCGCTGCTCTTGATGCCAATCATCGCTGTTCTGTCGTACGCATTGATGCGCTTGACCGGGCGGTCGCTTCCGGCGCAGGTCGAGCTATCGTTGCTCATGGGGCTGACCTTCCTGGCCCTCTTCCTGATCAGCGACATTGGCGAAGAGCTGGGCTGGACAGGGTTCGCCCTGGAGCCATTGCAGCAGCGTTGGGGCGCCCTCCGGGCCAGCCTGCTGCTGGGCGTCATCTGGGTGGTCTGGCACATCATCCCCTGGATACAGACCGGCAATCCGGCGAGCTGGATCTTCTGGCAAGGCCTCTTTTCGGTGGCCCAGCGTGTGCTCATCGTCTGGGTCTACAACGGCAGCGGCCGGAGTGTGTTTGCCGCGACGCTGGTTCACGTCACCGCCAACCTGGGCTGGGCTCTGTTTCCAAACGCCAGCTCCCACTATGATCCCTTGGTGACCGCCGCGGTGACTTGGCTCGCCGTGCTCGCCATCCTGTTTGTCTGGGAGCCAGCGACGCCGAGCCGCTTGCGGCGCGGCTATGTACGTAGCCGGTAGACAACAAACAACGAATAACGTCATTCAGGAAATCGAGAGATGCGACCCCTTGAAGTTGTGCTCTTACTAGCTGACTTATTTGCCTACGTCTCTGTCCTACTCCCGAAGCCTCGCGCGCCGCGCTGGCTACGCTATCCGGCATTTGCCGCCCTGCCCATCGCCGGTGCTCAGGCGGTCATCGAAGGCCCGCGCTGGCAGATGATTCCGGCCTATCTGTTCGGCGCGCTCATTTTCCTGGCCGGAATTGTCAGGTCCCGCCGTTGGGCCAGCACACCCGGCAAAAATCGGCCGCTTGTCACGTACCTTGGCGCCGGGCTCGGTGCCCTCGGGCTCGCCCTCTCGGCGACGTTAGCTGCCGTTCTGCCGGTCTTCCGCTTTCCACGACCCCATGGGCCCTATGGGATTGGGACCATGACCTACCACTGGGTCGATTCGAGCCGGCCGGAGATCTTCACTGATGACCCAGATGACGTTCGCGAATTGATGGTGCAGGTTTGGTATCCCGCCGAGGTCGATCCCTCCGCCCCGCGCGCACCCTACGTCGAAGACGGCAGAATCCTTGAATCGACGCTGCGTCTGATCAACCTGCCCGGCTTCATTCTCACGCACCTGAAATACGTGACGACAAACGCCGTTCCTGGCGCGCCTGTAGCTGGCGCTCAGACGAGCTATCCGCTGTTAATCTTTTCGCACGGGCGTGGCGGCTTTCGCCAGCACAACACCCTGCAGGTGGAGGAACTGGTCTCGCATGGCTATATCGTCGCGACCATCGACCATCCCTATGCGGCTAGCGCGGTGCGCTTCCCGGATGAGCGGCTGGCCACCTTCGACGGCCGGATGTTTGATCCAGAGCACCCCGGCCACGCCAGATTTTTGGATGGTGTGATCCCGTTCCTGGCTCAGGACGCCATCTTCACGCTCAACCGGCTGGCTGCCTTGAACGAGGCTGACCCAAACGGCCTCCTCACCGGACGTCTGGACATGCAGCGCGCCGGAATCTTTGGCTCCTCGTTAGGCGGCATCGTCAGCGCCGAAGCCTGCCTTCTGGAGCCTCGTCTACAGGCCTGCCTGGTGCAAGATGTGTTCATGCCAGCCGACGTCGTCGAGGCAGGTTTGCAGCAGCCGACCCTGTGGTTCAGCCGGGATAGAGGAACGATGCAGCTTGAAGGCTGGACCCAGGAGGATATCGACGAGACAGAGAGTACGATCCGGACCACCTTTGAGAACAGCCACGCCGATCGCTACCTGGTCCTCGTGCCGGGTATGTTCCACAATGAGTTCTCCGATGCTGCACTTCTAGCGTGGCCCCCGCTAGCCAGAAAATTG
>ENA-UOUL01004125-UOUL01004125.1-bioreactor-metagenome-genome-assembly--contig:-NODE-4125-length-13860-cov-3.335123_pt1 | contig 13860 bp, 13 predicted proteins | sample MGYA00249838_ERZ747220 | MGnify/ENA primary metagenome ERZ747220 (study PRJEB28778, sample SAMN05720191) | bioreactor metagenome | isolation source: Anaerobic biogas reactor | place: USA:Washington...
TTCACAATCGCCACCGTTGGGGAGGGGGCTTGTGCGGTAGATCTTGCCGCACGCCGTGCCCCTTGGAGCTACGCCAAACATGGGGTATATTGCCGGGGTGCGGATCGCACCGGTGGTCCGGTCGGGCCGGTTGCCACCGTGGACGAACAAGGAGTCATCGGCGAGCGAGGCGCAGTCGTGCTTGTCCGGATTCCATTGATGCCCGCGAAGTCCCCCGCCCCGCCGTTGCCCCGCAGCGGCCAGCCCCGCGCCTGGTGGCGCGTTCCCGCCAGCCGCAGCGCCCTGGCCTGGCACGCGGCGCGCGCGGCGCGGGCCCACGGCGCGCCACTGCTGCTGGTCGCGCGCGATACCCATGCCGCGCACCAGCTCGAAGCCGACCTGCACACCCTGCTCGGCCGCGACGCGGACCTGCCGGTGGTGCTGTTCCCCGACTGGGAAACCCTGCCCTGGGACCGCTTCAGCCCGCATCCTGACATCGTCTCGCAGCGCCTGGCCACGCTGCTGCGGCTGCCGTCGCTCGAGCGCCCGGCGGTCGTGATCGTGCCGGTGCAGACCCTGCTCCAGCGCCTGCCGCCGCTGCGCTACGCGGTCGGCGGCGCGTTCGACATGAAGGTGGGCCAGACCCTCGACCTCGATGCGGAGAAGCGGCGGCTCGAGGGCGCCGGCTACCGCAACGTGCCGCAGGTCTACGACCCGGGCGACTTCGCGGTGCGCGGCGGACTGCTCGACGTGTACCCGATGGGCGCCGCGGGCCCGTTCCGGATCGAGCTGTTCGACCAGGAGATCGAATCGATCCGCGCCTTCGATCCCGAGACCCAGCGCTCGCTCGACAGGGTCGAGGCGATCCGCATGCTGCCCGGCCGCGAGGTCCCGACCGACGCCGAGGCGCTCGGCGACGTGCTCGACGTGCTGCGCGAACGCTTCGACATCGACACCCGCCGCAGCGCCCTCGCCCAGGACCTGCGCGCCGGAATCGCGCCGGCGGGCATCGAGTACTACCTGCCGCTGTTCTTCGACGACACCGCCACCCTGTTCGACTACCTGCCCGATGGCGCCCTGCCCCTCGTCGACGAGGGCGCGCTGGAGGCGGCGGACGCGTTCTGGAAGCAGGCCGGCGAGCGCCACGAGTAGCTGCGCCACGACATCGAGCGCCCGATCCTGCCGCCCAACGAGCTGTGGATGCCGCCTGACGCGCTGCGCGAGCGGCTCAACCAGGGCAGCCGCATCGAGCTGTGCGGCGCCGGCCATCCGCGCCATGCGCAGGCAGCCGCGCTCGGCGACCAGCCGGCGCCGACCTTGCCGCTGGCATTGCGCGAGACCGCGCCCGGCACGGCCCTGAAGGATTTCCTCGCCAGCTATCCGGGCCGCACGCTGGTGGCCGCCGATTCCGCGGGCCGCCGCGAGGCGCTGCTTGAAATGCTCGACGCCGCCGGGCTCAAGCCGGACGTCGTTCCCGACTTCACGGCATTCGTCGCCGGCGGTGGAGCGTCGCGCTTCGCGATCGCGGTCGCGCCGCTCGACGACGGCTTCGCACTGGACGATCCGCTGCTGGCGATCCTCACCGAGCGCCAGCTGTTCCCCGAACGCGCCGCGCAACCGCGTCGCCGGCGCCGCGCCGGCCGCGAGCCGGAAGCCATCATCCGCGACCTGGGCGAGCTCGCCGAGGGCGCGCCGATCGTGCACGAGGACCACGGCGTCGGCCGCTACCGCGGCCTGGTGACGCTGGAGGCCGGCGGCCAGCCCGGCGAATACCTCGACATCGAGTACGCCAAGGGCGACCGCCTCTACGTGCCGGTGGCGCAGCTGCACCTGGTCAGCCGCTACTCCGGCGCCTCGCCCGAGACCGCACCGCTGCACAACCTCGGCGGCGAGCAGTGGAGCAAGGCCAAGCGCAAGGCGCAGGAGAAGGTCCGCGACGTCGCCGCCGAGCTGCTCGAGATCCAGGCCAGGCGCCAGGCCCGCGCCGGCCTCGCGCTGCCGCTCGACCGCGCCATGTACGAGCCCTTCGCCGCGGCCTTCCCGTTCGAGGAAACGCCCGACCAGCACGCCGCGATCGAGGCGGTGATCCGCGACCTGGGTTCCAGCCAGCCGATGGACCGAGTGGTCTGCGGCGACGTCGGCTTCGGCAAGACCGAGGTCGCGGTGCGCGCGGCCTTCGTCGCCGCGGCGGCCGGCAGGCAGGTCGCGGTGCTGGTGCCAACCACCCTGCTGGCCGAGCAGCACTACCGCAACTTCCGCGACCGCTTCGCCGACTGGCCGATCCGGGTCGAGGTGCTGTCGCGGTTCAAGAGCACGAAGGAGATCAAGGCCGAACTCGACAAGCTGGCGGAAGGGAAGATCGACGTCATCGTCGGCACCCACCGCCTGCTGCAGAAGGACGTGCGGTTCAAGGACCTGGGCCTGGTGATCGTCGACGAGGAGCAGCGCTTCGGCGTACGCCAGAAGGAGGCGCTCAAGGCGCTGCGCGCCAACGTCCACCTGCTCACCCTCACCGCCACGCCGATCCCGCGCACGCTCAACATGGCCATGGCCGGGCTGCGCGACCTGTCGATCATCGCCACCCCGCCCGCGCACCGGCTGGCGGTGCAGACCTTCGTCCACGCCTGGGACGACGCGATGCTGCGCGAGGCCTTCCAGCGCGAGCTGGCGCGCGGCGGCCAGGTCTACTTCCTGCACAACGACGTCGAGAGCATCGGCCGCATGCAGCGCCAGCTGCAGGAACTGGTGCCGGACGCGCGCATCGGCATCGCCCACGGCCAGATGCCCGAACGCGAGCTGGAGAAGGTGATGCTCGACTTCCACAAGCAGCGCTTCAACGTGCTGCTGTGCTCGACCATCATCGAGTCGGGCATCGACATCCCCAACGCCAACACCATCATCATCAACCGCGCCGACAAGTTCGGCCTGGCCCAGCTGCACCAGCTGCGCGGCCGCGTCGGCCGTTCGCACCACCGCGCCTACGCCTACCTGGTGGTGCCCGACGGGCGCTCGATCACCAGCGATGCGCAGAAGCGCCTGGACGCGATCGCCTCGATGGACGAGCTCGGCGCCGGCTTCACCCTGGCCACCCACGACCTGGAGATCCGCGGCGCGGGCGAGCTGCTGGGCGAGGACCAGAGCGGGCAGATGGCCGAGGTCGGCTTCAGCCTCTACACCGAGCTGCTCGAACGCGCGGTGCGCTCGATCCGCCAGGGCAAGCTGCCCGACGTCGACGAGCCCGTGGACCGCGGCGCCGAGGTCGAACTGCACGTCCCGGCCCTGATCCCCGAGGACTACCTGCCCGACGTGCACACCCGCCTGACCCTGTACAAGCGGATCAGCTCGGCCCGCGACGAGGGCGAGCTGCGCGAACTGCAGGTGGAGATGATCGACCGCTTCGGCCTGCTGCCGCAGCCGGCCAGGCAGCTGTTCGCGACCGCCGAGCTCAAGCTGCAGGCCACGCGCCTGGGCATCCGCAAGCTCGACCTGGGCGAATCGGGCGGACGGCTGCAGTTCGTCGAAAAGCCGGCGATCGACCCGATGGCCGTGATCCGTCTGATCCAGGGCCAGCCCCGCCACTACCGGATGGACGGGCCCGACAAGCTGCGCATCAGCCTGGAACTGCCGGACTTCGACACCCGGCTCAAGGCCGCGCGCGGGCTGCTGGTCGCGCTCGACCCCGGCGCCGCGGCCGCCGCCTGACGCCCCGCGCCGCGGCGCGGCGGGCCACGCTCACCGGGCCTCGACCGCCCCGGAGCGAGACTCGCAGGCCCGCCCGGAGCCAGTGCCATGCCCTACAAGCAGCTCGGCGACCTGCCCGACTCGGTGCGCGACAACGTGCCCAGGCACGCCCAGGAAATCTATCTCGAAGCCTTCAACAGCGCCTGGGACCAGTACGCCGATCCCGACGAACGCCGCGGCGACGCCAGCCGGGAGGAGACCGCGCACCGCGTCGCCTGGGCGGCGGTCAAGCAGAAGTACGAGAAGGGCGACGACGGTCGCTGGCACCGCAAGGGCGATTGAGCGGGCGGCGGGCACGGCGCCGCGCGGGCGCACCATGCCGCACAATGCCGGGATGGCACCGCTCCGCCCCCTCATCCCGCTGGCCCTCTCCGCGCTGCTGGCGGCGTGCGCCGGCATGCCGGCCACGCCCGGCGACGCCACGGGCGCCACCTACATCGTCGTCCGCCACGCCGAGAAGGAGGACGCACCCGGGCCGGATCCCGCCCTGTCCTCCGAAGGGCAGGCACGGGCCGAACGGCTCGCACGCCGGCTGGCGGGCGAACCGCTGGTGGCGGTGTACGCCACCGGCTATCGCCGCATCCGCGACACCGTCGCGCCGGCCGCGCGCCGGCATGGCCTGGCGCCGCGGACCTACGATCCGCACCAGGCGCCGGCCGCCTTCGCCGCCGCACTCCGGGCCGCGCATCCGGCCGGCACCGTGCTGGTCGCCGGCCACAGCAATACCGTCCCGGCCATCGTCGCGGCGCTGTGCGCCTGCGAGACCGGAGCGATGGACGAGTCGGAGTTCGACCGGCTCAGCATCGTGCGCATCGACCGCGACGGGCGGCCCACGCTCTCGGTCACGCGCCAGGACGACGCCGGCCGCTGACGCGGGCGCACGCCGGACGCAGGCCTGACGCACGCGGTCGGTTTGCGCCCTTCCCGGACTGGCACGACAGCGCCGGACAGTGACGGGCTTCAAGTTTTGTGCATTGCGCCATGCCCCCCGCCATGGCAAGGTCGGAACATCACTCAAGGAAGATCCCCATGAGCATCCGACGACTTCTTTTCCTGTACATCGCGGCCCTGCTGCCGCTTCCCGCCCTTGCCCAGGCGCCGGCCACCTGTCCGGAGCTGCCTGCGTCCAGCGGCCTGAGCTGGGAGTCGACCCAGGGCGACGACTTCCTGTTCTGCAAGGCGGTGCGCGAGGACGGTTTCCAGGCCTTCTCGGTGATGTTGCGCGAGGAGTCGACGTTCCGCGAACGCTTCGGCCTGCGCGAGGAGAAGGGCGTGATCGACGGCCACAAGGTGCGCTGGTACCGCGGCCAGCTGCCGAACAGGGACGCCATCGTTCGCGAGACCCTGATCGAGCTCGACGACGGCCTCACCGCCCACATCATGCTGCGCGTGGAGGACGAGCGGCAGCTGGCCGACAGCCTGCGGCTGGCCGGGATGCTGCGGTTCAACGATACCCGCGTCGGCAGCAACTGAGCATTGCCCGCCGCCGCGCGTGGTGGCGGGCCGTCAGTCGCCGCCCATGGCGGTGGCGCGGAACCGCACCCGTTCGGCCAGCATGCGGTTCTCCGCGAGCCGGGCTTCCGAATCCGCGCGCACCACGATGTGCGCCGTGTGCCGGCGGCCCAGCTCGACCAGCGTCTCGCGCACGTGCACGTCGCCGCCGGTCGCCACCTCGCCCCGGTACCAGCGCACCTTGTGGCCATCGATCCGGCCGTCTTCCTCGCGCAGGCTGCGGTCGGCGCGGAAGCTGGAGTCGCGCCCGAGCATTACCGAAAACGCCTGGGAACCGTCGTCGATCCGGATCGCGCGGCAGAACAGGAAGTCGGGACCGTTGACCACGTCCCAGGTCAGTTCCGCCCCGGACGGAAGTTCAGGGCAATTCTCCGCCGCGCCCTGCGCAAGCGCATGGCCCGACCACAACAGGCCGGCCAGCAACAGCCACTTCGATTTCATCGGAACTCACTCCATGTAGCGAAGGGACCACGAGGTCACAGCTCTGCATGGGGGACGTGCTGCACCGCAACAGCATCGTGGCGATCATCGTCCAGCAGGGGGGATGAATTCCGTTTCACGATCCACTATACCCCAACGTCCGGTGCGGCCAAGGCGGTGGCGCGCGCCCTTATGCACCCCGCATCCCGCAATTTCCGTGCCCGCGCGCGGGGGCGGCGCGCGGTCGCTCCCGCGCCGCCACCGTGGGCGCATCAGAACCGGCCCTGCTGGTAGTCCACGAAGGCCTGCATGAGTTCCTCGCGCGTGTTCATCACGAAGGGGCCGTGGCGGGCCACCGGTTCGCGCAGCGGACGGCCGGCGACCAGGAGCAGGCGCGCCCCTTGCGCGTCGCCCGCCAGCACCAGGCGCTCGCCGCCGCCGAGCACCGCCAGTTCGCCGGCGGACACCGGGCGCGCGTCCTCGCCCTCGCCCACCGCGAGCGCGCCTTCGAACACGTAGGCGAAGGCGTTGTGCCCGGACGGCAGCCCATGCGTCCAGCGCACACCCGGTGCGAGGCTGACGTCCAGGTACAGCGGATCGGTCGCCGGCTGCACGATCGGGCCGCGGACGCCCTCGACCTCGCCAGCGATCAGCTTCACCCCAACGCCCTCGGCCGGCGCCACCACCGGCAACTGCTCCGGCGGGAATTCCTGGTAGCGCGGCGCGGTCATCTTGTCCTTCGCTGGCAGGTTCACCCACAGCTGGAAGCCGCGCATGCGGCCTTCCTGCTGCTCGGGCATCTCCGAGTGCACCAGGCCCCGGCCGGCGGTCATCCACTGCACGGATCCGGGGACCAGCAGGCCCTCGTTGCCGTGGTTGTCGCGGTGGCGCATGCGCCCGTCGAGCATGTAGGTCACGGTCTCGAAGCCGCGGTGCGGATGGTCGGGGAAGCCGGCCAGGTAGTCGTCCGGCCGGTCGGTGGCGAACTCGTCGAGCAGCAGGAACGGATCGAGGTCGGGCAGCATGCCGCCGCCGATCACCCGGGTCAGCTTCACCCCGGCGCCGTCGGAGGCGGGAATGCCGCGGACCTTGCGGAGCACGCGGGCGTCGCTGGCAGGCACGGATGCGTTCATGGTGGCTCCCTCGGGAAGGTGGCGACCGATATGGGTACCGCCGCCCGCGGGCGGAACGCTCGCCGGTGGAACGGTACTTGCCAGCCGTGCGGCGCGCCAGCCTCAGCGCGCGACCAGACGCCAGGCGCGGTGGATGCGCGGGTTGCGGGCGAAGTCGGGCGGGATGGTGGCGGCGCTGATGTCCTCGACCTCGGCGAAGGCGGATACCGCGTCGTGGGCGAGCCGGAAGCGGCGGAAGTTGTTGGAGAAATACAGCACCCCGCCCGGCGCCAGCCGCGCGACCGCCAGCCGCAGCAGCTCCACGTGCGAGCGCTGCACGTCGAAATCGCCGGCGCGGGCGGAGTTGGAGAAGGTCGGCGGGTCGCAGAACACCAGGTCGTACTGGCCCCGGTCGGCGCGCAGCCAGGCCATGGCGTCGGCCTGGGCGATGCGGTGGCGGGTACCGCCGATGCGGTTGCCACGCAGGTTGTCGGCCAGCCATTCGAGGTAGGTCGCCGACAGGTCGACACTGGTGGTCTGCGCCGCGCCGCCGACCGCGGCATGCACGGTCGCCGCGCCGGTGTAGCAGAACAGGTTGAGGAAGCGCTTGCCGCGCGCCTCGGCCGCCAGGCGCAGGCGCAGCGGGCGGTGGTCGAGGAACAGGCCGGTGTCGAGGTAGTCGAACAGGTTCACCTGCAGCCGCACGTCGCCCTCGCGCACGGTGATGAACTCGCCGCGGTGGGCCATGTGGCCGTACTTGCTGCCGCCCTTGCCGCGGGCGCGGGTCTTCACCGCGATCCGCTCGCGCGGCACCTCCAGCGCATCGGCGGCGCCGGCGAGCAGCTCGCCGAAGCGCCGGCGCGCGACCGCCTCCGGAATCTCCGGCGGCGCGGCGTACTCCTGCACGTGCAGCCAGCGCGCGCGCGAATCGGCCTCGGTGTACACGTCGACCGCGGCCGCGTACTCGGGGATGTCGGCGTCGTAGGCACGGAAGCAGTCGATGCCATCGCGCTCGCGCCAGGCGCGGGAGGCGCGCAGCGTCTTGCGCAGGCGGTTGGCGACCATGCGCGCGCCCTCGGACAGCTCGCGCGGGGCGGCCTGCGTGCGCTCGGGCTGCACCGGATCGCACACGACCAGCGTGCACTCGAGTGCGCCATTGAACATCGCGTACGTCTTCTTCGCGCGCAGGCCGGTGGCGAAGGCCAGTTCGCGGTCGCCGCACAGCAGGCTGGCGCGCCAGCCCGGAACGGCGCGGCGCAGCGCGACGCCGAGGCTGCGGTACAGCGCGGGGTCCGCGGCCAGGCGCGCGTCGTAGGGCGGGTTGCAGGCGACCAGGCCGCGCGGCGCGGCGCCGACGTCTCCCGCACCGAGGCTGGCCACGTCGCGCACCTGCCAGCGGATCGCGTCGCGCAGGCCGGCCGCGGTCGCGTTCTCGCGCGCCGCGCGGATCGCCGCCGGATCGGCGTCGCTGCCGTCGAACACCGGCTTCAACGCTGCGCGGCCCGCGCGCTCGCGCGCCAGCGCCTCGTCGACCAGCGCCTCCCAGCCCGCGACATCGAAGCCGTGCCAGCGCGTGGGCGCGCGGCCGTCGTAGCGCGACAGCCCGGGCGCGACGTCGGCCGCCATCAGCGCCCCTTCGATGAGCAGGGTGCCGCTGCCGCACATCGGATCGAGCAGCGCGCCACCCTCGTGGTACAGCCGCGGCCAGCCGCCACGCAGCAGCACGGCCGCGGCCAGGGTCTCCTTGAGCGGCGCGTCGCCCTGGGCGATGCGCCAGCCGCGGCGGTGCAGCGGGCCGCCGAGGTCGACCGACACGATCGCGCGGCCCTTGCGCACCACCAGGTTCAGCCGCAGGTCGGGCGCCCCGACGTCGACGTCGGGGCGCGCGCCCGAATGCGCGCGCAGCGCATCGACCACCGCGTCCTTGAGCCGCTGCGCCGCAAAGCGCGCATGGGTGATCGCCCCGCCGGAGACGTGCGCGTCCACGGCCAGCGTCATGCCCGCATCGAGGTGCTCGTGCCAGGGCAGCGCGCGGGCGCCGTCGTACAGCGCCTGATCGCCGTCGCAGTCGTACTCGGCCAGCGGCCACAGCACGCGGCTGGCCAGGCGCGACCACAGCACCGCGCGCTGGGCGACCGCGAGCTCGCCCTCGGCGTTGACCCCGGCCACCGCGGCGGTGGCGCGGCGGCAACCCAGCGCGGCCAGCTCGTCGGCGAGCAGGTACTCCAGGCCCTTGGCGCAGGAGGCGAAGAACCTCATGGCAGGCGTTCGAGCAGGCGCGCGAAGGCCTGCGCGGAGGTCTCCACGTTCGCCTCGAGGCGATGGCTGTCGTCCACCAGCAACAGGGTCGCGCGGCGCGCGCGCGCCCATTCGACCACGTGCATCGCGTCGATCAGTTCGTCGCGCCAGCCGTGCACGATCGAGGTCGGCACCTCCGCGGCCTGCAGCGGCGGCGCCTCGCCCATGCGCGTCGGCGGCGCCATCAGGAACAGCGCGCGCACCGGCACGCGCAGCGACACCTGGCCCGAGATCCAGGCGCCGAGGCTGGAACCGGCCAGGACCAGCGGCCCGCGCGCGGCGGCGGCCTGCGCCAGCGCCTGCAGGCGCGCCACGCGCGCGGCCACGTCGCCGAGGCGGCTGACGTCGGTCCTGGCGTCGAGGTCGGTGTAGTCGGGGCGCTCGTGGGTCCAGCCCAGGCGCTCGGCGACCTCGGCCAGGGCGGTGACCTTGGTGGCGTCGGGACCGCTTTCGAAACCGTGCGAGAGGATGCAGTGGCCGCGCGCGCTCATGCCCCCACCCACGCCACCGCATCGCCGATCCGCAGCGTGCCGCCCTCGAGCACGCGCGCACACAGGCCGCCCATGCCGCGCAGGGCGTTGTAGCCGCCCGGGCCGAGCGCCTGCTCCATGCGCGAACACGGGTCGCAGCTGTCGGTCCCTTCCAGCAGCACCCCGCCGACGCGGAAGCGCTGGCCACGCAGCGCCACCAGCGCGATGCCGGAGACGACCAGGTTGCGGCGCAGGATCGCCGGCGCGACCGCGTCGCGTCCGGCCAGCGCCGCGATCGCCGGCAGGTGTTCGGCCTGGATCAGGGTCACGCCGCGCTTGCCGCTGCCGCCGGCGTAGCGGTCGCCGACCAGTCCGGCGCCGGTACGCGCCTCGGCCGATGGCACCTCGCGCATCGGCACGTCGCGCGCCGGACGCAGCCCGATCCAGCGCAACTGCCCCTCGCGCGGGAACCGGGTCATCAAGGCGTGCATCGCGGTTCCGGGAGGCGGGATCTGCATCGCGCAATGCTAGCATCGCGGCATGCCGCAACCGCCCGGCGCCCCGCCGATCCACGTCGACCACCTGCCCTACGCAACGCGGCTCCAGGCCCGTGGCCTCGACGCCGTGGACCTGGTGGTCGTCCACTGCACGGAACTGCCCGACCTCGCCACCGCGCGCGCCTTCGGCGAGCAGGTGCGCTACCCCGGCAGCGGCACCGGCAACAGCGGCCACTGGTACATCGACCGCGACGGCCGCATCGTCGAGTACGTGCCACCCGAACGCGTCGCCCACCACGTGCGCGGCCACAACGCGCGCTCGGTCGGGATCGAACTGGTGAACCGCGGCCGCTGGCCGGACTGGCTGGCCGTGGCCCACCAGGCGATGGACGAGCCTTATCCCGACGCCCAGGTCGAGGCGCTGCTGGCGCTGCTCGGGCACCTGCGCGCCACCCTGCCCGCGCTGCGCCACATCGCCGGCCACGAGGACCTCGACACCGAACGGGTGCCGGCCAGTGACGATCCCGCGGTAACGGTGGCGCGCAAGCGCGATCCGGGGCCGCTGTTCCCGTGGCCACGCGTGCTGGCGGGCTGCGGACTGCAGCGCATTCCCTGAACCGGCCCGGCGCGGGGCGGCCCGTATAATCGCGGGCGATTTCCCGCCGGACCCGCCATGGATTCGCCCGTTTCCGAACTGATCGACCTGCTCTCGCTCGAACGCCTGGAAGACGACCTGTTCCGCGGCCAGAGCCGCGACATCGGGACCCGCTACGTGTTCGGCGGCCAGGTACTGGGCCAGGCGCTGTCGGCGGCGCAGGCGACCATGCCGCAGCCGCGACCGGCGCATTCGTTGCACGCCTACTTCCTGCGCGCGGGCGACATCGAGCACCCGATCGTGTACCACGTCGACCGCACCCGCGACGGCGGCAGCTTCTCGGTGCGCCGGGTCACCGCGATCCAGCACGGCAAGGTGATCTTCTTCTGCGCCGCGTCGTTCCAGGCCGAGGAAGAGGGCGTCGAGCACCAGCCGCCGATGCCGCAGGTGCCGGGCCCGGGCGATGTCGAGCCGGCGCCGCGGATCGATCCCGGGGTGCTGGCGTCGCTGCCGACCAAGGTGCGGCGCTGGCTGGACCGCACCGGCCCGTTCGAATTCCGCCCGGTGCACCCGCGCAACGAACTGCGCCCGGCGCGCAGGCCGCCGTTCGACCAGGTCTGGTTCCGCCTCGGCGAGCGCGTCGGCGACGCGCCCGAGCTGCACCGGTCGCTGCTCGCCTACGCCTCCGATTTCCATCTGCTCGGCACCGCGACCTACCCGCACGGGATCAGCTACTACCAGCCCGACGTGCAGATGGCCTCGCTCGACCACGCGCTGTGGTTCCACCGTCCTTTCCGCGCCGACGAGTGGCTGCTGTACTCCATCGACAGCCCCAGCGCGCAGGGCGCGCGCGGGCTCGCGCGCGGCCAGGTGTTCTCGCAGGACGGGCGCCTGGTCGCCAGCACCGCGCAGGAAGGCATGATCCGGGTCAAGGGAACCGGCTGAGATGCGCCAGGTCTTCAGCAGCGCGCGGATCGAGAATGCCCAGGCGGTGGCGAAGCTGCTCGCCGACCAGGGCATCGAAGTGCGGCTGGACAACCCCCGCGGCCTGCGCAGCTCGATCCGCGGCAATTTCAGCTATCGCGACCACCACCAGCCCGCGCCGCGCGCCACGGTCTGGGTGATCCGTTCCGACGACCAGCCCCGCGCACGCCAGCTGCTGCGCGAGGCCGGCCTGCTGGAGGCCTCGCCCGCCAATCCGTCCAGCTTCCTGCCATCCGTCGGCCACGACGCGCGGCTGCGCACGCAGTCGCCGACGCGGCGCGCACGCATGCGGCTCGGCCTGCTGGTCCTGGCCGCCGTGGCGCTGGCGCTGTGGCTCAACCAGTTCCGCAATCCCGGCTGGGACCTGCCCGAACCGGCCCGCACGCCCGCCGCGGCCCCCGCCTTCGACCCGGCGCTGCAGCCGATCGCCGTGGACGCCGACGCGATCCACCGCATCCCCACTCCGCCGGCGCTGGCCGCGACCCTCGCGGCGATGGAGCTGGCCACGGTTCCCGCCGCCACGTTGTGCCTCTCGCTGGACGGCGAAGAGGCGGACACGGCGGCGCTGGCGGTGGCGCGCGCGGCCGGCCTCGACCCGCAGCCGTCCGCGGCCTGCGCCGGACCCGGCCCCTGGCTGCGCGTGGCAGTCGACGATTACCGCACCGACGGCTCGGGCACGGGCACCGTCGCCCTGGCCACCACCCGTGCCGACACCGCCACCACGCAGCGGCGGCTGGACGTCCGCCGCGACGGGGATGAATGGCAGGTGGCGGACGGCCGCTGAGCGGTCACGTTCCGGCGCCCGTCCCGTCACGTCAGCAAGCCAACGCCGCGAGCCGCCATGTCTACCGACGCCATCGACCTGCTGATCAAACGTGAACTGCCCGCCGCCGTGGGCGGCGACCGCGACGCCTACGGCCGCATCGTGGCCGCAAGCCAGAACGTGGTGACGGCGGTGGCCCTGGCGATCACCCGCGACGTGGCCACCAGCGAGGACATCGCCCAGGAGGCCTTCCTGTCGGCCTGGCACAACCTGCGGCGGCTGAAGAATCCCTCCAGCTTCCTGCCCTGGCTGCGCCAGATCACCCGCAACCTGGCCCACGACCACCTGCGCGGCCGCCGAAACCGCATGCTCCAGGGCGAGGCGGCGGACCTGGCGATCCAGCACGCGGCCGACCCCGACGGCTGTCCGCTGGAGCAGGCGCTCGACGCCGAGCGCGAGGCGGTGGCGGCCGACCTGATCTCCGAACTGCCCGAGGACAGCCGCGAGGTGCTGCTGCTGTTCTACCGCGAGGGGCAGAGTTCGAAGCAGGTGGCGTCGCTGCTGGGGTTGTCCGACGCGGCCGTGCGCAAGCGCCTGTCACGCGCGCGCCAGAGCGTGCGCGAGGACCTGCTCAAGCGCTTCGGCGAGTTCGCCCGCTCCAGCGCGCCCTCGGCCGCGTTCGCGGTCGGCGTCACCGCCGCGCTGGGGATCAGCAAGCCGGCGGCGGCCGCCGGCCTGGGCCTGGCCACCCGCTCGATCGCCGGCAGCATGGCCGCCCGCTTCGCCCTGGGCATGGCCGGCGCCGCCGCAGGCGGTCTGCTCGGCGGGCTGGTGGCGGCCTGGTTCGCGCGCGGGATCATCCTGGATTTCGCCGACGACGACGCGGAGCGCGCGATGCTGCTCCGCTTCTCGCGTCGCTACATGCTGTTCTCGCTGGTGATGGTGGCCCTGATCGTCGCCACCCACCTCGCCTTCCACGACCCCGGCCGCACCTTCATCGTCATCGCGGTCGCGCTACTGGCGATGAACTGGCAGCTGCTGGTCACGCTGCCGCGGATGATGGCGCCCATGTTCGAGCGCGACGCGCGGCGCGACCCGGTCGGCGCCAGGCAGCGCCTGCTCGCGTACCGCCTGACCTGGGGCCGCGCCGGGCTGATGGTGAACAACATCATCGTGATCGGCTCGCTGGTGATCGCACGCCTGCATTTCGGCTGACGGCGCTCCTTCGCCTTGCGTCCGGGAAGGTGGCCGGAGGCGCGGCAGGCGTCCTGTGCCGGAAGGGCGCGAGCGGTACGGGGATGTGCCGCGGCCGCGCGCCCGACACCATGTCCGGCCGACCTGGGCGGGCCGGCCGCCGCACGAGGCAAGGCAGAAAAAAGCCCGCATCCGGGGATGCGGGCTGCAATCGCCATGCAACCAGGGATCAGCGGCGCGCCGGGCGCAACTCGTCGCGGCTCAGGAAGCCGTCGCGGTTGTCGTCCATCCAGGC
>ENA-UOUL01004127-UOUL01004127.1-bioreactor-metagenome-genome-assembly--contig:-NODE-4127-length-13854-cov-3.412789_pt1 | contig 13854 bp, 13 predicted proteins | sample MGYA00249838_ERZ747220 | MGnify/ENA primary metagenome ERZ747220 (study PRJEB28778, sample SAMN05720191) | bioreactor metagenome | isolation source: Anaerobic biogas reactor | place: USA:Washington...
AGCCGACGCCGAGCGCGGTCAGGACCGAGGTCATCGGCCGTTCCCTGACCTGGTGCTCGACCTCCTCGAGCGCCGCCGACCCGGTCTCCTTGACCGTGTGCGCGACCTCCCGCGCCCCGCTGCGCACCTTCTCGGCGAGGTGCTCGGCCTCCTGCGTGATCTTCTCGCGTGCCTGTGCCGTGGCTTCCTTGGCTGCGTCCATGATGGCCTGTATCCCTTCTCGCGCCGTGCGCGCTCCGCTCTCCGACAGCGTCGTGACGTCGCCGCGTAGCGCGGCCAGGTCCTGCTTGAGTGCGTTGAGTTCCCGCCTCAGTTCCGCCGTGTCAGCCAAGTCCCTCACCTCCCGGAAGTCGGCCCCCGCGGGACCAGCCTGCGTTCGCGTGAATGGAAGCTAGCACCCACTTCTGAGTCCTGGATGCGAGTCCCGTGCGGTTCCTGGGGGGTAGATTGCCGCGTGGTGAGGAGCCCGCCGCGCCAGCAGCCCCCGGCCCCCGTGAGCCTCAGGGTCCACCTACGCGACCTCGCATCGACCCTCGCCATGGTGTGGGAGGCGAGCCCGGGCCGTAGCGTCGCGATCGTCGCGCTCAGCCTGGTGCAGGCCGGGCTGCCGGCCGCGAACATGTGGGTCGCGAAGCTGCTCCTCGACGCCGTGGCCGCCGCGATCACGGGGACGGCCGGCGGCGCCGACGAGGCGTACCGGCGCTTGCTCTCGCTCCTGGCCGTCCAGGTCGGGGTCGTGGCGCTGGGCTCGGTCGTCGGCATCGTGCAGGGCGCGAACCGCGAGCTCCTCGGCGACACCCTGCAGAACCGCATCAGCCGCCGCATCCTCGCCAAGGCCGGCGAGCTCGAGCTGGCGCAGTTCGAGGACCCGACCGTCTACGACTCGCTGCAGAACGCCTACCGCGAGGTGGGCAGCCGCCCTCTCGGCGTCTTCTCGCAGGTCCTGACCCTGGGCCAGTCGCTGGTGACGCTCGGCTCCGTGAGCGCGCTGATGACGCAGCTCGGCTGGGCGGTCGTGCCGCTGGTGCTGCTGGCCTCGGTGCCGGCGGTGTGGGTGCAGTCGCGCTTCGGCACGGAGGGCTACCGGATGATCCGGCGCCAGGCGCAGGACGCCAGGCGGCAGAACTACCTCGGCAGCCTGCTGACGAACGACCAAGCCGTCAAGGAGATCAGGCTGTTCGGGTTCGGCGACTACCTGATGCAGCAGTGGCAGGCGTACTACCGCGGCTTCCGCGCTCAGCTCGTGTCGCTCATACGCCGGCGCAGCGGCTGGGGCCTGGCGGCGTCGCTGGCCTCCACGGGCCTGGTGGGCGCGGCGACGGCGATCGTCCTGCGCCGCGCCGCCGCCGGCGCGATAACGGTCGGCGACTTCGGCCTGTTCATCCAGGGCATCGCGCAGCTCCAGCAGCAGTTCTCGAACCTGCTGTCCGGCATCTCGGGCATCTACCAGAACCTGCTCTACATGCGGAACCTCTACGAGTTCCTCGAGCTGCCGACCACGCCCCAGGACGTGGGCGAGGAGTGGCAGGGCCCCATCGAGTCGATCGAGCTCCAGGGCGTCTACTTCCGCTACCCGCTGACCGAGCGCGACGTGCTCACGGACGTCAACCTCGAGGTGAAGAAGGGCGAGACGCTCGCTCTGGTGGGCGAGAACGGCGCCGGCAAGTCGACGCTGGTCAAGCTGATCACGTTCCTCTACCGCCCGACGCGGGGCCGGATCCTCGTCAACGGCATGGACGCCACGCGCTTCAGCCCCTCGTCGCTGCGGGCGGAGATGAGCACGGTGTTCCAGGACTTCGGCCAGTACCAGATGACCGTGCGCGAGAACATCGCGCTGGGCGACGTCGACGCCGCCGCCGACGACGCGTCGGTCGCGGCGGCGGCGGAACGGGCCGGCGCGGCCGGCTTCGTCGCCGAGCTGCCCGCGGGCTACGACAACATGCTCGGGCGCTGGTTCGAGGGCGGGAGGCAGCTCTCCGGCGGGCAGTGGCAGCGCCTCGCGCTCGCGCGGCTCTACTTCCGCGGCGGCTCCGTGCTGATCTTCGACGAGCCGACCGCCGCGCTCGACGCCGACGCCGAGTTCGAGGTGATAGAGACCCTGAGGGCGCACGCGCGCGGGCGCATCACGATCATCGTGTCGCACCGGTTCTCGACCGTGCGCATGGCGGAGCGCATCGTCGTCCTGCAGGGCGGGAGGGTGGTCGAGTCCGGCGACCACGACCAGCTGCTCGAGCGCAACGGCGTGTACGCCCGCATGTTCCTCAGGCAGGCGCGGGGCTACCTCGAGGGGTACGACGAGCTGGCGCCCGAGGTCGGTTAGGCTCGACGGTCAGGAGGCGAGAGATGTCGATCACCACCAAGGCCAACTCGCGTTGGGAAGGCAACCTCAGGGAAGGCAGCGGCACGATGCGCCTGCCGAGCGGCACCTACGAGGGCCCCTACACGTTCAAGTCGCGCTTCGGCTCCGGGGCCAGCCCCGAGGACGGCACGAACCCCGAGGAGCTGATCGGAGCCGCCCACGCCGGCTGCTTCTCCCAGTACCTCGCCCTGCTCCTCAGCCAGAACGGAACCCCGCCCAACGCCATCGACACCACCGCCAAGGTGTCGATCGTCACGCACAAGGTGCAGACCACGAGAGCGGTCGTGCGCGGCATCGCGACTCACGACAATGCGCAGATCGTCTTTGTCGATACTCCTGGGCTCCACAGGCCCCTTCACAGGCTGGGGCGTTTCCTGGAAAGGCAGGCGGCGGCTTCCCTTGAGGCGGCCGATTCTTTCCTTGCCGTTCGAGGAACGCTATGAGACGGCACGGCCCGGATGCCGAACTCATGGCAAACAGCAGGAGCTGCCGATGAGCATGATGAGAATGTCCGCCGCGGCTCTGGCGCTGCTGGCGGCCCAGGGCATCGAGGCGGTGGAGGTGGTGCGGCCGCCCACGGTGGCCGTGTTCTGCACCGGCGACGAACTGGTCGAGCCCGGCATGCCGCTGGGGCCGGGACAGATCTACAACTCCAACCGCGAACTGCTGATGGGACTGCTGCGTGCCGAAGGCCTGGAGCCGGTGGCCTGGCCGACGCTGCCGGACGATCCGGCCGTGGTCGAGTCGGCCTTGCGCCACGCCGGCGAGGCCTTCGACCTGGTGCTGACCTGCGGCGGCGTGTCGGCGGGGGAGAAGGACCCGCTGCCGGAACTGCTGCACCGGCGCGGCCGCGTGCATTTCTGGAAGGTGAGGATGCGCCCGGGCATGCCGGTGCTGCTGGCCGACGGCGGCACCCTCGGCCCGTCGCTGTTCCTGTGCCTGCCGGGCAACCCGGTATCGGTGCTGGCCACTTTCGTGGCGCTGGCGCGGCCGCTGCTCGACGGACTGCAGGGGCGGGGGCCGCGCGCGGCGTGGCGGGCGCGCCTGTCCGCTCCCTGGGACAAGCGCCACGAACGCCGCGAATTCCTGCGCGGACGCCTGTCGTGCGATGCCGAAGCTGCCCTGCGGGTCGAACCCGACCCGGCCGACGGTTCCCACCGGATGCGCGCGGCGGCCGATGCCGATGTATTGATCGTGCTGCCCGAGGGCGTGCGCAGCTATCCGGCCGGGAGCGTGGTCGAGGTGTTGCCGTGCTGACCCGGCCGGTGTTCACCCAGGCCGCGGGCGGGGCGCGATAATCGGCGCATGGCGAAGGAGATCAGCCCACGCGAAGCCAGCTACCGCCTAGCCCGCGGCGCGGTGCTGGTGGATGTGCGCGAGGACCACGAACGCGCGCTCGGGATGGCCGAGGGCGCGATCGGCGTGGCCCGCGCCGAGCTCGAGGCCGCGCCGCACAGCTACCTGCCGGGGCAGGACGCGGACATCGTGCTGATCTGCCAGAGCGGCGGCCGTTCGATGCTGGCGGCCGACCAGCTGCTCCGCCTGGGCTACCAGCGGGTGTGTTCGGTGCGCGGCGGTACCGCGATGTGGCAGGCCGAGGGCCTGCCGCTGACCCGGCCCGAGGCTGGCGTGGACGAGGATTTCCACGAACGCTACTCGCGCCACCTGCGGCTTCCGGAAATCGGCGCGCGCGGCCAGCGGCGACTGGAGGCCGCCAGCGTCGTCGTGGTCGGGGCCGGCGGGCTCGGCTCGCCTTCGACCTTCTACCTGGCCGCGGCCGGGGTGGGGCAGCTGCGGCTGGTCGACGACGACGTGGTTGACCGCAGCAACCTGCAGCGCCAGATCCTGCACGTGGACGCGGACACCGGCCTGCCCAAGGTCGAGTCGGCCCGGACCCGGCTGTCGGCGCTCAACCCGCGGGTGGCGATCGAGGCGGTGCGCGAGCGCCTGACCTCGGACAACGTCGAGCGCCTGCTGGCGGACGCGGACGTGGTGGTCGACGGCGGCGACAACTTCGCCGTGCGCTACCTGCTCAACGATGCCTGCGTGCAGCTGCGCAAGCCACTGGTGTACGGGGCGGTGCACCGTTTCGAGGGACAGGTGGGCGTATTCGATGCGGGCCGCCAGCGCGGCGTAGCGCCGTGCTACCGCTGCCTGTTCCCGGAGCCGCCGCCGCCCGAGGCCGCGCCCAACTGCAGCGAGGCCGGCGTGCTCGGGGTACTGCCCGGGGTGGTCGGCATGCTCCAGGCCACCGAGGCCCTCAAGCTGCTGCTGCAGCTGGGCGAACCGCTGGCCGGTCGCCTGCTGCATTTCGACGCGCTGGCGATGCGGTTCCGCGAAACGCGGCTGCCGCCCGATCCCGGTTGCCCGGTGTGCGCCCCCGGCGTGGAGTTCCCGGGCTACATCGACTACGAGGCGTTCTGCGCAGGTCAGTAGGCCGGCCGCGCGCGGCCCGCGACGCCACCGCCGCGTCCGCGATGCCGCTGTGCACCGGGGCTGTGCTAGCGTCGCCGGGTGCCATCGGAAGGTGCGGCAGCGATGCCGCCCGCATGTCCCAGCGAGGAAGCCCATGCATTTGCGCATCGCCCTGTTCGTCCTGGCCTGGCTCTGCCTCTGGCCGGCCGTCGCGGCCGCGGCGCCCGATCCATGCCAGTTGCTGCCGGCCGACGCCGCGCGCTCGCCCGAGGCGGGGCCGCGGATCGCCGCGGCCGCCTGCGCCGAGCATCGCGCCTGGTACCGCCCGTTCATCGACACCGACGGCCGGATCGGCCCGGTCCCGGTGCGCGAGGCCGCGCGTTCGCAGCTGGCCGACGGGCAGCCGGCCTGGCAGCGGGTGGTGGAGTACTGGCGCGGCAGCGGGCTGCTGTGGCAGGTCGGCGCCGGCGACTGCGCGTATGCGGCCACGCCGTTGCCCTCGTGCCGCACCTTCGTCCTCGACACGCCCTGGTCGGCGGCATTCGTCTCCTGGGTGATGCGCCGCGCGGGCGTGCCCGGCTTCCATCCCGCCGCCAACCACCTCCAGTACGTGCGCCGGGCCTATCGCGAGCCGTTCCAGAGCCCCTATCGCGTGGCCAATCCGCTGGCCACCCAGGTGCGCACGGGCGACATGCTGTGCTTCGTGCGCGGCGCGGCACGGGTGTACGGGTTCGGCGAACTGGCCGCCGTGCTCAGCAACGGCGAGCCGGGCCTGGGCATGCATTGCGACATCGTGGTGGGGATCACGATCGGTCCCGACCGCCGCCGCATCGCGCACCTGGTTGGCGGCAACGTGCACGATACCGTGGCCATGCGCCGGCTGGCGCTGACGCCCGGCGACCGGTTCCAGGATCTGCCCATGCGCCAGCCGGGAGATCCCGACTGCAGCCCCGAAAGCGTTTACGCCTGCGACCTCAACCGCCAGGACTGGTCGGTACTGCTGCAGCTGCGGCCGGCGGCCGACCTGGCCGCGCTGGCGCCACCGCCTCCCGTGCCACCCGGGCCCGGTGCCACCCCGGCAGGAGTGCCGGCGCCGGCGCCGGGAGGCGCTCCCGAGGTCACGCCGCAACGCTGCTGCAACCACTGCGATCCCGAGGTGGGCCTGCCGCGTTGCCCCGTGCGTCCCGCTGGCCACTGAGCTGCCTCGTCGAGGCACGCGGCGGGCGCCTGGCGACCGCCTTCCCGGGAAGTGTCGGCGGCGGTCGCCGTTGCCACCGCACGCGGGTCTGGCCCGGCGCGGGCCCGGGTCAGCCGTGGCGCCGGCGGGCGTCCTCGAACGCGGCCAGCTGCTCCGGCGTCGCCTCGCGCTGGTGGCGGGCCTTCCACTGGTCGAACGGCTCGCCGTACACGATCGCGCGTGCCTGGTCCTTGTCGAGCGCGACGCCGTGTTCCGCGGCCGCCTCGCTATACCAGTCGGCCAGGCAGTTGCGGCAGAAGCCGGCGAGGATCATCAGGTCGATGTTCTGCACGTCCGGCCGCACGCGTACCAGGTGGTCGCGCAGGCGGCGGAAGACCGCGGCCTCGATCCGGGCGGTATCCTCGGCGCTCGGGTCCATGCGGGCTCCTTGGCTTGGGTGGGCGACGTGAGACAATACGCATTCCCGTTCCCCGCCTCCACGATGGCATGACCGCACGCATCCTCGACGGCAAGCGCATCGCCGATTCCCTGCTCGACGAACTGCGCCTGCGCGTGGACGCGCGGGTCGCGGCCGGGTTGCCGCGACCGGGCCTGGCGGTGGTGCTGGTGGGCGACGATCCGGCCTCGCAGTCCTACGTGCGCAACAAGCGCCGCGCGGCGGAGAAGGTCGGCATCCGGGCGTTCGACTTCGACCTCCCGGCCGGGACCAGCGAGGCCGAGCTCCTGGATCTGGTGGACCGGCTCAACGCCGACCCGGCGGTGCACGGGATCCTGGTGCAGCTGCCGCTGCCGGGGATCTGCGATGCGACCCGCCTGATCCACCGCATCGATCCGCGCAAGGACGTCGACGGCTTCCATCCCGAGAACGTCGGCCACCTGGCGCTGCGCCAGTTCGGCCTGCGCCCGTGCACGCCGCGCGGCATCACCACGCTGCTGGCCTACACCGACCGGCCTGTGCGCGGTCGCAGCGCCACGATCGTGGGCGTGAGCAACCACGTCGGCCGGCCGATGGCGCTGGAGCTGTTGATCGCCGGCTGCACGGTGACCAGCTGCCACAAGTTCACCCCGCCGGAGGTGCTGCGGCGGCACGTGGGCGAAGCCGACATCCTGGTGGTGGCGGTCGGCCGCCCGGGGCTGATCCCGGGCGACTGGGTGAAGCCTGGCGCGGTGGTGATCGACGTGGGCATCAACCGGCTCGAGGATGGCCGCCTGACCGGCGACGTCGAGTTCGAGGCCGCGGCGCGGCGCGCCAGCTGGATCACCCCGGTGCCGGGCGGCGTGGGCCCGATGACGGTGGCCACGCTGATGCAGAACACGATCGAAGCGACCGAAGCGCTGGAAGCGATCGCAGCGCCCTGACGGCGCCTGCGCCCGCCATCGCGGGGAGGGGACAGAACCGTACCCGCACGAGTTCAAGCGGGGGAAGGGGCGCACAGTCGTCACCCCTCGCCCCGCTCGCGACACCCGCTCCCTCCCCCGCAAGCGGGGGAGGGTTGGGGTGGGGGCAGTCCGCCGCTTCGAATCCATTCGATGGACCCATCGCGTTCCGCTGGATCCGGCTCGCAGCGGCTTCACGACAGCCCCGGCAGACTGCGTCCACCTGTGCACGGGCCGCGCCTGCGACGGCCCCGGGAGGGTGGGAACATCGAGTGGCATCGGCGTGCAACCCGGGGCGTGGCCTGCGTGGTGGTGTCCGCGACCGCCTGCGCGGGGCCGCAGTCGGCGCTGGATCCGGCCGGGCCCGCCGCCGGGGCGATCGCACAGGGCTGGTGGCTCATGGCCACCGGGGCACTCGTCGCCTGGCTGCTGGTGCTCGCGCTCGCGGCGCTGGCGATGCGCCGCCGCCGCCGCCTGCAGCCGGCGGCGGGACGGCGCCTGATCGTGGCCGGCGGCGTGGTCCTGCCCGCCAGCCTGCTGTCCGCGCTGCTGGTCTACGGCACGCTTGCCAGCGACCGCATCACCGGTGCGGGCCCGCAGGCCGAGCATCTGGTCCGGGTCACTGCGCGCCAGTGGTACTGGGAGTTCGAGTACCTCGATGAGGACGGCGGGGTGGTGGCCACCTCGATCGACGAGCTGGCGATGCCGCTGGGCCGGATGGTCGAGTTCCACGTCGACAGCCAGGACGTCATCCACAGCTTCTGGATCCCGCGCCTGGGCGGCAAGATCGATGCGATCCCCGGCCGCCGAAACGTGCTGCGGCTGCGCGCCGACCGGGCCGGTCCGATCCGCGGGCAGTGCGCGGAGTTCTGCGGCCTGGAGCATGCGCTGATGGCCTTCGAGGTGAGCGTCCTGGAGCCCGGCGCCTACGCCCGCTGGCTCGAGGACCGCGCGGGCACCGAAGCCGGCGGGGCGGGGCGGTGAACGCGGCCGCGTCCGACGACCCCGCGCGCCGCCTGCGGGCGCTGGAGCGGATCTGGGCCAACGCGCCGGGGCTGCGCGGGCAGCTGACCGCGGTCAACCACAGCACCATCGCGATGCGCTTCATCGTCACCGGCCTGGCCTTCATGCTGGTGGGCGGCCTGCTGTCGATGTTCATCCGCCTGCAGCTGGCCTGGTCCGACGCGCAGGTGCTCGATCCGGAGCGCTACGCGCAGTTCGTGACCCTGCACGGCACCACGATGATGTTCCTGTTCGCGGTGCCGGTGATGGAAGGCTTCGCGATGTACCTGCTGCCGAAGATGCTCGGCGCGCGCGACCTGCCGTTCCCCCGGCTGAGCGCGTTCGGCTGGTGGTGCTACCTGTTCGGCGGGTTGTTCCTGTACTCGAGCCTGCTGTTCGACGCCGCGCCCGACGGCGGCTGGTTCATGTACGTGCCGCTCACCGACGCCACGTTCTCGCCAGGGAAGGGGCCGGACTTCTGGCTGATCGGCGTGACCTTCGCCGAGATCGCGGCGGTGACCGGGGCGGTGGACCTGATCGTGGCAGTGCTGCTGACCCGCGCGCCGGGCATGGACATCCGGCGCATGCCGCTGTTCGCCTGGGCGATCCTGGTCACCGCGTTCATGATCGCGCTGGGCTTTCCGCCGCTGATCCTGGCCAGCCTCCTGCTCGAACTGCAGCGCGCCTTCGGCTTCGTGTTCTTCGACCCGGCGCTGGGCGGCGACCCGCTGCTGTGGCAGCACCTGTTCTGGCTGTTCGGCCATCCCGAGGTCTACATCATCTTCCTGCCGGCGGCCGGCGTGGTGTCGATGGTGGTGCCGACCTTCGCCCGGCGGCCGGTGGCGGGCTATGCATGGATCGTGCTGGCGCTGGTGTCCACCGGCTTCCTGAGCTTCGGGCTGTGGGTGCACCACATGTTCGCGGTCGGCATCCCGCTGCTGGCGCTGGCCTTCTTCAGCGCGGCCAGCATGGCGGTGGCGATCCCGATGGGCATCCAGGTGTTCGCCTGGATCGCCACGCTGTGGTCGGGCAAGCCGTGGCTGCGGGTGCCGATGCTGTACCTGTTCGGCTTCTTCTTCATCTTCATCCTCGGCGGGCTGACCGGGGTGATGCTGGCCTTCGTGCCGTTCGACTGGCAGGCCCACGACACCCACTTCGTGGTCGCGCACCTGCACTACGTGCTGATCGGCGGGCTGATGTTCCCGCTGTTCGCGGGGCTGTACTACTGGCTGCCGCTGGCCAGCGGGCGGATGCCGTCGGAGCGCCTGGGCCGCACCGCGTTCTGGCTGGTGGTCGTCGGCTTCCACCTGACCTTCGTGCCGATGCACCTCACCGGGCTGCTGGGGATGCCGCGGCGCGTGTACACCTATTCGCCGTTGCTGGGCGTGGAATGGCTCAACCTGCTGTCCACCGCCGGGGGGTTCGTGCTGGCGGTCGGCATCGTTGCGATCCTGTTCGACGTCGGCCTGTGCTTCGTCCATGGCCGACGCGCGCGCGCCAATCCCTGGCGCGCCGGCACCCTGGAATGGGCGGTGCCGATGCCGCCGCCGAACTACAACTTCGCATCCGTGCCGGAGGTGGACGACGCCTATCCGCTATGGCGCGACCGCGGCCTGGCCGCGCGCGTGGCACGCAGCGCTGGATGGCTCGGCGACCCGGCGCGCGGCCGCCGCGAGCTCCTCGGCACCGGCATCGTCTCCGCGCGCCCGGAGCAGGTGGTGTTCCTGTCGTCCTCGTCCTGGCTGCCGCTGGCCTGCGCCGGCGTGGTCGCGCTGCTGCTGGCCTGCTTCATCGCCGGCTGGTACCTGGCCGCGGCCGCCTGCCTGGCGCCGCTGCTGGCGCTGCTGTGCCGTTGGGCCTGGACCACGGGCTGGCCGGGCGCGCCGCGCACGGTGCAGGCGGGCGATGGCGTGGAGCTGCCGTCGCAGTACGCCTGCCGCAACGCCCCCGGGTGGTGGGCGGTGGTGGTGGCGATGCTGATCCTGGGCTCGCTGTTCGCCTCGCTGGTGTTCGCCTACTTCTACCTGTGGCTGGGCAGCGACGGCTGGCCGCCGCGGGGCATGGGCGAGGGCAGCCCCGGCTTCGGGCACTGGCTGGCGCTGGCGATGCTGGCGCTGGCCTGGCTGTGCGGGGCGGTGGGATCGGCGGCGCTGGCCGGCGGTGCGAAGCGGCGCCGGCGGATGGTGGTGCCGGCGCTCCTGGCGTCGGTGGCGATGATCGCGTCGGTCGGCGTCGAGCTGCCGCTGCTGGCGGTCGCGTCCGGCGCTCCGCAGGCGCACGCCTATGCATCGGTGGTCTGGACCCTTGCCGGCTTCTGCGCCGTCCACCTGCTGGTCGCGGCGCTGCTGTGCGTGCATGTGTGCGCGCGCATCGGGCGGCGGCTGGTCGATGCGGCGCGCCCGCTGGAATGGCGCGTGGCGCACGCCTTCCTGCGCTATGCGGTGGTGCAGGCCGCGATCGGCTGGGCGGTCATCCACCTGTTCCCGGTGCTGCAATGAGCGGCCTGTCGCGCCCGCGCCGGTTGAGCTGGATCGCCAGCCCGTTCCTGGCCTGGGGGCTGCATTTTTTCGTGGTGTATTCGCTGCAGGGGCTGGTGTGCGGGCGCGGCTGGTCGCCGGCCTCGGCCTGGTGGGGGATGGGCGCGCTGACCGTGGCCGCATTCGCCACCGTGGCCTGGATCGGGCTGCGGGCGCGGCGCGTGGTGGCCGCCGCCGGCGACGACGCGGGCCGCCGTTTCACCGCGCGCCTGGTGGCGATGCTCTGCGTGCTGGCGCTGGTGGCGATGGGGTTCACCGTGCTGCCGGCGCTGTTGCTGCACCCGTGCGAGTGAGGTGGCCATGCGCAGGACGCTGAAGCAGCCGGTTCCCCGGCAACGCAGCCCCACGGTGGAAAGCCGGGTGGCGATCCACCGCCATCCGCTGCATCCGATCATGGTGGTGTATCCGATCGCCTGCCTGACCCTGCTGCTGCCGGCCGACGTGGTCCGCCTGTGGACCGGGGACGCGTTCTGGGCCGACGTGGCCTGGTGGCTCAACCTGGTGGGCCTGGCGGGCGGCCTGCTGGCCGCGGTGCTGGGCATCTGCGACATGTTCCTGATCCGCGTGGCGCGGCGCCACGTGTCGGCCTGGAACCACTTCATCGCCGGGGTGATGCTGCTGGCGCTGGCGGCGGCCGGCGTCTGGCTGCGCTGGCCCGACCCGGCCGCGACCGGGTACTGGGCGCTGCTGCAGTCGGCACCGACCGCGGGCATGGTGGGGGTGGTGGGCTGGCTGGGCGGCACGCTCAGCTTCGGCCATGGGATCGGCGTCTACGGCCACCGCGAGCGGGAGGAAGAGCCTGCGTCCGGCAACGAGGAGCCGGACCCATGATCCGCCTCCGCGGATGCCCCGGCGCCCGGCGGCGGCAGGTCGCCGAGCGTGCGCGGCTTGGCGCCGGTGAGGGCGGCGATCGCCAGCAGCAACAGCAGCGGGGTCCAGCCGAGCACGGCCGGCAGCACGCGGCCGCGGGCCCGCCCCTTGCCCAGCGCGTGCAGGTGGGCGCCGGACCACAGGTGCACGAGGACCACCAGGGCCACCAGGCACAGTTTGGCCAGCAGCCAGGCGCCGGACTGGGCCCCTGGGATCAGCGACATCCCCAGCGCGATCGCCAGCACGCCGGCCGGGGTGGCGACGCGGAAGAACAGCCGGTTCGCGACCGGATCGAAGAAGTCGGGCCGCGCCTCGCGGCCGCCGCGGCGGCGCGTGGCGAACAGCCGCAGCAACAGCAGCAGCCCGGTGAACCAGACCGCCACCGCGGCGATGTGGGCGACCTTGAGCCAGAACAGCACGTCGTCGGTCCGCGGCGGGGAGGACGGTCCATGCTGGGGCAGGCAGCGTGCACGGCCCGTGGATCCGTCCGCTGGAGGCGGCCGGCGACGGCGGGGCTGTTGGCCGGCGCGGGTCCGGCCGTCGCCCACGACGCCGGCCACGGAGTGCCCGGCCTGGCCGAGGCGTGGACGCTCTCGCCGCTGGTGCTGGTGCCGCTGCTGATCGGCGTGGCGGGCGGTTTGAAAGCGCAGATCGCCATCAGCGAGAAGTTTTTCGAGGTGGATGTGAACGCCTGGGTGCAGAACCTGCTGTCGTTCGCGATCATGTGGCTGGCGATCGGGTTTCTGTACGTGTTCGTGCCGAACACGCGGGTGCGGCTTCGGCCGGCCGCCATCAGCAGCCTGTTCACCACCCTGGTATTTCTGGGCTGGATGCGGGTGTTTGCGGTGATGCAGACGGGGGTGGCGCGCTACAACCTGATATACGGGGCGTTTGCGGCGGTGCCGGTCTTCCTGTTCTGGATGTACGTGACGTGGGTGATTCTGCTGCTGGGCGCGGAGTTCACGTTCGCGCTGCAGAACTCCGACACGTTCCAGCTGGAGAGCGCGGCGGATTCGGCGAGCATGCGGTCGCGGATTCTGGTGGCGCTGATGATTCTGCGCCGGGCGGGACAGGTGATGGAGGGCGGCCGGGAGGTGTTTGACGCGGCTGAATTCGCGCGGATCAACAAGGCGCCGATCCGGCTGATCAACGCGGTGGTGGGGGTGCTGGTGCGGCGAGGCTATCTGGCGCAGGTGGCCAGCCGCGATGCGGGCTACGTGCTGATGCGGGCGCCGGACGCGGTCCGGATCCAGGATCTGGTGTCGGAGCTGCTGCGCGAGGGGGGAGGGCATCCCGAGGTGGACGAGAGCATCCGGATTGACGAGCCGCTGCGGGCGGCCATGGCGCAGATCGAGCGGGGGCTGACGCAGGGGTTCGGCGACCTGACGCTGGCGGCCATGGCGGCGGGGGCGCCGGCGGACCGGGCGCGGGCCTGACCCCCATGGCCTTCGATCCCGCCCAGCACCTGAACGAAGCCCAGCTGCGCGCCGCGACGGCGCCGGACGGCCCGGTGCTGGTGATTGCGGCGGCGGGCACCGGCAAGACGCGCACCCTGACGCACCGGGTGGCGTGGCTGGTCCGGGAGAAGGGGATTGATCCGCGGCGGATCCTGCTGCTGACGTTCACCAACCGGGCGGCGCGGGAGATGCTCGAGCGGGCGGCGCATCTGGTCGGCGGGGACGTGGGAGGCTTGTGGGGGGGCACGTTCCACCACGCGGCGAACCGGATGCTGCGGCGGCACGCGCCGCTGCTGGGCTACGGGAGCGACTACACGATTCTGGACGAGGACGACACGCTGCGGCTGATCAAGGCCTGCGTGGCGGAGCTGGGCCTGAAGGACAAGAAGTTTCCGAAGCCGAAGGTGCTGTCCGGCGTGTACGGGCTGGCGGCGAACCGGGCGGCGGACCTCGCGGAGACGGCGCAGGCGCATTTCGGCGGGCACGAGGTGGACCTGGAGGGGGTGCTGAAGGTGCATGCGCGCTACGAAGAGCGCAAGCGGGGCCTGAACGCGATGGATTTCGACGACCTGCTGGTGAACGGGCTGCGGCTGCTGCGGGAGCACGAGACCGTGGCGGCGCAGTACAGCGAACGGATGC
>ENA-UOUL01004131-UOUL01004131.1-bioreactor-metagenome-genome-assembly--contig:-NODE-4131-length-13839-cov-3.761881_pt1 | contig 13839 bp, 12 predicted proteins | sample MGYA00249838_ERZ747220 | MGnify/ENA primary metagenome ERZ747220 (study PRJEB28778, sample SAMN05720191) | bioreactor metagenome | isolation source: Anaerobic biogas reactor | place: USA:Washington...
TCGTCAGGCTCAACAACATCGCAAACCCGAACCTGATCTTCCCCGCCCAGGTGCTCGTCAACCGCACGGGAACGACGCCCCCGCCGACCGGCCAGACGTACACGGTCGTGCGCGGCGACACGCTCTCGGGCATCGCGGCGCGCTTCGGAACGACCGTCGCCGAGCTCGTGCGGCTCAACAACATCGCAAACCCGAACCTGATCTTCCCCGGCCAGGTGCTCATCATCCGCGAGGGAACGGCGCCCACCGGCCAGACGTACACCGTTGTGCGCGGCGACACGCTGACCGCCATCGCCCGGCGCTTCGGCACGACCGTCGCCGAGCTCGTGCGGCTCAACAACATCTCGAATCAGAACCTCATCTTCCCCGGCCAGGTGCTCGTCGTCCGCGAGGGGACGACCCCGCCGCCGACCGGCCAGACCTACACCGTCGTGCGCGGCGACACGCTCTCGGGCATCGCGGCGCGCTTCGGCACCACCGTCGCCGAGCTCGTGCGCCTCAACAACATCTCGAACCCGAACCTGATCTTCCCCGGCCAGGTGCTCATCATCAGCGAGGGCACGACGCCCCCGCCGGCGGGCACGACGTACACGGTCGTCCGCGGCGACACGCTGACCTCGATCGCCCGGCGCTTCGGCACCACCGTCGCCGAGCTCGTACGCCTCAACAACATCGCGAACCCGAACCTCATCTTCCCCGGCCAGGTGCTCATCGTCAGCGAAGAGGGCGAGAACGGCAACGGGAACGGCGAAACCGTGACGTACACGGTCGTGCGCGGCGACACGCTCTCCGGCATCGCGGCGCGCTTCGGAACCACGGTCGCGGAGCTCGTCCGGCTCAACAACATCGCGAACCCGAACCTGATCTTCCCCGGCCAGGTGCTCATCATCAGCAGCGGCACGGCGCCCGAGCAGCCGACGATGCACATCGTGCAGCGCGGCGAGACGCTCACGAGCATCGCGGCGCGCTACGGGACGACCGTCGCGGAGCTCGTGCGCCTCAACAACATCAACAACCCGAACCTGATCTTCCCCGGCCAGGTGCTGATCGTCCGCGAGGACCCGAACGCCCCGGTGACGTACACGGTCGTGCGCGGCGACACGCTCTCCGGCATCGCGGCGCGCTTCGGGACGACGGTCGCCGAGCTCGTCCGGCTCAACGGCATCGCCGACCCGAACCTGATCTTCCCCGGCCAGATACTGATCATCCGCGAGGGCTCCGGCCCCGCCGGACTCTGAGAACCGACCACACCCGAACCGAGGGGCCTGAAAAGGGCCCCTTTGTCTTGTGTTCTTCCGGGAAATCGGGTATAATTGTCCGGAAAGGGAGGCGGTTTGCATGCGGAACATCTTGCGGCGGGCGCTTCCCCTTTTGCTTTCGCTTCTGTTGATCGCGGGGGTCTACGCGGGGCTGCATCTCGCGCTTCATACGAATCCCATCGGCCACTCCGCCTACGACAGCTACACGCTGCAGGCGCTTTCGTGGCGCGAGGGGCGGCTGTCGCTCGGGCGCGACTACCCGTACCTCGAGCTCGCGGTGTACGAGGGCGACTGGTACGTGAGCTTTCCGCCGGTGCCGTCCGTCGTGCAGCTTCCGCTGACGCTGATTTTCGGCGGGAACACGCCGGACGGCGCGCTCGTGAAGCTCTGCGTCGTCGGCTCCTTTCTGCTCCTGTATTTCTATTTCCGCCGCGAAAAGGGGCTGAATCCGTGGCCGTCGGCGCTGTGGGGGCTGTTCCTGGTGTTTGCGACGGACATGTTCTCGATCTCCCTCGACGGCGGCGTCTGGTATCAGGCGCAGGCGCTGAATTTTCTGTTCCTGACCGGCGCGTTCGTCGCGATGGCGCGAAAAAAGCCCACGCTCTCCTGCGCGCTGTTCGCGCTTGCGGTGGGCTGCCGTCCGTACACGGTGTTTTTCGGACTCGCGCTGCTTTCGATGTATCTGGGCAGGACGCGCAGGCTGAAGCCCCTGCTGCCGGGGCTCCTGACCGGCCTCGCGATCGCAGCGTGCTACGCCGCGTACAACTTCGCGCGGTTTGGCAATCCGCTCGAGTTCGGCCACAACTACCTGCCGGAGTTCACCCGCGTCGCGACCGGGCAGTTCTCGCTTGCGTATGTATGGAAGAATGTGCAGACGTTCTTCTTCGGGCTTCCGTTCGCCGTCAAGGACGGGGCGCTCGCCCTCAAGCGGTTCGGCTTCTCGATGTTTCTGTGCAACCCGATCCTGTGGATGCTCGGCGCTTGGCTCGCAAAGGACGCCCTGCGCGCCCGGCTCACGGTCGCGAAGCTCGCCGTGCCGGGGCTGATGCTCGTTCACCTGTTCTGCCTGCTCATGCACAAGAGCTTCGGCGGCTTCCAGTTCGGCGCGCGCTACACCTTGGAATTGATCCCGTACGCGTTCGTCTACATGCACCTCTCGAGGCGCCGCGACCCGCGCGCGTGGGAAATCTCGGTGTTCTCGGCCGCGCTCCTGTTCAACGCGGTCGGCGCGTACCTCCTCAACCGCTAGCCTTCCTGCGCAATTTCAGGTACTTCCGCCTCGTCGCCATGCCGCCGCGCAGATGCCGCTCGCGGCGGTTTTTTTCGAGCACCTCGCTCACCTCCCGAAAGAGGCCCGGGTCGATCTCCCGGAGGCGTTCGCGCATGTCCTTGTGGATGGTCGTCTTGCTCACGCCGAACTTCTCGGCGCACTGGCGAACCGTCTCGCCGGTGGACAGAATGTGCCTCGCGGCATCCGTCACGCGAATATAAATCTCCCGCTTCACCCGCATCCCCTCCACGTCATGCTATGCGTGTCGGGGGGCGGGAATGAGCGGGAGAATCTCTAGGCCGCGACCGGGCGCTGCATCCGCGCGCCGATCACGGTGTAGGCCGTGACCGCGAAGAGCACGACCAAAGCGCCCGCGATCGTCAGCGGCCCCGGGTCCTCGCCCAGGAACAGGAAGCACCAGGTGGGGTTCAGGATCGGCTCGATGTTCGAGGCGATCGCCGCCGTCGTCGGCGTGACGCCCGCGCGCATGCCCCTGCTGAAGCACAGATACCCCGCCGTAAGGCACAGCCCCATGCCCAGCGCCGCGACGAAGTGCACGGGCACCGCGCCGACGCCCCTGTCAAACGGCATGAACAGCACGAGCACCGCCGCGAGCAGGTTTCCCTGATACGAGTAGCCCAGGACGTCGCAGTCCTTCCTGCGGGCGGCGAGGTAGATCGTCGCGTAGGTGACCGCGGACAAAAGCGCGAGCGCGTTTCCGAGCATGCCGCCGCCCGAGAGCCCCTGGAAGAAGCACAGCACGACACCCAGCGTCACGACGACGACCGCCGCGACGTCGAGCCGCCTCGGGCGCTTCCTGAGCGCGACCGCCTCGAACAGCACGACGACGATGGGCATCGCGTACTGCAGCACGATCGCGTTCGCGGCGCTCGTCAGCTTGTTCGCGAAGATGAACAGCGTCGAGGTCGTGAGCACCCCGAACGCGCCCAGCCACGTGCCGAACGTGTTGACGACGCGGAAGCTCCCGCGCGAAAACCCGAGAATGACCGCCGCGATCAGCGCGCGAAAGCCGGTCAGCGTCAGCGCGTTCCACGGCACAAATTTCGACAAAACGCCCGCGAAGCTCCACGCCACGCAGGCCAGCATGATCCATACGACGGGAAACCGCTTGTTTTGCATCGCTTGTTTCTCCACGGTGTTTTTTGCCCTATCCAAGCTCCTCCCCGACGACCATGCACAGGTAGGCCGCCGCGGCGTCGAAGCGCGCGTCGTGATAGTGGTCGCCGCCGCCGAACCACTTGCGGCACTTGCGGGCGACGAGCTCCGGCGTGATGCCGAAGTGCTTCATCAGCTCCTCGAGCCGCGGGGGCTTGAGCTTGTCCGGGTTCTGCTTGAGGGGGATGTTCGCCTCCTCCGTGTAGTGCTTCAGCGTGCAGAAGCGCGGGATTTCGGGAAATTTCACGCCGATGCGCGAAAACTCCTCGCACAGGTAGCGCATGTCGCCCGCGACGTCGTGGCCGATGACCATGCCGCACTTCGCGAAGTCCCGGTAGACCTCGTCGGCGTGGTGCGCGAACAGGTCGCCGCCGGAGAGCCTCTTGAGCTGCCCGACGCCCAGCCCGTGCACCTTGCGCGCGTGGCGGTTGATCGCCTCCACCGAAAAGTAAAAATTCTTGCCGCGGACGCGGCGGCCGTCGACGATCAGGTATGAAAGCTGTATGATGCGGCTGGGGCGCATGCCGTCCAGCTCCACGTCCAACGCAATCATGCGTTTCTTTTCTCGCAAGGATCGGTTCCTCCCGTCGGTCTTACTTTGAAAGCGCCCGCTCGACGCACCGGAGGCCCTGCTCGATGTTCGCGCGCGGCGCGGCCAGGTTCAGCCGGAAATGTCCGCGGCCGGCCTCGCCGAAGAACAGGCCGTCGTTGAGGCCGACGCCGGCGGCGACAAGCCGCCGAAACATCTCCTCGTGCTTGACGCCGGTCCCGCGCATGTCGAGCCACATCAGGTACGTGCCCTCGAGCGGGTGGAACGCGATCTCCGGCAGGCGCTCCTTGATGAACGCCTCTGCGAAGTCGCGGTTTTCGCGGATGTAGTCGCGGCACTTGTCGAGCCACTCGTCGCCCAGCGCATAGGCTGCGCGCTGCGCGACCATCGCGAACAGGTTCGGGTGGTCGCCGTTGAACCGCCGGATCGCGGATTTCAGCTTTTGGCGAAGCTCCGGGTCGGGGACGATCGCGGACGACTGCCGGAGCCCCGCGAGGTTGAACGCCTTCGTCGCCGAGGTCAGCATCACGGCGCGCTCCGAGAGGCTCAGGCACGGCGTATGCCGGTGCGGGGCGAACGCGAAGCTCGCGTGAATCTCGTCGGAGACGACGACGGCATGGAAGCGGTCCGCCACGTCGAACAGCCGCGCAAGCTCCGCGCGCGTCCAGACGCGGCCGACCGGGTTGTGCGGGCTGCACAGGAACATCATCCGGACGTCCGAGGCAAACGCTCGTTCGAGGCCGTCGAAGTCCATCCGGTAGCCGTCGGGCGCGTCGATGAGCACGCTCTCCTCGACGACGCGGCCGAGCCGCCTCACCGTCTCGCGGAACGGGCCGTAGACCGGCGGCTGGATCAATACGCGCTCGCCGGGCTGCGTAAACGCCTCGATGGAATAGAGCATGCTGTCGACGACGCTCGGGCTCGTCAGAATCCAATCGGGGTCGACGTCGAGATCGAACCGGCGCTTCAGCCACGCGGCCTCGGCCTCGCGGTTCTCGGGGACGTCGGCGGTATATCCATAGATCGGATGACGCGCGCGCTCCTCGATCGCCCGGGCAATCTCCGGCGCGCAGCGGAAGTCCATGTCCGCGACCCAGAGCGGCAATACGTCCGCGCGGCCGAAGACCTCTCCGCGCGCGTCCCATTTCTCCGACGCCGTGCCGGCGCGGTCGATGATTTCGTCAAAGAATTCCCGGTTCAGCTCCATCGCCCGTCCTCCGCAATCCTGTAGCTCTCCACATTATACTTCCAAAACGGCAAATATGCAACATGACCGAATATTGTTTGCAGATGTTTACAGAAACAGGCGCTTTTGGCATAACGTCCCCGCGCTTGACAGAGTTCCCGGCGCTCCGTATAATGATGCCGCAAGTTTGGCAAGCGATGATTTAATGAGGTGGTGGAGCGCCGAGACGATTTTTCGTCCCCACACGGAGCCAGAAGGAAGCCGTAGCAGCGCTACGGCGACCGGATGAGCGACAACGGCGCGCGATTCAAATTCATTTGAATCGCACGGTCGCGCAGCGACTGGTTCCCGAAGGGAACCACCTTGTGGGGGCGGAAAAGCGGCCGGCGATCCCGCCGCCGAATAAATCGGAGATTGCCTGGAGGTCGCGACCGATGACGCAAAAGACAAAAACCGCCCTCCCGCCGCACCAGATTTTCGCGGTGGGGTTGATCCTCTCGACGCTCGCGGGATACCTCGAGGCGTACACCTATCTGCTGCGCGGCGGCGTGTTCTGCAACGGCCAGACGGCGAACATCGCGCTGATGGCGCTCGCGTTCGCGCGCGGGGACATGCCGAAGGCGCTCTCGTACCCGATTCCGATCCTCTCGTTTTTCGTGGGCATTGTGTTCGCGGCGCAGCTCCGCGAGCGCATCTCCGGCATACGGCGCTTCCGCTGGGAGGCGGCGATCCTCCTGATGGAGGCCGCGCTTCTGTTCCTCGTCGGGCTCGTGCCGCTGACCTACGCCCACGCGCCGGTCAACGTGCTGGTGACGTTCATCTGCGCCGTGCAGTACGAAATCTTCCGCGAGACGCGCGGGCTTCCGTACGCGAGCATCTTCTGCACCGGCAACCTGCGCTCCGCCGCGGAGCACTTTCACGCGTTCGCCGCGAAGCGCGACAGGACGGCAGGGGAAGCGTGCCTGCACTACATCCTCGTGATCCTCGCGTTCGCGGTCGGCGTGTTCGGCGGCGCGCACCTCTCGAACCTGCTCGGCGCGCGCTCGATCTGGGTCTGCTGCCTGATGCTGTTCGCGCTCGTGCCGATCATGTTCAAGCGTTGAAAAACTGAGGTTTTTCAACGCACAGGAAGAGCCGGCCTTCTGAAATTTCACAATTTCCGGGCGAAGGCCGGGCGGGTGAGCATTTTCCTCCGCCTCTGCTCCCGGAAAATGCGCGAAACCGACGTACACGCCGCCGGTTTCGATCTTACAGGCAGTCCTGCAACCCTTTGTCGGCAGTCGGAACCCCCGGCCTATGCGGGCCGGGGGTCATGGAATTTTTGGGGGGCTTACTGCCCCATCCTCTGCCGCACCGCCTCAATCGCCTTCGCGAGCTGCGCGTCTTTCGTCGGGTCGGGCTCGTAGTAGATGACGGACTGCTCGCCGTCGAGCTCGACGCGGACGTCGGGGTCTACGCCCATGTTGTGGATCGAGCGGCCGGACGCCGTGTAGTAGGCCGAGGTCGTCAACTGCACGCCGTCGCCCTCCTCGAACGCGAGCAGCGTCTGGACGACGCCCTTGCCGTAGGTCGTCTCGCCGACGATCGCGCCGCGGCCCGCCTCCTTGACGGCGGCGGCGAATATCTCCGACGCGCTCGCGGACATGCCGTTTACGAGCACCGCCATCGGAACATCCCAGTATTCCTCGTCGGCGTAGAACTCCTGCCTGCGGCCCTGCCTATCCTCGGTGTAGACGATCAGGCCCTTCGGGAGCAGCATGTCCGAGATGTTGACGACGTCCTTCAAGAGTCCGCCGGGGTTCGAGCGCACGTCGACGACCAGCCCCTTGACGCCCGCCTTCCGGAACGCGCTGATCGCCTCCTCGACGCCGGTCACGTCGTCGCCGGTGAACTGGAAGATCGACAGGTAGCCGATGTTGCCGTCGAGGATCGAGTACTCGACGTAGTTGATGTTGACCTCGTCGCGCGAGAGCACGAGGTCGATCGATTCCCTTCCGCGCAGAACCGTGACCTCTACGTCCGACTCGCTGTCGCCGCGCAAGAGCTTGACGGCCTCGGAGAGCCCCATCGCGCTGTCGCCCGCGATCGGCACGCCCGCGACCGACGCGATCCGGTCGCCCGGCTTCACGCCCGCTTTTTCGGCCGGCGAGTCCCGGAACACACGCAATACCGCGATGCCGCCCTCGCCGTCCATCCCGATCAGCATGCCGACGCCGTGGTAGAGCCCGCTCGACTCCTCGTCCATCGCGCGGTACTCCTCGGGCGTGTAATAGAACGTGTACGGGTCGTTCAATTCCGCGAGCATCCCCCGGATCGCGCCGGTCAAGAGCGCGTCCTCGTCGACCTCCGTGTAGTACTCCCGCTCGACGATCTGCAAAATCTCGTCGAGCCGCTGATACTTCGAGAGCGGGTTGCCGCCCGCGGCCGCGACCTCGCCCCGCCGGAAGTCCCCGGTCAGGACCAGCGTCAGCGTCGACGCGGCGACGGCCGCGATCACGAGCAGGCTTATGAGCGTCACCAGGGATACCGATCGCTTGAACATCGGCCTTCCTCCAATACATTGCCGGCGACCGCATTGCGCAGGTCGCCGGCGATCTCTGTGCGAGGGTATGTCCGCCCGGGCGCAGGTATTACAGCTTATTCTTCCGGGGGAGGGTGTTCTTGCCCAGCAGCATCATCATCTTGAACGTCACCGCGTCGTCGAACGAGCGGAGGTCGAGGCCGATCGACCGCTGGACCTTCTCGAGCCGATAGACGAGCGTATTGCGGTGGATGTAGAGCTTGCGCGCCGTCTCGGAGAGGTTCAGGCTGTTTTCGAAGAACGTCTCGATCGTGTGCAACATCTCGTCGTTGAACAGCTTCGCCGTCTGGCGGTTGAAGATCATGCTGCTGTAGCGCGCGCTGGAATCGACCGGCAGGTCGTTCAGGAACCGCTCGAGCAGCAGCCGATGGTAGAAGAATACGCTGCCGGAGGCGTGGTAGACGCGACCGATGTTGATCGCCGCGCGCGCCTCCTCGTAGGCCTCGGCGATCAGCGAGAGGTCGTTTCGGGGCTCGGAGATGCCGATGTACACCGCCCGCCCGGTCTCCATCAAAAACGTGTTCTCGACCGCCGCGGCGAGCTGGCCGAGCTCGTCGAAGTTGACCGGGTCGTCGACGGCCTTCAGAAGCGCGAGCGAGTGCCTGCCGACCTCGGCCAGCACGTCGGCCTCCGGGTCGAACACGCCCTCGAGGATCGCGGTCGCGGCGTCGGTCTCGGTCTCGGCGAAGTAGAAGTACAACACGCAGCGGTTCCGCTCGAGCGGTATGCCGTGCTCGGCCGCGAGCGACTCGAGCTCCGCGCCCTCGACCTCGCCGCGCAGCATCAGCCTCGCCGCCTGCTCGCGCGTCGCGTGGCCGATGTCGACCCGAAGCAGCATGTTGATCAGCTCCGAGCAGAGCACCGCGCAGCTCTTGACCTCCGGGGAATCCCCGTGCAGGCAGATGAACAGCGGCTGGTTCTCCTCGGTGCCCACGAGCGTCACGCCGCCGTAGACCATCGGCGTCGTCGGGTCCTTCTTGAGCTGGTCCGGCAGCGTGAGCTGGCGATGGTCGCCCTCGGGCAGCACGACCGTGCCGCTCGCGTCCATCAGAAGCGCGCTCATGTCGATCTGCTCCAGGATTCGGGAAATTTTCGCCATCACGCGGTGATCCAGATACATGAAAGAACCCTCCTCGGGGCTTTTTGGGCTTGACAAATTGCCTTTGGTATATTATAACCGCTGTGGGCGCGCCCGGTCAAGCAATTCTTGGAAAAGCAAAGACAACTTAATAATAAAGCGCCGGAATTGTGTTTATAATACCGTTGAAAGCTTCCGAAAATACGACCAGACGCGGGAAACCGCACGAAAGGAAGTGGAAACCATGACAATCATCGAATCCGTTCGCGCACGGCAGATCTTTGACTCGCGCGGAACGCCCACGATCGAGGCGGAAGTCCGGCTCTCGTCCGGGGCGATCGGCGTCGCGTCCGCGCCGTCCGGCGCCTCGACGGGCGCCCACGAGGCGCACGAGAAGCGCGACGGCGGCAAGGCGTACGGCGGCAAGGGCGTCTTAAAGGCGATCGAGGGCATCCATGCCGAGATCGCGCCGGCGCTCAAGGGGCTCGACGCCCGCGACCAGCGCCGGATCGACGCGGCGATGCTCGCGCTCGACGGAACGGCCAACAAGGAGCGGCTCGGCGGCAACGCGCTGATCGCCGTCTCGCTCGCGACGGCGTACGCGGCCGCGAACGCGCTGGGCATACCGCTGTATCGGCACCTCGGGGGATTGGTCGGCGGCAGCTCGCCGATCCCGATGCTCAACGTCCTGAACGGCGGCGCGCACGCGGACAACAACATAGACATACAGGAGTTCATGCTGGTTCCCGTCGGCGCGAAGACCTTCCGCGACGCGATGAAGATGGGCGTGGAGGTCTACCAGCACCTGAAGGCGCTTTTGAAAAAGCAGGGGCTCTCGACCGCGGTCGGCGACGAGGGCGGCTTCGCGCCGAGCCTCGAGAGGGACGAGGACGCGCTCAAGCTGCTCGTCGACGCGATCGCCGCCGCCGGCTACGCGCCGGGGCGCGACGTCTCGCTCGCGGTCGACGCCGCGGCGAGCGAGTGGCAGAAGGACGGCGGGTACGCGCTCCCGAAGCGCGGCACCGCCATGACGACCGGGGAGCTGATCGACTACTTCCAGGCGCTCTCCGAGAAATACCCGATCGTCTCGATCGAGGACCCGCTTGGCGAGGAGGACTTCGACGGCTTCGCGGAGATCACCGCCCGGCTCGGCCGGCGCGCGATGATCGTCGGCGACGACCTGTTCACGACGAACCCGGAGAGGCTCTCGCGCGGCATCGCGAAGCGCGCCGCGAACGCGATTTTGGTCAAGCCCAACCAGATCGGCACGCTCTCGGAGACGCTCGACGCGATCAACCTCGCCCGCAGCGCCGGCTACCGCGTCGTGCTTTCGCATCGAAGCGGCGAGACCGAGTCGAGCGCCATCGCCGACATCGCGACCGCGGTCAACGCGGAGTTTTTGAAATCCGGCGCGCCCGCGCGGGCCGAGAGAACGGCGAAGTACAACCGGGTGCTCAAGATCGAGCAGGAAGTGACGGGAGAATAGCTCCTTCGACGTCGATGCCGCCCTTTCGGGCGGCATTTTTGTTATGACCTCTGCTCTTCCTTGATGTCCTTCAATCGCTTCATCACGTCGTTCCCGCCCCTCCCGAAGTAGTCGTGCAGGATCACATACTCGCGGTAGAGCTTCTCGTAGACCTTCACGTTCTCGGGGTTCGGGCGGTAGTAGAGCTCGTCGACCCCGCCCATCTCGCGCGCGGCGTCGACGATCGAGTCGTAGCCGCCCTTTTCGCCTCCGGCCGCGACCGCGCCGAACATCGCGGAGCCCAGCGCCGGCGTCTGCAGCGAGCGCGCGATGCGTATCTCGCGGTTCAGCACGTCTGCGTACACCTGCATCACGAACGGGTTCTTCTTCGAGATGCCGCCGCAGGCGAACAGCTCGTCGATGCCGACGCCGCTCTTTTCGAACGTGTCGATGATGATGCGGGTTCCGTACGCGGTCGCCTCGATGAGCGCGCGGTACATCTCCTCGGGCTTCGTCGTCAGCGTCATGCCGAGCATCATGCCGGTCAGGTCGACGTCGACCAGCACGGAGCGGTTGCCGTTCCACCAGTCGAGCGCGAGCAGCCCGCTCTCGCCGGGCTTCAATTTTTCGGCCTTCCCGGTCAGGAACTGGTGGAGGTCCGTGTTCCGCTTCGCGGCCTCGGTCGCGTAGTCGATGGGCACGCAGCTGTCGACGAACCAGTTGAAGTGGTCGCCGACGCAGCTCTGGCCGGCCTCGTAGCCCATCAGCCCCGGGATGACGCCGTCCTCGACGACGCCGCACATGCCGGGCACGATGTGCTCCTCGGAGCCCAACATGATGTGACAGGTGGAGGTCCCCATGATCATCAGCATCTTGCCGGCCTCGGTGAGTCCCGCCGGCGGCAGCGACACGTGCGCGTCGACGTTCGCGACGGCGACGGCGGTGCCCTGCTTGAGCCCGGTCAGCTTCGCGGCTTCGGCCGTGATCTCGCCGGCCTTCGAGCCGATCGGGTAGATGTCGCGCGAGAGCTTCTCGTCGACGACGTTCTCGAGCCTGGGGTCGAGCGCCCTGAAGAACTCTTTGGAGGGATACCCATCCCGCTTGTGCCAGATCGCCTTGTAGCCAGCGGTGCAGGAGTTGCGCGCCTCCTTGCCGGTCAGCTGCATGATGACCCAGTCCGCGGCCTCCATGAAGCGGTCGGCGGCATCGTAGATGTCCGGCGCCTCGTCGAGCACCTGCCAGATCTTCGGGAACATCCACTCGGACGAGATCTTGCCGCCGTATCGCTTGAGCCACTCCTCGCCGCGGAGCTCCGCGATCTCATTTAACTTGTTCGCCTCGTCCTGCGCGGCGTGGTGCTTCCAGAGCTTGATGTAGGCGTGCGGATTCCCCCTGTATTCGCCATGAAAGCACAGCGGCACGCCGTCCCGGTCGACGGCGATCATCGTGCAGGCGGTGAAGTCGATGCCGACGCCGACGACGTCCGCCGCGTCGATGCCCGACAGCCGGATCGCCTCCGGAACCGTCCGAGCGAGGCAGTCGAGGTAGTCCTGCGGGTGCTGCAGCGCCCAGTCGGGCTTGAGCTTCGTGCCGTCGGGAAGCTGCTCGTCCATCACCCCGTGCGGATAATTCATCACCGCGCTCCCGAGTTCGCGGCCGGTGCCGACCTCGACCACCAGCGCGCGCGCCGACAGCGTTCCAAAATCTACGCCAATGCAATACTTGGGCATGCGTGGAACCCTCCTTGTTGTTGCTGCTCCCATTTTACCGGAATTTCAGCCGGTTTACAAGCTCCCCGACCCCAGATTCCAACAGAAATGCCGTTTTTCGATAAGATTCCAAACTTCCGCCGAACGGGTCGGGCACGTCCGCGCCGCCGAGATAGCGGATCACGTCCGCGCCGGGGCACAGCGCGCGCATGCGGTCCGCGTGCGCGGCGGTCAGGGCGACGAGCACCGCGCCGTCCGCCATGCCGCAGGAGAACGGCCGGGAGCGGTGGCCGGAGATGTCGATGCCGCGTTCGCGCATGACTTGAACGGCCTCCGGGGTCGCCGGCTGGCCGGGGGACGCGTGGAGCCCGGCGGACGAGACCTCCCGGTCCGGCAGCGCGCGCTTCAAAAACGCCGCCGCCATCGGGCTTCGGCAGGTGTTGCCGGTGCAAACGCAGACGATTTTTTTCATAGGTCCTCCTATAACTCCCGCCGGATCGCCACGGCGAGGCCGAGGATGCGTATCGAGTCGCTGTTCTCCCGGGTGAAGAGCATCGGGGGGTAGTCCGGGTTGTCGCTGACCAATTGCACGCCGCCCTCGACATGGTGGACGCGCTTCAAGGCCGCCTCGCCGTCGACGATCACGACCGCGATCCGGCCGTCGGGCACGTCCGGCCGCTTTTTGACGAACACGATGTCGCCCTTCTGAATCCGCGGCGCCATCGAGTCGCCCGCGACGCGCAGCGCGTAGTCGCTGCCGCCCATGTCCTCGACCGACTCGCCGTCCCCCTCGCGGAAGATCGGCTCCCCGGCCGCGACGTCGCCCAGCAGCGGCACCTTTTTGCGCGGCAGCGGGAGCGAGGATTCAATCAGGCCGGTCTGATCGCCGCGGAAATCATGCAGAACAACATCGTGGCCACGGAGCAGGCCATTACCAACACGCAGCGAGGCAATCAGATGATTGCCACGGCCGACAGCGCCTTGGGATCGATCGGCGGTTTGCTGCACGACATCCGTGCCCTGGTGACCGAAGTCGCCAACACGGCCGTCATGGACGACGACATGGTTGCGGCCAACCAATTGCAGGTTGACTCGGCCTTGGAAGCGATCAACCGAATCGCCCAGGTGACGAAGTTCCAAGGCCGGCGTCTGTTGGACGGCAGCTTGGACTTCATTACCGACGCAAACCTCATCCCCCAAATCCAGAACCTGAAGATCGACCAGGCGAACCTCGGCGCCACCGGCAGCGTGTCGGTCGACGTCAACGTCACCACGGCCGCCACGCAGGCCCAGGTCGACGTCACCGCAATTCCAGCCGCCATTGTCGGCGTCGCCGCCGCGCGCGGGCGCCGCTTCGCCGGGCTCGGTGCGCTGCGCAGCGCCTACTGCTTGTCGTCGAGGAGCTGCTGCAGCTGCGCCCAGCGCGGATCGATCTCGTCCTCGGGCTCGGGCAGCGGCTCGGTGAGCTTCTCGCCGGTGGCCGGGTCGAGGCCGAGGCAGTCGGGCTCGCACAGCGGCTGGAACGGCAGGTCGAGCACGACGGTGTCGCGCAGCGGGCCCTCGAG
>ENA-UOUL01004133-UOUL01004133.1-bioreactor-metagenome-genome-assembly--contig:-NODE-4133-length-13832-cov-8.962704_pt1 | contig 13832 bp, 8 predicted proteins | sample MGYA00249838_ERZ747220 | MGnify/ENA primary metagenome ERZ747220 (study PRJEB28778, sample SAMN05720191) | bioreactor metagenome | isolation source: Anaerobic biogas reactor | place: USA:Washington...
GGGCCCCGAGGCGCTCGCCGAGCGCGACGCCGCCGTCGAGGGCTGAGCACCCGGCGCCGCCCGCTCAGCGCGGCAGCGGCGTCCCGGTCTCCTCGGCGAGGCGCGCCAGCAGGCGGTCCTGCAGCTCGACGTCGAGCGCCTGCGGGTTGGGCTCGAGCTCCGTGCGCCGCTTGAGGAACCGTCCGCTGACCAGCGCGTCCGGGTCGTCGCTCGTGGCCAGCCAGACCTGCGTGTCCGCGCCGGCCGCGACGTCGTCGGTCGCGTTCGGCCCGCCGAGCCGCGTGCGGATCCAGCCCGGGTCGACGGCGTTGCTCCGCACCTCCGGCCACAGCCTGGCCACCGCGAACGCGAGCACGACGTCGTGCAGCTTCGAGTCGCTGTAGGCCTGCATCCCGTTCCACGGCCTGCGTCGGTACTGGAGGTCGTCGAGGTCCATCACCCCGTCGGCCTCCAACCCCGAGGTCAGGTACACCAGGCGACGCGGTCGGGGCATGAGCGCGGTGAGCAGGTAGGGGGCGAGGGCGTTCACCTGGAAGATCCGCTCCAGCCCGTCCTCGGTGAGCACCCGCTCCGGAGCACCGCCACCGATCCCCGCGTTGTGGATGACCACGTCGAAGGGACCCGCGTGGGTCGCGGCCTCGTCGCGCAAGGTCGCGAGGGCGCCGTCGTCGGCGGGGAAGCGGAAGGTGCTGATGCGTTCGACCTGCTCGAGCGCGAAGCCGCGCGAGGCGGCGAGGCGCGTGATCTCGTCCGCGGGGAGGCGGCCCGTGCCCGAGCGCGGCTCGAGCAGCTCGGCGTCCGGGCCCGCGGGCGGGTGGTCGGTCTCGAGGAGGAAGGTCGTGCGGCCCTCGCGTGCGGCGAGCTCGAGCGCGGCGTCGAGCAGCTCGGCGCGGCAGTCCGCCCCGGGGCGTGCCCACACGTTCGCGGAGGCGAAGCTCGTGTTGTCGACGAGGGGCAGCTCGAGGATGATCGCGCCGACGACGGCGTCCGGGTCCCCCTCGGGGGAGTCGGGGGCGCGCGCGACGAGCAGCTCGCAGCGTTCGTAGTCGGCGCGGCGCAAGAAGCTCATGAGCTCGGGGGTGCCCCACGCCCAGTCGTCGAAGCCCCACTGGTCGAGGGACTCGGCGACGAGCGCCCGCTGCGCGCCGCGCACGCGCCACGGCGGTGCGCCGGTCGGGGCGACGGTGACCTGCTCGACGTGCCAGCGGGGTCTCACGCGTCCACGCTAAGGCGCGGGGCGGTGCGCGTGCACGGGCAAACTAGACCGGCTCGAGCGCCTCGTGCGGCGGGGCGGGGAGCGTCACCGTGACCGGGTCGCCGATGCGCACCGTGCCGCCGACCTCGACCACGGACATGACGCCCGCGCGGCGCACGATCTGGCCGACCTCGTCGCGGGTCACGGCGAGGCGGAGCAGCCCCTTGCGGAAGTCGTCGATCTGGTGGCACGGGTTGCGCAGCCCCGTGACGCGCACGATCGCGTCGGGGCCGAGCCGCAGGAGCGTCCCGCGGGGCAGGTCGAGCAGGTCGACGCCGGCCGTCAGGACGTTCTCCCCGAGGTCGCCCGGGCCGAGCTCGTAGCCGTGCTCGCGGGCGAGGTCGAGGAACTCGCGGTGGATGAGGTGGACCTGGCGCAGGTTGGGCTGGGTCGGGTCCTTCGCGACGCGCGAGCGGTGCTTGACCGTGGGGCCCGCGTGGGCGTCGCCGAGCACGCCGTGCCCTGCGACGAGCTCGACGGCGTCGAGGGGGACCTTGGAGAAGCGGTGCGTCGCGTCTCGTGCGACGCCGACGACGACGGCGCCCGGGGGCTGGGTCATGTCTCGATCCTGCCATGCAGGTCAGAGGTGTTGTCAGTGGCTCGTGACAGGCTCAAGGAGGCTCGCGAGGTCAAGGAGCCACGCCGAGGTCAAGCGTCCGAACGGGTGAAACTACATGCGTGAGACACAAGTTCTTGTGCCTGCTTGACTCTGTCACCCCTAGGTGTAGTGTCTTGGGGCATGCGGTGAGAAGCCGCAGCATCAGCAATCGAGCGGGGAGTGAGCCATGACGATCACGGTCTACAGCAAGCCGGCTTGCGTGCAGTGCAACGCGACCTACCGCGCTCTCGACAAGGCCGGCTACGAGTACACGATCGTCGACATCTCCCAGGACGAGGGCGCCCGTGACGAGGTCATGGCGATGGGCTACCTCCAGGCTCCCGTCGTCGTCGCGGGCGACGAGCACTGGTCGGGCTTCCGCCCCGACCGCATCGCGGCGCTCGCGTCGCGCATGGCGTCGTCAGTCGCCTGACGACGCCCCCGCCGTCGTCGAAGGAGTCTTGTCGTGAGTGGGCTCGTCTACTTCTCGTCGGTCTCCGGGAACACGCACCGCTTCGTCGAGAAGCTCGAGATGCCGGCCGAACGCCTGCCGGTCCGTGCGAGTGACCCGTTCCTGAAGGTCAACAACCCCTACGTGCTCGTCGTGCCGACCTACGGCTTCGGCAACACGGGCGGGGCAGTTCCCAAGCAGGTCATCAAGTTCCTCAACGACGAGGAGAACCGCAAGCTCCTGCGGGGGGTCATCGCCGCAGGGAACACGAACTTCGGTGAGGCGTACTGCCTCGCCGGGCCAGTCATCGCGTCCAAGTGCAAGGTGCCGTACCTGTACGGCTTCGAGCTCATGGGAACAGCTGAGGACGTCATCCGCGTCCGTGAAGGGTTGGGGAAGTTTTGGCAACAACAACGCTGACGCCGCCGCGCGTCTCGAACGACGGCATGGACTACCACGCGCTCAACGCCATGCTGAACCTGTACGACTCGGACGGGAAGATCCAGTTCGACAAGGACAGGGAAGCGGCTCGCGAGTACTTCCTCCAGCACGTCAACCAGAACACGGTCTTCTTCCACACGCTCGACGAGCGCCTCGACTACCTCGTCGAGCACGAGTACTACGACCCGGCCGTGCTCGAGCAGTACAGCCGTGAGTTCATCAAGAAGCTGCACGACTTCGCCTACTCGAAGAAGTTCCGCTTCCAGACGTTCCTCGGGGCCTTCAAGTACTACACGAGCTACACGCTCAAGACCTTCGACGGCCAGCGCTACCTCGAGCGCTTCGAGGATCGCGTGTGCATGGTCGCGCTCGCGCTCGCGGAGGGCGACGAGGACTTCGCGATGCACCTCGTCGACGAGATCATCTCCGGTCGCTTCCAGCCCGCGACCCCGACGTTCCTCAACCTCGGCAAGGCGCAGCGCGGCGAGCCCGTGTCCTGCTTCCTGCTGCGCATCGAGGACAACATGGAGTCGATCGCCCGCGGCATCAACTCCTCGCTGCAGCTGTCGAAGCGCGGCGGCGGCGTCGCCCTGCTGCTGTCGAACATCCGCGAGTCCGGCGCCCCGATCAAGCAGATCGAGGGCCAGTCCTCCGGGGTCGAGGCGATGATCTCGCGGAATGCGAAGGGATCGCGCAGGCCCTCGGCTCGCTGTGACACTGGTGTGTCGAGCCAGTGCTCGACAAAGCGGGTCAGCCAAAGCAGGTGTGCCGGGGCTTGTGCGTGATAGCCCTGTCCACCGCGGAACGAGGCGGTGCCCTGGAGCGCGTCGACGAGCGGCTCTGGCAGGCTCCGCGGGGTGGAGCACCTCGCGAGGACGTCGTTGACGCGCTGGACCTTGGTGGCCGGAAGCATGTCGCTGAGCGGCGCATTGCGCAGGTAGAGCAGCTCGGCCAGGAGAACTGTGACCTCATCGCTGGCACCGGAGATCTGGGTCATGAGCTTGTCCATGAACCCACCGCCGCCCACGGGATTGTCGAGAATCCGGTCACGCAACTCCCGGGCGTTCGCCGCCGTCCACGTGAGCAGGTCTGGAGCCATGGCCGAGGTCTCGCCCCGAAGTCCTCGACCGAGCACCTCCCAAGCGCCGCGCTCGACTTCCGGAGCGACGCCTTCTCCACGCGCGACGCTGACGGTCGCAGTGTCCTCCCCGCGCCGCCAGGCCAACAGCTGTGCCTGGTCCATCGGCGACCACCGCACGGGCGGTGAGTACTTCATGACCGTCCACGCCAGGCCCTGCGCATCGAGGCGATCACGGACATTGAGATCGTGCTCGGAGGCAATCCGGATGAGATCGTCACACAGCACCAGCAGTGCGACATACCGTTCGGTGGGTCGCTGACCGATCTCTTCTCCTACGCGGTGCGCCCAGTCCGTCACAAACCGCGCGCGATAGGGCGGGAACGACTCTGGACTATGACTCATCCGGACGAGCGATGCGAGGGTCGTCGCATCGCCAGGACTGATGTAGTCACCCCACCCCGTGAGCGTCGCATGGAACTCGTCGATGGCGGTGACATTGTCTGAGGCGTCCACGGCGACGAAGGCTTCTCGCAGCGCGTCACCCCAGGAGTCGATGGCGTTGCCGAGCCATGTCTGAGCGTGGCGATCAACGAGGTTGCCGCGGCCGGCGGCTCGCTTGATCAGCACGGGCCAGTCCTCACGAGACTCGCGGCAGGCCTCCATTGCCGCTCGCCAGCGACCTGCGGCCTCGATCTTGTACTCGCGTTCCTCCGTCTCCAGGTCCACCTCGGCAGCGAGTCGCTTTGCCCAGTAGAGGAACTGGTCCCAATCACTCATCGTCAGACTCCTCTCTCCGGCAACAGCGCAGACGGCCGCCCGGACCACGACACAGCAAGCACATCCCGCGCCCGGGTGGCGGCCACGTAGAGCAGGGACCGTTCGCGCAGCAACGCATCGTTCCGGTCGGCCTCGCTCGTGTCGTACTCCTTCAGCGAGGCCGGGATCGACCCGTCACGCACACCGAAGAGCAGGACGCGCGTGAACTCGGTGCCCTTCGCCCGGTGCATCGTCATCACCACAGGGGCCCCGGAGCGCACCGCCTCGGTGTCGACGGCCCGCACCTCGACTCCCCGTTCGGCCAGTCCGGTGACCACCCGGTCACGTTGGAAGCGGTCTCGAACGAGGATCGCGATCGTCTCAGGGGCTGGCGGTTCCGGTTCTGACAGCCAGGAGCGGATGAGATCGGCTGCCTGGTCCAGCTCGGCTGCCAAGGACTCACATGGCAGCACCAGCGGTGTCGGACCAGAGCGTGCAGAACGGTATTCGTCGTGCTGCTCTGCCTCATCGTCCAGATCTCGGTAGTCCGCTCCGTCCAGGATGCCCATTGCCCAGCGCAGGTTCTGCTGAGTCGTCCGGTAGTTGAGGGTGAGCCGCCGCGACCGGCCGCGGGTCTCGATGTCGAAGTGGGACAGGGTGACCTTCTGCCCGTAGATCCGCTGGTGGGCGTCCTCTGCGATGAACAGATCATTCGGACCGGGCTCCACCAGCGCCCGCAGCAGCTGCCAGTGCGCCGGAGTGAGGTCCTGGCCCTCGTCCACGAGGACATGGTCGAACGGACGGCCTCGGGACTCGGCTACCAGGTCGAGGTGGGCCGCGGCGATCGTCGCCACTTCGGGGAAGTCCAGCGTCCCCTGGGCCCTCGCCATCGCCCGGTACCGCTCGATCACTGCCCACACCGCAGCACGTTGACTCCGGTTGAGGGCGACGCCTCTCCCTCGCCGTCGGGCCCGGAAGTATGCCTCGGCTGAGGTCAGTCGCTGCGGCAGCACGACCATCGTGTACTCCGCCGCGAAGAAGGCAGGACTGCGAAGTGTCTCTGGGAGGTCGGTCCCTCCCGCGGCGATGGCATCCGCCCAGGCATCCGGCGGGGTCCGTCGCGACACCTCGACGGTCTGGACGCCGAGCACCGCTTCAACGGCCGGCCCGATGTCGCGCCCGGCGTCAGTGAGCACGGCCCTCGCCACGGCATCGATGCCGGCGATCTTGAGACCTCGCTGCCCCATCCCCTCGACGATGCTCACATCGGGGTCGAGGACGCGCATGTCGCGTTGGAGCGCATCGGCCAGGTTCCGGGTGAAGGTCGTCAGGAGCACCCGAGGAGGCCCGGGCCGCACGGCGAGCCGCCGCGCCCGGTGCAGGACGACGACGGTCTTGCCGGTCCCGGCGCCACCGGTCACCTTGGCCGGACCCCGATAGTCGCGATCGACATAGCCCTTCTGCAGCGGGTGCAGGAAGATCCGCCACGCTGCGAAGTCGGTGTCCTCGATGACACGGCGGAGCTCGTCGTTGTCCTCGATCCACGCGAAGCTGAGCTGCCCGGCGGGGTGCTGCAGACCCCGGATGAGCTGCTCCTCCTCGGTGCCGGAGGTGTCCACCTCGAGGTCGAGACTGAGCCGCTCCTTGACCTCATCCAGCGACATGCCGGTGCTCAGGTCGAGAAGCGCGAGCCCCTGCCACTCGGCCGGCGCCTCCTCAGCGAGCGCGAGCACCGCCTCCTCCTCGCCAACCTGCATGGCTCGCTGCGCGAACGCCTCGTCCAGGCCGAGGCCGACGAGGTCAGCAACGCTCAGTCCGTATGCGGCGAGCAGCGAGTCCTGCGCCGGCACCTCGGTCTCGGGCACCTCTGAGTCGGGCTCGGCCGGAGCCGCCGGAACGTGCGTCGCTCGCGCCCGCTCGTCGGATGGAGGGGATGGCACGTCGACCCGACGGATCTCCGCGATCCCGGTGACCGGGTTCACCTTCAGCGTGGTGCGCTCGGCTTCTCTGATTGCTTCGTCGTGCGGCCAGATCCCGTGGAACACGTAGGTGACCGTGTGCTGATCGGAGATCTTGAACAGCACCGCCCGGTATCCGTCGTCGACCCGACCGGTGCGCACGCGAGGATCAGCGGAGTTGACGATGGGCTCGATGTGCAGACCCGGCAAGGTGTCGTCGGTCGAGAGCTTCTCCAGGAAGGCGAACGCCTTCTTCTTCAAGATGGGCTCCACAGGTCGTTCCTGCTTGGCCATGACGATGGTCGGCATCAGCGTCCTTCCGTGCGCAGTGCGGCCACGATGAGCTCAGGCTGGGGCGCGACAACGGTCCAGCCCTCGTCGCCGAGCTCGTCGGCGAACCCATGGTCGGTCTCGAACAGGACAGCCACCTTCTGCTCAGGCCATCCCAGGTCGATGGGGAGTCCGTCGATCTCGAGCCCGATCTCGGGAACCGGGACGCCGAGCGGTGCCAGCTCCGCGATGAGCGCTTCCTCGGCGGCGGTGAGCTCCAGGTCCTTCAACCGTGCCCACTCACCGGTCAGCCCCTCCCGGACCTCCTCGACGGCTGCAACGGGCTCGGCCATCTGGCTGGCGAGCGAGCGGGCGGTGACGGTGACGAAGCCCGCAGGAGTCACGGCGTTGCTGATCCGCAGCCACTCCTGCCATGCCTCCTTGTGCGTCGGGTGCTCGAGCGCAGCCGGCCGGTCATCGAGCATGACGACCGTCTCGATCCCCTGGGACCCGAGTCGGCTGACCACGACGAGATGGTCTCGCTGCCACAGCGCACCGGGCCGTTCGCCGGACACCTGCTCGCCATCCAGGATCGCTGCCGCGATCTCCGTCAGTGGCCGGTCAGCAGGAACCGAGATCTGGGACGAGCTGACGAGGAACAGCCAGCCCAGGTTCCGGCTCAGGGCTCGCCGGGGCTCCTTGTCCGCCAGTCGCTGCATCCGACCGAGCAGGACCGAGATCGGGCCGGCACGCAGGTCCTCGATCACGCCCTGGGTGATGCCCCCGGCGCTGTCGCCCATGTTCGCGAAGAGCTGCTCGACCGCCTCCCGCCTCAGCCAGTCGGGGCCGGTGCGATCCGACTCGCCCATGAGGTCGTCATAGGTCACCGCCAGGACCGCCTTGCCGGCGTCGCGCAGATCCGCGCGCTTGATGGCGTCATCGGCGATCCGGTTGTGCTGCCAGTGGGCGTGGAACTGCCAGCCGTCGGTGAAGATCGCTACGTCCGGGACGTCGGGATCGCTCGTGCGCAGCACGAAGTCCGGCCGGGACCCGTGCATGTACTCCTGCGGGACGAGCCGCCAGGTCCGTCCCTGGCCGAGCCCGGTGATCTCCAGCCGGTTGCCGTTCTCGCCCGGGATCTCCTTCACCGTCGCCCCGGCTGCCTTCAGCCGCTCGGTGAAGACTGCCCGGAACCGCAGCTCCAGGGCCGACTCACCGGAGATCCCGCCGACCTGTCCTTCCTCCACCTCCCAGCGCATCTGCTCCGGATCCAGGTCTGCCGCCGTCTCTCCCTCGCGGAGCCGCAGCAGGGTCCGCAGGTGCCGCTCGGCCGAGACGTTGGAGAGGAGCTCGACGCTGCGGCCGCGGGAGAACGGCAGGATGCAGCGGTAGCAGGCCTGTCGCCCCTCGTCCCGACAGGGGCACTCGGCAATGACTCGGTATGCGCGGGCCAGCAGCCGCCACACCCTCGCCGGAGTCGCGAGGTCGGCGAGGTAGCCGGTTCCGCCAGGCACCACGTCATGAAGCAGCAGTGCCTCTCTCACCTGCTCTCCGTCCTCGGCGGCCACCGGCGCATTGACCGTCTCGATCTGCAGGTGGTCCGGTGCGCCTCCGATCTCCTCGCGCAGCCCCAGGAGGAGAGCGGCGGCCATGCTGGGGACGGCATAGCGGTCGCCGAGCGTGACGGTGATCGGGAGGGTGACGACGACGCCCTGGGTGCGCAGCTCACGACTGAGCGCGACCGAGCGGGTGTCCTCGGTGTGGCCGTCGCGGTACCGACACCACGGCCGGTGCTCGTCACGCTGGTTGACGTTCGCCGTGGTGTCGAGCTTGCCGCAGCCGACGCACACCCGGAAGAGCGAGGCGGCAGCCGCCTGGCCGGCGATCTGGACGTCGGTCACCCCGGCACGCGAGCGCGGTCCCAGGTTGAGCCAGCGGATGTCGATCTTGCGGAAGAGGGTGACGCCGAACTCCTCCCCGACGTGCCACTCCTTGACGACGTGCCCGCGGTCCAGGTCGGCAGCCGTGACGATCGTGAAGCCGGTCTGGTGCCGCTGGTCGTCCTGGTCGTCGATGAGGTCCCGGTCTCGTCGGACCTCAGCGAAGACGTGCTCCAGCCGCACGACGTCGAACCGTTGGCCGGTGTCCTGGAGCTGGGTGCTCTCACACCGTGGGCAGTGTCCTGGTCCGGCGCTGTGCTGGACGTCCAAGCCGTAGCCGCACTGCGTGCACCACACCCAGGTGCGCACGTTGCTCGCCTCTCGACCCATGTCGAGTCCGTCGATGCGCATCGCCAGGCCGCGGGCGTAGAACGTGGCTCCGGGGGCCAGCTCGCGCAGTGCCTGCGCCGAGGCACGCTGCACCGTCTCGGCCTCGGACTCGAAGGTGCCGGTCTCCGGGTCGATCCAGGTGACCCGCGCCTCCAGGGTCACCATGTCGTCGAGCAGGGTGTAGTTGGGCAGGATGCCCCGCTCCTCCAGGGCCGACACCCAGTGCTGGGTGCGCAGCTCGACCAGCTCCTTCGTGGTGAGCCGGTAGGCCGCCTCGGCCGAGCGCCAGGCGCGGAGGTCCTCGTCCGAGGCTGCCGGGCTCTCCGCTGCCGCCTGTAGCGCGGGCAGGGCGTCCTCGATCTCCTGCCGACGGCGCTCGAGTGATTCCTGCGCCCGTTGCCACTCGGCGCTGGCCCGGTGCACGAGCGCCCCGAGTGACTCCTCGGGATCCCAGTCCGGATCCGGGACGGCCCACCGTCGCAGACCCTCGACGACGGCCGTGTCGAGGCCGTCGAAGGAGCCCAGGAAGGCGTCGAGGTAGGCGTCGGCCTTCGTGGCTGCATCCTCGAGAACCGCCCCGAGGAAGGTCCCGGGAGCCGACGAGCGCAGCGCATCCCCGGCCTTCCTCGGCACTGCGATCTCCCCGCGACGGGCGAGGGAGTCGATGATCGAGGCGAGGTACTGCCGGCGCAGGATCTCCTCGGCGTCGAGATAGGTGGCCGGGGGGCGCACCTGGCCGTTGATGACCGAGAGCGGGTTGCCGAGTCGCGGCAGCTGATCGCCTCGCCCGGCGATGTACGCGAGGTTGAGCGCGTTCCCGGTGAGCCGTCCGGCCCGACCGACCCGCTGCACGTACTTCGCCACCGAGTCAGGAAGCGAGGACAGCATGACGGTCGACAGGTCCCCGATGTCGATCCCCATTTCCAGCGTCGGGGTCGCGACCAGGACGTTGGGCGCATCGGGCGAGGCCTCGGACGCCTTGAAGCCCTCCTCGATCCTGCGCCGCACGTCATCCTTCAGCAGGCTCGTGTGCTCGTGCGCGATGACCCGGCGCATGTCGGCCGAGGCGTACAGCCGGCGATAGAAGTTGTCGCTCCGGGCGGCCCGCTGGAGGGTGCCGCGACACCGCGCGACGAGGCATGGCGCTCCGTCGAGCTGCATGACGACCTCTGGTGCTGCCGGCTGCTGGTCCTGACAGGTGTCACAGACCAGGAGCGTCCGTCCCCCCTCCAGGTCGGAGATCTGGGCAGCCTGGAGCCGGACCGACCCCGACGGGATGCCGTACACCTTCGCCTTGCTCTGGGTCTCGGTCACCGTGACCACATCCGCCGCGGCGAGCGCGGCGAGCAGTCGCTCGGCCAGCTTCGCGCCGTGCGGCGCATTGACGCCGAGGCACTTCACGGTCCAGCGGGCGTACCAGCTCTGCGGTGAGCGCACCGTGTCCAGTCCGCTCTCGCTCTTCCTCGCCAACGGGGCCCCGACGCGCGGGAAGGCAGGTGCGGCCCGCCCACTGGGGAAGGCGGGCATGCCGTTCCTCGGGCGACCTCCCCAGATCCGGTATCGGCGCCCGTCCTCCTGGAGGTACTTGCGCAGCCACTCGTGCTCGATGCCGCCGCTGCGGCGCATCCGCTCCAGCGTGCCGCGCACCCAGGCGACGAGGAGGCGGTCATCGCGCTGGCCGATGTCGAGCAGGTCGATCTGATCCTCGGTCAGCACCTTCCGGGCGACGGTCAACAGCGTCGTTCGCGGCCCGGCCTCGACAGAGGCGACGATCGAGCCCGTCGCCTCGAGGGTGCGTCCGAGACCGGACTGCAGGCCCACCTCGAGTGCTGCGTCGAAGAGGAGTCGCCGCTTCACCCAGCTGCGGTCGCGACCGGAGACCTCACGCAGCCGCTTCGCCTTCCAGAACCGTTCGAAGGGCTCGAGCAGCAGGCAGTCCGGTGGGACGAGTCGATAGCGACGGAACTGGTCATCACCGGCTTGGGCGATGACATCGTCGACAAGAGTGTCGAGGGTCGCCGGGACAGTGCCGATCGCCGCCCGCAGCGCGGACCTGAGGGTCATTGCGTGCGAGCGCGACTGGATGAAGCCTGCCCGATGGGCAGCGTCCTGGACCGAGTCCGTGAAGACCAGGGACTTCTTCTCCGCACTGTCGAGAGCCCCGTTGCCGAAGATGATCGACAGCGACACGGAGAGGAGGGTCGCGATCGCCGTGCCGAGGAATCGGATGCCATCCGGCTGCTGACACGACGGACAGTCATCCTTGCTCGCCCGCTCGTCCGCATCGGCGCCGGTGCGGGTCAGCACCGGCAGCACGCGCCCGGCCTTGAGATCGGGGTCGTCCTCGTCCGGGCGCCGGTCGAGGAGCCTGCGTCCGGTCACCGACAACCAGCGCAGCCCCTCGATGGGCGCGTCACCCTCGTCGCTGGCCAGGGCCTTCTCCTCCTCGGCGGGAGCATGGAGCAGGGCGCGGAAGCGGCCCTCGTTGAGGAGGTGGTTGCGCCGGATGTCGCTGTCATCCGCTGCGAGATCCAGGCCGACCGCGGCCAGTCCGACACCCCAGCCGGACCTCCCACAGTGCCGGCAGTAGATCGCTGGGAAGGTGGTCGAGGTCGTATCGGTCTCCTCGGCACCGGTCCACGAGCCGTCATCGCTCCAGTGGAAGGCGGGCACAGCAGACGCGACCCGGTCGATCCGGGTCAGCTCCCGCACCCAGAAGTTGAGCTCCACCCCGACGGCACTGCGTCCCTCGACCGCGCGCACGTGGCTCAGGACCGCCACCAGTCCTTCGATCGCCCGCACCCGCAGCCGCTGGGTGGACTCGTCCTCCGACGGCCGGAACAGCGCAGTCACCAGGTCGGGGTATGCGGTGGCTCGCCCCGCCCGGTCCAGCAGAGCATGCACATCCGGGTGCGTCCTGACGAGGGTCAGCGCATCGACCCCGGAGACGTCACCGTCGTGTAGCCGGCTCAGCAGCTCGGCCGTCAGCGCCTCCGGCTCCGCAGCCAATGCCTCTATCCGGTCGACGAGCTCGCCGAGCTCCGGCTCGGTGAGGTCATCGATACGCCGCGGCTCCACCCCTGCGGGCAGCGAGGCGAAGCCCTGCCACTCCTGCCTCGTGAGCACACTCTCGATGACCACCGAGTCCGAGTCGAAGTCCTCGCCGAAGACCGTTCGGGCGAAGGCGAGCATCACGCTCGGGTCACCCTCGTCGCCGAGCGTCGCCGAGGTCGCGACCGGTGTGATGCGCCCCAGCGGGCGCGTGCGGTCCTCAGGTGTGAGCTCGGGATGCTCGTCCGGCCAATAGCTCTTCAGGGCCAGCCCCAGTCGCCGCAGCAGTATGGCCACGTCGGTGCCCTGCGCCCCGTCATAGGTGTGGAACTCATCGAGCACGAGATACCGCAACGACAGCGCGCTCTGCCGCCACAGTGGCTGGTCGTCCTCACGCAGCAGCAGCTGGTCGAGCATCTTGTAGTTCGTGAGCAGGATGTCGGGCGCGCTGTCCCGGATGACGGCCCGGTCGGTGATGAGTCCGGCGCTCGACACCGTCGTCCTCGTGCCGGTCTGATCACCCGTATAGATCGCAGCGGTGACCGAGGAGAGCGCCGGGTCCTCGGTGAGCGTGGCGGTGAGGCGCCGGGCCTGGTCGTCGGCGAGGGCGTTCATCGGGTAGAGGATGATCGCCTTGGTCCCCGTCACTCCCTCTCGCTTCGCCCGCAGGACGTGGTCGATGATCGGGTGGAGGAAGGCTTCCGTCTTGCCCGATCCAGTGCCTGTCGTGATGAGCGTCGGCCTCGGCCGGTCGCCGGGTTCGGTCCTGCCGAGAGAGGTCAGGCGGGCGTAGGCCTCGGCCTGGTGCCGATACGGCGTCCACGGCGGACGCCACTCGAGGCTGTCCTCCCATCCCTCGTCGGCCGGCCGGAAGGGCAGCCGCAGCCGCAGGTACGGTCCCTTGAAGAGGCCGTTGTCGGGATCCTCCAGAAACTCCTGCAGCGCCCGCCGCGGCTCGGCGTCGGCCAGGGCGAAAGTCGTCGTGAGGTAGTCGACGAGGCCGGTCGCGAGGTCGCGCGCCTGCAGGGTCGGGAGGAGCTCGGCCATCAGCGACTCCGCTCCGCCAGCCGCCGCTCGAACTCGGCGTAGGCCGTGCGCAGGTCAGCCTCGCGGTCGAGAGTCCCGAAGGGCAGCTCGTAGGTGTAGGCGATCCCGCTCCCCGGATGCACCGCGGTCCGCTCCTCCTCGGTGATCGCGTCCCCCTTCTTCCGCCAGACCGACAGCACCGAGTTCGGGACGAGTCGACCATTGGCGTCGTAGGTGTAGTCATGCTGGTCGTACCCGTGGAGCACGGCGAACTGGGTGCGGTAGATCGTGCAGAGATCGTCGATGGGGACGCCGAGCATGAGTGCAACAAGGGCGTCGATTTCCACTTGGGCATTGCGACGATCGACGGCGCGCCGCAGGGGGACGTCGGCAGACCACTCTCGGGTCACGATGCCGGGCCGATGCCGGTGGAGGATGGCGTGGTCATCAAGGAAGGAGTCGTCCCAGCACTTCTCCCACAGTTGCGCATAAGCATCAGTCAGACAATTGAGTTGCAGCGACCGGAGCCGAAGCCACCGCAACAAGTTTGGATCGCGAGCGTTGAAAGGGAGCCTGCGAATCGTGTCTGGAGTAATGGCTGATTTGGGAGCCGAACGGACTGCGAAATCGCTTAATAGAGAGCTCATTGCCCCGACAATGTGGACCAATGTTTCT
>ENA-UOUL01004139-UOUL01004139.1-bioreactor-metagenome-genome-assembly--contig:-NODE-4139-length-13812-cov-5.117292_pt1 | contig 13812 bp, 13 predicted proteins | sample MGYA00249838_ERZ747220 | MGnify/ENA primary metagenome ERZ747220 (study PRJEB28778, sample SAMN05720191) | bioreactor metagenome | isolation source: Anaerobic biogas reactor | place: USA:Washington...
TCAGCTTTCAGCTCACTCGCATCAGCAAGGTCGCACCTACGGCGTGATAAAGTGATAGAGTGATAAGGTGATAGAGTGATAAGGGGTCCGTGGGTCGTCCTTATCACCCTATCACTTTATCACCTTATCACGTTATCGCCGGCGCGCGGCCTGGCTCTCGGTTGAAATTTAGGTCCGGCGTCCAGGCCCAGGGCCAAGCGCGCCGCCTCGGGTAGCGATTCGAGCGTCCAGGGCGGGTCCCACACCAAGTCCACCTGCACATCTGTCACGCCGTGTACCAGTCTGACTCGGTTTTCCACTTCGACCGGCATCGACCCGGCCACCGGGCACAGCGGCGATGTCAACGTCATGCGAATATGGACCGCCCCCTGCTGGTTTACGTCCACGCCATAGATCAGGCCGAGGTCGTAGATGTTCAGCGGAATTTCCGGATCAAAGATCGTGCGCAGCGCCCGGATGGTTTCCGCCTCTATGCGTTTGCGGTCCAGTTCATCCATCAGGTCGTCCCACATCTATGCGTTCTCGGATCACCTTCGGCCGTCACAGTTCGTCGACTTCTGCGCGTTTGCAAATCGCGTTCGGGGGTCACAGTTCGTCCGACTCGGTCGACACTACATCGCCGCGGTTCTCCAATGCCGCGTCCAGCGTGTGCCAGGCCAGCGTTGCGCATTTCACACGCGCCGGGTACTTGCGCACGCCCGAAAAGACCTCCAGCTTGCCCAGTCCCGGCCCCGTCGGCGGCTCCTGCGGCTGCCCTGTAACCAGGCCGTGGAACCGCCTGAAGATCGCCCTGGCCTCGGCCAGCGTTTTGCCCTTCAGCGTCTCCGTCATAAGCGAGGCTGAGGCCGTGGAGATCGCGCAGCCGCTGCCCTCGAAAGTCACTTCCTTTACCACGCCGCTGTCCATCTTCAGGAATACGGTGACATGGTCCCCGCACAGCGGGTTATAGCCCTCGGCCGTGCGGTCCGGCTGCGGCAGCGTCCGCCGGTTCCGGGGCCGGCGGTAATGATCCAGAATCAACTGCTGATACAGTTCGTCCAGTTCGCTCATGCGAAGACCTTCACGACCTGCCGTATTCCCGCGGCCAGGGCGTCAATCTCCTCATGAGTATTGTAGAAGGCCAGCGCGGCGCGGCAGGTCGCCGGCACGCCGAAATGTTGCATTACCGGCTGGGCGCAGTGATGCCCGCTGCGAATTGCGATGCCCAGCGTATCCAGCACCGTGCCGACGTCGTGCGGATGGATGTCTTTGAGCACGAATGACAGAATGGCCGCCTTTTCGCCCGCCGTGCCGATCAGCCGCACTTGCGGAATTTCGGCCAGGGCCGCGGTTCCGTATGAGAGCAAGTCGCGCTCGTAAGCCATAATGGCGTCGCGGCCGAGATGTTCGAGGTACTCCACGGCCGCGCCGAGCCCGATCGCGCCGGCGATATTAGGCGTGCCGGCCTCGAAGCGCGCCGGCGGCTCGCGAAAGGTTGTCTTTTCGAATGTAACGGCGCTGATCATCTCGCCGCCGCCCTGGTAAGGCGGCATGGACTCGAGCAGCTCATGTCGCCCGTACAGCACGCCCACGCCCGTCGGCCCGAACGTCTTGTGACTGGAAAACACGTAGAAATCACAGTCCAGGGCGCGCACGTCCACCGGCATGTGCGGCACGGCCTGGGCGCCGTCCACGAGAACCACCGCACCCGCGCTATGCGCGCGAGCGATCAGGTGTTCGACCGGGTTGACTGTCCCCAGTGCATTCGAGACGTGCGTCACCGCGACCAGGCGCGTGCGTGCCCCGAGCATGCGCTCATAGTCTTCAATGCACAGCTCGCCGCGACCATCCATCGGAACGACCCGCAGCACGGCGCCCGTCTCCTCACACAGCATCTGCCAGGGCACGATATTGGAGTGATGTTCCATCTCGGAAATCAGGATTTCATCGCCAGCGCGTACCCGCGCGCGGCCGAAGGTCTGCGCGACGAGATTGATGGCCTCGGTGGCGCCGCGCACGAAAACTATTTCTTCGGCCTGGCCGGCATTGATGAAGCGCTGCACCTTGTGGCGGGCGGCCTCATACGCTTCAGTGGCGCGCATGCTCAGCGCATGCAACCCGCGGTGCACGTTAGCATTGTCGCGCTCGTAGTAGTTCCGTACGCAGTCAATCACTACCTGTGGCTTTTGCGTCGTGGCCGCGTTATCAAGATACACCAGCGGGTGGCCGTTGACCTCCTGGAGCAGCGCCGGAAAGTCGGCCCGGATGCGGCGCACTTCCAGCGGCGCTTCCGGCGGCGTCTCACGTACCAGTGTGCGAACCGTGCTCACGACAGCGCCTCGAGGAACTCACCCTGCGGCAGCCGGGCCGCCAATTCGCGCTGCAGGCGCCGCCGCAAGGGCTCAATTTCGATCTCCGCCAGGCTCTCGCCGGCGAAGGCATAGACCAGCAGGCTGCGGGCCGCGGCCTCGGACAGGCCGCGCGAACGCAGGTAGAACAGTGCGTCGCGATCGATCTGCCCGATGGTCGCCCCGTGTGTGCACTTCACGTCATCCGCGTGGATCTCGAGCTGCGGCTTGCTGTCCACTTGGGCCTCGCCCGAGAGCATCAGGTTCTTGTTGGTCTGCTTGGCGTCCGTCTGCTGTGCCCCGCGGTGCACCACAATGCGCCCGGTGAACACGGCCCGCGCCCGTCCTTCCAGAATACCCTTGAACACTTCGCGGCTGTCGCAGTGGGGCGCCACGTGTTCGACGCGTAGATGATTGTCCACATGCTGGTCGCCGCCGACCAGGTATAGACCCAGCAGCCGGCAATGGCCACCCGCGCCGGCCAGGACACTGTTGATGTTGTGCCGGACCAGTCCGCCGCCGAGCGTAATGCAATGCGACAGAACTTCGCTGTCACGCTTCTGATGAATCTGCAGTGTTCCAATGTGATACGTGCCAAGCGCCTCGCGCGCCAGCTTGTAGTGCCGCAAGCGGGCCCCCTCGCCGACGACCACTTCCGTGACCGCGTTCGTAAAAGACGTCCCCTCCCCCAGGCTGATGTAGCTTTCCACGATCGAAGCCTGGGCTTCGTCATCCACGAGCACGAGCGTACGCGGGTGGACCATGCTCGGCGCCTCGCCCGGCACACTGATGTGGACAATGTGCAGCGGCCGCTCGGCCATGTGTCGCCGCGGAATCCGGACGTAAGCCCCATCGGCGATAAATGCGGTGTTCAGCGCCACGAAGCTGCAATCCATGTAGTCGGCGTATTGCGCCAGGTGGTCTTCAAGTTCGCCGTCATCTGTGGCCAGCACGCTCGTCACGCTGCCGCATCGCAGGCCGCTTTCGGCCGACAATGTCGAGAGGTCCGGCGCGTAACAGCCATTCACCAGGATCAACTGCTCGCCGCCCACATCCCAGGGTAACGCCAACAACGTCGCGCGTTGGGCCGGCACGTCGCAGGCCCCAGCCGGCCTGAATGGCGTGCGCTCCAGCGCGCTAATGTTTGTGAAGCGCCAGTCCTCATCGCGCGTGGTCGGAAAGCCACGTTCCAGGAAGCGCGCCAGTGCCGCCTGCCGCAGCTCCCGCAGCCACGGGCGGCCGCCGTCAAGCCGGCTTTCGAATTCCGCAAGAGCGGCCGCGAAACTGTAGTTCGGTTCCGTCGCGGTAATCACGCCGCCTCACCCTGCCCTTTCCGCCGCCGTCTGTCCCGCCACTGCCTCGATGGCCTGCTCGTCGCTCAGCCAGCCGTAACCCCGCTGTTCGAGTTCCAGGGCCAGCTCTTTGCCGCCGGAGCGCACAATTCGCCCGCCGGCCAGCACGTGTACATAGTCGGGCACAATGTAATTGAGCAGCCGCTGATAATGCGTGACGACGACGAATGCCCGCTCCGGACCGCGCAAGCGATTGACGCCGTCAGCCACGACCTTCAGCGCATCGATGTCCAGACCCGAATCAGTCTCGTCCAGTATGGCCAGGCGCGGCTCGAGCACCGCCAACTGGAAAATTTCATTGCGTTTCTTCTCGCCGCCCGAGAAACCCTCGTTGAGGGCGCGGTTCAGCAGCCGCTCATCCATTCCCAGCAGCCGGATGCGCTCCTTCACCAATGTTAGAAAATCGAGCGCGTCGACCTCTTCCAGCCCGCGGTATTTTCGCTGCGCGTTCAGCGCCGAACGCAGAAAGTAGCTGGTGCTGACGCCCGGGATTTCGACCGGGTACTGGAACGCCATGAAAACCCCCTCGCAGGCCCGCTCCTCCGGCGACAACTCGGTCACATCGCGCCCGCGGTAAAGTATGCGTCCCGCGGTGATCTGATACGTATCGCGGCCGGCGATGACCTGTGCCAGGGTGCTCTTCCCGGAACCATTCGGCCCCATGATAGAGTGCACCTCGCCGGCCCCGACCTTCAGGTCGACCCCTTTGAGTATCTCCTGTCCATCAACGACGACGTGCAGGTTTTCAATTACGAGCATTCCAGCTCCGTTTTCTATGCTGCCTTCTTACTTTGCCCTCTACGCACTCTCAGCCGACACTTCCTTCGAGGCTGACCTCCAGCAGCTTCTGGGCCTCGACCGCAAACTCCATGGGCAATTCGCGGAACACTTCCTTGCAGAAACCGTTGACGATCATCGACACCGCGTCCTCGGTCGAAATGCCGCGCTGATGGCAGTAGAACATCTGATCGTCCCCGATCTTCGAGGTAGTGGCCTCGTGTTCCATGTGGGCGGTGCTGTTCTTGACCTCGATGTACGGGAAGGTATGCGCCCCGCAGTGCTCGCCAATCAGCATTGAATCGCACTGCGTGAAGTTCCGGGCATATTCGGCGCCCTTCAGTATCTTCACCATCCCGCGGTAGGTGTTCTGCCCATGTCCGGCCGAAATGCCTTTCGACACGATGTAACTGGTGGTGTTCTTGCCGATATGGATCATCTTGGTGCCCGTATCGGCCTGCTGATAGTTATTGGTCAGGGCGACACTGTAGAATTCGCCGACCGAATTGTCGCCCTGCAGGATGCAACTGGGATACTTCCAGGTGATCGCCGAGCCGGTTTCCACCTGCGTCCAGGAGATGCGCGAGTTGCGGCCCAGGCATTTGCCGCGCTTGGTGACGAAGTTGTAGATGCCGCCACGGCCCTGAGCGTCGCCCGGGTACCAGTTCTGCACGGTCGAGTACTTGATCGTGGCGTCGTCCAGTGCCACCAGTTCCACCACCGCCGCATGAAGCTGGTTCTCGTCGCGCATAGGCGCCGTGCAGCCCTCCAGATAGCTTACATGAGCCCCGGGCTCGGCAATGATCAACGTGCGCTCGAATTGCCCGGTCTGGGCTGCATTGATTCGGAAGTACGTCGAGAGCTCCATCGGGCAACGGACGCCCTGGGGTATGTATGCGAACGAGCCGTCGCTGAACACGGCCGAGTTCAGCGTCGCGAAGTAATTGTCTGAGTACGGCACCACCGAGCCGAGATAGCGCCGCACCAACTCCGGGTGATTCTGCACCGCTTCAGAGAACGAACAGAAGATGATCCCCAACTCGGCCAGCTTCTCCTTGAACGTGGTCGCGACCGAGACGCTGTCGAACACCGCGTCGACCGCGACGCCCGCCAGCCGCTTCTGTTCCTCCAACGGGATTCCCAGCCGCCGATAGGTTTCCAGCAGCTTCGGATCGACGTCCTCGAGCCGCTTGGGGCCGCTCTTCTGCTTCGGGGCCGAGTAGTAGAAGATGGATTGGTAATCGATCGGCGGATAATGCACGTTCTGCCAGGTCGGCTCAGTCATTGTTAGCCAGTGGCGGTAGGCCTTGAGGCGCCATTCCGTAAGCCATTCCGGCTCACGCTTTTTCGCCGAAATGAGGCGAATGACTTCTTCACTCAGTCCGCGCGGAACCGTTTCCGCCTCGATATCGGTGACAAAACCATACTTGTATTCAGACTGCGCCCAGGTCTGGAGCGGATCCGCAATCTTCGTCATTCGAGCGACTCCTTACCGGCCCGGTTGCCGGCGTCCTTGCCACGGACCGCGCCTCTGGCCGCACCGCGCGACCTGAACTCGCAATGTTCGTGGCCGTCCAGGACGCAGCGCTCCAGTGCGAGCGCATCTCCCAACAGCGTGCTGAACGCTGCCCGCTCCATATCGCAAACCTCGCGGTGCGCTGCGGCCACGCCGTAAAACGGGCACGTGTACACGGTCAGGCGTTGCGCGCCGCGCCCCGTCTCGGCCTCCGCCAGTACGCCTTCGCGGCTTAAGTGATCTGCCAGCCGCCGCAGCCGTTCGCCCGGCGGGCCATCGCCGACAAATTGCTGTGCGTTCTGTGCCATGCGGTTACTGACGGCTTGCAGCAACGCGCGCCGCCGGCCCCGCCCTGGCATCTCGGCAATCTGCTCGAGAAGCAATCGCGACAGCTCCTCGGCCTGGCCGCCAAGCATCCGCCGCGCGTCGTCTGACAAGGCGAACACGTCCGCGGGCCGGCCCGGCCCCTGGCGGCGGCGGGTGCGAATCAGCCAGCGGCGGGCCACCAGGCGGTTCACCTGTTGGCGGACGGCCGTTGTCGTAACCCCGAGCGCCGCAACGAGCTCCGCGATGGTGCAGGGTCCGCGCCGCGCCAGCAGATTCACGATCCGCAGGGCGGGCGAATCCGATTCACTGTCGTAAAAAGGCACTGCCATCGAACAAACTCCTGCAATTGAGGGTATGCGTTAGGACAGTTTTATCAATTTGATGTGTCAAAACTCACTGACGGTGCCATGCCCAAGCTGTAAGCGCGGGCATGCCGGCACCACTTGTTCGCGCCTGCCGTTCAGCGCTTGCTGCGTCAGTCACCTTGCGCCTGACGCCGTCAACCACGGCATGCGTTAGTCACCGTATGTGGCCCCGGTAACGAGCGCATGCCCGCGCCGCTACGCGGCTTGGACATGGCACCCGTGCTTGGTTTTCGCCCGTGCTTAGTTTCACCCGTGCTCAGTTTTCGGCGTTGATGACACCCCCGGGGTCGTTGGCCATCGTGTGCTCCGCAATTTATAATGGCGGTCATGAATCCTTGGCGCATTAAATCGACAGTCCTTTCTGGGTTTAGTGTGAGGACGGCGGCCGGTGTTCTTGCGGCGGCTCTGGCGCTGGCAGTTGCAGCGCCGGCCGGAGGAACCGCGAGCATCGCACCGGACTTGGCGAATCAGGCCGGCGTGTCTCAGGGCGCACAGACCCAAGATCAGCCGAGCCTGCCGGACATGGCTGGCCAACCGGAAGCTCCGACAGCCGGCGAAGATCAGCAATACCGCGAGCGGGAAGTGCTTGACCCAGAGACAGGCGAATGGGTCACGGAGGAAGTGGAGGACGGGGCTAGCGATGAGTTAGCGCATGCTCGTGCCCTGCTGGCGGAGGGGCAGCCGAAGAAGGCGCGTAAGATTCTCCAGAAATGGGTCAAGGAAAACGAGGGACACGATCGGTACTACGAGGCCGTTTTCCTGCTGGGCGAAACGTGGTTCGAGTCGAAGGACTACTACCGCGCTTATGAGCAGTACGAGCTGGTCGTCGAAAACACCGGCGGCGAGCTGTTCCACACGGCCCTGTTCCGCGAGCGCGACGTGGCCCTGGCGTTCCTGTCCGGGCAGAAGCGGGTCGTATGGGGCATCTTTCGATTTCCGGCCACCGACGAGGCGATCGATATCCTCGACCGCATTTGGGAGCACGTGCCGGGCACGCGGCTGGGTGAAGAGGCCCTGCGCACCAAAGCCGATTACCGCTTCAACCAGGGCGATATGGACTTGGCACAGGACGAGTACGCAAACCTGGCGCGCCAGTTCCCCACCGGAAGGTACACCCAATTCGCCATGATGCGCAGCGCCGTGGCGGCCGAGGCGGCCTTCCCAGGAATCAAATTCGATGACCGGCCCCTGCTGGAAGCAGACGAGCGTTACCGCCAGGTTCAGGCGGCCTACCCGATTTACGCCGAGCGTGAGAACGTCGCCCAGCGGCTGGAGGGCATTCGCCAGCAGCGGGCCGCCAAGGATTTGGACATCGGCAAGTGGTACGAGCGCACGCGACAAAAATCGGCCGCCGAATACTATTACCGGCTGGTTCTGAGCGATTGGGGTGACACGCTGGCCGCGGCGGAAGCGCGCCAGCGGCTGCGGGCGCTGGGGGTCGAGGTGGAGGACGCGGAATGAAGGGACAGCGTTTCTGCTTAATCGTCCTGGCCGCGCTGGGGCTGGGCGGCGCCGTCGGCTGCGGTTACCGCCACGGAGGGATTCATCGCTGCGACGTTCAGACGGTGTACGTGGACATGTTCGGCAGCAAGGAATTCCGGCGCGATCTGGAGTTCAAGCTGACCGAGGCGGTCAAGAAACGCATTAACCTCGAAACGCCCTATCGGCTAGCCCCGCCTGAAAAGGCGGATACGATATTGAAAGGCGAGTTGCTGGAGGAGCGCCAGGCGGCTCTTGCGCCGGATTTCGCCTCCCGACAACCACGGGAGATGGTCCTGGTCCTGGCCGCCCGCGTGCAATGGAAAGATTTGCGCTCCGGTCGGGTGCTGATCGACCAGCCGGTTGAGCTGCAGGCGGCGGATTACGTGCCGCCGGAGGGTCAACCGGAAGCCCTGGCCCAAGAACGGGCGATAAATCTGTTGGCGGCACGGATTGTAGCCAAAATGTACGAGGAATGGTGACGGATCGGTGTTCGGCCCCTTCAAGCGACGAACAAAAAAGCGGATGTCTGAGGATCTCAAGCCCAACCAGGAACCACGGCCAAACGGCGGCCCCCCTCGCCCACCGCGGTTGACGCGCGGCGCGTTTAGTTGGCTGCTGCTGGTGCTGTTGGGGATAACGCTGCTGGTGATGTTTAACCGCGGCATGGCGCCTGGGCAGAAAATCCCGATCTCGGAATTCTGGACGCAGGTGCGCAACGGCAACGTGAAAGAGGTGACGATCCGCGAGGACTCGATCATCGGCGAATTTGAGAAATTGCCGTCTCACGCCCAAGGCGACAGCAAGCGCTTCGAGTGCACGTACCTCAAAGCCGCCGACAAGGTCGAGGAAATCCGCAAGACTATTGAGGCCGACAGCCCACGCCCGGTAACTGTCAAGAGCGAACCCAGCAACAGCCTGCTGATGAACCTGCTCGTCACGACCTTGCCGTGGCTGGTGCTGTTCGGCGTGGTGTGGTTCCTTCTGTTCCGGCAATTGCGCCAGACCGGCGGTGGGCCGGGGATGCTGGGCAACTTCGGCCGTAGCCGGCACCGGATGACCACCAAGGAGCACACCAACGTCACGTTCGCCGACGTGGCCGGCATCGAAGAGGCCAAAGAAGAAGTCTACGAGGTCGTCGAGTTTCTGAAGAACCCCAAGCGCTTCCAGCGGCTGGGCGGGCGGATTCCGCGCGGCGTACTGCTGATCGGCGAACCGGGGTGCGGCAAAACGTTGCTGGCAAAAGCGATTGCCGGCGAAGCAGACGTGCCGTTCTTCTCCATCAGCGGTTCGGACTTCGTCGAAATGTTCGTGGGCGTGGGCGCTTCTCGAGTGCGTGATCTATTCCGCCAAGCCAAGGAAAACTCGCCCTGCATCGTCTTCCTGGATGAAATCGACGCGGTCGGACGGCGGCGCGGGCTGGGCTTCAACGGCGGCGGACATGACGAGCGCGAGCAGACCCTGAACGCGATTCTGGTCGAGATGGACGGCTTCGAGAGCAACGACCAGGTGATCGTCATTGCCGCGACCAACCGGGCCGACGTGCTCGATCCGGCGCTCGTCCGGCCGGGGCGCTTTGACCGCCAGGTGTACGTGCCGTTACCCGATGTGAAGGGGCGGTTCGAGATTTTGCGCGTGCACGCTCGAAAGGTGAAAATCCAGACCCCGGTCGACACGAAATTACAGCGGCTGGCCCGTGCCACGCCGATGTTCAGCGGGGCGGACCTGGCCGCGATCATCAACGAATCGGCGTTGCTGGCGACGTTGGCCGGCAAAGACGCGATCGACATGGACGATCTGGAAGAGGCCCGCGACAAGGTCCGTTGGGGGCGCGCCAAGCGCAGCCGCGTGGTCGAGGAGAAGGACCGCGAGATGACCGCCTATCACGAGGCGGGGCATGCGGTCGTGCAAACGCTGCTCAAGGATGCGGACCCGGTTCACAAGGTCAGCATCATTCCACGTGGGCCGTATGGCGGGGCGACCTTCTCACTGCCCGAAAAGGACCGCCAGAATTACAACCGGTCGCACGTCGAGGCTACGTTGCGCGTCTTGTGTGCCGGCCGCCTGGCCGAGGAGTTGGTCGGGCACGACACGAATTCCGGCGCGGCCGCCGACATCCGCCAGGCAACGATGATGGCCCGGCACATGGTTGCCGAATGGGGCATGAGTGACAGAGTCGGGTTCGTGTACTGTGGCGACGAACCGCTCTCGACCCGCACCGCGCTGGATTTCAGCCTGGGCGGCAAGGAACTTTCGCCCCGAACCGCCGAAATCATCGATGAAGAAACCAAGCGCATCATCGACGAGGCCTATGCCGACACGCGCCGCATCCTGGCCGAAAACCGCGATAAGCTTGAAGCCGTCGCACGGGCGCTGCTCAAATACGAAACCCTCGACGGCGAAGAAGTGCGCGCCCTGGTCAACGGCGAGTCTCTGAATCGCCCGACGGTGGCCGACCTGATCTCGGCCGAGCAGAACCGGCGGCTGGAGGCGCCGGTTGCGCGCCCCGTCACGCATCTGCCGCGGGCGGGCGAGGAGCCCGGCCCGATTCCCACGCCGGCGTAACGAGTGTTGCTTATCACGGCATCGCGCTCTGGCGATCAGCTTCGCGCACCGGCGAGAGCGGCCGCAAACTCTTCAATCACCTTGCGGTTGAACGCCGGCAGATCCCTGGGCGCGCGGCTCGTGATCAAATTGCCGTCGACTACCACTTCCTCGTCGACCCACGTCGCGCCCGCGTTGCGCAAGTCCGTTCTCAATGACGGCCAGGAGGTCATTCGCCGCCCGCGAACAGCGTCGGCGTCAATCAGCGTCCAGGATCCGTGGCAGATGGCCGCGACCGGCTTGTGCTGGGCGAAGAACGCCCGCACGAACTGCACCGCCTTGGGGTTCATGCGCAGCTTGTCAGGGCTGGCGACGCCGCCCGGCAACAGCAGCGCATCGAAGTCGTTCGGGTCGGCGCGGTCCAGCGGCAGGTCGACCGGGAAGATGTCGGCCTTGTCCTGATGGTCCCAACCTTGGACGCGGTCGTGATTGGGCGAAACCAGCACCGGCTGAGCCCCGGCCTGCTTCAGCGCGTCCCGCGGAGAGGTCATTTCGATCTGCTCGAACCCGTCGGTAACGAGAATTGCCACTTTGAGTCCGTCCAGCTTCTGCGGCATGACTTGTGCTCCCTTTTCGAAGATCGATCAAGGCGCGCCAAAAGATTCTCTTGCCGCGAGAACGGATTCTCCGGCCGCGAGCAGGTGAAATCGCCCTGATTCCGAAGTGAATTCGCGGTCAGGCACCGGGCCATGCCGCCGCGGCGCGGACCCGGCGCCGCAAGCAACGCTAACCAGAGGCTGCCACTGACAACCCTAAGCGGTCAGTGCAGCTTCTTCACTTCCTCGGTCAGCAGCGGGATGATTTTGAACAAGTCGCCCACGACGCTGTAATCCGCGACCTTGAACAGCGGGGCCTCGGGGTCTGTGTTCACCGCGACAATCGTCTTGCTGCCGCGCATGCCCGCCAGGTGCTGAATCGCACCGCTGATCCCGAATGCCATGTAGAGCTTCGGCGTAACCGTCTTGCCGGTCAGGCCGACCTGCCGGCTGTGCGGCTGATACCCCGCGTCACAAGCGGCGCGCGATGCGCCGACCGCGGCGTCCAGCGCTTTGGCCAGGTCATAGAGCATTTGGAAATTGTCCTGGTTCTTCAGTGCCCGGCCGCCCGCGACGATGATGTCGGCTTCGGTGACGTCCTTGACTTCACCGCCCCCCTTGAGCACTTCCTTCACCGTGATGCGCTCGTCGCCCGCGGCAGCCTGGTACGGCACGCTCTCGCGGGCAGCGCCACCTGCGCCGCTACTCGGGGCCGGGAACGTGTTGGCGCGGACCGAGACGATGGCCGGCCGGTCCTTGGCGAAGGCCACGTGCGCCGTCGCCTTGCCGTTGTACAGCGGCCGCGTGACGTCCAGCGCGCCGTCCGCGCCGATCTGCACGTCGATCGCGTCAACCGCCAGCCCCGCCTTGCGCTGCATTGCCACACGGGGCGCAAGGTCGCGGCCCATGAACGTGGCCGGCATCAGGACGACCCGCGGATCAACCTTTTGCATGACGGCCGACAGCGCCGTGCGGTAGCGCAGGGCCGAGTATTGGGCCAGCGCCGGATCGTTGACGGTGACGAGGCGGTCGACGCCGGCCTTGTCTATGGCATCCGCCGCGCTGCCGGTCGCGTCGCCTATGACGCAGGCCACCACCTTGCCGCCGGTCTTGGCGGCCAGGGCTTTGCCGCAGGTGACGATTTGCAGGGCGGCCGGGTGAATTTTGTCCTTGCGCTGTTCCGCGAAGATCAGGATGTCGTTCGTCATCGGAGCCTCAGCTTTCCGCAGCTAAGTAGTTGTCAGTTTTCAGTGGTCAGTCGCCAGGCACGCGGGGGCGGCACTCACAGGGCTTTGGCTTCTTCCCGCAGAAGTTTCACGAGGTCCTTCACAACCTGCTCGGGTTCGCCCTTGAGGACCTTTCCGGGCGGCCGCTCGGGCGGTGGACGGAACGTGTGCAGCTTCATGCCGCCGGCCGCCGAGACCAGGTCGTTAAAGCCCGGCACGTCCGCAGCCTTGATCGTCTCGACTGGCTTCTTCTTGGCTTTCATGAGGTTCGGCAAGGACGGGTAGCGCATTTCGCACAGGCCCTTTTCGGCGGTGATCAGCGCCGGAAGCGGGACCTGCACGACTTCCTCGGCACCCTCGATGCGGCGGTTGGCCGTGAACGACTTGCCGTCGGCGGCCATCTCCAGCTTGGTGCAGGCTCCGACGTGCGGGATGTCCAGAGCTTCGGCCAGGGCCGGGCCGAATTGACCACTGTCGAGGTCGATTTCCTGCTTGCCGGTGAGAATCAGGTCGTAGCCGCGGGGTTTCACGACGGCTGCGACCAAGGCGGCCGTTTGCAGCTCGTCGAGCTGGTCGAAGGCCGGATCTTGCAGGTGGATGCCGTCGTCGGCGCCGACGGCGAGCGCCGTTCGCAAGGCCTCGGCCGCGGTGGCGGGCCCGACGATCAAGGCCGTCACGCTCTGCACGTCGGAGCGTTTTTCCTTCAGCAGGACGGCCTGCTCGATGGCGAATTCGTCGAAGGGATTGACAACCATTTTGACGCCGGCGCGTTCGATGTCCGCGCCGTCGGGGCGAATCTTGATGTTGGTGGTCGAATCCGGGACCTGCTTTAAGACGACCAGTATCTTCATTTATGCCTCCGGGGCGATCGCCCGAGCCAAGAATCTAAAGAGCCGCCGAAAAGGCGCGGCAAGTAAAAGGACTGCATCTTAACGGGTCGCCGGGGCCATGGAAAGATGAAAAGTGGTCGGCGAGAGGGAATGGGTGTAGGCGAGAGGGAACGTGTAGGCGAGAGGGAGTGGCTTCAGGCGAGAGGGAATGGGTGTAGTTGAAGACCTTGGCGATGCCGCCGGCTCTGTCCTCGCCCGGAGGACGCACGAGCGATGTCGCCGGCTCTGTCCTCGCCCGGAGGGCGCACGAGCGATAGCCAGGGGCTCTGTCCTCGCCCGGAGAGCGCACGAGCGATGTCGCCGGCTCTGTCCTCGCCCGGAGAGCACACGAGCGGTGCCGGCGGCTCTGTCCTCGCCCGGAGGGCGCACGAGCGATAGCCAGGGGCTTCAGCCCCTGGAAAACCGAGGCCCCA
>ENA-UOUL01004140-UOUL01004140.1-bioreactor-metagenome-genome-assembly--contig:-NODE-4140-length-13810-cov-2.720017_pt1 | contig 13810 bp, 11 predicted proteins | sample MGYA00249838_ERZ747220 | MGnify/ENA primary metagenome ERZ747220 (study PRJEB28778, sample SAMN05720191) | bioreactor metagenome | isolation source: Anaerobic biogas reactor | place: USA:Washington...
GGAGTCTCGCCCGTGTCCTCGGGCTGCTCGGCCTCCTCGCCCGAGGCGACACGCTCCATCTCCTGGCGTTGCTCCTCGGGGCTCGCGTCCGGCGAGGGCGGGTTGTCGCAGGACGGGTCGTCGACCGCGGCAGCCGCGAGGGCGTAGTAGTCCGCGGCGACACGCTTGTCGAAGGTGGCCCGGCGAAAGCGGTCGCCCGAGGTGATCTCGTCACCCTGGTAGTCGAGCTCGAACACCGAGGCGTCGTACGGCTCGCCGAGCATGCGCTTGATCTCCTCGGCGCGCTGGGCGAGGGCCCGCTCGTACTCCGCGTCGGCCTCCGCCTCGAGCTCGACTGCCTGCGCCGCGTACACGATCGCAAGGTTCGTGAGCACGTCGCAGCGGTGCTCCTCGGGCGCGAGCGGGAGAGCCTCCTGGAGCGAGCGCTCGGCGGAGAAGAGCATTCCCTCGCGGTACGCCGCGGTCCCCGTGTTGAAGTGCGCCTTCCACGGGTCGACGACGTTCGTGGTCCGCATCCCGCGGAACACCTTGTACGCGGCCCACCACTGCTCGGCCGCGTACTCCTGGGCCCCCTCGGCGAAGCGGCTGTTGAGCGTCGCGACGCTCACGCCGTGCACGAACAGCACGATCGCGGGCACGACGGACAACCACACGAGCCAGCGCCTGCGCCTGATGCGCGGCGGGGTCGGTGCCTTGCGCGGCCGGGCAGCGGTGTTGAAGCTCCGCGGCTTCCTCGTGCTCATCGCCACCTCCCCGGTCGAGCAGCGGCGCGGGCCCACGCCCACGCCTCCCACAGCAGCAGGAGGCCCGCCGCGAGGGCCCACGGCCACACGACGTCGCGCGTCGAGGTGATGTCCCCGCGCCCGTCGCCGGCGAGCTCCGCGACGTCGATCCCCGCGACGACGTCGGCGGTCGGGCCCGGCCCGGGGCGGTGCACGTAGGGCACGCCGAGCTGCTCGGCGATCGCGCGCAGGTTGGCCTCGTCGATCCGGGAGACCGCGGGCGGCTCGCCGGGCTGGGAGAAGTCCTGGATGAAGGGGGCGTCGGGGCGGTAGCTGCCGTCGAAGGAACGCATCTGCGCGCCTGCGGCCGTCCCGTAGCCGAGCACCGCCCCGCCGTCGACGAGCCCGGCGAGCGGGGCGAAGGACTCGAGCTCGCCCTCGACGGTCTGCTCGCCGTCGGACATGAAGAACACGAGCCGGACCGAGGCGGGCTCGCGGCGGGCAGCGTCCTCGAGGACGCGCTGGAGGATGGGCAGCGCACGGTCTGGCTGCGTCCCGGTCGAGGAGCCCGTGACCTCCTGGGTCACGGTCTCGGCCCACGCGCGCACCGCGGACCGGTCGTCCGTGAGCGGCAGCTGGGTCCCGGCCTCGTTCGCGAAGCCGATCACGGAGTAGGACGCGCCGGGCACGTCGCCCGCGAGGGACACGACGTCGAAGCGCACCCCGTCGAGCCGGCGCACGGTCGCGATCGGGTCCGCCCCCGGGGCGGGGGACAGCTCGGGGCCGGGGCCCCAGTCCTCCGCGGCCATCGAGCCCGTGCGGTCCACGACGAAGAACATCTGCACCGCGACCCCGCCCGAGGCGGGTTGGGTCACGACGACGGCGGGGGTCAGGGCCACGACGCCGACGACGCCCACGAGCACGGCGCGGCGCAACCACCGCAGCGCGCGGGCGCGCACCGCGGTCACGAGGCACGCGACGACCACGGGCACCGCGACGAGCAGGACGAGCCACGCGGGCAGGATCTGGCGGAAGGTCATTCGCGCAGCCTCCATCCCACGACGACGACGGCGAGCGTCGCGAGCGCGAGCCACCGGACCCATGCGTCGTTGCGGTCCACCCGGATCCGCTCAGGGTCGGTCTCCATGTCGACCTCTTGGTAGGACTGCACGTCGGCGATGATCCCGTCGACGAGGTCGGGGTCGTCGAGCTCGTAGAACAGCCCGCCCGTGCGCAGCACCTCGCGGCGCATCTCGAGCAGCTCGACCTGGCCCGTGTAGGTCGGGTGGTAGCCGAACAGTCCGTGCACGACGACGCCGCGCGCCATGACGAGGTCGGTCGCCTCCGGGAGGGTGTACACGGGGGTGCCCCACACGGCGTTGTCGGTCGAGAAGATGATCGAGCGGGACCGCTCGGCGTCGAACTGGTCGAACAGCAGCGCACAGCTCGCGAGGCCGTCGCCGATGAGCGAGGCCTCACCCTCGATCCCGTCCGAGCCCGCGACGAACTCCCAGTACCGCGCCGAGCCGGCCCGGTCGAGCGCGCGGCGGCCCTCCTCGAGCCGTTCGCGCACGAGGTCGTAGTCGTCGGTGAGCGGGAAGATCGTCGCGGAGGTCGAGTTGAACACGCTCATCGCGATGCGCTCGCCCTCGAAGGAGTCGACGAGCTCGAGGAAGGTGTCGGCGACCTGCGAGCCGAAGCTCGCCATCGACCCCGAGACGTCGAGGCACAGCACGATGTCGCGGTTGGCGAGGATGCGCGCGCGTTCCTCGACCGCGACCGGCTGGGCGACGACGCCCGCCGCGGCGAGCAGCCCGAGACCGACGACGACGGCGCCGCCCACGCGCCACGCCCGGTAGCGGCGCACCCACGGGCGCAGGTGGTCCGAGGTCCACAGGTCCTCGGTGTTCGCGACGGGGGTCCCGCCCGAGCGGCGGCGCGGGGCGAGCCACCCCGCGAGGAGCACGAGCACGAGGAGCCCCGCGGCCGCCCACGGGACCCACCCGAAGGTCAGGACGGTCGGGGAGGTCGTCACCATTGCTGGATCACCCGCCTCGCCCGGTACAGCGAGTGGCTCGGCTTGGCCGCCGAGGTGCGCGCGAAGGACGGGTAGGACAGGTTCTTGAGGGTCTTGGCAAGGGGGCCGAGCTGGACGCGCGCGGCGTCCGAGGCGGTGAAGGTGTCAGCCGGGACGCCCGTGCGGGCCTTGGTGTACTCGCGCATGACCTGACGGATCTCGAGGTGCACGCCGCGCGGGTCGAGCTCGCCGGCCTTGTGGCGGGCCTTGATGTCGTCGAGGCGGTCGAGGTAGACCTGGCGCACCGGGGCCCACGGGTCCGAACCGGGCCCCGCGGGCGGGACCGTGCGTCCGGGGCTCGGCGCGGCGTCGTCGGCGTCCTCGGGGCGCTTGCGGGTCCACCAGAAGATCCCCACGTACCACGCGGGGATCGCGAGCAGCATGAGCACGCCCACGAGGGTCCACCAGCCCGCGTAGCCGACCGGGTCGACGAGCTCAACGCCCGGCACGGCGCATCCTCGCGAGCAGGGCGACGACCTCGTCGACCGTGTCGTCGGTGCCCTCGACCACGACGTGCTCGACCCCGAGCGAGCGCAGCCGCGCGGTGGTCGCCTCGTGCCGCTCGACGCGGGCCTGCGCGATCGCCTCGCCGAGCCGCCGTCGGCCGCGCAGGTAGGCGGGCAGGGTGCGGCCCGTCTCGATGTCACGCACCCGGGCGCCGTCGACCTCGCGCACCGCCCGACCCCGCGTGCGGGCCGACGACGCGCCCGCGAGGCTCCCGGCCACGGCGTCGGTCAGGCTCGCCGCGAACGGGTCGGCGTCGACCACCTGGACCACCATGACCTCGTGGCGGGTGCGCACCCGGGCGAGCGCGCGGGCGTCGTCGGCGGTCGGGCGGGCCTCGTCCGTGACGACCGCGACGAGGCTGCGGCGTCGCGTCGTGCGCAGCACGTGGTCGAGCAGGCGTGCGAGATTGCCCGCGGGGGCGTCGGGGTCGAAGGACCGCTCGACCGTGCGCAGCAGGACCTCGAGGTGCTCCGAGCCGGCCCGTGCAGGCATGCGGCGCAGCCGCCCCGAGTCGCCCGCGACGAGCGAGACGCGGTCCCCGCGCACCTGCCCGAGGTGGGCGAGCACGGTCGCGGCGTACGCGGCGACCTCGGCCTTGGGCTCCCCGCTCGCGGCGGTCGCGGCCATGTGGCGGCCCGTGTCGACCACGAGCACGAGCGTGATGTTCGAGGTCGCGATGTAGCGCTTGACCACGGGCGTGCCGGCCCGCGCGGAGGCGCGCCAGTCGATGTCGCCGACGTCCTCGCCCGGGGTGTACTGGTGCAGGTCGTCGAAGTCCTGACCGTGCCCCCGGAACACCGAGCGGTGGCGCCCCTCGAGGAGCCCGGTCGCGCGTCGCACGACGGGCAGGGCGAGGCGCGCCCTGATCTGGGTGAGCCGGGACGTCGAGGGCATCGGGTCAGGGCACCGGGACCGTCGCGAAGACGCGGTCGATGATCGACTCGGGCGTCACGCCGTCGGCGAGCGCGTCGAAGGTCCGCACGATGCGGTGGCGCAGCACCGCGTAGGCGAGCACGCGCACGTCGTCGGGCGTGACGTGGCCGCGCCCGTCCTGGAGGGCCACGGCCTGCGCGACGCGCATGAGGGCGATCGACCCGCGCGGGCTCGCCCCGACCCGCACGTGCTCCTCGAGCCCGGGGACCGGCACGGGCCCGCGCAGGCGCGTCGTGTTGACGATGTCGACGATGTACCGGCGCACCGAGGCGTCGACGTAGACCTGGTCGACGAGGTCCTGGAGCCACCTGACCTCGTCGAGGCTCAACGGCTGCGAGGTGAGCGGGGCCTCCTGGCGGCCGTCGGAGATGCGGTCGAGGATCTCGACCTCCTCGGTCGGCTCGGGGTAGCTGATGACCTCCTTGAGCAGGAAGCGGTCCATCTGGGCCTCGGGCAGCACGTAGGTGCCCTCCTCCTCGATGGGGTTCTGCGTCGCGAGCACCATGAAGGGGGACGGCACGGGGTAGATCTCCCCCGCGATCGACGTCTGGCGCTCGGCCATCGCCTCGAGCATCGCGGACTGCGTCTTGGCGCTCGAGCGGTTGATCTCGTCGAGCAGCACGACGTTCGCGTGGACGGGCCCGAGCTGGGTCGTGAACTCGTTGGTCCCGTAGTTGAAGATCTGCGAGCCGACGATGTCGTTCGGCATGAGGTCGGGCGTGCACTGGATGCGGTGGAAGCTGCCCGAGATCGCGCCCGCGAGGGTGTGCGCCGCGGTCGTCTTCGCGAGGCCCGGGACGGACTCGAGCAGGATGTGTCCCGAGCAGATGAGCGTCGAGACCATCGCTCGGCGCAACGAGGACTGTCCCACGACGCGTTGGCGAAAGAACCCGTCGATCCGGGCGACGAGCTCGACCGCCCGCTCGCGGTCCTTCATGGTCACGGTCTCCTGGGTCATGCGGGCGAGTATTCCAGCCGCATTGCCTCCGCGACCCCGTAGGACCCCACGAGCCAGCCCGGGTCCCGGGTGAATCCGTGCACCGCGCCCGCTTCGCTGCCCTCGGGGCGCCGCTGGCCGCGGCCCGAGCACGCGCGGGGCGGAACTAGGGTGGAGGGCGTGGATCGGCGTCGTGTCGTGGCCGCCGGGCGGCTCATGGTGCTGCTCGGCGTCGCCGTCGTCGCCGCGCTCGGTGCGGTGTGGTTCTCGGGTGCCGCCCTGCCCCTCGCGCTCGGCGATCCCGGGGCCGCGGTGCGCTGGGGCACACCCGTCGTGAGCGCGCTGCGCAACCTCCTCGCGGCCGGGGCGGTCGGGTGCCTCGTCCTCGCGGTCGGCATCCTCCCCCGCAGGCCCTCCGCCGACGACGGCGACCCGGGGCCCGGCACGGGGGCACGGCACCGCGCCCAGGTCGACGGGCGCGCCTACCCCGCCTCGCTCACGCTCGCGGGGGTGTTCGCGGTCGCGTGGACGCTCGTGAGCGCGGTGCACCTGACCTTCAGCTACGCCCGGGCCGGACGGGTGCGCCTCGACGACCCGACCTTCGTCGACCAGCTCGTGTCCTTCGCGACCGAGGTCACGCTCGGCCGTTCGCTGCTCGCGACCGTGATCGTCGCCGCCGTCGTCGCGATGCTCGCCCTGCTCGTGACGACCCCGACGGGCGCGGCGTGGACGCTCGCGCTCGCGGTGAGCGCCTTCGCGTTCCAGTCCGCGACGGGCCACGCCTCGCAGAACTCCTCGCACGAGCTCGCGCTGTCCTCGCTGTTCCTGCACCTGCTCGGTGCCGCCGTGTGGATCGGGGCGCTGCTCGGGCTCGCGCTCCTCGCGGGCCGCCTCGGGAAGGACGCCGCTCCCGCGGTGCGACGCTTCTCGGTGCTCGCGGGCTGGTGCCTGGCCGCAGTCGCCGTCTCGGGCGTCGTGAGCGGCGTCATCCGGATCGGGACGCTCGCCGAGCTCGGCTCGCGCTACGGCGTGCTCGTGCTCGTCAAGGTCGCCCTGCTCGCGGTGCTCGGCGGGATCGGGCTCGCGCACCGGCTCGCGGTGGTCCGCCGCCTCGAGGGCGGGGGCGCGGTGCGCACCCTGCTGTGGCGGCTCGTCGTCGTCGAGCTCGCCGTCATGGGCGCCGTCTCCGGGGTCGCCTCAGGGCTCGCCTCGACCCAGACCCCCGTCCCCGACGAGCCGCCGCCCGCACCGACCCCCGCGCAGATCGTCACGGGCCACCGCCTGCCGCCCGAGCTGACCTTCGAGCAGTGGTTCGTCCAGTGGCGCTGGGACGTGCTCATCACCTTCGCGTGCGTCGCGGCGATCGTCGTCTACGTGCGCTGGGTGCTGCGCCTGCGCGCACGCGGCGACGCGTGGTCCCCGTGGCGCACCGCAAGCTGGGTCACGGGGATCCTCGTGCTCGCATGGACCGGCAACGGCGGGCCTGCGATGTACGGCCACGTGCTGTTCAGCGCGCACATGGTCCAGCACATGATCCTCGCGATGGTCATCCCGCTGTTCCTCGTGCTCGCGGCACCCGTGACGCTCGCGGCCCGTGCCCTGCCCCCGCGCCACGACGGGTCGCGCGGGCCGCGCGAGTGGATCCTGACGATCGTGCACTCGCGGTGGGGCGGCTTCTTCGCCCACCCTGTGGTCGCGGCCGTGAACTTCGCCGGCTCGATGGTGATCTTCTACTACTCCCCGGCCTTCGAGCTCGCGCTGCGCACCTACGCGGGGCACCTCGCGATGACGGTGCACTTCCTGCTCGCGGGCTACCTGTTCGCGAACGCGCTCGTAGGTATCGACCCAGGGCCCGCACGGATCGGGTACCCCCAGCGCATCCTCCTGCTGTTCGTCACGATGGCCTTCCACGCCTTCTTCGGCGTGGCGCTCATGACGGGCGACCTGCTGCTCGCCCCCGACTGGTTCGGCCTCATGGGTCGCGAGTGGGGGCCACCGGCGATCGACGACCAGAAACGCGGCGGCGCGGTCACGTGGGGGATCGGCGAGATCCCCGTGCTCGTGCTCGCGGTGCTCGTCGCACGGGCCTGGACGCGGGACGACGAGCGCGCCGCGCGCCGCCACGACCGCAAGGCCGCGCGCGACGGGGACGCCGAGCTCGCCGCCTACAACGAGATGCTCGCGCGGCTCGGCCGCGAGCAGGGCTGAACCCTCGCGCGAGCGGGCCGGCGGCGCGTCGTCGGCGGCCCTCTTGCGCGGCAGGGTGCGACCGCGGGTAGGTTGGCGCCCCATGGGATTGTTCAGCCGCAAGGACAGCAACGGCGCGGGCGACGAGCCGGGCACCGAGGCCGCGATCGCGGAGTTCTGGCAGTGGTGGCTCGCGGGCGGCAAGGCCGAGGCGGCCGAGATCTTCTCGGGTCGCGGCGACTCCGAGCGGCTCGCGGCGCTCGGCGAGGCGCTCGGTGCGCGCGTGAGCGCGATCGGTGACCTCGCGGTCGCGACGGGGCCCGGGCGCACCGCGCGGCACGTGCTCGTCGTGACCGCGGGCGGCAACCCGGACCTGCGGGACGCGGCCGCCGCGTGGCTCGCCGCGGCGCCCCCTGCCGACGAGGACTTCGAGTACGCCGACCACCGCCAGCCGCACCCCGAGCCCGAGTCGCTGCGCCTGCGCTTCGAGGGCGGCGAGCTCGACCTCGCCTCGACGAGTGTCGTGACCGTGGTCGAGCCCCCGCTCGTGCACGTCCAGGTGTGCCACCCGCTGTTCGCCGAGCTCGGGGACGACGACCGCGCCCAGGTCGCGTTCCTGTTCCTCGACGCGGTGCTTGGCGAGCGCGTCGTCGAGGAGCGCCTCGGTCAGGTCGCGACGGCCGCCTCGCACGACGAGGGCACGAGCCCCGTGAGCATCCTCGAGCTGCCTGCGGTCCTCGCCTCGGCCGGCTGAGCCCGACCCCTCAGGCCCGCGCGGCGTCGACGAGCACCGCGGCGAGATCCGCGGGGCGGGAGAGCATCGGCCAGTGCCCCGTGGGCAGGTCGACCCACGTCGCGTCGCGGACGTCCCCGAGCTCGGTGTGGAAGGGCGCCTCGCGCGAGGCGTTCTCGCGCAGCACGGCCGAGGGGATCGAGCAGCACACGAAGGTCGCGGGGACGTCGAGTCGGGCCGGGTCGCTCACGCGTACGGGCTCGGTCGCGACCTTCCCCGGGTGCGCCGCGGCGCGCTCGCGGAACGCCTCGAGGTCGGCGATGCCCTCGATGCTCGTGCCCTGGGCCGCGAGCTGTGCCCAGCTCGGCAGCGGGACGCTCGAGGTGCCCTCGGGCAGGGTGCTGTCGTGCACCGCGCCGTCGACGAGCGGGCCGGTGTCGACGTAGACGATCCGCGCGATGCGACCCGGGTCGCGGTCCGCGACCTGCTGGACGATGCTGCCTCCCCCGCTGTGGCCCACGAGAACGACCCGGCCGTCGAGGCCTGCGACGAGGTCGAGCACGGCGCGGACATGGTCCTCGCGCGTGACCGACGCGGGGTCGTCGCCCGGGGCGAGGCCCGGGAGGGTCACGGGGTGGGGCGTCAGGCCCGCCGCGCGCAGCGGGCCGACGACGTCGTCCCAGGCCCAGGCGCCGAGCCAGAAACCGGGGACGAGGACGAGGTGCGTGGTGGGTGTCGTGGTGTTCATGGAGCCAGCCTGCAAGCTTCTTGGTGACACCTGTCTGTCACCATTGTCGCGGGAGGCTCACGAGCATGAACCGGACCGACAGGCTGTACGCGATCGCCGAGGAGCTGCGCCGTGCGGGCCGCGCGGGGACGACCGGGGCACGGCTCGCGCGGAAGTTCGAGGTGAGCGAGCGCACGATCAAGCGTGACGTCTCGGCCCTCCAGCACGCGGGCCTGCCGATCTGGGCTCAGGCCGGGCCGGGCGGCGGTTACGTGCTCGACGCCGCCGCGAGCATGCCGCCGGTGAGCTTCACCCCGAGCCAGGCCGTCGCGCTCGCGGTCGCGCTCGCGGTCATGCCGCCCGGCAGCCCCTTCGCGCTCGACGCCCGCACCGCCCAGGCCAAGCTCTGGGACACCCTCGGCCCGCAGGACCGCGAGCGCGCCGAGCGGCTCGCGGCACGCGTCTGGGTCCGGACCTCCGACGACGACGCCCCCTCGCAGGACGCCGACGACGGCGCGAGCGTCGCTGCGCCGGACCCGCACGTGCTGCGCGCGGTCGAGCAGGCGCTCGCGGGCACGCGCGTCCTCGCGATCCGCTACCGCGACGGGTCGGGGACCCTGACGTCACGTCGCGTCGAACCGGTGATCCTCGCCCACACGCTCGGTGCGTGGTACCTCGTTGCGTGGTGCCGACTGCGCACCGCGATCCGCTGGTTCCGCCTCGACCTCGTCGAGCGCGCCGACCTCACCGCCGAGCGCTTCGCCGAGCGCCCCGTCGCCGACGTGGGCCGGCCGCCCTCCTCGGCCGCCCCGGTCGGGCGCACACGGTAGGCACGCGCGAGACCGCGTGCTGGACGCCCTGCGGCACGGCGCGCGTGCTCGGTGGACACTGACGGGCGTGAGCGATCGACTCCCCCGCGTCCGCGCCTCCGAGCTCGAGGGTCGCGGCTGGCTCAACACGGGTGGCCGCGAGCTGAGCCTCGCCGAGCTGCGCGGCAAGATCGTGCTGCTCGACTTCTGGACCTTCTGCTGCATCAACTGCCTGCACGTCCTCGACGAGCTGCGCGAGCTCGAGGAGGAGTACCGCGACGTCCTCGTCGTGATCGGCGTGCACTCGCCCAAGTTCGTGCACGAGGCCGACCCCGTCGCGCTCGCGGCGGCCGTCGACCGCTACGAGGTCCACCACCCCGTGCTCGACGACCCGCAGCTCGTCACGTGGTCCGCCTACACGGCGCGCGCGTGGCCGACGCTCGTCGTGATCGACCCCGAGGGCTACGTCGTCGCCCACATGGCCGGCGAGGGCCACAAGAACAACGTCGCGGTGCTCGTCCGCGAGCTCGTCGCCGAGCACGAGGCGAAGGGCACGCTGCACCGGGGTGACGGCCCGTACGTCCCGCCGCCGCCGAGCGAGTCGACGCTGCGCTTCCCCGCGAAGGCCGTGCGGCTGCCGAGCGGCCACCTGCTCGTCGCCGACGCGGGCCACCACTGCCTCACGGAGCTCGCGGCCGACGGCGAGTCGCTCGTGCGGCGCATCGGCTCGGGCGAGCGGGGATTCACTGACGGCGGCCCGGCGGAGGCGGCGTTCTCCGAACCCAACGGCCTGTGCCTCGTGCCTGAGCAGCTGCGTGAGCGGCTCGACGCCGACGTGCTCGTCGCCGACACCGTGAACCACGCGATCCGCGCCGTGCGCCTCGCCGACGGCGCCGTCCGCACGGTCGCCGGCACGGGCGAGCAGTTCATGGTCGGCGGTGCCGAGAACGTCCTGCCCGCGGGCGGCCCGCGCTTCGCGGCGCTCCCGGGGCTGCTCGGCGGCGAGCAGGTCGACCGTTCGGGCGCGGACTACGACGGCGACCCGCGGCGCATCCGCCTCACCTCGCCGTGGGACGTCGTCCATGCCCCCGCGCTCGAGGGCTTCGTGGTCGCGATGGCGGGCAACCACACGATCTGGTGGCTCTCGGAGGACCTCACGCGCATCCGTCGTCTCGCGGGGACCATGAACGAGGGCCTCGTGGACGGGCCGGGCCACGAGGCGTGGTTCGCGCAGACCTCGGGACTCGCGGTCGACGGCGCAGGCCGGGTGTGGCTCGCGGACTCCGAGGTCTCCGCGCTGCGCTGGCTCGAGCTCGACGACGCGCCGTCGGCGGCGGCCCCTCACGACGTGCTCGCGCGGACCGCGGTCGGGGCCGGGCTGTTCGACTTCGGGCACCGCGACGGGCCCGCCGAGCAGGCCCTCCTGCAGCACCCGCTCGGTGTCGCGGTGCTGCCCGACGGCTCGCTCGCGATCGCCGACACCTACAACGGTGCCGTGCGCCGATGGGCGCCGTCGTCGGCCGGGATCCCTGCGGAAGGCCCCCCGGGCGGCGAGGTCACGACGCTCGCGCGCGGGCTTGCCGAACCGTCCGGGCTGCTCGTCGAGGAGGGGCCCGACGGCGGCCTCGACCTGCTCGTCGTGGAGTCCGCGGCGCACCGCCTCACGCGCCTGCGGCTGCCCGCGCGGCTCGCGGGGGAGATCCTCGACGCGGGCGCGCACCGCACGCAGCGTCCCGTCGCGGACGTCGCGGCGGGCGAGGTCGTGCTCGACGTCGTGTTCACGCCCGCCGTGGGCCAGAAGTACGACGACCGCTTCGGTCCCTCGACCCGCCTGCAGGTCTCCGCCTCACCGCCCGAGCTGCTGCTCGACGGTGCGGGCGACGACGTCCCGCTGCGCCGCACGCTGCGCCTCAACCCCGAGGTGGTCGAAGGGGTCCTGCACGTGACCGCGCAGGCCGCCTCGTGCGACGCCGACCCCGCGATCGAGTTCCCCGCGTGCCACCTCAACCAGCAGGACTGGGGCGTCCCCGTGCGCGTCACGCCCGACGGCCCCACGGTGCTCACCCTCCCGCTGCACGGCTGAGCCCCCGGGGCGCGGGCGGCCGCGAACCCTGCCGTCAGCCGGGGAAGCGCAGCGCGACGAGCGCCTCGACCGCAGCGGGGGCGTGAAAAAAGAGGGATCGAAGATTGCCGCCATCGTCATGGAGTCGGGCAAGACGTACCGCGGCAAGATGTTCATCGACGCCGGTTACGAAGGCGACCTGATGGCCGCCGCCGGCGTGTCGTACGCCGTCGGCCGCGAATCCAACGACCAGTACGGCGAGACACTCAACGGCGTGCAGACCGTCCGGGCGATCTTTCACCAGTTCGTCAAGCCGGTCGATCCCTATGTCCGGCCCGGCGATCCGTCGAGCGGAATGCTGCCCGGGGTCCACGCGGGAAGTCCGGGCGAGGAGGGGGCCGGCGACCGCCGCGTGCAGGCGTACTGCTATCGCATGTGTACCACGGACGTGCCGGAGAACCGCGTCGACTGGCCCAAGCCCGCCGGCTACGACCCGTCGCGCTACGAACTCTTGCTGCGGAATTTCGAGGCCGGCGACGAACGCATCCCCTGGGCGCCCTCGGCGATGCCCAATCGCAAGACCGACACAAACAACAACTTCGCCATCTCCACCGACAACATCGGCATGAACTACGACTATCCGGACGGCGACTACGCGACCCGCCGGCGGATCCTCGACGAGCACGAGTCGTATCAAAAAGGCTTGATGTGGACGCTGGCCAACAGCCCTCGCGTGCCGGAGAAAGTGCGGAAGGAGTTCCAGACGTGGGGCCTGGCGAAAAACGAGTTCACCGACAACGGCAACTGGCCGCATCAACTCTACGTCCGCGAGGCCCGGCGGATGATCGGAGAGTACGTGATGACCGAGCACAATTGCCGCTGGCAGAAGACTGCGGAGGATCCGATCGGCCTGGGCGCTTATGGAATGGATTCGCACCACGTCCAGCGCTACGTCGACGAGACCGGCCATGCGCGCAACGAAGGGGACGTGGAGGTCGGCGTGGCCGGGCCCTACCCGATCAGTTTCCGCTCGATCGTGCCGCGGGCCGGCGAGTGCAGCAATCTGCTCGTGCCGGTGTGCCTGTCGGCCTCGCATATCGCCTACGGATCGATTCGCATGGAGCCGGTGTTCATGATCCTGGGGCAGTCGGCGGCCACGGCCGCGTCGCAGGCGATCGATGCCGGCAAGGCCATCCAGGCGATCGACTACGCCGGACTGCGCGAACGGCTGTTGGCGGACCGACAGGTTCTCGAGTGGACCGCTCCGGCCTCCCAGGCGGCCCTGATGCTCGACCCGAAGAAGCTCGCCGGTGTGACCGTCGACGATCAGCAGGCGGTGCTTACCGGCGCGTGGGGCACGTCCCAGGCGATCGGACCGTACGTCGGCACCGGTTACCGGCACGACATTGATGAAGACAAAGGGGCGAAATCGGCGCGCTTCGAGGCGCGCCTGCCTGAATCGGGACGCTACACCGTTCGGCTGGCTTACTCGCCCTCGGCAAACCGCGCGACGAATGTTTTGGTCAAGGTTCATGCCGTCGACGGAACCAAGACCGTTGTCGTCAACCAGCGCAAGCAGCCGACCGAAGACAAAGCCTTCGTGTCGATCGGGACGTTTCGCTTCGCGGCCGACCAGCCGGCCGCAGTGGTGATTTCCAATGAAGCAGCGGACGGCTACGTGATCCTCGACGCCGTACAGTTTTTGCCCGAGAAGTGAGACAATCGGATTCGACAAGTTGTTTTGTTGCTCAAAGGATCAGAGCATCATGAATGGAAAGTCGGACTGGTACTATGCGGATGGATCGAAATCGGTGGGGCCGCTTTCCTTGGAGCAACTGGTCAGAAGGCTTCCGACTGCCGCCGGGCCGGACACGCTGGTCTATGGACCGGGCTTGACCGATTGGACCGAAGCCCGCCACGTGGCAGCGATCGCCGAACGTTCCGCCGGCGCCGACTCGCCCCCGCCGCCCCCGTCCAGTCGCCGATCGGACGAAATCGATTATGAAATCTTCGGCGAGGAAATGCAGTACGTGGAGGTGACGCTCGATCCCAACGAGATGGTTCTCGCCGAGGCGGGTGGCATGATGTACATGAGCCCGCAAATCAAGATGGAAAC
>ENA-UOUL01004141-UOUL01004141.1-bioreactor-metagenome-genome-assembly--contig:-NODE-4141-length-13805-cov-4.430288_pt1 | contig 13805 bp, 11 predicted proteins | sample MGYA00249838_ERZ747220 | MGnify/ENA primary metagenome ERZ747220 (study PRJEB28778, sample SAMN05720191) | bioreactor metagenome | isolation source: Anaerobic biogas reactor | place: USA:Washington...
CGTACACGGCTAGGGTCGATCGTCTGGTACCGTTCAGAAGGCCCTGACTTGCGCCGGGCCTGCCCACGGCGATCCGACCAGGGCCAGGCGCGACCGGTTCGGACGTAACGGGATTCGGTGAGGGTCGGTGTGCAGTGTGCCTCGGTCAGACGAGCGAGCCAGAGAGGCTCGCCACCACCAGGGGGCGCCCGCGAGAACGCGTGGTGCAAAGGAGATCGCAGATGAAAGCCCTCGTCGCTTACATGTCCAAGACGGGAAACACCAAAAAGGTCGCCGAAGCGATCTTTGAGGCGCTCGATTGCGAGAAGGAGATCATGCCCGTCGAACAGGTCGCCGACATCAGCGGGTACGACCTGAGCTTCCTCGGCTTCCCGGTCCAGCGGTTTGGCCCGGACCCGAAGACGGTTCGCCTCTTGCAGCAGCACTGTCAGCCCGGCCGGGACGTGGCGCTCTTTATCACCCACGCCGCGCCGGAGGATGAGGCGCAACTCCCCGAGTGGCTGGCGGGGTTCCGGACGGCCGCGGCCCGCGCCAACATCGTGGGCATCTTCGAATGCCAGGGGCAGCTCTCCAAGGGGACCAAGCGTATCATGTCCATCCTCCCCATGCGGGGGCTGCGCCAGATGGCCAAGCGCGACAACAGCCAGGGCCAGCCCGACGCCACGCGACTGGCCAGGGCGCGCGCCTTTGCCAGGGAGACCGTCGCCAAGGCGCGGGTGTAGGCGCCTGGGCGCGGCGAGGGGTGCGAGCGCGCTACCCTCCCTTCTCAGCGTGCCTCGACGCCATCCGTATGCCCGCAGAAAACCACACTCCGGCGCCCCTGAGGGCGCCGGAGTGTGCTGTCAAAGGGGAGAGTGCGCCTACAGCACGCCAAACACCCGGTACACCTCGTCGATGGGCATGCCGGCGGCCAACTGCTTGCGCTCCTCCGTCTCGATCTCGTACGTCTTTTCCACGCGCAGCAGCACCTCATCCACCAGGTCCTTGGGGATGATCTGCACGCCATCGTTGTCGCCGAACACGAAATCGCCCGGCGCCACCCGCACATAGTGCGTCAGGTGCCCCGGGACGTACACCGGCCGGTCGACCTCGATGATGCGCCATCCGCCAAAGGCGTTGGGCCGCGTCCCAAAGGTGAACATGGGGAAATCGGGCATCTTGAGCACGTACTGCGTGTCGCGGCAGTTGCCGGCTATGAGCATCCCCCGGCAGCCGTGGGCGTAGGCCAGCTGGCAGCTCATCTCGCCAAAGTGCGCCGGCTGCAGGTCGCCGCCGCAGTCAAAGACCAGCACCGAGCCCGGCGCGGAGGAGGCCACGGTGCGCATCATGTGCTTCTGGGGGTGCTCCCCCTGGATCTGCCACTCCTTCTCCAAGGCCTCGCGCCCGCCGGGGAGGTTGGACACGTCTGCCTGGGAGTGGAGCTTGATGGGGAGGGCGCGTCCGACGAGCTGCATCCCCTGCCGGAGGGGCTTGAAGCGGTCGGAGAGCACGGTGTCGCGCACCCCCAGGGAGGCGAGGGCATCGGAGACGCAGCCGCCGTAGCCGGCGCGGCGGTAGCGCTCGATGCGCTCCAGGTCGCTGATCTGCAGGTGACGGATCTCGGTGGGCTGTGGGGTGGACTCGGCCATCGGTGGGTGCTCCTTTCCGTTCTGAGGCGTGGCTCTGGCATGACGTTGGGTCGTCGCCAGTATAGCACATCCGAGTCCTTGGTGAAGCCCCTACGCGCCCTGCTCCAGGAGATAGCCCCCAGACCATGAGCCTACGCCTCGACGCCCTCGGCCACATGCACCGTGGCCATCACGCCATGGTTGTACAGCGCCCGGACAAAGCACTCCAACGTGATGTCGGCCCCGAACGCCCCATGGGTCATCACGGCGCGCGCCCCGATAGCGGCCGTGCGGCCGGGGTAGCGCCGGCCGATGGCGTCCGCCGGTAGCTCGCGAAACACGCCCGAGAAGGGGTACGGCTTGATCTCGTCATCATACAGCTCGTAGCGGTACCCCGGCGGATAGGGGAACTCGACGAAATGCCGGCCGGTAGAGATGGCCAGGTACTGGGCATCGCCCACGGCATAGTGGTACCAGCCGTAGGTGTTGCCGGTGGGTTCAAAGGGGAGGGGGAACGTCTCACATCCGGCCGCTTCCACGAGGATCAGCGCGACCCTGCGCTCTCGCGCCATCTCGAGCACGGCGGCGGCGATCTCGGTGAGTCTCGCCACCGGTCGGCCTAGGCCGTGCACGGGGATGGCGGCGTCGTGAGCGGGCAGGGCGTAGAGCTTGCGGGCGCCGGTGTTCACGCCCCGAAAGATCCACCCCTCCCGCGCGGCGAGGATGTATTCGGGTGCGGCGGCGTAAAAGGCCTCACAGCCACCCAACGCCTGTCGCACCTCGCCGATGGGCAGGATGCGGTCCACGCCCGGGTGCGCCGCCAACCGCAACAGGTCGCGCTTGGATGGGCGGTTCAGGCCGCAATAGCGCACCGACATGCCCCCCGCCACGGGCACGCCGTCGAGGTCGCTGGTATCGATCTGCCCGAGGAGCGGGGTCAGCTCGCCCAGCCCCACGATCACCGGATGGAAGCCGGTTTCGGCGACAAAGCGGTCGATCTCGCCAAAGGTGGCGGCAAAGCTCGCCTGGCGCTCGTCGAGCCGCTGCCGCCCGAACATGGGCGGGAAGTAGAGGCCGGCATAGTCGAGACAGATGAGGCCCGGGTGATACGCCCGGTCCACGGCGATGGCTACGTCCGTCACCCAGCGGTCGCCCCCGCCGGCGAGGTCGCCGGGATAGGGGTGCTCGCTGGCGAGGCGACGGCCCAGGTCGAGGAGCGGGTGTTGCGCCTCGACGGTGCGCCCGGTACAGAGGTCAACCGTCGTCTGCCATTCTACAACGTCGATCAGACCAAGGTCCATGAGGGTTCATCCTTTGAGTGCCAGGTGACGGCGGGGCCGGCGATGCCCAGGTCGGCGCCGCACCGGTCGCAGCGCTGGGCCGCATCGAGGTGGTAGGAGAGCGCCTTGGAGCTGCAGCCGCTCAGGTTGATGCGCTCGATGGCCAGGGCGCCGCACCCCGGGCAGTTGGTGCTGACCCACTGGGAGCCGACAAAGTTGCCAAAGTAGATATAGTCGAGCGCGCCACGCGCGTCCTCCAGCGCCGCCACCACGGCGTCGATGGAGGGCCGCTCATAGTCCGCCATCTTGTACTCGGGAAGCAGGCGAAAGACGTGCCACGGGATGCGCCGGTCGATGGCGCCCAGGGCGGCGGCCATGGCGGGTATCTCGTTGTCGTTCACGCCCTGCACGATGGGGGTGCTCACCTCCACGTGCGTCAGGGCGCGCAACGCGGCGATGTTGCGCAGCACGATCGCCGAGGGAGAGGCGCCATCCTCGCCCGCCGGCAGGCCCACGTGCTCCGCAAAGAAAGAGTCGCCCATCCCCTTCAGGCTCACGTTCAGAAAGTCAAAGGCGTGCCCCATGCGCTCGGTCATCTCGGGCTGGGTGTAGCCGTTGGTGAGCGCCCCGATGGGCAGCCCGGCATCGTGGGCGGCCTCGGCCACCGCGAACAGCGTGGGGAGCGCCACCGTCGGCTCGTTGACGGCAAAGGCGATGTTGTGACAGCCATAGTCGTTGGCGAACTTGACCACGCGCTCCGGCTCGAGGGAGTAGATCAGCAGGTCGTTGGGGTCCGAGCGCGCCACGTGGGCGTTGGAGCAATAGTGGCAGTCAAAGTTGCACCCGGCGCCACCCAGGATGAGGGTGCGGCTGCCAGGCTGAAAGTGAAAGAAAGGCACCGTCTCGATGTGGGCGATCTGGATCGAGCTGTAGCGGTGGGGCCAGCGCTCCACCACGGCGTCGCCCTGTGCCGTGTACATGCCACAGAAACCGACCCCATCCTGCGCGAGGGCGCAGCGCCTCTCGCAGTAGGGGCATGTCAATGTCGTCATCGTTTTTCCTCTCGTTTCTGCCGCCCATCGGAGTGGGGCTGCAGCATCGGAACCACGACCTGCCGATCCCCATCCATCGCCATGACGGACACCTCGATGCCATAGAGGGCGCGCAGGTGCTCCGCCGTCACGACGTCGCAGGGCGCGCCCTGCGCCAGGATGCTTCCCTCCTTCATCAGATAGACGTGGTGGGCGACGAGCAGGGCGTGGTCGGGATGGTGCGTCGACATGAGCACCGCCAGCCCCTGTTCCCGCGCCAGGCGCTCCACCACCATGAGCAACAGCATCTGGTTGCCGAAATCGAGGTGCGAGGTCGGCTCGTCCAGGAGCAGGATGGAGGGCTCTTGCGCCAGGGCGCGGGCGATGAGCACGAGCTGCCGCTCGCCGCCGCTGATCTCGGTATAGCGCGCGGAGCGTAGGTGGCTGCAGCCCACGGTCTCTAGCGCGCGCTCGGCGATGGCGGTATCGTGTGGGCCGGGCGATGCGAGAAAGCCCAGGTGCGGCGTGCGCCCCATGCGCACCGCCTCGAGCACCGAATAGGGAAAGACGGTATGATGCTCTTGGAAGACAAAGGCGATGCGGCGGGCGCGCTCCGCCTCGCCGTACTCGCCCAACGCGCGCCCTTCCAGGGTAACCCTCCCCTCCCGCAACGCCAGGGCGCCCCCCAGGCAGCGCAGCAGCGTCGTCTTGCCGCATCCGTTGGGCCCCAGCAACGCATCGACGCGCCCGCACTCGAGGGCCAGGCTCAGACCGGCAAAGATGGGGCGATCATAGGAGAAGGAGCCATGTTCCAGCGCCAGGGTAGCAGTCATAGCTAGTGCCACCCCCCGCGCGTCCGGCGCAGCATGAGCGCAAAAAAGGGCGCCCCGATGAGCGCGGTCAGGATTCCCAGGGGTACCTCGGCCGCGGTGATGGTGCGCGACAGATCGTCGATCAAGATGAGGTATCCGGACCCCAGGAGGAGTGAGGCGGGCAGCAGCCAGCGGTGGTTAGGGCCCACCAGCAGCCGCCCCACGTGGGGGATGACCAGCCCTACCCAGCCGATGATGCCGCAGACGCTCACCGCCGTCGCCGTGATGAGCGTGCACGCCACGATGATGACGCCCTTGAGCAACTCGACCTTGACGCCCAGCGCCCGCGCCTCCTCATCGCCGAGGGAGAGGATGTTGATGCGCCAGCGCACCGCCAGGAGGGTCGCGATCCCCGCCGCCATCGGCGGGATGGCCGACACCGTCTCGCTCTTGGACACGGTAGATAGGCTGCCCATCAGCCAAAAGACGATGGCGGGCAGCTTTTCGTTCGGGTCGGCCACATACTTGATCAGCGACAGCAACGCGGAAAAGATCGACCCCACCACGATCCCCGCCAGGACGAGCATCAGCGTGGGGGTGGTGCGGTAGATGCGCCCGATGAGATAGGTTAGCGCGACGGCGGCGACTCCAAAGCAGAGCGCCGAGAGCTGGATGGCGAGGGTGTTGCCCCCCAGGAGGATGGCCAGCGCCGCGCCAAAGCCGCCCCCGGCCGTCACCCCGAGGATGTCGGGGCTCACCAGCGGGTTACGGAACATTCCCTGGAAGGCAGCCCCGCTGATAGCGAGGCTGCCCCCCACGAACATCGCCATGGCCACCCGCGGCAAACGGATGTTCCAGACGACGGTCTCGACGTTGTCGACCCAGGTGCGTTCCACGGGGACGAGGCGCGACGCCACTACGCGCACCAGCGTGCTCGGGTCGATGGGGTAGCGTCCCAGGAACAGGGACACCAGCGCGATGGCCAGCACCGACACCTCCAGCCCCGCCAGGATGGCGCGTTGTCGCGCACCCTCCTCCGCACGCGCGGAGGTCGCGCGCGCCGCCACTGCTCTACTCACCGAGGATTGCCTCCAGTTCCGCGTCGCCAAAGGCGCGGCCATAGACGCGCTCGTAGAACGTGGCGGCCTCGGCGCGGATGTCGATGCCCAGCGTGTCCGGGTAGAGCTTGTCGGCCAGCCAGATGCGCGCCATGGCCGACTCCAGATGGGGCCGACCCCATGCGCCGACATAGCCCGGCGAGGCGCGGAACACGCGCCCCTCCTTGACGGCGCTGATGCCCGCCCAGCGCGGATCGCTCAGCACGTCCTCCACATCATCCTGGCAGGCGTTGTCCAGCACCACCACCTGCGGGTCCCACAGCATGATCTGCTCCATGGACACGCCATGCGAGCCGCCCCCCGTGAGCGCGGCGGCCACGTTCATGCCGCCGGCGTCGAGGATCTCATAGTGCCAGGTGGACTCGGCGCCATAGGTGGACATCATGTCGTTGCCGCCCACATAGATGCGGGTGCGCTCGTCGGGCGACAGGTCCCGCAGCCCCTCGTGGACGGCGGCCATGCGTTCCTGATAGTAGCCCACGATCTCGTCCGCCCGATCCTCAACCCCCATGATTTCGGACAGGAAGCGCAGGGTCGGCGCGTACAGGTTGAGGTCGATGCACACCACGGGAATGCCCATCATCTCCTGAAGCTTGTCGGGGTCGCGCTGCCAGGAGACGGTGAGCACCACATCGGGGTTGACGGCCAGGATGCTCTCGGCGTTGGCGTCAAAGAAGGCGCAGGGCGCGGACAGGTCGGCCAACTCGGGGAAGGCCGCCATGAGGTTGGCATTGGCCGGCGTCATGCTGTCAACGGCCGCCAGCCGATCTCCGACGCCGAGCGCCATGAGACTCGCGGTGATGTCGGACGAGAGGGGCATAGCGCGAGTGATGGTTCGCGGCACCTGCACCTTGCGGCCGATCATGTCGGTGACGGTGCGTGTCTCCGAATCAACCGACGCACCGCTCCCCAGCTTGGGCCCGAAATAGTCCACACCGAACACCGCCCGGTAAAAGGCGTCCGCCTCGGCATCGATGTCGATGTCGCTAAAGCGCTCCGGGTAGAGGATCTGGGCCAGCCACTCGATGCAGAACAGGGCGCGGGGCGAGGAAAAGTCCCAGCTCGCCTCGGGAAGGCTGTACACGCGCCGGTTCTTGATAGCCGACACGCCCTGCACCTTGGGGTCGGCCAGGATCGCGTCCACGTCCACGCCGTTGAGGACAACAATCACCTCGGGGTCCCATACCAGGAGCTGTTCCGCCGAGACCTCGGGATGCCATCCCTCCAGATCCGCGGCCACGTTGACGCCGCCCGCTATGACGATCTGGGCGTGCTCGAACGTCGTGCCGGTGTACGCTTTGTAGATGTCATGGCCGCCGTAAAAGACGCGGACCTTTTCCGACTCGGGGACATCCTTAACGCGCTCGGTGACAAAGTCGAGGGTGCCCTGCAGGGTGGCGATGAGGCGCTCCGCGGCCTCCTCGGCGTTGACGCACTGCGCCACGATGCGCACGTCGTTCATGTACTCCTCGATCGTCTCGAAATGCGCGATGACGATCGGCATATCGGGGACCTGCTTTTGCAGCGCCTCGGCCTGGCTGATGCGGCCGTAGCCGCCATGCAGCACCACATCCGGGTTGAGGCGCAGCATCTCTTCCGCATTGATGTCGCGGTTGCGGAAGGGGGCGGCGCGGTCCATCAGCTCGGGGTGTATGGTCGCGATGAACTCGCCATAGCTCTCCCCCGCCTTGACCATCTCGTCCACGGCGATGATCTTGTCCGCTTGTCCGAGGGCGCAGATGATCTCGGTGGTGCCCGACCGCATGGAGGCGACGCTCGTCACCTGCGTCGGGATGGTCACCTCTTTGCCCAACGAGTCGACCACCACGCGGGTCTCACCGGTGGCGGGTTTGGCTCGCGTGGGCAAGGGCTCAGCGGATGTTGCCGGCGCGCCCTCATCGACGGTGATGGTGGCCAGCATCTTGACCCAACTGCCGCGACTGATCTCCGGCAGCACCGAGCCCACCGTGCCGCCCGACTCGTAGGCGAGGAGGCAGTTGGGGTTCAAGGCGTCGACGCTGATGCCGGCGGCATAGCCGTCGGTGGCCGTCATGAGGATCGAGCCCTTCGTGATCCCGGCTGCCTCGAGCACCGCCAGGAGTGACACGCCCTGGTAGGTCTTGCCGTCGATCTCCTGCTCCACCTGGGGGAGCGCCTGGAGGTCCGCCAGGGTAAAGGGTTTGCCGTTCACGATGAGGATCGCGTCGGCGGGTATCTCGGCCTCGGGGGTGGCGCCGCCGCTCGCCGCTGCGCCCTCCACCGAGATCTCGACGACCATCTTGACCCAGAGGCCCTTGTCCATCCCGGGGAACACGGCCCCTACGGTGCCATCATCGGCATAGGCCAGGAGGCACTCGGGCGTCAAGGTGGCCACGTCCACGCCGGCGGAGTAGCCGTCGCCGGCGGTCATGGTGATCTCGCCCGAGGTGACGCCGGCGGCTTTGAGGGCGTCGAGGATGCGCACGCCCTGATACGTGCGGCCATCCACGTCCTGGCTCACCTGCTCGAGCGCCTCGAGGTCCGCCTGGGTGAGCGCCTGACCGTTGATGGTGATGACCGCCTCGGCCACGGGCTCAGGCTCCGCCTCGGGCTCGGCCTCCGCAGCCCCCCCAGCCGGAGCGATCTCGACCACGTCCTTTACCCAGGCGCCGCCTCCGAGCCCCGGCATGACGGCGTCCAAGCCACCGTCATCGTTGTATGCCAACAGGCAATCGTCGTTCACCTCGGCGACGACCACCTCCGCGGCGTAGCCGTCGGAGGCTACCAGGGAGATGGCGCCCTCTTGCAGGGCGACCTTGTCCAGCAGGGCGCGCAGGCCGATGCCGGTGTAGGTGGCCTCCTCCCCCTTGGGCGTCTGGACGGTCTTGGTGACCTCCAAGTCGCGTAGGGCGGCGCCATCGAAGGGTTGGCCGATCACGGTGAGCCGGATGCCGGCAGCGGCCTCCTGGGGTGCTGACGTCGGCGCGGTGGTGGGCGCCGTGGTTGGGGCGGGAGTTGAGGGTTCCGGAGTGGTGGGCGTGGCGGCGCAGCCGCCCAAAGCCACCATGAAGAGCAGTGACATCACGAGGGTGAGAAGGACGCATCTGGGACGCATGTGTGGATCCTCCGGCGAGTGTTAACCCGTCTCCCGAAGGTGGGGCGTAGGACGGCCGCCCGTCCGGAGCCACCGCCCAACGCAAAGGACGGCGCCTCCGCATGGCAAGGAGACGCCGTCCGAGGTGGCCGGCAGGATGGGTCTCCTTTCCAAATGCGGGAGGCGTAGCCGTTTCCAGCCGCACCCTATCGCCCAACGCCCGTGGGCAGGCCGTGCGCCTGCCGGTAGGGCGGATGGGTCGGAGACAGGCTATAGGTTGTATACGTCCTCCAGTCTAGTCGTGGAGCAGCGGGTGTCAAGCGCGCCAACGCGATGCGATAGGCGGCAGCAGCTTGACGGCCATTGCTGCGATGGCTATACTCCCGCGCAACTACATAGCGCGTCTCTCCGAGTCGCGGCGCCTGGACCTCCGGGTATGGCGCTACGACCGGTGGGCGTGTGGCGGCAAGCGTGTCGCCACGCGCTCCGAGGGTGCGGGGGGAAACCCCTGCGCCTCCCGTGTTTGGAAAGGAGAGGTGGCGCGCATCCGAACGAGGCAGGCGCCTCTCGCTTGCCCCCGTTTGATGCTGCCCCACTCCTTTCCCAGCGCACGCGGCATACCACGGAAAGGAGTCATGGCAATCGTTGTGTCTCGCCTCTCGTTGGACCCCCATCAGCCTTGCCGGCCCGCTGCTGTTGCGGGCGCCCATCCACCTGTCTGGTGCACGCCGTCGCACGTCCTATGCGGGGCGCGCGAGCTACGGCTGCGCCCCGCCCTCGTGGTCAAGATGGGGCGTGCGTCGTCGTGCACCGCCGCATCCGAATCGCCCTCGATGGTGTCATGCATCTCATGCCCCTGGAGGTAACCATGCGTCAGCCCATGCATCGTCACGTGATCGCTCTCATATGCCTGTTCGTCGTCATCGCGCTGGCGCTCTCCGGCTGCCAGCCCGTCGCCGCGCCCACCGCCAAGCCCGCGGCTGAGCCGCCAACAGAGACAGCTGCGCCGCCGGCCGCGCCCGTCGAGCCCACACCGACGGAGGCGCCGGCCGCCCTCATGGTCCTCGACAAGACCTTCACCCTTGCCGACCTCGAGGCGCTCGAACAAGCCTCCGCCACGGTGGACGGCGCCGATTATCGCGGCGTCGGCTTGTTGGCCGTGCTGGAGGCCGCCGGCGTCGCGGCGAGCGACGTCGCGCTGGTCGCCAGCGACGGCTATGCCGCCAACGTCACGGTGGCCGACATCACCGACGAGTGCCTGCTGGCCTATGCCGAGGGTGGCGGCCTCGACGCCGTCATGCCCGGCATGAGTAAGGGCAGCTGGGTGCGCGGCGTCGTCGAGATTCGCGAAGGCAAGCCCGCGGCGGCGGAGGCGGAGCCGCCCGTTGCCACGGAAGCGGGTGACGAACCGCTGGGCGGTCCCGTCTCGCTGGTGGACGCGGCCGGGCGCACGGTGGAACTCGATAGCCTGCCGCGGCGCATCGTGGTGGTGGGGCGCGGCCCGCACATGTCGCTGCACCTCCTCTACATGTTCCCCGAGGGGCGCGAGCGCCTGGTGGGCACCGAGTCGCGCAGCGCCGCGCCGAGCAACTTTTTGCCGTTCGTGGACGCCCGCTTTGAGCAGGTGCCCACGCTGGATGCCAACCCCAACGTGGAGCAGATCGCCGCGCTGGCGCCCGACCTGGTGATCATGAAGGGGATCGTGGTCGACAAGACAGCCGAGGCCCTGGCCCAGATCGACATCCCCGTGCTCTATGTCGGCCTGGAGACGGTCGATCAGTTCTTTACCGATCTGGCCAACGTGGGCGCGGTCCTGGGCAACACCGATCGCGCTGACGCGATCGCCGCGTTCTATCGCTCGCGTCTCGACCGCCTCGCCGAGCGCACCGCCACGGTGTCCGACGACGAAAAGCCGCGGGTACTGCTCCTGGAGTACAGCGACCGCGGTGGGGAGGTGGCCGTACAGGTGCCGGCCAAGACCTGGATGCAGACCGTGGAGGTCGAGACGGCCGGTGGCTACCCCGTGTGGCTCGATTCCGCCGCCCCGACGGACGGCTGGACGGTGGTCAACCTGGAACAGATCGCCCGGTGGGACGCGGACATGGTCTTTGTGGTCGTGTGGTACACCCTCGACCCCCAGGAAGTGATCGAGGGGCTCAAGGCGGATCCCCAGTGGGCGGCGCTGCGCGCCGTGCAAGACGGTCACATCTATGCCTTCCCTCAAGATATCTTTGGCTGGGATCAGCCAGAGCCGCGCTGGATCCTCGGTATGAATTGGTTGGCGACACACATCCACCCTGAACTCTTTGACGACGTCGACATGAATGCCGAAGTGATGGCCTACTTCAGCGAGCTGTACGGCATGGACCCGGCCGTCATCGAGCGCGACATCCTCCCCACGGTACGGTTGGATGTCCGCTAGAGCGCTGACGCTGCACCCCGAGGCGCGACGAGCCAGGGCACGGCTCGTCGTCCTCGGGTGCATGGTCATCGGCCTGCTGGGCGTGTCGCTCTTCCTGGGGCGATATCCGGGGCCGTACTGGACGCCGCTGCGGGCCCTGCGCGAGGATCCCCTGGCGCTGCGCCTCATCCTCAACCTGCGCCTGCCACGCATCCTGAGCGCCGTGGTGGTGGGGATGACGCTCTCCGCCGCGGGGGCGGTCTTTCAGATGGTGTTTCGCAATCCGCTGGTCGATTCGGGCTTCCTGGGCGTGTCGGCGGGCGCCTCGTTCGGGGCGTCGCTGGCCATCGTGGCCCTCGGCGGGCGCGCCTTGACCATCCAGCTCTGCGCAGCGCTCTTTGGCCTGCTGGGGCTGGGGGCGTCGTACCTGCTCGGGCGGCGCATCCGCTACGGCGATTGGGTGCTGCGGCTGGTGTTGGCGGGGATCGCCGTCTCGGCGCTCTACTCCTCCGGCACGAGCGTGCTCAAGTACACGGCGGACCCGCTGCGTCAGCTTCCCGACATCACCTTTTGGCTGCTGGGCGGCCTGTGGGCCATCACCTGGCCCGATCTCATGCAGGTGCTGCTCGTCGCCGCTCCCTGCCTGGCCATCCTCTACCTCTTGCGCTGGCGCCTCAACCTGCTCTCCATGCGCGACGAGACCGCCTTCTCGTTGGGGGTCGCGGCCGGGCGCGAGCGGTTGGTGGTGTTGCTGGCGGCGGTGGCGGCCAGCGCCGCCGTCGTCTCCAAGGCCGGGCTGATCGGCTGGGTGGGGCTCATCGTGCCGCACATCGCCCGACGCTGGCTGGGCGCCGACGCGCAGCGGGCCCTGCCCGGCGCCATGCTCCTCGGCGCGCTGTTCGTGCTGGCCTGCGACAACGTCGCCCGTACGCTCCTGTCCGGGGAGATACCGTTGGGAATCTTGACATCGTTCGTGGGCGCCGCGCTGTTCATGGCCATCATGATGCGGCGGGAATGGCAGGTGCGGCGATGAACGCGACACAGTCGTATGCGACACCGGTGTACGCGACCGAGCCGAGGGTTATGGAGCCGGCCGTTGCCTTGCGGGAGGTCACCTTTCGCTATGGGCCCGGCGAGCCGCCGGCCCTCGATGGCGTGAGCGCCGAGGTGCGCGCCGGGTCGATCACGGCCGTCCTGGGGCCGAACGGCTCGGGCAAGAGCACGCTGCTGCACGTGCTGCTGGGGCTGCTGCCCCCCGAGTGGGGGGAGGTGCGGCTCTTTGGGCGGCCGCTGAGCGCGCACTCGCGACGTGAGTCGAGCCGCCTGGTGGGATTGGTGCCCCAGAACGAGCACGTCACCTTTGATCTCAGCGTGTTCGAGTATGCCCTGTTGGGGCGGGCGCCCTATCTGGACCTACTGGAGATGCCCGGCCCCGACGACCGCGCGTGCGCGCAGCGCGCCCTGGATGCTACCGGCATCGCGGCCCTGGCGCGGCGCTCTGTGCCGGCCCTGAGCGGCGGCGTCGACCTGTTCTGGTTGCGGGGCGTGGAGTCTCGCTCGACGGTCGTGCCCGTCTTCGGGGCAGGCGTGCGACGAGTCGTCTTCTGAGCGCGACGGCTCAGCGCGGCTCAGCGCGGCTGCTCAGCGCGTCTCCAGGGGCACCGTGACCACGAAGGCTCCCCGCAGCTCGCCCTCGGAGAAGCCGACCGCTCGCTCCTCGGGGTACAGCCTCGCGAGCTCGTCCTTGACCTCCTGGGGGATGCTCTCTGGATCGCCGTGACACAGGGTGCACATCCCGCCCAGGGGGATGGCGCGCATGTAGCGCAGCGCTCCCTCCTCGACTTCGTGCCACTCGGCGGCCGCGGGCGCGGTCCCTCGTTCGATGCGCTCCTGCAACGCCTCCAGGCCGCGCCGCTGCCACTCGTTCGGCGCGTTGGCGGGGTTGCGCACGCGCAAGGCGGTGCGCTGGATCATCCAGCCCTCCCTCTGACCGCCGAGCACCTTCGCGCCGATCGCCGGCGCCTCGACGTTGCAGACGCGGATGGCCGCCGCGGGTCCTTCGTCGTTCAAGGCGCTCGTGAGCTTGCCTTGCAGAGCATCCCGATAGGCCTCGGTGAGCAACCTGGCCCCGTTCATCGCCTCGGCCACACCGTCGTCCTTCTTGCAGCCCACGCCGGCCAACCCAGCGAGGAGCAGCGGGACTCCCAGATAGCGCCGGGCGGTCACTCCTGCCACAGCTCCGCGTCGGGGTAGAGCCCGACGCCGACGCCGACCACCAGGAGGATGACGATCAGGAGGACGCCCATCGCCAACAGGCTGATCTTCACCACGCGACCGTTCTCCGCCGTCCGCGGCGTCGGGTGGCTCGCGGTGCGCCGCGCCCACTGCTGCTTGGTCATGGAGTGCGCCGCGAGCGCGGTCGCCCCGCCGATCACCGTCCCGGGGACGTTGTCCGGCAGGACGAACAGGGCCAGGACGAGGAG
>ENA-UOUL01004143-UOUL01004143.1-bioreactor-metagenome-genome-assembly--contig:-NODE-4143-length-13801-cov-3.435223_pt1 | contig 13801 bp, 12 predicted proteins | sample MGYA00249838_ERZ747220 | MGnify/ENA primary metagenome ERZ747220 (study PRJEB28778, sample SAMN05720191) | bioreactor metagenome | isolation source: Anaerobic biogas reactor | place: USA:Washington...
ATGTCGTCGGTTTCGATTGGACAGGCGGTTCTGCATGCCTTTGTTGGTAGTCTGATCCGGCGGAGCGATCCGCCGGATTTTTTATGTGTCGATTACGTTGAACGCCGCCGCGCGCAGCAGCCGGTTCATGACCGCGAGGCCGACGCCCTCCGGCTCGACGCACTCGCAGAAGATGTGCTCCGCTTTGAGGCGGTCGGCCTCCCTGAGCGCGCGAAACAGCGTCGAGGCCATCGCGCTCTCGTCCCGCCCGAGCGACAGCACGCACCGGTTCCCGTAGCGGGGGACGTTTTCTTCGAGCGCGAGGATCAGCGCGTTGTCCGCTTGGTCGTAGCGGCGCGCGATCTCCCCGACCGCGCCGGGGCCGCGGAAGGCGGTGACCTCGCCCATGGGCGCGTAGTGCCGGTACTTCATGCCCGGCGAGCGCGGCGCCTCGCCCTCGGAGAGAGGCGCGAGCACCGCCGGGTCGATTTCGCTTCCGCCCGCCGCCGACTTGATCTCGGCGGCCGTCACGAAGCCCGGCCGGAGCACGCGCGGAACGCCGCCGGTCAGGTCTACGACCGTCGACTCGAGCCCGACCTCGCATTGTCCGCCGTCCAAGATCAGCGGAATCCGCCCGTCCATGTCCTCGAGCACGTCCGCGGCGGTCGTCGGGCTCGGCCGCCCGGAGCGGTTCGCGCTCGGCGCGGCGATCGGCGTGCCCGCGAGCCGTATGAGCTCCCGCGCGACCGGGTGCGACGGCATGCGGATCGCGACGGTCGGGAGCCCCGCCGTCGCCCGATCGGGGACGAGCGCGCTCTTCGGGAAGATCATCGTCAGCGGCCCCGGCCAGTGCGCGGCCATCAGGGCTTTCGCGGCGGCGTTAGGCTCGCCGAGGATCAGCGGGGCGAGCTCCGATAGCTCCGCGATGTGCAAAATGAGAGGGTTGTCGCCGGGCCTTCCCTTCGCCTGAAAGATCTTTTCGACCGCCCCTTCGTTCAACCCGTCCGCGCCGAGGCCGTACACGGTCTCGGTCGGGAAGCCGACGACCTCGCCCCGGCGAATCAGCTCCGCCGCGCGCCGTATCGCCTCCGGCGTCGGATTTCGGAGTTCGGTGATCATTGCTGCTTCTCCATCCGCGCCGATTGCTCGGCGAGCGTCAGCTGCGAGATGATCTCGTCGAGGTCGCCCTCGAGCACGTCCCCGAGCTTGTAGAGCGTGAGGCCGATCCGGTGGTCGGTCACGCGCCCCTGCGGGAAGTTGTAGGTGCGTATGCGCTCGGAGCGGTCGCCGGTGCCGACCTGCAGCCGTCTGCGGTCGGAGTATTCGCCCGCCTGCCGCTCGCGCTCCATGTCGTAGAGCCGCGATTTCAGCACGCGCATCGCCTTCTCGCGGTTCTGAATCTGCGAGCGCTGGTCCTGCGAGGTGACGACCAGACCCGTCGGGATGTGCGTGATGCGCACCGCCGAGTCGGTCCGGTTGACGTGCTGCCCGCCCGCGCCGGACGCGCGGTAGGTGTCGATGCGAAGGTCGGCCGGGCTGATTTCGAGCTCGACGTCCTCGGCCTCCGGAAGCACCGCGACGGTCGCCGTCGACGTGTGGATGCGCCCGGAGCTCTCGGTCACCGGCACGCGCTGCACGCGGTGCACGCCGCTCTCGAACTTCAGCTTCTCGAACACGTTCTTGCCCTGAATGAGCGCGACGCTCTCCTTGAGCCCGCCGAGTTCCGTCGAGCCGTCCTCGATCAGCTCCCACTTCCAGCCCTGCCTGTCGGCGTAGTGCTGGTACATGCGCAGAAGCTCCGCGCCGAACAGCCCGGCCTCGTCGCCGCCCGCGCCGGCGCGCACCTCGAGCACGGCGTTCTTGCGGTCGTCCGGGTCCTTCGGGAGCAGCGCCAGCCGCGCCTCCCGGAGAGCCTCGCGGTACTTCGGCTCGAGCTCCTCGAGCTCTTCCCTCGCCATCTCCGCCATGTCGGGGTCCTTGAGAAGCGCCGTCGCCTGTCCGATCTCCTCCGCGATCCCGCGGCAGCGCCGGGCGACCTCGTTCAGCTCCGAGAGCTCGCTGTGCTCGCGCATCAATTTCGCGAACAGCTGCGTGTCCTGAATGACCTCCGGGAGCGTGATGCGGATCGAAAGCTCCTCAAACCGGCCCTCGACGGCCTCGAGCTGCGACAGTATCCGCGCGCCCTCGTCGAAATTTCTTTCCATTTAAACTTCACCCCTGATCTGAATCACGCGGTCGCGGCCGCACAAATCCCTGTATACCTCTCCGCCGCCGAAGATTTCTTGGACGGCCTCCGCCTGCTCCGAGCCGATCTCGAGGAGCAGTTGGCCGCCGGGCGAGAGGTGCTCCCGGCAGGCCGCTCCGATGCGGCGGTAAAACCCGAGCCCGTCCGGGCCGCCGTCGAGCGCGAGCGCGGGCTCCCTGCGGACCTCCGGCTGCAGATTCGCGAGCGCGCCGGTCTCGACATACGGCGGGTTGCACGCGATCAGGTCGAACGCCCGGCCGCGCACCGGCTCGAACAGGTCTCCGCAGAGGATTTCCGCCCCGGCGCCGAGCCGGGCGCGGTTTTCCTCGATGACCGCGCACGCCCCGGCGCTTATATCGGTCAGCGTCACGCATGCGCCCGGATGCAGCTTCGCGATCGAGAGCCCGATCGCGCCGCTCCCGGCGCACAGGTCGAGCACGCGCGGGCCCGGCAGCGCCGAAAGCAATTTAAGCGCCTTCTCGACCAAGACCTCCGTGTCCTGCCTGGGGATCAGCACGCGGCGATCGACGAAAAACTCAAACCCCATGAAATACGCCAATCCGAGGACATACTACGTCGGTTCGCCCGAGAGCCTCCTTGCGAGCAGTTCCTCGAGACGGGCCTCTTCCGCTTCGGACAATTCCCGAAGCGCGTCCCCCCACGAAATGAGCTTCGCGTCCGCCGCGGGGTCCGGGCTCCCGGCCTGTCTAAGTCTCTCCGCCGCCAGCCTTCGCCATTTCAGGACGTTCATGTTCCCATCCATTCCCCTATAAAAGCATAGGAAAACGCCGGAGGAGGCTAAACCTCTCCCGGCGTCCGCAAGCTGCTACATGCCGTAACGCTTCTTGAAGCGATCCACGCGCCCGCCCGTGTCGACGAGCTTCTGCTTTCCGGTGTAGAACGGATGGCACTTGGAGCAGATATCCACGCGCATCTCCTTCTTCACGGAGCCGGTTTCAAACGTCTCGCCGCAGACGCAGCGGACGACCGCCTTGCCGTAATTCGGATGGATTTTTTCCTTCATGGTTTTCACCTCTTTGTCACCGGACTGTCGATCCTCCGGCGGAACCGGCATCCGAGTGGTCGTGCAGAGGCTATTATAGCACAAGCCCCGCGCGCCATCAAGGGTTTTTTGGAATTTTACACAGCGTTTTCGGCCGCGGAAAATCGCGCTTTGTGTTAAATTCATCTTGAAAGTGCGCGCACAAAATGGTATAATATCCATAACGTATGGGCGGTGCCCACACAATAAAGGAGGAACAATCCATGAAGAAACTGCTTGCGATCCTGTTGACTGCGCTGTTTGTGCTCTCGGGCCTTGCCCTGGCCGAGTCCAGCGGAGCGTCCGCGGCGAGCGGAACGCTCGTGATCTACTCGCCGCACGACGCCAGCCCCCTCGAGGCGGGCGTGAAGCTGTTCGAGGCGGCATATCCGGGCATCGAGGTGCAGGTGGTCGCAGCGGGCACGGGCGAGCTTCTCCAGCGCATCGCGGCGGAGAGCGAGAACCCGCTGGCGGACGTGCTCTGGGGCGGCGGCGCGGACTCGCTGGCCGCGTTCAAGAGCTACTTTGATCCCTACGTCTGCGCAAACGACGCCGTCATCGACGAGGCGTACAAGGACAAGGACGACCTGTGGATCGGCGAGTCGCCGCTGCCGATGGTCATCTTCTACAACCGCGAGCTCGTCAAGGACGAGGAGGCGCCCAAGACCTGGAACGACCTGCTCGATCCCAAGTGGAAGGGGCAGATCGCGTACGCGTCCCCGGCGAAGTCCGGCTCGGCGTTCACGCAGCTTTGCACGATGATCTTCGCCAACGGCGGCCCCGAGGGCGGCGGCTGGGACTTCGTGAAGGCCTTCTACGCGAACCTCGACGGAAAGGTGCAGGATTCGTCCGGCAACTGCCACAAGCTCGTCAAGACCGGCGAGTACAAGATCGGCATCACGATTGAGAAGTCCGCCGTCCTCTACGAGGGCGACGACACCGTCGGCTACAACTACCCCGCGGGCAACTCCGCTGTTCCGGACGGCGTCGCGATGGTCAAGAACTGCCCGAACCCGGACAACGCGAAGCTGTTCATCGACTTCGTGACCGGCGTCGAGTGCCAGACCGAGCAGTCGACGAACTGGAAGCGCCGCCCGGTCCGCACGGACATGGATACCGGCTCGCTCCCGGCGCTCTCCGAGCTCGACCTGGCGGACTACGACTTCGACTGGGCCGCGAACAACAAGCCCGAGATCATCGAGACCTGGCAGGACATCATGGTCGGGTAAAAAACGCCTGATGAGGGGCGGTTAACGCCGCCCCTTTTCCCATTTTCATACGGAAGTTTCGGAGGTTCACCGATTATGAGCAGTCACAACGTCGTTATCGAGAAGGCCGTCAAGCGCTATGGCGATTTCGTCGCGGTGCGCGGCATAGACCTGGAGATTCGGCAGGGCGAGTTCTTCACGCTGCTCGGGCCGTCCGGCTGCGGGAAGACGACGCTTCTCCGGATGATCGCCGGGTTCAACAGCATCGACGAGGGCGCGATCTACTTCGGCGACCAGAAGATCAACGGCGTGCCCGCCCATCGGCGCGACACCGGCATGGTGTTCCAGAACTACGCGATCTTCCCGCACCTGACCGTCGCGGAGAACGTCGCCTACGGCCTGAAGGCGAAGAAGGTGCCCCGGGACGAGGTCAAGCGCCGCGTGAAGGAGGCGCTGACGCTCGTGCAGATCGCAAACCTCGCCGACCGGCGGCCGAACCAGCTCTCCGGCGGCCAGCAGCAGCGCGTCGCGCTGGCCCGCGCGTTCGTCATCGAGCCGCGCGTGCTGCTCATGGACGAGCCGCTCTCGAACCTCGACGCGAAGCTGCGCGTGCAGATGCGCACCGTCATCAAGAAGCTCCAGCGCAGGCTCGGCATCACGACGATCTACGTGACGCACGACCAGGAGGAGGCGCTCGCGATCTCGGACCGCATCGCGGTCATGAAGGACGGCATAATCATGCAGGTAGGCACGCCCGACGAGGTCTACAAAAAGCCCAACAACCCGTTCGTCGCGGGGTTCATCGGCATCTCGAACTTCATCGACTGCCGGGTCGAGGGCGAGGACACCGGGGACGCGCGGCTGCTGATCGACGGCGGCGAGACCGTCGTCCGCGCGAAGCTGTGCAAGCCCTACTGCGGCCTCGGCCGCATCTCCGCGCGCCCGGAGCAATTGCGCTTCGCGGACGGGGGCATCCGCGGGACGATCGAGCTCTCGACGTTCCTCGGGGACTTCATAGAATATGAGGTGAAGCTCCACGACGGCCAGATTGTGCAGCTCAACGAGTATACGAAGGACGTCTCGGACATCAAGCCCGACGGGAAAGAGGTCTTCGTGAACTTCGACCCGCTGCGCATCAGCATCTACTCCGGGGAATCGGAGGTGCTCTCATGCTAGGCGGAAGGTTGCCCCGGCTCACGGGTTTCCGGGTCGATTTCTGGTTTCTGATGAAGCTGCTGATCCTCGCCGCGATGGGGCTGTTCCTCGTCTACCCGTTTTCGACGCTCATCACGCGCAGCTTCTTCTCGACGAAGGCCGAGGGCTTGACGCTCTACAACTACGCGCGCTTCTTCTCGCGGCCGTACTATGTAAATTCCTTGAAGAGCACCGCGTACGTGACGTTTTTGTCGACGGCGACCTGCACGCTCATCGGCGTTCCGCTCGCGTATTTGATGACGCGCTACAACATCTGGGGCAAGAAGATATTCTACGTGTTCATCATCATGGCGCTGATGTCGCCGCCGTTCATCGGCGCGTACTCGTGGATACTGCTGTTCGGAAACGCGGGCTTTGTGACGAAGCTGTTCCACTCGATCGGCATCTACGTTCCGTCGATCTACGGGAGGGCGGGCATCATACTCGTGTTCACGTTCCACCTGTACCCGTACATCTACCTGTACGTGTCGGGCGCGATGGGCTCGATCGACAGCTCGCTCGAGGAGGCGGGGGAGAACCTTGGCGCCTCGAAGCTCAGGCGGGTGTTCACGGTGACGCTGCCGGTCGTGCTGCCTTCGATCCTCGCGGGCATGGTCATGGTGTTCATGACCTCGCTCGCGGACTTCGGAACGCCGATGCTGATCGGGCAGGGGAAGCCCGACGCGGTGACGCTGCCGGTGCTCGTCTACAACGAGTACATGAGCGAGTTGGGCGGCAACGCGAACATGGCGAGCACGCTGTCGGTCGTCATCGTCGCGTGCTCGCTCGCGATACTGTTCGTGCAGAAATTCCTCGTCGCGCGCAGGAACTACATCATGACCGCGATGCGCCCGCCGGAGGTCGTCGTGCTGCGCGGCTTCAAGCGGCTGCTGGCGACGCTGCCGGTCGCGATCGTCGCGCTGATCGGATTGCTGCCGCAATTGACCGTCGTCGCGATGTCGTTCATCCGGGCGGACTTCACGGGCTTCCTCGGCGGGTTCACGCTCGACAACTACAAGTCGATCATGAACCGGCTGAGCCTCAACATCACGAACACCTATCTGTTCTCGATCATCGCGATCGCGTTCATCGTCGTGCTCGGCATGCTGATCTCCTACATACTCGTCCGCAAGCGCGGCAAGGTCGCGGGGCTGATGGACCTGCTCGTGATGTTCCCGTACGTGATCCCGGGGTCGGTCTTGGGCATCTGCCTGATCGTCGCGTTCAACCGCCCGGGGCTCCGGCTCGTCGGCACGGCGGCGATCATGATCGTCTCGTATGTGGTGCGGAAGCTCCCATACACGGTGCGCTCGGGCAGCGCCTTCCTCTACCAGACCGACCCGAGCATCGAGGAGGCGTCGATCAATTTGGGCGTGTCGCCGATGAAGACGTTCTTCACCGTCATGGCGCGGCTGATGCTGCCGGGCATACTCTCCGGCGCGATTCTGAGCTGGATCACCTGCATCAACGAATTGAGCTCGTCGATCATGCTGTACGGCGGCTCGACGTCCACCATCGCCGTCGCGATCTACCAGGACGTGATGCGCATGAACGACGCGACCGCCGCGGCGCTGGCGTCGATCCTGACGCTGTCGACGATACTGTCCCTGGCGATCTTCTTAAAGACCAGCAAGGGAAGAGTATCCATCGTCTGAGCGGTTCCCTCCTTCGCCGCCCCCGCGGGCATTCCCGCGCGGGCGGCTTTTTATGCGCGCTTTTCCCTTCTCCAGAATTTAACACGGCTTTTCCCATGCTTCTATTGACAAAATAGCCGGAGGATGGTACATTATGACCATGCGTTAGCACTCTCTCTGCTTGAGTGCTAACAGTGCGAAAGGGGGGCGTGGTCATGGGTCTGGACGAGCGCAAGTTCCTGATCCTGCAGGCGATCATCGACGACTACATCACCACCGCCATGCCCGTCGGCTCGCGGACGATCTCGCGCAAGGCCGGGGTCGGCTTCTCGCCCGCGACGATACGCAACGAGATGAGCGACTTGGAGGAGCTCGGCTACCTCGCGCAGCCGCACACCTCCGCGGGGCGGATACCGTCCTACAAGGCGTACCGGCTGTACGTCGACAAGCTGCTCAAGGCCTACCAGCTCTCCAACGACGAGTGCCAGAGGATCGCCGAGCACATGGAGACGCGCTCGCGGCAGGTCGAGGCCGTCATCCGCCGCGCGGCGCGGGTGCTCTCGGACGCGACGAAGTACACCTCGGTCGTCGTCGTGCCGCATATAGGGTCTTTGCGCATACGCCACGTGCAGATCGTGCCGGTTTCCGAGGGCGTCGCGATGCTCGTGATCGTAACCACCGCGGGCATCGTCAAGGACGCGGTCATCCACATTCCGGAGGGGCTGACGGCGGACCACCTGTACGGCATCTCCCGGATGCTGACCGAGCAGCTCGCCGACAAGCCGGTCGAATCCGTCCGGCAGATCTTCGCGGAGCTGATCCGCGACATGGGGCAGAACCGGAAGCTGCTCGCGGACGCGATGCGCGTCATCGAGGACAACATCGCCTCCGTCGACGACCGCGACGTGTACGTCGGCGGCAGCGCGAACCTGTTGAGCTACCCGGAGTACGCGGACGTCTCGAAGGCGAAGAGCTTTCTCGCGATCCTCGAATCGCGCGAGATGCTCCGAAAGCTCATGGGCAGCGGCGGCGTCGAGATCGCGATCCGCATCGGCCCCGAAAACGAGCTTCCCGAGCTCTCGGACTGCTCGATCCTGACCGCCAGCTACCGCATGGGCGACCAGTCGACGGGGACGATGGGCATCATCGGCCCGACCCGCATGGATTACAGCCGCGTGATCACGGTGCTGCATTTTATGGGCAATGCGATCAGCCAGCTGCTTTCGGAAAAATAGGAGGACGACATGAAGAAAAAGGACAGGAATCTCGAGACGCCGGAAAACGGCGAGCAGCTTGAAAAATCCGTCGAGGAGGAGGTCTGCCCGGAGTCGGAGGGCAAGGAGGCCTGCATAGAGGAATGGCGCGAGGCGCTTGAGCAGGCGGTCTGCCAGCGCGACGAGTACCTCGACTGCCTTCGGCGCACGCAGGCGGACTTTCAGAACTTCCGTCGCAGGAATCAGGCGGCGCGCGCGGACGGGTACGACGACGGCGCGCGGGAGGTGCTCGCCGAGATGATCCCGGTGCTCGACAACCTCGAGCGCGCGGTCAAGGCCGCGACGGAGGAAGGCCCGCTGCTCGAAGGCGTCCGGATGACGCTCTGCCAGCTCTTCGAGGCGATGAAGAAGTTCGGGCTCGAGGAACTGCCCGCCGAGGGCCAGGTGTTCGACCCGGAGCTCCACCACGCGGTCCTGAAGGAGCACACCGACGACCCCGGCAAGGTGATCGAGGTTCTGCAGAAGGGCTATCGCGTCAAGGACCGGATCGTCCGCTACGCGATGGTCAAGGTCTCGGTCGAATAAAGAAAAAGACAACGACAACACCGGTCGCACGATTATAGGAGGAACAGCAATGAGCAAGATTATCGGCATCGACCTTGGCACGACCAATTCCTGCGTCGCCGTGATGGAGGGCGGCGAACCCACGGTCATCGCGAACGCCGAGGGCGCGCGCACGACCTCGTCCGTCGTCGCGTTCGCGAAGAACGGCGAGCGGCTCGTCGGCCAGGTCGCGAAGCGGCAGGCCGTCACGAACCCGGAGCGCACGGTCATCTCCATCAAGCGCCGCATGGGCGAGGACTTCAAGATCAACATCGACGGCAAGAGCTATACGCCGCCGGAGATCCCCGCGATGATCCTCCAGAAGCTGAAGGCGGACGCCGAGAGCTATCTGGGCGAGAAGGTCGAGCGCGCGGTCATCACCGTGCCCGCGTACTTCTCCGACGCGCAGCGCCAGGCGACGAAGGACGCCGGCCGCATCGCGGGCCTCGAGGTCGAGCGCATCATCAACGAGCCGACCGCGGCGGCGCTCGCGTACGGGCTCGACAAGGGGAGCGCGCACAAGATACTCGTCTATGACCTTGGCGGCGGCACGTTCGACGTTTCGCTGATGGAGGTCGGCGACGGCGTGTTCGAGGTGCTCGCGACCGGCGGCGACACGCACCTGGGCGGCGACGACTTCGACAACCGCCTGATCGACTACATCGCCTCCGAGTTCCAGAAGGAGAACGGCATAGACCTGCGCCGCGACAGGATGGCGCTGCAGAGGCTCAAGGAGGCCGCCGAGAAGGCGAAGATCGAGCTCTCGGGCCTGATGAGCGTCAACGTCAACCTGCCGTTCATCACCGCGGACGCGACGGGGCCGAAGCATCTGGACATCACCGTCTCGCGCGCGAAGTTCAACGAGCTGACCGCCGACCTCGTCGAAAAGACGATCGGCCCGCTCAATCAGGCGATGCGCGACGCCGGCGTCTCGAACAAGGACATCGACAAGGTGATCCTGGTCGGCGGCTCCACCCGCATCCCGGCCGTGCAGGAGGCCGTGCAGCGCGTGACCGGCAAGGAGCCCTACAAGGGCATCAACCCCGACGAGTGCGTGGCGATCGGCGCCGCGATTCAGGCGGGCGTGCTGGGCGGCGACGTGAAGGACATCGTGCTGCTCGACGTGACCCCGCTGACGCTGGGCATCGAGACGATGGGCGGCGTGTTCACGAAGCTCATCGACCGCAACACCACCATCCCGGTCAAGCAGGCGCAGATCTTCTCGACCGCGGCGGACGGCCAGACCTCGGTCGACGTGCACGTATTGCAGGGCGAGCGCGAGATGGCGGCGTACAACAAGACGCTCGGCCGCTTCCAGCTCTCCGGCATCGCGCCCGCGCCGCGCGGCGTCCCGCAGATCGAGGTGACGTTCGACATCGACGCGAACGGCATCGTGCACGTGTCCGCGAAGGACCTCGGCACCGGCAAGGAGCAGTCGATCGCGATCACGGCGTCGTCGAACATGTCCGAGGACGAGATCAAGAAGGCCGTGCGCGAGGCGGAGCAATTCGCTGCCGAGGACAAGAAGAAGAAGGAAGAGGTCGAGACGCTCAACCACGCCGACCAGCTGATCTACCAGACCGAGCGCACCGTGAAGGAGCTCGAGGGCAAGCTCGATCCCGCCGACCGGGCGACGATCGAGGACGAGCTTTCGAAGTTCAAGAAGGTCCGCGAGGGCGGCAGGGCCGGCGAGATCAAGCCCGCGATGGACGCGTTCTCCGAAAAGACCTACGCGATCTTCGGAAAGGTCTATCAGAAAACCGGCGGCGGCCCGGGCGACGCGGGCGGACCGGGTTCCGGCAATGCCGGCGGCGGCTATACCGCGGGGCCGCAGAGCGACGACGGCACCGTCGAGAGCGACTTCACCGACAACAAATAAGCGGCTCCATCGTTGGCCGATTTCGCGGGCAGAGGGCGGGATTTCCGAAGCGCAGGGGCTTGGGGAACCCGCCCGACGCCCGCAGGGGGAAGATCGATCTCGCGCCGAAGCGGATGTTTCGCTTCGGGGCGTTCACATAAAGCACCTCCCGGGGTTCGCTCCGGGAGGTGGATAGAGGGAGGGGAAACCCTTGGCAAAACGCGACTATTACGAAGTGCTCGGCGTCGAGCGCACGGCGGACGACGCGGCGATCAAGCGCGCCTACCGGCAGCTCGCGAAGAAGCTGCACCCGGACGTCAACCCGGGCGACAAGGAGGCCGAGGAGAAGTTCAAGGAGGTCAACGAGGCCTATCAGGTGCTCTCCGACCCGAAAAAGCGCGCGAATTACGATCGCTTCGGCCACGAGCAGCCGGGAACCCCCGGCAGCGGCGGCTACGGCGATTTTTCGGGCTTCGGCGGCGGCGGGTTCGGCGGGTTCGACGTCGAGGACATCTTCTCGTCGTTCTTCGGCGGCGGGTTCGGCGGCGGTTCCCGGCGCGAGACCGGCCCGGTGCCCGGCGCGGATCTGCGCTACGACATCACGATCACGTTCGAGGAGGCGGCCAAGGGCTGCGAGAAGCAGATCAACCTCGTGCGCGACGACATCTGCGACGCCTGCCACGGCTCCGGCGCGAAGCCCGGCACGAACCCCGAGACCTGCAAGACCTGCGGCGGCCAGGGGCAGGTCCGCACGACCTCGAACACGCCGTTCGGCACGATCCAGAACGTGCGCACCTGCCCGAACTGCAAGGGCAGCGGCAAGGTCGTGACCGATGCCTGCGCAAAGTGCGGCGGGCGCGGCAAGGTGCGCGCCTCGAAGCGGCGTACGGTCCGCATCCCGGCGGGCATCGACAACGGCCAGGTCGTGACCATCCGCGGCCAGGGCGAGCCGGGCGAGCGCGGCGGCGAGGCGGGCGACCTCTTGATCGTCGTGACCGTCAAGCCCCACAAGCTGTTTAAGCGCCAGAACTACGATCTGTACCTCGACCTTCCGCTTACATTCACGCAGGCGGCGCTCGGAACCGAGGCCGATGTGCCGACGCTCGAAAAGCCCGTCAAGTTCGCGTTTCCCGAGGGCACGCAGCCCGGCCAGGTGTTCCGCATCCGCGGACAGGGCATACCGTCGCTGCGCGGCGGCGCGAAGGGGGATCTGTTCGTGACGGTCTCCGTCGAGATTCCCAAGCGCCTCTCCGACAAGCAGAAGGAGATCCTCCGCCAGTTCGACGGCACGGTGACCGGGCAGGAGTACGAGCAGAAGAAGTCGTTCTTTGACCGCGTCAAGGAAGCGTTCGGGGGGAATCCGTGATGCGGTGGGCGGAAGTGACGGTGCTGACGACGACCGCGGGCTCGGAGATCGTCTCGGCCATTTTGCTGAACGCCGGGAGCGCGGGAACGATGATCGAGGACAAAAACGACGTGGTCGCAAACCGGCGCCCCGAGGGGCGGTGGGACATCATCGACGAAAAAATCGCCGAGCGGATCGGCGACGACGTGAAGGTCACCGGCTATTACCCGGTCGACGACAGGCTCGGGGCGGCGCTGGATAGTATCCGCGCGGGTGTCGAATCGCTCCGGACGATGGACCTGCCCGCAGACCTCGGCAAGCTCGGGATTCGGACGCACGAGATCGACGAGGAGGACTGGGCCGAGAGCTGGAAGAAGGATTTTCAGCCGATCCGGTTGGGCGAGCGCATCGTGGTTAAGCCGACGTGGGCCCCGTATGGCGCGCGGCCGGGCGACCTGGTGATCGAGCTCGACCCCGGCATGGCGTTCGGGACCGGCGCGCACGAGACGACCGGCATGTGCGTCCGGCTCGTCGAGGAGCGCGTGAAGCCCGGCATGAAGGTCATCGACATCGGCACCGGCACCGGCATACTCGCGATCGCCGCGGCGCTCGTGGGCGCGCGCGACGTGCTCGCGATCGACCTCGACCCCGTCGCCGTGCGCGTCGCGCGGGAAAACATCGAGAACAACGGCCTGTCGCATATCGTCCGCGCGCGCGAGGGCGACCTGCTCGAGCATGTCGAGGAGGCCGCCGACGTCGTCGTCGCGAACATCATCGCCGACGTGATCGTTCAGCTCTGCGGCCCGGTCGCGCGCCACATCGTCCCCGGCGGGGCGTTCATCTGCTCGGGCATCGCGCGCGAGAGGAAGGGCGAGGTCGTGTCCGCGCTCGAGGCCGCGGGCTATCGCGCGCTCGAAATCCTCGACGACGGCGAGTGGACGGCCATCGCCGCGATCCGCCCGTGAACGCGTTCTACGTCGAGGGCGGCAGGCTCTCGAAGGAGGACGAAATGCACGCGCGCCGCGTGCTCCGGCTCTCCCCGGGCGACCGAATCGTCGCGATGGACGGGGAGGGCGGCCGCTTTTTGGCGGAACTGAAAGAGGGAGGCGCGGTCGAACTCCTCGAACCGCTGCCTTCGAACGAGCCGCCGGTCGCGCTGACGGTCTATCAGGGCGTCCCGAAGGCGGACAAGCTCGAGTTCCTCGCGCAGAAGCTGACGGAGTTGGGCGTCATGCGCCTGGTTCCGGTTTCGATGGAGCGGTCGGTCAAGAAGATCGAGAGGGTCGACCGGCTGCGGAAGATCGCGCGCGAGGCCGCGAAGCAGTGCGGGCGCGGACGGCCTCTCGAAATCTCCGAGCCGATGCCGTGGAGCGCGGCGTTGAAAGACATGCGAAACCGCGCGCTACTCGTCGCCCCGTGGGAGGAGGCGGCGGAGGGGAGACTGCTCGACCTCCCGCGCGCAGACGACATCGGGCTTCT
>ENA-UOUL01004145-UOUL01004145.1-bioreactor-metagenome-genome-assembly--contig:-NODE-4145-length-13787-cov-3.919985_pt1 | contig 13787 bp, 9 predicted proteins | sample MGYA00249838_ERZ747220 | MGnify/ENA primary metagenome ERZ747220 (study PRJEB28778, sample SAMN05720191) | bioreactor metagenome | isolation source: Anaerobic biogas reactor | place: USA:Washington...
GCCTGGGAGCTCTGGCGATCCCCGGGATCGGGCCTCTCGTAGCGGCCGGGCCGCTGGCCGCCGCCCTGGCGGGCGTGGGCATCGGCGCGGGCGTAGGCGCCCTGGTGGGCGCTCTCGTTGGGATGGGTATCCCCGAGGAGGAGGCCCAGTATTACTCGGAGGCGGTGCGCCGCGGCGGCACGCTGGTCGCCGTCCGCTCGTCGGACGAGATGACCGAGCGCGCCGTGAGCATCATGGAGCGCCACGATCCCGTCGATATCGAGCGACGAGCCGCCGAATGGCGCGCCGAGGGCTGGACCCCCACCGAGACCAAGGTGCGCGAGCGCCGCACGGTGGAGGAGCAGCCGATGGCGCGTCGCGAGGGGCGCGGCGCCGACTTTGAGGAGGTCGAGGAGCAGCTCAAGGTAGGCAAGCGCGAGGTGGAGCGCGGTGGGGCGCGGGTGCGCAGCCACATCGTCGAGGAGCCGGTGGAGGAGGACATCACGCTCCGCGAGGAGCGGGTGGACGTCTCGCGGCGACCCGTCGACCGGCCGGCCGGCCCCGAGGACCTCGAAGCCTTTGAGGAGGGCACCGTCGAGTTCCGCGAACGCGGCGAGGAGCCGGTGGTCCAAAAAGAGGCCCGTGTGACCGAGGAGGTCCACGTGGGCAAGGAGGTCGAGGAGCGCACCGAGACGATCCGCGACACGCTCCGCCACGTGGAGGTGGACGTGGAGCAGATGGGCGACCGGGAGCGCACCGCGCGGGAGCGTGGTTACACCGATCGCGAAGACACATTCCGCAGCCACTTTAACTCGCATTTTGCCAACCGCGGTCGCAACTTTGACTACTATCGGCCCGGTTACCAGTACGGCTGGGACCTGGCCCATAGCCGCACCTATCGCGACGCGGACTGGGGACGCGTGGAGAGTGATGCACATCGCCAGTGGGAGATGCGTAACCCCAACACCTGGGACGAGGTGAAGGATGCCATCCACGAGGGGTTCAACGCGGCCCGCGAGCGTGTAACCTAGGCTGCCAGACCATGCCCGCCTGACGCGGGCTCGGGATAGACGGCGAGGCCACCCTACAGCGTGGGGTGGCCTCGCCGTCTATCCCGGCGATGGTTCACGTCGGCGTTATGGATTCCCGCTGCGGAACTGGGTTCGATAGAGGCTGGCATAGAGCCCATCCTGCGCCAGGAGGGTGGCGTGGTCACCCTGCTCCACGATCCGGCCTCGGTCGATGACCAGGATCAGGTCGGCGGAGAGGATGGTGCTCAGGCGGTGGGCGATGACGATGCTCGTGCGCCCCGCCATCACCTTCCCGAGGGCGTCCTGGATGAGCGCCTCGGATTCGCTGTCCAGGCTGCTGGTGGCCTCGTCCAGCACCAGGATGCGCGGGTCCTTGAGGATCACTCGCGCCAGGGCGAGACGCTGCTTCTCGCCGCCGCTGAGGCGATAGCCCCGCTCGCCCACGATGGTGTCATACCCCTCGGGGAGCGCCTCGATAAAGTGGTGGATGTTGGCCACCCGGCAGGCGGCCTCCAGTTCCTCCTGGCTCGCATCGAGACGGGCGTACTGCAGGTTGGTGCGGATGGTGTCGTGGAACAGGTAGGTCTCCTGGGTGACCATCCCGATCTGCGCCGACAGGGATTCGAGCGTCACGTCGCGCAGGTCGTGCCCGTCGATGCAGATGCGCCCCGCGGTGGGGTCGTACAGGCGGGGGATGAGGTAGGTGAGGGTGGTCTTGCCCGCGCCGCTGGGCCCCACCAGCGCCACGAGCTGCCCGGAGGCCGCCCGAAAGCTCACCCCCTCCAGCGCCAGGCCTCGCGCCTGGCTGTGGGGCGCGACCTCCTCGACATCCTGTGAGACGCTCTCGCCGACCGCCTCTCGAGTCAGCTCCTCCAGGGCGTCCTGGGCCATCGGCCCGGCCTCCCCGGCCATCGGCCCGGCCTCCCCGGTCATCGGCCCGGCGGCGTCCTCTGAGGCGGTCAAGGCGGTCCCGGCGCCGGCCTCTTCGCGTCGCGTCCTCGGCGGCGCCCCCGAGAGCACCGTCGTGACATTGTCCATGCTGCCGTAGCGGCGCACGTCACTGAGCAGGTACTCGTCGCCCGTCTCGTAGCGGAAAGAGACGTCCTCGAACGCGATCTCGCCCCGCACGCTCGTCAGCGCCACGGCGTCCGGCTTTTCCGGAATATCCACGGGCAGGTCGATGACCTCAAAGACGCGCTCAAAGCTCACCATCGAGGTGGCGAACTCGACGGGCGCGTTGGACAGCCCCTGTAGCGCCCGGTAGAGGTTGCCGAGATAGGCGCCAAAGGCGACGATGGTGCCGATGGTGAACGCGCCCTGAATGACATAATAGCCACCCAAGCCGTACACCAGGGCGGTGCCCACGGCGCTGATCAGCCCGATGATGGCGCCGAACACCGAGCCGACGAACGCCCGTTGTACTCCGAGATCGCGCACCGCGCCCGCCCGCCGACCAAAGCGCTCGATCTCTTGCTGGCGGCGCCCGAACAATTTGACGAGGAGCGCCCCGCCGATGTTGAGCGTCTCGTTCATCATGGCGTTCATCTGGGCGTTGTTCTCCATCTGGTTGCGGGCCAGATCGCGCAGGCGGGTGCCCAGCATGCGCGCCGCGATGATGAACAGCGGCAGGATGGCGACGCTGATGAGGGTGAGGCGCCACTCGAGGGTTAGCATCACCCCGAGCACCGCCGCCCCCCGCACGATCTGGGTGACGATCCCCACGATGGTGCTGCTGATGGCGTTCTGCGCTCCCACCACGTCGTTGTTCAGGCGGCTCATGAGTTCGCCCACGCGGGTGTTGGTAAAGAAGCGGAGCGACATGCGCTGCAGGTTGGCATAGAGCGCCATGCGCAGGTCATAGATCACGCCCTCGCCCACGCGGACGCTGATGCGCCGCTGGAAGACGGACAGGCCGCCGTCGACGATGGGGACCAGCAGCAGCGCCCCCGCCAGCAGCGCCAGCCGGTTGACGTCGCCCGCCGGAATGGTGCGGTCGATGAGATCCCGCATGATGAGGGGCGTCAGCAGCGACAACCCCGTGTGTGCCAGGATAAAGAGCAACATGCCGCCGATGAGCCAGCGGTAGGGCAGGGCATAGTGCCCCACCCGCCGGAGGAGTTCTGGTGTTACCCTGGGTTTCTCGTCGGGAGCGTTGATCATCCCCCGCATACCGCCGCGGCCTCGCATGGCGTTACCTCGCATTGTGGTGTGGGGTCATTATGGCGCGGTCGGGGGGGATGTCCAGTCGTGGCGTAGCGGGGGCACGACGGAGGGAGAGCGCCGCAGGGGGGCACGCCGCAGGGAGAAGCCGCGATCCCAAGCCCGGATCGTGGCGCCAAGAAGGCCAAGCCCGCCTGCGCGGGCTGGGGATTAGTCGGCGCAGGCGGACTTGGCGCCCACGGCGGAGCCTTGGGACGGTTAGCGCCGGACCTCGGTCCGCGGCGTCCGTTGTGCGGGCGGTCCGCACGGCGTGCGGACCCTACAGCGCCACGCATGTCCCAGCCCGTGGAGGCAGGCCCTGTTTTCTCGACGCGGCGATCCGAGCGTGGCGTCGCGGCCTTGGCCCGCGGCGATACACGCGCGTGGGGCGAGCCCCCGATTTGACGCCGGCGCGGACCGATGTACAATACGCCCTCGATTAACAGACCGACGGTCGGTTTGTAAGGGGCGCGGCATGGCACGCAAAATCAAGGAAGGGGAACGCGCGGCGCGCATCGACGAGATCCTGGACGCTGCCCAGGCGCTGATCCAGACCAAGGGCTACGAGCAGATGACCATCCAGGATCTGCTCGACGCGCTGGGGATCTCCAAGGGCGCTTTCTACTACTATTTCGACTCCAAGCAGGCCCTCCTCGAGGCGCTGGTGGAGCGCATGGTGGAGCAGGTGATGGCCGTGCTCCGGCCGCTGGTGGACGACGAGCGGCTGCCCGCCTTGGCCAAGTTGGAGGCGGTCTTTCGGACGGCGGCGGGCTGGAAGGACGAGCGCCGCGACCTCCTGGCAGAGTTGACCCGCGTATGGTACGCCGACGAGAACGTGCTGGTCCGAGACAAGCTGGAGCGGGTCGGCCTGGAGCGCATTCGCTCGCTGCTCAGCCCCATCATCGTGCAGGGCATCGCCGAGGGGACCATGTCCACCGAGTACCCCGACCTGGCGGGCGCCATCGCCATGGACCTGCTGCGCGGCATGTCCGAGGAGTTGGTCCGGGGGATGATGGCTTGGGGCCAGGGCCACGACGGCCGCGAGCGCATTGCGCGCTGCATCGCAGCCTATACCGGCGCCATCGAGGGGCTCCTTGGCATGGAGCCCGGCGCCCTGCGCCTCGTCGATCCCGCCATGTTCGACGCCTGGGGAGAGGCGTTCGCGGGACGGTAGAGGACGGCCGCAACGGGAGGGGCCCGTGTATGGGCCCGATCATACCTGGGAGACGCGTCGATGCCGCGACGCGTCCAAGCTGCAAGGAGAACGCCCATGAGGCTCTTCCTGCGCCTGGCCTGGCGCAACGTATGGCGGCATCGCCGCCGCACCCTCATCGTGGTGCTGGCCATTGGCCTCACCACGGCGCTGATGATGTTCTACCAGGGCCTGATGGCCGGTTTCGATCAGGCCATCTATGGCAACGCCATCAAGGTGATGGGCGGCAACATCCAGGTACACGCCGCGGGCTATGACGAACACCCCGACGTGCATCCGATGCTGCCGCTGGGGGACGCTGACGCCGCGGCGATCGTGGCCGCGGCCACGCGCTCGCCGCGGATGCTGGCCGCCACGCGGCGCATCAACACCGGCGGCATGGTGAGCGGCCGCAAGGGCGCTTTTGGCGTCGGCATCGTCGGCGTCGAGCCCGAGGCCGAGCTGCCCGCCAGCCTGGTTGGCCAGCACGTGGCGGAGGGGCGCAACCTGATCGCCGACGACCGCGACGCCGTGCTCATCGGCAGGGGCCTGGCCGACGCCATGGAGGTGACGGTGGGCGACCGCGTCACCCTGGTGGGGCGGGCCACCCACAACCAGATGCGGCAGCGCACCATGACGGTGGTCGGCATCTATGACCTGGGCATGGGCGAGGTGGAAAAGGGCACCGTCTATGTCTCGCTGGCCGCGGCCCAAGCGCTCTACCTGGCGCCGGGGCAGTCCACCGAGGTGGTGCTCTGGCTGCAGGACCTGGGCCAGGAGCGGGCGGTGATGCGCGATCTCGCCCCCGACATGGCGGCCTACGAGATGACGTCCTGGCGCACCAGCTTTCCCGAACTGACCCAGACGATGGCCACCAAAGGCGCCGTCATGGACGTCTTTGGCGTCATCATGCTGGGCGTGGCCGGCATCGGCACGCTGAACCTGATGCTCATGGCCGTGTACGAGCGCACCCGCGAGATCGGCGTCCTGGGCGCCCTGGGGCTCAAGCCGGGGCAGGTCTCGCGTCTCTTTTTGCTGGAGGGAGTCATGATGGGCGCCATCGGCGCGCTGGCCGGCGTCCTACTGGGGCTGGCCCTCAACGCCGTCATGGGGCGCGTGGGTTTCGACTTTGGCCAGTTCACCGACGTGACGGCGTACACCGCCCTGATCGATGGGCGCGTCTACTCGACGCTGGGCCTCGAAAAGATGCCCCAGTACGTGATCACGGCGATAGCGATCTCGATCGTGGCATCCTTCTATCCGGCCCGAGAGGCGGCGCGCCGCGAGCCCGCCTCCGCCCTGCACTACGTGTGAGGCTGAACCAATGAAGCAACTGCTGATCCTCGCCTACCGCGGGCTGGGACGCAACCGCAGGCGATCTCTCCTCTCGGCGCTGGCGCTGGGCATCGGCGTGGCCCTGCTCCTGTTCATGGCCGCCTTTATCGAGGGTGAGATGCGCAGCTCCCTGGAGTTGGGCATCAAGCTGGACACGGGCCACCTGCAGGTGCGCCGGCTCGACTATGACGTCGCCAAGGCGAGCCTGGCCTGGGAGGACCTGATCGACGACCCGACCGCCATCGCCCGGCAGGTCGCCGCCCTCGAGCCGGTGCGCCTCGCCACCCCGCGCCTCTATGCCGGCGGCATCCTCCTCACCGGCGACGAGTCGTTGGGCGTGCGCATCCTGGGGATCGATCCGACCTCGGAGGCCAACGACGTCTACCGCAACCTGGTCGGCGGCGCCTGGCTCAATCCCGACGATCGCGAGGGGGTGCTGATCGGCGCCTCGCTGGCGGCCAAGCGCAACGTGGCCGTCGGCGACCGCATCGCCCTGCTGGTGAACACTGCTGACGGCGGGGTCGACGAGCAGCGCTTTGTGGTGCGCGGCGTGTACGACACGCACACGCCCACCCACGACCAGAGCACGATCCTCATGCCCCTGTCCAAGGCGCAGGCCATGACGGGGGCCGGCGAGCGCGCCAGCACCGTGTGGGTCATGCTGGACGATATGTACGCGGCCGATGCCGTGGCCGCGGCGCTGACCTCGGACCGCTACGAGGTCCAGACCTGGGCGCAGATGAACCCCCTGCAGCTCGAGTTCGAGCGCTATGCCAACGCCATGATGATCGTCTTTTACCTCATCGTGCTGGGCATCACCGCCACGGTGGCCGTCAATGCCATGGTGATGGCGGTGTTCGAGCGCACCCGCGAGATCGGCATCCTGGCCGCCATCGGCATGCGGGAGCGGCGCATCATGGCCCTGTTCCTCACCGAGTCGTTCCTGCTGGCCGTGGGCGGGGTGGGGATCGGCCTCCTGCTCGGGGGGGTGGGGGTCTACTATATGAGCGTCCATGGCATTTATCTCGGCAATATGGCCGCGGACATGGGCCTCACCGGCTTTACCCTGGGAGATCGGCTCTACGGCTACCTCACCGCGCAGGACGCCATCACGCTGATCATCACCGCGTTCGTCGTCACGCTGCTGGCCTCGCTCTATCCGGCGCTCCTGGCCGCGCGCATGGAGCCGGTGCGGGCGCTGCACGGCGGGGAAGCGTGATGATGCCCCTACCGAAGGAGTCCACGATGCACGTCGTCCAGGTCGAGAACGTCACGCGCGACTATACCATCGGCGAGGTCACGACGCAGGCGCTGCGCGGCGTCGACCTCGCCATCGAGCGAGGCGAGTTCGTCACCCTCGTGGGGCCATCGGGCTCGGGCAAGACGACGCTGCTGCAGCTCATCGGCTGTCTCGATCAGCCCACCAGCGGCCGCGTCCTCATCAACGGCCGCGACGTCAGCCGGCTGAACCGCAACCAGCGCGCCGACATCCGTCGCAACGAGATCGGGTTCATCTTTCAGTTCTTTGCCCTGATCCCGACGCTCAACGCCTACGAGAACGTCGAGATGCCGCTGTTGCTGCGCGCCATGGGCGCCGCCGAGCGCCGCGAGCGGGTGCTGTACCTGCTGGAGGAGGTGGGCCTGGCCGACCGCGCCGATCACCGTCCCGACCAGCTCTCGGGCGGGGAGCAGCAGCGCGTGGCCATCGCCCGCGCCCTGGCGACGGACCCGACCCTCGTCCTGGCGGACGAGCCCACCGCCAACCTGGACACGGCCAACGGCCAGCAGGTGATGGAGATCATGGCGCGCCTCAACGAGGCCACCGGCGTGACCTTTGTGTTCGCCACCCACGATCCGCGCGTCATCAAGTACGCGCGGCGCGTGATCACCCTGCGCGACGGGATGGTGGTGGCCAACGGCCAGGGCGCCCCCACAGAGCGTTCGTAGAGAGGTTTTCGATGCGCATCACACACGCTATCACACTGCTATCCCTTTTGGCGGCGCCTCTACTCGTGGGGTGCGGCGGCGGGCGCGGCGCCGCGGGCACGCCGCTGCCCACGGTGGTGCTGGGGCAGGAGGGCGCGCCGGCCCCGACGGCCGCTCGAGCGCAGCCCCGTCCCGGCGGAGTGACCGCCTCGGCGGTGGTGGCCCCCGCGCAGCGCGCCGCGCTGGTGGCCGGCGTGGCCGGCAGGATCGCGGAGGTGCGCGTCGCCGAGGGGGAGGGCGTCGAAGCGGGGTGGGCGCTGGTGGCGCTGGACGACGAGGCGGCCCGGGCGCAGTTGGCCCAGGCCGAGGCCGCGCTGGCGGCCGCCCAGGCCGAGCTGGACCTGCTGGTCGCCGGCCCGACGCCGGAGGAGCTGCGCCAGGCCGAGGCCGCCGTGGCCGGCGCTCAGGCGGCATTGGGGGCGCTGCAGGCCGGCGCCCGGCCCGAGAACGTGGCCCAGGCGGAGGCCAGCCTCGCCTCGGCGCAGGCGGCGCTGGCGCTGCTGCAACGCGGCGCCACCGACCTGGAGCTGCAGGCCGCCCAGCTGGCGCTGGAGGAGGCGCAGGGCGCGCGCTGGGCCGCCCAGGGGAGCCGCGACGCCACCTGCGGCGGCGCCAACGCGGGGAGCGCCCAGTGCGCCGCCGCCGAGGGGCAGGTGCTGGCGGCCGAGGCGCGGGTGCGCCAGGCCGAGAACCGGCTGGCCCAGCTCCGCCAGGGGCCGGCGCCCGAGACGGTGGCCCAGGCCCGCCAGGCGGTGCGCGCCGCCGACGCCGCCCTGGCACTGGCCCGCCAGCCGGGCACGCCCCAGGAGGTGGCCGCCGCGCAGGCGCAGGTGGACGCCGCCACGGCGGCGCTGGACGCCCTGAAGGCCGGCGCGCGGCCGGAGCGACTGGCCGCCGCGCGGGCCCAGGTGGCGCAGGCCGAGGCGGGGGTGGAGGCGGCGCGGGCGCAACGCGACGCGCTGACCCTGGCGGCGCCCATCGACGGCACGGTGGTCGACCTAGCGGCCCACGCCGGCCAGTGGGTGATCCCCGGGCAGACGCTGGCCACGCTAGCCGACCTGGAGGACCTGGTGGTAGAGACCACCGACCTGAGCGAGCTGGACGTGCCCCGGGTCGCCGTGGGTCAGGCGGCGACGGTCAGCATCGAGGCGCTGGGGGTAGAGGTCGCCGGCGTGGTGCGCGAGATCGCGCCGCTGGCGGATACCCTGGGCGGGGATGTGGTGTACCGCGTAACGGTGGCGCTGGAGGCCCAGCCCGAGGGGCTGCGGGCGGGGATGCGTGCGGTGGTGGGGATGTGACGGCACCCAGGGCTTGTGGTATCATGTGTGCAAAAGGTTCAGTTTTCTTGAAGGTTTTGCACACATGAGCGGCAGTCCCGAGGTGTCTTCCAACGAAAAGCTCTATGAGGTGGCCGAGCGCCAGGCCGGCTACTTTACTACGTCCCAGGCCAAGGAGGTCGGCTTTAGCTCGTCACAGCTCACCTACCATGTGCGCTCGGGACGCTTCATCAGGGTGCGGTGGGGTGTCTACCGGCTCACGCACTTTCCCGCCACACCGTACGAGGACCTGTACGTTGCCTGGCTGACGGCAGGCCCCGACGCCGTGATCTCTCACGACAGCGCTCTCGCGCTCTATGATCTCTCCGATGCCCTGCCCTCCAGGATTCACGTGACGATTCCCCGCACCGCCTCGCGACGACGCCCGGGTCTGGCCCTACATACCAACCGGCTTGGCCCCGATGAGGTAACCATCGTGGAGGGGCTACCCGTCACCACGGTGTCACGCACTATCGCCGATGTGGCGGCAAGCGGCCTGGCGGACGAGCTGGTGGTCCAGGCGGTGCAGCAGGCCGTGGAGAGAGGGCTGGTGACCGAAGACGCCTTGCAAGCCTATGCCGACGTTCGCGGTGGGCGCCCGCAGCAGATGGTAGACCAGGCCCTGCGCGAGCGAGCGGCATGAGGTACGCCAGTGGCGGCGCGTTTCGCAAGGCCCTGGAGGATAGGCTAAGGGCGCAGAGCCTGCGCACCGGGACTCCCTTGGTGCGCCTCCGCAAGATGGTGGCCTTTGAACGGTTCCTCGCCCGCCTGATCGCCGATCGGCCGAAGGCTTGGCTACTCAAGGGAGGTCTGGCGCTGCAGTGGCGACTCCCCGAGCGTGCCCGTACCACCCAAGACCTCGACATGCTGTTGGTTGAACCACCGGAAGATCTCCACGCGGCCCTGGTACGTGCCGCCCTGCTGGAGATGGAGGACTGGTTTCGCTATTTGGTTCGGCCGACGCGCGTTCGGGTCCGCGTTGCCGGCGGCCTGCGCTTCTCCGTACGGGCCATTCTGGACGGGCGGCCCTTCGAGTCCTTTCACCTCGACGTGGGCTGGGGTGACCCGGTTGTGGAGCCGCCCGAGGAGCTATCTGCGCCGTCTCTGCTCGAGTTCGCCGAGATCGCACCGGTGACCATGCCGTGCTATCCCATCACACAGCATATCGCCGAGAAGGTGCATGCCTACACGCAACCTTATGCGAGCGGACAGAGCAGCCGGGTCAAGGACCTGGTGGACATTGTGCTCATCGGTGGGATGGGTGCGATCGACGCGGCGACCTTGCGAGAGGCTCTGCAGACAACGTTCCGCGCTAGCAGGACACACGAGTTGCCCCAGGCCTTGCCCGATCCGCCACCGAGCTGGGCTGAGGTCTTTCGTAGGTTGGCGCATGAGACGGAACTCGCGAGTGATCGTCTGGGAGTGGGGATCGAACTGGCCCGGAGATTCCTTGATCCCGTCCTGCAGGGACGGGCGCAGGGCCTCTGGGATCCAGACGGATGGCGGTGGTTGGGGTAGCTGAACCTGGACAATTTGGTGTGAACTGGGCGTGCCCCATGTAGTGACGGCCAGTATGCCCCTGCTGGGGATCCTGAGCGGAGACGTGGTGTACCTGGTGACGGTGGAGCTGGAGGCGCAGCCCGATGGGCTGCGGGCGGGGATGAGTGCGGTGGTGGGGTTTTAGGGAGGCAGATGGACCGTGCACGAGAGCGCGCGCCTTCTCGCTGCCTTACGGGCCTCCGCCAAGCCCGACCATGAACGCCATGTGTGCAAAAGGCTCTAGTTTCTTGAAGGTTTTGCACACATGGCGGGACAGATTGCCCCGAGCGGCGGCGCCACACTGCGGCGCCGCTAGTCTTTCATCAGGATGTCCCTGATCTGGCCCGGATACAGCGCTACGTCCCATCGCCAACAGCCGAACCCGCCATGAGCATTCACGGCCCGTACCCACTCGTCCAGCGCACGCCGCTTGATGCGATCCTGGTCGGTATCCTGTCCCTTTGTCTCCAGGACGAGCATCTCGCCGTTGGCTAGTCGCACCAGGAAATCGGGGCGGTACTTGCGGACGACGCCACGATACACGTACAGGATCTCGAACCCCAGGTGATCGTTCTTGGCCCAAGCGGACACGCGCGGGCTGTCGTCCAGCACAAAGGCATCGGACGCCTCCCAGGCGCTGTCGTAGACGCATACATTGATGTGGGATTTGCGCGTGCGCTCGCGCGGTTTCTGCGTATACCACGTCCGCATCTCCCCGGTGGAGGAGATGGGGTGATCGCGATCAAAGACCGGCGTAAGGGTCTCTGTGTTCTCTTGACGTATGGCATCCCATAGGTGCTGCACGACGCGCGTCATGTTGAGGGTGATGATGAGTCGCCGATGGAGTTCATCCTGGTAAAAGAGGGGCGGGGAGATCGCGATGCGATCGGAACGGACAAAGCGCTCCACGATCCGCACGAGCTGGGCCAGCAACAGCTCGCGGCTGCCCTGCCACGTGTGTTTCATCTGGTCGAACACGTCGCGCGCCACCTCAAAGATGATGCGTTGGGTGCGGAACTCGCGCGCCAGCCGCTCCAGCTCGATGCGGCTGACCCTCGTCACGTCGGGTTTGCCCTCAAGGACCGGCGCTAGCTCCGCCACCTGAGCCGTCTGGCCGGCGTCTAGCTGAAGCAGCTGCACCCTGGACCAGTCAAGGGTCAGCATGGGATGAAACACATGGTCGACCCGTACCACGTTTGGCCACTCGATCTCGTATTCCGTCTTGGCCGGGTCCGGCTCGACGGGAACGCCGTCGTTCACCTGGCGCTGGACGACTTCTTCGTTGCTCTCATGAGGCAGAAAAGTAAAGGGCACGCCAAAGATATTGACGTACTCGGCGTCGAACAGGCCGGTCTCGTCGTTCACCTCGTAGGAGGTACGCCGTAGGCCGCGACCCACGACCTGCTCGCAGAGCAGCTGCGAGGAGAAGGCGCGCAAGCCCATGATGTGCGTCACGGTCTTGGCATCCCACCCCTCTGAGAGCATACCCACCGAGATGACCTTCTGCACTTTTCCCCCTGGTTTCCCCGCTTGCCCCACGGTATCCACCATTTGGCGCAGCAGCTCGGCCTGCTCTAGCCTGGTCAGTCGAGGCTCCGCCGCCTTGACATCCTCATCCGGGGTATCATCGTCCGCCTCGGCATCATCGGAAGCGAGATCGGCGGCGATGGGCTCGTCACGTTCTTCAGCTTGCGCCAGCACCCTGGAATCGATGTGCAGAATGCCGGCGGGGTCGCATAGCTCCGGGATCGGTATCCGACCCGAGTCGAGGGCGTGCTTGACACGAGCCGCGGTCTCGGTTCGGTTGCAGACGGTGATCATCACGGGCGGGGTGGGGGAGCCGTCCGCCTCCCACGCCTTGCGCCACTCGCGCCAGTCGTAGGCCAAAAGATGGTAGGCGTTGTTCACCAAGTCAGGCAGTGGCTCCTCGGCCCTCGCCCGCCGATTGAGATTGTCCTTCACTTCCGGGTCGTTGTAGATGTGATACAGGCGTGACTTGTAGGTCGTAGCATCTGGAATGGCGTCGTCGCGCACCACAACACGCGGCGTCTTGACGAGGCCCGACTCGATGGCGTCGTTCAGGCCGAAATCGCTCACGATCCAGCCGAACAACGACTCCTCACTGCTCCTCTTGCCGGACGGTGTAAACGGAGTGGCCGAGAAGTCGTAGCACCTGAGGATTCCGCGGGCGCGGTGCAGTCGATCGAGCCCACCGATCCAGACGGTGGCCTCCTGGGCACTGTCTCTCAGGTCGCGGCGTCGCAGGTACTTGCCCTCGGCCTCCCAGTTTACCCGCCAGGCATGGTGGGCCTCGTCGTTGAGAACCAACAAGTTGCGGGCGGTTGCCATATCGCCCAGCACGTCACGGATGTAGGCCTCGTCGCTCTTGGGGCCACGCTTGTCCACACTGCGTCGCTTCTTGAGCTGCTCTTCGCTATCCCAGCTCAGCTTGTGCCAATTGTGGACGAGAACCTTGCCCTGGCGCAGTCTCTCCAGCATGGCGGAGGGGACAATGTTGAACGCCTGGTAGTAGTTGCCCTCCGCCGCCGGCTCTAGCACCTCGAGGCGATTCTTGACCGTCAACCCCGGCGCCAACACCAACACGTTTCTGGCAAAGCGTGCGTCCTGGGGATAGGTCGCCTTGTTGAGGATGTGCCAGGCGATTACCATCGCCATGACGATGGTCTTGCCCGAGCCTGTGGCCATCTTGCAGCACTGGCGCACGAAATTGCCGCCATCTCCCGGAATATCGATGCCGACCCGCTCGGCGGCGGGCGCCTCGGTCAGCCAGATGAGCGTCTCCACCGCCTCCAACTGACAGAAGAAAAAGCGCCGCGTCTCGTACTCTTCCGGGTCACGCCAGTACTCGAGCAAGCGCTTGGTGATGCCGCTCACACCCGGATAACCTGCCTCACGCCACGCCTTGACCCGCGGCCGAATCCGATTCACCAGCGGGATCGGCACGAATCTGCCAGGATCATCGAACGACTGGGATTCGCTGGTGGCGACCAAATACCCCGCGGGGCGACGCCCCTGCACCAGGTCAAAGAGACGCGTGTCGCGGTCGTAGCGCAGTGCAAACGAGAGCTCGGTGCGCTCGCCGAGGTCCGCTGCGACCTCGCCGAACGCCGCCCAGGCGAAGTTGTCCTGGCCGTCGGCCAAGAACGTGGTCTGGAAGCTGTCCGGGAACGACACCGGGTCGAACGGGAA
>ENA-UOUL01004146-UOUL01004146.1-bioreactor-metagenome-genome-assembly--contig:-NODE-4146-length-13783-cov-3.225303_pt1 | contig 13783 bp, 11 predicted proteins | sample MGYA00249838_ERZ747220 | MGnify/ENA primary metagenome ERZ747220 (study PRJEB28778, sample SAMN05720191) | bioreactor metagenome | isolation source: Anaerobic biogas reactor | place: USA:Washington...
GTTGCCGGTGAGAAGCAGGTGGTTCATCATAGTTTCTCTGAATACGAAACTCGTCATTTCTGGGTTCGGCTCATCATGCAGGACCCGCCACAATGGATGTTCGAGGCACTTTTCCTTACTGCCGTCATCGCCGTACTTATAAACGAACAGCGGGAGTCCTGCGATTGCCTCCGAAAGAATACGGACGCAGGAGTATACCGCTGTCATCTGCATGGCGGTCTTTTCATTTACCACCTTGCCGGAGGTCGAGCCTCCCCATAAAAAGCTGTTGCCGCCGCCGAGGTTTTTAGGCTTGTCGCGGGGTTTGAATATACCTTGTAATATGCCCATAGGCTTTTACCTCCTTACCAAATGAGCAAGCCGCGTTTGTCATAAACACTCTCGCCCGAATCGTTACCGCACCGAATTGCACGGTCGAGCGCCATAATGGTAGCGACCGCGCCGTCTATCTTTTCGGTTGATTTCTCCTTGTCCGCCTTGATATTTCCTGCAGGGTCGGTGCGGATATATATGTTGTCCATCATCCAGCGCAGGACCGGATGCCCGCCATGCGCGATTTTCTTTTCCAATGTCAGCTTCATCAGTTCTTTGGTGGGCGGGCTCATATCCTTGAAACCCTGACCGAATGGTACGACTGTGAAACCCATGCCTTCAAGGTTTTGCACCATCTGCATAGCGCCCCATCGGTCGAAGGCAATTTCCCTGATATTGTATTTCATACCAAGTTCCTCGATAAAATGACGTGCAGTACGTATAAGGTTTAGTGCGCTCTGCCTTGTGCTGGCAGTTTCAAGGTCAAGCAGGCGGCTTATTTTGGCATACCGGTTTGCAGTAGGTGTGAGCTTGCTCGTGCAGCCGGCATTATAGCTCATCACATAGGGAAGAAGTATCCCGTTTGCTCTGCCGTGAGGTATATGGAATTTTGCGCCGAGAGCATGAGCCATGCTGTGGTTTATTCCTAATCCCGCGTTGGAAAATGCTGCTCCTGCCAAGCATGAGGCATTATGCATCCTTTGCCTGTATTCAAGGTTTTCCGGTTCGCGGTAAGTTTTGAGAAGATAGCGGTAGACAAGCTTTATGGACTTTTCCGCCATTGCATCGGAAAAATCCGTCCGCCCGGTGGAGACAAAAGCCTCTATTGCGTGAGTAAAGACATCAATTCCTGTATCCGCAGTAACTGCGGGCGGCAGGCTGGCAACGAGCGAGGGGTCTAAAACTGCGATATTCGGAAGAAGCTTGTCGTCGATCAAAGGATATTTAATACCCTTCTCACTGTCGGTTATAACGGCAAAACGGCTGACTTCGGAGCCTGTCCCGCTCGTGGTTGGGATAGCGGCAAAGTCGCACCCCGTCATGTCGCACTGCCTTGCGGCGAAATACATGATGGATTTGGCGGCGTCTATGGGAGAGCCTCCGCCAAGCGCTATCAGCACATCGGGTTTGAATGCCAAAATCCTTTCTACACCCGCTGAAATGACAGATATGTCGGGGTCCGGGGTCACATCCGAAAAGATATCGTATTCTGCGCCTGTGCCGGCAGCTGCGTCGGTGATATAGCTGACCCGACCGCTCTCGTGCATGAAACGGTCAGTCACGATAAATACACGTTTTTTCCCGTCAAGCGCTGTTTTTAAAGAGTCTTTTCCCATGAGTATTTTAGTCGGCAGATAAAACGAATTCAAAATCATCACCTTCCTGTTTGAAATAATATTGAATATTTATCAGATGTGTACAATATAACACCTTGCTTTTCAATAATCAAGTAGCAAATCCAACAAGGGTTTCCAAATAAAACCGATAGCCTAAAATGAGAAGCTTTATTTATAAAAAATCTCAAGATAACCATTTACAATCACGTGATTGTGTGTTATAATCTCAAAATAACAACAGGGAGGAGAGCTGCTGTGATCAAAGCGATGCCGGGAACGACTATTGAGATGGATGTGGAAGAATGGAAAAATGCGGATGATATGTTTGAGCATATGTTTCTTTCGGGCGGTCTTGTGCTGTCGCAGGTCGCAAGGCTCGCGGGGCTTGCCCCCTATGATGTTCAGAATTGGGTAAGGAGAGGGTTTGTATCTCCGCCGCACCACAAAAGATATACCCGCCGTCAGCTTTCACGAATACTGATTATCAATATGCTGAGAGGTACCTTGCAGATAGACCGCATTTGTTCTCTGCTAAGCTATATTAACGGAAGTTTGGCTGACGAAAGCGACGACAGCATAGATGATACGCGGCTTTATATTTACCTTGTTCATCTCTGCGCGGATGTTGAGCTTGGCAACAGCATCGACATACCGGGAACCCTGTCGGATTACACAGAACCTTTTCCCGGAGCCCTGAGCAGAGTTACCCGGGTAATTGAAATAATGGTAACGGCATATCAATCGGCAAGCCTTAAACAAAAGGCGGAGGATATGATTTTGGATTTAGATTTTAACGAGGAGGCTGAGAAATGACAATTTGGTGGGATTCACTTACACTGCTTGAGAGAATAGCGGCCTGCATTGCTTTTCCCGCAACGCTGATCCTTCTTATACAAACGCTTATGCAATTGTTTGGACTCGGCGGAGCGGCGGGCGATGATCTTGACATTGATGTCAACGGCGACGGCATACCGGATGCCGCAAGCGGGGATGGGGAGTTTATAGATTCCGGACTGCGTGTTTTTACGGTTCGAGGCTTTGTAACCTTTTTTACCATTTTCGGATGGGGATTTCTTGCGCTTTCGCGTTCGGGAACTTCTCAAGGCATTGCGCTGATTGTGAGCTTTATACTGGGAAGCTGTGCGATGATTTTATCCGGTTTTGTTCTTTATTGGGCAATGAAATTACAGTCTGACGGCACTGTGGATTATAAAAATGCACTGGGAATGTCGGGAAGGGTCTATATTCCGATACCGTCGGTTCGCAGCGGTACGGGAAAGGTAAATGTTTTAATTCAGGAGCGTTACTGCGAATGTGACGCTGTCACTGACGATGAGCAGTTTATTGAAACCGACTGCGAGGTAATCGTTACAGGCGTAACGGGACGCAATACGCTGGTAGTAAGGCGCAAGCATCCCGCAAAAATAAATAATTAAATAAAAAGGAAGTGTAGTAATTGGGAACTGAGATAGTCATTTTTATCTGCGTCATCGCAATATTGGTGTTTTCTCTTGGACTTCTCATCATGCGTCGCTACAAAAGATGCCCATCTGACAAAGTAATGGTGATTTACGGTAAGGTGGGAAACGACAAGGATGGTTCCGTACGAACCGCCAGATGTATACACGGCGGCGCGGCATTCGTATGGCCGGTATTCCAGGCCTACGAGTTTCTTGACCTTACACCGCTCAGCATTTCCGTGGACTTGGAAAACGCTCTTTCACGCCAGAACATCCGAATTAATGTTCCAAGTCGCTTTACGGTTGGTATTTCAACGGAAACCGGCGTCATGCAGAATGCCGCCGAGCGCCTTTTAGGCTTGCAGCTTTCCGAAATTCAGGAGCTTGCAAAGGATATCATTTTCGGTCAGCTTCGACTTGTCATCGCGACCATGGATATTGAGGAAATCAACACTGACCGCGACAAATTCCTTGAAGCGGTGTCCCGAAATGTTGAGGGCGAGCTTAAAAAAATCGGTTTACGGCTCATCAACGTGAACGTCACCGATATATCGGATGAAAGCGGCTATATTTCCGCTCTTGGTAAGGAAGCGGCAGCAAAAGCAATCAACGATGCGAAAAAGACCGTTGCCGAAAAAGAGCGCGACGGCTCTATCGGCGAGGCAAACGCGGTTCGTGACCAGCGCGTCGAGGTGGCACAGGCAAATTCAATAGCAATACAGGGTGAAAATACGGCTCAGATCGAAATTTCGCGCTCCAACGCCGAAAGGCGTGAAAAAGAAGCGGAAGCTCTCCGCTTGGCTACCGCCGCCGAAAAAATCCAAGCTGCCAAAGCCCTTGAGGAAGCCTATGCCGCAGAACAGCAGGCTGAAGCTGCCCGTTATGCCCGAGAAAAAGCAACACAAGAAGCGGATATCATCGTAAAAACCGAGATAGAAAAGCGTAAAGTGGAGCTGGAAGCAGAGGCTGAAGCTGAGATGATACGCCGCAAAGCAAAGGGCGAAGCAGATGCTATAAAGGCAAAAATGGAAGCGGAAGCGGAAGGTCAGAAGGCAATACTTATGAAACAGGCGGAGGGTCTGCGTGAAATAGTGAGCGCCGCCGGAGGAAACCCGACGGATGCTCTGCGCCTGCTGCTTGCCGACAAGATGGAAGAACTGATGCGAATTCAGGTCGAAGCAATTAAGAACATAAAGATAGACAAAATCACTGTCTGGGACGGCGGAGAAAACGATGGAAAAACCGCAACAGCCGGTTTTTTATCGGGAATGATGAAAAGTGTTCCGCCGATGAATGAGCTGTTCAACATGGCTGGAATGAACCTGCCCGAATTTTTGGGCACCCCTCAGGAGAAATCTCAGACTCTGACTGAGGGTCAGACCCCGGTTCAGGAACAGGCACAGGACGAATAACCGCAAAAACCGCCAAACAAATCACGGCATAAAACTTGCCCCAAAATCAGCATTGATTTTGGGGCTATTATTTTATATTTTATAATGCTCTTTCCGAAACGGCAAAGCGTATTTCCGAGGCGAAGTTGTCTGAAAACACTATTGAGAGGGAGCAGGAAGATGGATGCTTATCCGCGTTCCTATGTCCTCACCGCTCAGAACATCGAAGTAGCCGCCATGCCTGTCGATTATCCATTTTGCAATCGAAAGTCCCAGACCTGTTCCGCCTTTCTGACGATTCCTTGCCGGATCAGAGCGGTAGAAGCGTTCAAATATGTGGGACATATCCTCGCCGGAGATGCCGATGCCGCTGTCTTGAACAACTATGACAGGGCAGCCGTCGGTGCCGGAAAGTGCTTTTAGTGTTATTGTCTCACCCTGAGGTGTATATTTTGCGGCATTGTCTACAAGTATCCTGATTGCCTGCTTGAGCATGGCGGCATCGCCTGTGGCGGTGACATTGCCGTCGGCGCGGATTTCCCATTTATGATCCTGATCTATCATTACAGATTCTTCATATACGTCCCTGATGAGGTCTGTAACGGAAAGCGGCTGCATATCAAGCTTCTGCCTGCCGCTGTCACCTCTGGCAAGGAATAAGAGCTGTTCAACAAGCTTGTTCATATGTTCGCTTTCGGTTTTTATTGCACCGATGGATTCGTCCAGAATGGTTTCATCGGTCTTGCCCCAGCGGTCGAGCATGTCGGCATATCCCTTTATTACGGCGATCGGAGTGCGAAGCTCGTGGGAAGCGTCCGAAACGAAGCGCACCTGCTGGCTGTAGCTCGCGCGCGTCCGCTCGAGAAGACTGTTGATGGCTTCTTCAAGACCCTTGAGGTCTGTATCGCCTGTGTGCAGTCCCGCGTTTGGGGAGTCGGCTTTTATGCTGTCTATTGCCGATTCGAGATTGTGTATCTTCTGCTCTTCAAAGCCGCCGCGGTCTTTTTTTGCTGCGGAATCGGGCATGCTTTCGTCAGACAGGCGTATAGCGGTTCTCGCCATTTTGTAAAGCGGTTCAAGCTGCTTTTTTATCTGACTTTTTGTCCCTATACGCATAAGGAGCATAATAAGGCTGTTTGACAGCGCCAAAAGAACAGCGCCCGCAATAAGGAGGTAGAAGAACGCAGTTGCATCAATGGTTTTCGGAGCCTGTCCGTCAGCGGACATGGTAAGTGTGACGCGCGGAAAAATGAGTCTCCCGGGAGTGAGAAAATCCACTTCATGTGAAACTTCGTGTATCAATACGAACGGGTCGGCGCTTTCTATGTAGCCGCTGTCGCTCACATATAAAAAACCGCAGATAACTATTGCCGCGGCAAACAGCCACGAGAGGAAAAGTGCGGTGCTTATCCTGCTTAGCTGGAGCCGCTTTAAACGGGAGGTGGTTGAGGATGGTCGCCTGTCATTCCTCATGTGATTCATCCTTTATGACGTAGCCCACGCCGCGTACGGTTTTTATCAGGTTTATTCCATAGACATCATCGATTTTTCCGCGCAGATAGCGCACATAAACATCTACTACATTAGTTTCTCCGATGTAGTCATAGCTCCAGACCCGTTCGAGGAAGGTATCGCGGGACAGGACGATGTTTTTGTTTTGCAGCATCAGTTCCAGCATCGCAAATTCACGCTTGGTCAGCTCTATCGGATTCCCGTCATAAGTAACGGTATATGCCGCCGAATCAAGCCGGAGCTTTCCGCATTCGAGAAGGGAAGAGGATGTTTTTTCCGCTTTTCTTTCGTTTTTCCGCAGAGTTACGCGTATTCTTGCAAGCAGCTCCTCTATTGCAAAGGGCTTTGTGACGTAATCATCCGCGCCCATGTCAAGACCGGAGACCTTATCCATGACCGCGTCCCTTGCCGTCAGCATTATGACGGGAACATCGGAAACTTTCCTCAGACGGCGGATGACCTCCAGACCGTTGAGTCCCGGAAGCATGATATCCAGAAGGACAATGTCAAAACCGCCGGCAAGCGCGAGGTCAAGACCCTCGCGCCCGTCGGCAGACTTTTTTACTTCATAACCTTCATGGGTTAGCTCAAGCTCCAGAAATCGGGAAATTTTTTCCTCGTCTTCGATTATCAGAACCTTTGCAGCCATATCTTATCCTCCCGTTTACGGATGAAGTGTTATAGGTTTAGTCGGTAGTGTTTTTAAATTCATTTTTTATGTTTTCAGCCACGTTGGTTGCCTTGCCGATCGCATCGTTTATATTGTCTTTGCCGAGGTCGGGACCTGAGAACCTATAGACAAAGCCAAAGAACAGTCCGACGATCATCAGGGGAATGATTGCCCAGAAACCGACAACAAGGAGAAGAATGAATACTGTAACGGGCATTCCGAGCTTTTTATAACCGTTTTTGTATACCTCGATGCAGTTTGCGTTGCCCTTGTCAAAAATACATTTCAGCCATTCGCCGACGCTTTTTGTGTTTTTCTTGTACTCCTCGTGTTTTTCGGATTCCTGTTTTCTGCCGCTTCGCTCATTTTTTCCGCTTTTTTCGTCTTCGGAATCATTTGCGCTGTTTTTCGTCGTGTATTCGACTGTATGACCCACTTTGATTTTTCCCTCAGCCTCAAGGTTTATCATGGCTTCGAGGATATCCCAATCGGCATTTTCAAGAGCGGCTTTCGATTCTGCGTAGCTGAGTCCGGTCTTTTCAACGAGCTTTTCTACAAGTTCAAGATTTTGTGCCATTGCTTTTACCTCCGTCTCTTTAGTTTGTAGCCTTATTATGGGATATCGGGATTAAAGCAAAAAGTGGATTTTGATTAAAAAAAGATTAGAAACTATTATAATGTCCGCCTGTGGGCATTAAGCTCGTATTTTAATAATTATAACACAGCCGCGGAAATGGGCAAATACAAAACTAAAAATGATTTTTCAAGCTGCGTATTGAATTTTTTATCATTTAATGCTATTATTCCCATATGAAGAATATGGGCACGACGGAGTGTTCATTTATTTAGCGATGCAGCTAAGGGTCTTTGACGCCTTAGCTTTTTGTATTTTTTAGGGGTCTGCAATCGATATTTGGCGGCGGAATTACTGTATCCTGCCGGTAGAATATCGCAAATAAAATGGGAGGATATGGATATGACAGTATTTACAAACGCTGATTTTATCTCATGCGAAGAAAACAACCGCAGTTTTTCAACTATGGTCGTTGACAAGGGAAGAATCGTTTATACCGGGGACGAAATACCTTCCCGGTACAGCAAAGCGAAAAAAGTAGATTTAGGCGGAAAATGCGTTGTTCCCGCTTTTGCGGATACGCATATCCATTTTGAATCATACGCATTATTCATGTCCACTCTTGATGTCAGGGATGCGGTGAATTTTGATGATATGCGAAGAATGGTTCAAGATTATTTCAAGGTGAATCCCAAGGCAAAATTCCTTCCCGCGTTTGGATGTACTGCACATACGGTCGAAGAAAAACGTCTGCCCGAACGCAAAGACCTTGATAAAATGACGAATGTGCCGTTCATGATCGTCAAATATGACGGGCATGCAGGCGTTGCCAATTCCGCCTTTATAGATTCTCTGCCCGAAGAAGTCAAAAAGGATCCCGGCTTTAATGCGGAAACCGGCTGGATGTATCAGAACGCCTTTTATTCCGGAGTGAACTACATGACAAGTAAGGTATCTCCGCTCAAGGTCTTAAAAAGCCTTGCAAATGCGTCCGATAGTATGGCAAGGCAGGGCATAGCTTTGATACATAACGTAGAGGGCGTTGGATATAAAAACGATGTAGATATCGATACGATTAAGTTCGTTGCAAGGGGTCTGCCGCAGGCATTCCGCATTTTTTTCCAGACCACTGAAGCGGACAAGGTAGTAAAGCGCAAGCTGCCGCGGATAGGCGGCTGTTTCAGACTGGCCCTTGACGGCTGCTTCGGCTCGGAAGACGCGGCGCTTAGCAGACCTTATGAGAACAATCCCGATAACAAGGGCTTTTTGCTGTATACTCAAGAAGAGGTCAACGATTTTTGTATCAAGGCAAACCGCCTTGGACTCCAGATAAGCATGCACGCCATTGGGGACATTGCCGTCGATCAGGCACTTACGGCTTATGAAACGGCATTAAAGGATTTTCCGCGCAAGGATCACCGCCATATAATCATCCATGCAGACCTTATCCCCGAAGAAATGCAGGAGCGTGCGGCGAAATTAGGAATATGCATTGCGGCGCAGCCTGTATTTCTGTATTGGAAACATGAGCCTGCGGAATATCTGGAGAGGATACTGGGCGATAGAGCAAATGAAATGATTCCGCTCAAGAGCATGATCGACAAAGGCATCATAGTGTCGGCAGGCTCGGATGCTCCCTGTACAATTCCCGATCCTATAAGCAGTATTCACTTTTGCTGCAACCATCCTAACAGAGAGCAGAGTGTAAACGCCTTGGATGCCTTGAGAATGCATACATCATGGGCGGCATATATGTCCTTTGATGAAAATGAAAGAGGTGCTTTGAAGCAGGGATTGATAGCGGACTTTGTTGTACTGAGCGAAAATCCGCTTAAAATTCCCTCCGACCAAATCAAGAGGATAAAGGTCGAAGATACTTATTTTGCAGGTGAAAAATATAAGAGAAATGTATCCGGACCGTTTTCTTTGATTTGCAGATCTCTGGTGAGAAAAGCAAGATAAGCCGCTTAAATAATAGAAAAACAGACCGGAAAGCCTTAACAGAAAAGGCTTTCCGGTTTTTGTTTGATATTGCGGGTATGACGGCTCGGAACAGCGCGATGTTTCTTCTTTTAACAGGCGTGAATCTCTTTTATCATGAATTCACGTCCGCTCAAAGCATCCAAATCGGCAGAGCCGCAGTTGGGGCATTTTAAATCATGCTGTACGGCATTGAACTCTGTGCCGCATTCTTTACAGCGCACGATTCCGGGAACGACTTCCAGTTCCAACTCAGTGTCGGCAAGCGAGGTCTTGTATACGGCTGCGGGATAGCAGTCCTTAACATATGAGGGTACAACGCCGGAAAGTTCCCCGACTTGCAAAACAATTTTATCGATCTGAGTAAGCTGCTCATCAGCAGCTATTTGCTCAACGGTCTTAACAACCGCGCTTAAAATTCCAAGCTCGTGCATGATGCTTTATCTTCCTTCTATAAGCTTAATTCTATTTGCCGCCCTTTATATAGTTTGCCGCGATTTTGCTCGATCGCTTAACGGCGTACTTTGCGACCTGAACGGGCAGTTTCTCGAATACGGGTGCGTAGGCATCATACTTCTTTACAAGAGAAATCGCATCGAACTTGCACTTCGTTGTGCATTGTCCGCAGCCGATGCACATATACTCGTCAACCACAACAGCTCCGCAGCCAAGGCAGCGTTCGGTTTCCTTTTTCACCTGTTCTTCGGTAAAGGCCAGGCGGGAATCTTTGAAAGACTTGCGGTTTTCTGTGTTGTGACCTGCATGCTGTCTCGGAGTGGAATCAAAGCTTTCCACAATGACATTGCTCTTGTCAAAAGAATGATATTCGCGCCTGTCACGTCCCAAGGTAAGGCTTTGACCCGGCTGCACAAAGCGGTGGATGGAGATAGCCGCCTGCTTTCCGGCAGCGATTGCATCGATTGCAAATTTAGGACCTGTGTATGCGTCGCCGCCGACAAAAATATCACGCTGGGCGGTCTGATAGGTGAGCGAGTCCGCCTCCGCGGTGTTGCCGCGTCCGAGATGAACCTTGCTTCCATCAAGAAGCTTGCCCCAGTCGATTGACTGACCGACGGAGAGCAGGACATAGTCAGCCTCGACCGTAATTGTGTCATTTTCATCGAATACGGGGGAGAACTTGCCCTCGGAATTAAATACCGACAGGCATTTCTTAAATTCAACGCCGCAGACCTTGCCGTCCTTGACGAGGATGCGCTTGGGTCCGTAGGAATTGTTGATTGCGATATCCTCTTCAAGAGCTTCCTCGATCTCCTCAGGCAGAGCGGGCATTTCAGCGCGGCTTTCAAGGCAGTACATATCAACCTTTTCAGCATCCTGACGAATGGCAGCTCTTGCCACGTCGATTGCCACGTTGCCGCCGCCGATAACGATGACCTTGCCCGAAAGCTTTGCATTTTTTCCGAGGTTTACATTGCGGAGGAATTCAACCCCGGTGATAACGCCCTTGGCGTCCTCGCCCTCAATATTGAGTTTTCTGCCGGCCTGTGCGCCGATGGCAAGATAGAATGCCTTAAAGCCCTGATTTCTCAGCTCGTCGAGCGACACATCCTTGCCGACTTCAACGCCGGTTTTGAACTCAACGCCCATTTCGCGCAGGATATCGATTTCCGCGTTTACAACGTCCTTTTCAAGGCGGAAGGACGGTATGCCTAAAGTCAGCATTCCTCCGAGCTTCTCCTGCTTTTCAAATACTGTGACTTTGTAGCCGTCGATGGCGAGGTAATATGCACAGGAAAGTCCGGCGGGACCTGCACCGATGATTGCGACGGGTTTTCCGTAATCGTGGCGCTTTTTGGGTATGAAGCGGGTCGCGCTGTTCAGCTCCTTGTCCGCGATGAATTTCTTGATTTCGTCAATTGCGATAGGAGCGTCGATATCGCCTCTGGTACAGGCGGATTCGCAGCTTCTGGGGCAGATTCGCCCGCAGACTGCCGGGAAGGGGTTTTCCTTCTTGATAAGGTCAAGTGCCTCAAGGTATTTGCCTTGTGCGGCAAGCTTTATATATCCCTGAACTGCTATGTGGGCGGGGCAGGCGGTTTTGCAGGGGGATGTACCGCTTTCCGCAACGTCAACGCGGTTTTCGCGGTAGTCTACGTTCCAGTCCTTTTCGCTCCACGTGTGGTTGCGAACCTTTTTGTATTCTTTTTCCTCAATGGGATTTTTGGCACAAAGCTTCTGCCCGAGCCTCAAGGCGTTTGTGGGGCAGTTCTCAACGCACTGTCCGCAGGCGACACATTTTTCCTTGTCTACAACGGAGATATAGTTGGAGCGGATAGCATCGGGTGCGCGGAACAAGGTGGCAACGCGCATTGCAAAGCAGGAACAGGAACAGCAGTTGCAAATGGCCGCGGACTCTCCAAGACCCTCTATGTTGGGCATTTGGTGCATGAGTCCGTTTTCCTCTGCGCGCATTAAAATGTCCATCGCTTCCTCACGCGTGATTTGGCGCGCTCTGCCTGTGCGTATGTAGTATTCCGCACCTGTGCCCATTTGAATGCACAATTCATGATCGAGATGACCGCAGCCCTGACCGAGTATGCGTCTTGATTTGCGGCAGGAGCAGTCGGAAACTGAAAAGGTGTCATACTTTTGCAGGTAGTAGGAGAGCTGTTCATAGGGGACGACTTTTGAGTTTCCCTCTATTGCGGCTTCGATCGGGATAACGCGCATCATTCCGGTACCCATAGGCAGGTTAGGCGCAATGTCGGCAATCCTGATGCGGGTGTATTCCTCAAAAGCTTTGCCGATCTGAGGATGTTTTTCCACCTGCTCCTTGTTGTTTACCATCATTTCAAGTATGCCGGGAGCAAAAATCTGTACAAGGAAGACGTCTTCCCCATCGGCGCGGCGAAACACCTTGCATACGCCAATCTGAGCCAGTTCAAGAGCGAGCTTTCTTGTTTCCTCGATAGATTTTCCGCACTTTTTTGCGATGTAGGGTACAGTGCACTCCTTGCGAAGCCCCATAGCAAGCGCAACGTCCGCCTGCTCATCGGATACTACGCACTCAAGTGCGTAGTATTCCGGAGCGTTTTCATCTATCTTGTTCATCATGCCCGTCAAACCGCCGACCATTTTGCACAGCTTGACTATTTTTGGTCTGAGTGCCATGGTAATAATTCCTTTCTGTCTTTTATCTGAGTTTTTTATCAGACAGTGTTTTTCCAATACATACTATGTTCTAAAATTCTATTTCCAGATCCTCCATGGGATATGCCTTGCACGAATGGATAAAGCCGAATTTTTCATCCGCAAGCCGCAGAAGAACTCCGCGCGGCATGAAGACCTTTCCGCTCACCAGACGAACCCGGCAATAGCTGCATTCACCGCTGCGGCAGCATACATTTACACGTATACCGGCGCGTTCAAGCGCGGTCAATATCGATTCGCGGCTTAAAGCGTCGATTGTTCTATCTCCGACTTTCAGCTTAAATACTTCGTTGCCTGTCAGATTTGCGGGCCAGCCCGGCTCGTTCTGGATATCCTGCCTTGAACCGAACATCTCGCGGCGGATATGGTTTTTTGAAACTTTCAGTTTGCACAGTGCTTCATAGCAGAAATCTGTCATGACCTGCGGACCGCACAGGTAGAAAGTGCAGTCGTCTGTGTTTCCTGCAAGCTCGCGTATGCAGGCTTCGTCTATGAAGCCGCGCCGTCCGGAATATCCCTCCGGAGCTTCTGAGAGCACAAGATGAAAACGGAAGTTTTTATAAGTCTTTTCAAACGATATTAGCTCATCTTTGAATATTGCCGCGTCCTCATTGCGCACACCGTAGATAAGTGTGATATCCCGTTCGGCACCGCTCTCAAGAGCCTCGCTTATCATGCTCATAAAGGGTGTTATGCCGCTACCTCCCGCCAGAAATACAGAGCGCTTTTTATGAAAAACGGGGTTGTAGTGGAAAACGCCTGCGGGACCGTTTGCCTCGAAAGTGTCGCTGACCTTTACTTTGTCCAGAAAATAGTCTGACACAAAGCCAGCCGGAATGCGCGCAACGGTTATTTCGTAATATCCGCGCTGCTTAGGGCTGGAGGAAATGCTGTACGGGCGGCTTGTGCGCACTCCGTCTATTTCCGTAAATACATTGAGATATTGCCCTGCCTCAAAATAGGGGAGAGCTCCGCCGCAGCTGACGAAACGGAAAGTTTTTGCGCCGGATGCGGCTGTTCTGATTTCACTGACCCGCAGGGAAAGCTTGTCGGGATGCAGCCGGTTTACTATGGTTTTTGTATGGAAACGGTCTGTAACATAATCCCTGCCGTTTCTCCTTGCGGATACAATGTCCTGAAGCACATCGGGACCGTTTACCATTGAGCTGATGATGGTTTCTTTCAAATCAGCCATATCTTATACCTCCTCAAGCAGGGCTTTGGCAATTTTATCACCGTACATATAGTTCGGACCGAAGCCGCAGGTGTTGACCCAGCCGCTTGCAAAGGTGAGCCCTTCGATGAACGACTGCTGCGGGAAGAAGAATACCGATGACTTCAAATCCTGCTCGAAGCCGTAAATCGCACCGCCGGGA
>ENA-UOUL01004153-UOUL01004153.1-bioreactor-metagenome-genome-assembly--contig:-NODE-4153-length-13772-cov-3.013217_pt1 | contig 13772 bp, 13 predicted proteins | sample MGYA00249838_ERZ747220 | MGnify/ENA primary metagenome ERZ747220 (study PRJEB28778, sample SAMN05720191) | bioreactor metagenome | isolation source: Anaerobic biogas reactor | place: USA:Washington...
CGCGCCTCAATTTGGGCGCCAACACCCTCTTCTTCGACACGTTCAGCCATCCGCGCTTGGTCCTGCCGAAGGTGGGCGATACGATCACCGTGGGGTTCCCGCCGGAGGCTTGCCTGCTACAGGCCTGAACCAATCGCAAGGTGACAACATAGCCAGAGACCTCCGAGGTTTTAGGCCAACCGCAGGTTGGCACAACCTCGGAGGTCTTTCGATTGTGAGCTGAATGCGATATGCAATCTGTACTGGAACCACTCAGCGCGTTACTTCGTCTGTAGTTCAGCGTCAAGTGAGTTACAGGAGGGGTGCAATGCGTTCACAAAGACTCAGTCCAATTGCCTTGTTCGTTGCAGCGCTTATCGTGCTCAGCTCGAGCATGCCGGTGATGGCGGCTGGTGCGCCGGCCGGCGCTGCCGTCCAGGCGCAAGCCGCCACCGTCTACACCGTGCGCCGTGGCGATACGCTGATCAGGATCGCGAGCCGCTTCGGCGTGACCGTCAACGCCATCTTGCGCGTCAATCCGCAGATCAAAAACCCTAACCGCATCTATGCCGGCCAGCGAATCAACATCCCGGCCGGCGGATCGCAGCCTCCTGCAGTCACGCAACGGGTCAATATCTACATGATCGGCCTGGAAAGCGGCAGCGTTGGGTGTGGCGATGAGGTCGTGGCGGTGCGCCGCGATATTCAGAAGACGCAGGCGCCCCTTACGGCCGCCTTGAACCTGCTATTGGCACAGAAGAGCCAATATTATGGAGAGTCGGGGCTATATAACGCGCTCTACCAGTCCAACCTGCGGATCGGAAGCATCAGCCGGAATGGGAGCGCATGGACCATCCGCCTGACCGGCGACTTAGTCCTGGGCGGGACCTGTGACGGCCCGCGCGTCAAGGCGCAACTGGAGCAGACCGCGCTGCAGTTCAGCACGGTCAAGAGCGTCCGGTACTATGTGAAGGGGCAGCCGCTGGAGAGTTTGCTATCGGGCCAGTAGAAAACCAATTCTTGCCACTGGGAGCACCGGGACACCGAGAACGTAGCGCCATCAGGCCGCTATGCTCTCGGTGTCTTTCATAGTGGATTCCGGCTGGCCCCTACTTGATGGGCCAGTAGATGTACAGGGGGCTGCCCTGCGGGTTGGTCATGTCCCACTTCTCGTCATATAGCTCGAAGTCGGGTGCGTCCGCATGCTGGTAACCCGTGCGCGGCTGCCATTGCTCCATGATGTACTGGTAGGTCTCGCCGATGGCCGGCAAGGTACATTCGAAGACGGCGTACTTCTGGTTGGGGACCGTCATCGGCATCATGCCTGCGGGCACATCCTCTGCTCGCGAAACCTGCATCCCCGCGATGTACCAGGGTTGTTCAGTATTCGGCATGCCAAAGCACAGACCAATGCCGGGGCCGGTGACATGTTTGATCTCCGCGTAGCGAGCGTTGAGCTCATTCCATGCTTGACCGATCTCGTTGTTATGCTCTCCGTCTGCATACGGTCCGCTGCTGATTTGCCCCTTGAAGGGGATGCCGACAACCGTGAAAGCCTCTTTTTCGACGATTCGTGGTTCCATCTTAGCTGTCTCCTTGACATGTGAAAGGTCAGCGGGCAGTCGCTGAACCGGGACCTGGACCTCTGTGACGTATCGGGCCGGTTCGATCCCGGGTCCGGGTCCCTGGAGGTAGACTTCGCGGTTGGGCCCTGCGGCCCGATAACCGTGGCTTTGCGTCCAAAACCACAGCGAACTGTAGGCGCCGGTCAGCGTCTCGTAGCTGCCGGCGTATACCAGGCTGGCAGCATGGATGGCAGGCAACGTGTGAATGCTGATTCGCGCAGTGCTCCTGAGTCGCTGTCCTCCGGCGAGCGGCACCGCTACCTCAACATCGGCATCCTGCTCGCGATACTCCGCATCGTAGTAGATGGCCAGGGGCGGCGCCATTGCGGCAGCCATCCCAAACTGCTGAACGTAGCTCAACAGCTCGCCGAACAACTGCCCCAGGTCCCGATACGAACCGATGCAATCCCGGATGCTAGCCACCTGGCATGCAGCGATCGGCTTGAGGAGCACTTCGTGACGCGGCAGCCGGCCCTCCAGTTCAATCTGGCGCAGGCGCAGCGCGACCCGCTCCAGCCGGTCTTGTTCAGCCTGCACTTGCTGCGCCAACTCGGCATGCTTGAGCCTCATGATGCGCTGCAGTTCGCCCGCACGGAGGTCTTCACGCACCAACTGCTCGATCTCCATCAGCGAGAAGCCGAGTTCCTTCATCGCCAGGATGCGATTGAGCCGCGGGAGCTGTTCCAGCATGTAGTAACGGTAGCCGCTGTAGCGGTCCACATACGCAGGCTTCAGCAATCCCAGGTCTGCATAGTAACGCAGCGTCTTCACCGAGACCCGCCCTAGTTTCGAGAACTCTCCGATCTTCAACATTTGAACTCCACGACAACCGGTCGTTGGTCCCAGTCTACACCCTAACCTTAGGGGAGAGTCAAGGGGTCAAATCGATGTAATCGGACGGTGAAGCGTTTGGGGCCGATTTGCGTAGTCACGCGCTTCATGGCACACTGTACCAGGCATTTAGTGGAGGTTATCCGTATGACGGACAGGATTGCAGCCTGAAGAGTCTCACCCCGCTTCTCACTTTGAGGGAGAAACCACCTCGCGCGTAGTCGCGCCGCGAGGGCGATGGCGGGGCGTGCGCCTGCTGTGATCACGTCATTATAACCACTCGCGAAGCGTTTTCAACGCCACAGGCAGCCCGCTTGTGGCGTTTTTGGTTAAGAGCAGCCGGCCCGTCCCGATGTTTTGCTGAGGACAATCCATGCTTACAGTTCGAGATATCACCAAATGGTTCGGCGACGTGAAGGTCCTGGATCGCGTCAACTTCACGCTCAACCGGGGCGAGGCCGCAGGACTGATCGGCCCCAACGGATCGGGGAAAACAACCTTGCTGCGGATCATTACGGGACGGCTGGCCCCTGACCGCGGTCACGTGCTGCTTTCGCCGGGCTCCGCGCGCATCGGGTATCTTGCGCAGGCGCTGGAATTCGCGGCGGACGCAACGGTCAGCGATGTGCTCGCGACCGCTGAGGGAGAGCGTGAGGCGGCGGAGGCGCGGCTCGCGCATCTGGCCGAGGTTGTTGCTGCGGCCACCGAGCGGGATCTGCCAGCCGCGATGGCTGACTATGACCGGGCGTTGACCGAGTTCCAGGCCCTGGGCGGCGGTGCGCGGTACGCGGATGCAGCAGCCGTGCTGGCAGGTTTGGGCATGGCGGATGTGAGCTACGAACGGCCTGTCGCCAGCCTCAGCGGTGGACAGAAAACCCGGCTGGGCCTGGCGCGCCTGCTGTTGTCCGAGCCCGACTTGCTGCTGCTGGACGAACCGACCAATCACCTTGACATCGTTGCGCTCGAGTGGCTGGAAACCTATCTCGCCGGCTATCCGGGCGCGGTACTGATCGTCTCGCACGATCGCGCGTTCCTCGATCGTTCGGTCACGAGCATTCTCGCGCTGGATGATATCACCCACACGTTGAAGGAATATGCAGGTGGCTACAGCGACTACGCGATGGCCGTCGACCGCGAGTTGGACAAGCAGTGGGCCGCATACCGTGAGCAACAGGAGCGTTTTCGCAAGCTCGAAAGCTCTATCCGCCGGCTGAGCAGCCAGGCCAAGAACATCGAAGGTGAGACCATACACTTTTATTGGAGGCGTATCGCCAAGGATCTGGCCCGGCGCGCGGTCGTGCAGAAGGAACGGCTGGAGAGGATGATCGACAGAGAAGACGCAGTCGACAAGCCGGGCCTGACATGGAAGATGAAGCTGGAGTTTGTCGACACACCGCGCAGCGGGCAAGATGTGCTCCACATACAGGATCTCCGCTTCGGATATGGCTCGCGGGTGCTGCTGGATGGCGTCAATCTGCACCTGAGCCTGGGAGAGCGTGCAGTGCTCATCGGACCGAATGGCGCAGGGAAGACAACGCTGCTCAAGCTGGTCATGGGCCTGCTGCAGCCCTGGAGCGGTGTGGTGCGCCTGGGGAGAGGCGTCAAGATCGGTTATATGGCGCAGGAGCAGGAGAACCTGGATCTGCAGTCTACACCGCTTCAACTGATCCGCGAGTCGGCGCCGTTGGATGAGACCGAGGCACGCTCGTTCCTTCATTATTTCCTGTTTGCAGGAGATGAAGTGTTCGTGCCCATCGGCCAGTTAAGCTTCGGTGAGCGGAGCCGGCTGAGCCTGGCAAGGCTGGCGGTGGAGGGGTGCAACCTTTTGCTGCTCGACGAGCCGGTCAATCATCTGGACATCCCCTCGCGCGAGCGCTTCGAGCAGGCTATCGCACGATTTCAGGGGACCGTGTTGGGTGTGGTTCACGATCGTTACTTCATCGAGCGGCTGGCGACTGCTGTGTGGGTGTTGGATGGGGAGAAGGTGCGTGTGGCGTAAGATCGCGGCCGGCGCATGTATTTTGAGCGAGCGCCGCTCCTACTTGCAGGCCGTTCCTTTTGTGGCATACTGCCCATATGTCATTCTGGCCATTTGCACGCGATGATCAGGCTGGGGCGCGCGTAGCTTGCCCTGGCGATCGGGCCGCGCTGACTTCGCTTCTCGCTCGCACGTGGCGGCGCCACGGAAGCGCGGCGCTCGAAGATCAGGCGGAGCTCCTTTCAAATGGAATCAGCACCATCCTGTCTGCGCGCGACGAGGCCGAGGGCTTCCTGGGCCTCTATCTTCGTGCGCCGGCCGGGGATCCGCTGCAGGTGTGGGTTGATGTGAATCTTGCCGCGGTGGAGCCTAGCGGTCGCGTGGATGGTGCGCTGGCGCCCCTGGTCAAGGCGGCAATGCCCGGGCTACGGCGCGCGGGCGCCACCGGCATCGTCTGCCTCGCACCACCCGGATGGTTGCAGGAAGGGCTGGCGCGGGCCGGCTTTGTCGAAGAGGACCAGGTCATCACATACGCATTTGCCGACTATGTGCGGCTTCTGCCTGCGGACCGACCCGCGACCTTGCGAGGAGCCGGCGCGGGTGATGCTCTAGCAGTGCTGCAAATCAATGCGCTGGCGTTCGGCCCCTTCTGGCAATATGACGATCCTGTAGTCATGGGCTGGATGCTCACTGCGGATCGGGGCGTTGTTGCCGTAGTGGGCGAAGAGGTTGCTGGGTTTGCGATTACAACCACCGGGCTGGCGGGAGGGTATGCCCACCTGATCCGGATCGCGACGCATCCTCGCTTCCGGGGCCGCGGCATCGGTCGCCAACTCGTCGTCGACGCCGTGAGCTTTGCCCGCGGCGCGGGTGCACCCGGCCTGGCGCTCAACACGCAAGCCAGCAACCGGGTTTCTCGCAGCCTGTACGAATCACTCGGATTTCGCCCCACAGGTCACACGTTGGCAGTCATGGTGCATCGTTTATGAGGGCAGAGAGTTGTACGGGTCGGCGGCGCAGATGCTTTGACATGCCCTGGTCTGCGTGTTAGCATGGGCAAGGTACGAGACGGGCGGGAGTGATTGGTCTTAATGGAAGCCTGGTATGCACTTTACACCAAACCTAACGCGGAAGCGCAGGTCGCTCGCGCGCTTGAGGCGCGTGGATTCAAGTTTTTCCTTCCCTTACTGCCTCCATCCGGGGAGCAGGGCCGCGTCCAACCGCTTTTTCCGTCATACCTGTTTGTTTTCTGCAATCTGTCAGAGGTCATGGCGGATGCACTGCAATGGCTTCCCGGCTTGCGACGTATCGTGGGATTTGCCGGCAAGCCGGCCGTCGTGCCATCCGAAGCGATAGATCTGATGGCGCAGGAGCTGGCGGAGATCGAGGCCGCCGGCGGATTGCTGAAGCACCACTTCAAACCCGGCGACACGGTCGTGATTGACAGCGGCCCACTTGCCGGATTGCGGGGCGTATTCCAGGGTCCGCTCGGTCCCGCGGAGCGAGTTCACATCCTGGTCCGCTTCCTGGGCGAGACCAATCGAGCGGAGGTGCCTGTCGAGGCCCTTCGTAAGGCCGGCGACGAGGGTTTTGGTCCCCGCCGCAGGCGCAGCACGCGCGGCCGCGGCCGCCGTATTAATTACGAGCCATAACTTCCTCGGAGCACAGTCTCATATGCCACAGTGGCGTCGCACCCTCTACACTGTCTGGATCACGCAATTCATTGGGGTCGCCGGTTTTTCGTTCGTCATGCCGTTTATCCCGTACTACATCCAGGAATTGGGCGTTACGGACCTGGCCAAGGTCGGCATCTGGTCCGGGGTGGTCACTTCCGCTCAAGCGGTCAGCATGACGATCATGGCGCCGGTCTGGGGTGCGTTGTCCGATCGATACGGCCGGAAGCTGATGGTGCTTCGTGCGTCGTTCGCCGGGGCGATCGTCCTAACGCTCATGGGGTTTGTCACAAACGTATGGCAGTTGGCCCTTCTGCGCGCGATCCAGGGCATGCTCACAGGCACCGTCTCTGCCACAACTACTCTTGTGGCCAGCGTGGTCCCAAAAGAACGCAGCGGCATGGCCCTGGGTTCGCTGCAGACAGCTGTCTTCCTGGGCGTCTCCTTGGGTCCGCTGTTAGGCGGCCTGTCGGGCGATACGTTTGGTTACCGGCAGAGTTTCTGGATCACCGGCGCGCTGTTGGCGCTCTCGGGATTGCTGGTCTTGCTTTTCGTCCATGAGGACTTCCGTCCGGTCGATGCCGCTGCAGGTTCAAACCGGGCTGGTTTTCGCCAGGCTCTGGCCGTTGTGTTTGCTTCGGGCGCGCTGCTCGCAGTACTGGGCAGCCGCATCCTTCTGCGTATCGGCACGCGCACCCTGGACCCGATTCTCCCCTTGTTCGTGCAAACGTTGCTATCGGGCGAAGGCCAGGTGGGCACCACCACCGGCGTGATTGCAGCCGCCTCTGCACTGGGCGCGGCCATTGGCTCGCCGCTGATCGGCAGCTGGAGCGACCGCATGGGCCGGCGCAAGTTGCTGCTTGCCTCCGCAGTTGCGGCGGGATTGCTCTATATTCCCCAGGCGTTCGTGCAGGATGCGCGTTGGCTGATTGCCTGGCAGCTGGCCAGCGGATTCGCTGTGGGTGGGACGTTGTCGACCCTGACTTCATTGTTGATGCACGTGGCTCCAGCCGGCCGGGAGGGCACGGTGTTCGGCCTGGATGCGAGCGCGGTCTCGGCAGCCAATGCCATCGGCCCGCTGATGGGCGCGAGTGTCGCCGCATGGGCCGGGTTGCGCGCGCCGTTTCTCCTTGCGTCGGTGCTCTTCGGAGTCGGCGTGCTGGCAGTGACATTGTGGGTGCACGAGGCGTCACCCGTACCAGCGGACGCCCACTCGTTCCCGCGCACAGGATAGATTTAGTTAACGAATCAGTGTAAAAACCCACATGATGAATTTGCGCTTGGACACGCGACCTGTTATAATCCGGCCCGTCGTGACAACCCGGTGACGCGAGCGGCGATCGGTGAAGGATCTGCTGACGTCTACATCTTTGCTGCAATTGGGATGGATTGTGGCCCTTTCCACATTAATCCCCCTGGGTGTTGGCGTACTATTGGATCGTCGTTTCGGCACCGCCCCACTGTTCATTCTGGTCGGTGCTCTGGTCGGAATCATCGGAAGCACGGTTGCGGCGGTGCGCATCACAGGCCGCACGATCGATGCTTTAGGCGACCGGTCGTCACGGCCCGGCCCTGAGAACGAGTCAAATCAAGGGAAGGAGGAGTAAGCGTTGCTCAAGAAACTCTTCACACCTCGCAATCTACTGATCATGGCTATCGGTGTGGCCATGATCGTCGTCAGTCAGATGACTCCGTTCCTGAAAGTCCCCAAGCCTGTGGTGTCACTGGCTGCAGAGACGATCCTCCACATCGGCAGTTTCACTATCAGCAACGCATTGCTCACAGCCTGGCTTGTGATGGTCGTCCTGATCATCCTCGCGCTACTTGCCACCCGCAATATGCCCAAGGATCTTGAGCGCGCCTCCAATCAGGAACTGGTGCCATCCGGGTTCCAGAATTTTATGGAGATGGTCATCGAAGGCATCTACAACATCGCCAAATCCATCGGCGGTGCGTGGACTCCCAAGTTTTTTCCCATCGCCGCGACCATCTTTCTGTTTGTGCTCCTCTCCAACTGGCTTGGGCTGCTGCCCGGCTTTGGCTCGATTGGCATCCTGGAATCACCACACGCCGCCAACGTTCAGGGTTATGAGGCGGTAGGCGCAATTCTGACCGGCACGCCGGCTGAAGCGGTCGAGCATGCTGAGGCCGTGGCCGAAGATGGACATGAATATCCCGGCTATGTTGTGGTTCCATTCTTCCGGGCGCCGTCCACCGATCTGAACTTCACCCTGGCATTGGGCCTGATTTCCATCGCACTCGTTCAGTACTTCGGCGTCAAGGCATTGGGTCCTGGCTACTTCAAGAAGTTTTTCGATGTCAGCGGTTTCAAGAAGGGCGCCTTCGACGGAATCGTAGGCATTTTCGTGGGCATCCTGGAGTTGATCTCCGAGTTCGCCCGCATTCTCAGCTTTGGCTTTCGTCTCTTTGGCAATATCTTTGCGGGTGAAGTGCTGCTCGGCGTTATGGCGTTCTTGATCCCGTACTTCATTTCGCTTCCCTTCTACGGGCTGGAGTTGTTCGTGGGCTTCATCCAGGCCGCAGTGTTCATGATGCTCACCCTGGTTTTCTTTGCCACCGCCACGGTCGGTCACGGCAGCGAGGAACATCACTAACTTTCTCGGAGGAGATACACATGGATCTGACAGCTCTCGGCACAGCTCTCGCCATCGGTCTGGGTGCGATTGGCCCTGGTATCGGCATCGGTATTCTGGGTAGCAAGGCCATGGAAGCCATCGGGCGCAACCCTGAAGCGGCTGGTGAAATTCGTACGAACATGATTCTGGGTATGGCCTTCGCCGAAGCCATCGCGATCTACGCGCTGGTCGTCGCGCTGATCATCAAGTTTGTCTAGACGATTGAAGGGAGGGGAAGCTTGGAAAAGCTAGGGATCAACCTACCTTACTTCATATCACAGCTTGTCAATTTCGGCCTGATCGCCATGTTGCTGACGGTGCTGTTGTACCGGCCGATCTTGAACATGCTGCAACAGCGCAAGGACCGCATCGCGCGCAGTATGGCGGATGTAGATGCTGCCCGCGAGGCTGCGGCTCGTGCGCAATTGGAGTATGACCGCCACATCGCCGAGGCGCAGCACAAGGCGCAGGAGATCATCGGCCAAGCCGCGCAAGCTGGCGAGAAAGTGCGCGTCGAAATTGAGGCTGACGCGCGCCGTGAAGCCGAGATCATCCGGCAAAAGGCCCACGAAGAAGCCGCGGCAGAAAAGGCGCGCGTCCTTTCTGAAGTCCAAAACCAGATCGCGGATATCTCGATGGCTGCGACCGAGCGCGTGCTGAACCGTGCGGTGGATCATAACGCACAGCGCCAGTTGATCGATCAGTTCCTGGCAGAATTGGGCAAGTGATGCCATGACCACGGGCGATCGTGCGACCCACTATGCCACCGCTCTATACGAGGCGGCGTTCGAGCGCTTGATTGGGTCACTGGGGGCTGCGGCTCAGGCCCTGGCAGACAGACCGGCATTGCTGAAGCAGTTAGGGGCTGCGGATACCGAGTTCGCATCTCGCCAGGCCGCGCTTGACGGCATCCTGGCCAAAGACGTCGATCCGGTAGTGCGCAATTTTCTCTACACGCTTCTGCAACGCGGCGATCTCCCCTTGCTGGACGACGTGATCACTTCGCTGCATGCACGGTTGCAACGTGCGGAGTCGGGGCCCGTTCAGGTAGAGGTTGTGACGGCAGTACCGGTGGCGGAGGATCAGCGTCAAACTCTGGAGACGCGGCTGGCAGAGCAATACGGCGCCAATCTGACTTACGAGTACAAGGTCGACCCTGCGATTCTGGGCGGCATGATCGTCCGCGTGGGCGATAAGCTGATCGACGGCAGTGTGGCATCGCGACTGGCCGCCTTGAAGCAGACGCTCGGCGTGGCAACCACGGAACGATAGGAAGGGACGCCAATGGCTGTACGAACCGACGATCTTGTCGCGCAGCTTAAACAGCAAATCACCAGCTTTCAGGCTCCGACGCGCACGGTAGATGTTGGAACGGTGATGACGGTGGGCGATGGCATTGCGCACCTCAGCGGCCTGACCAACGCGCGCGCATCCGAGTTGGTGGAGTTTGAAAACGGCACCCTGGGCCAGGTGTTTAACCTTGAGGCTGACAATGTGGGTGTCATCATCATGGGTGACTACGCGGATATCACAGAAGGCCAGCTTGTCCGTTCGACGGGCCGGATCGCGTCGGTGCCGGTTGGAAACGCGTTGATCGGCCGTGTTATCAACGCGGTCGGCCAACCCATCGATGGCAAGGGCCCGATTGCCACGGATCGCACGCGCCCGATCGAGCGCATTGCGCCGAACGTGGTCACTCGAAAGAGCGTCGATATGCCGGTGCAGACGGGCATTAAGGCCATCGACTCCATGATTCCGATCGGCCGCGGCCAACGCGAGCTCATTATCGGCGACCGGCAGACGGGCAAGACGGCCCTGGTGGTGGATACGATCATCAACCAGAAGGGCCTGGACCTGATCTGTATTTACGTCGCAATCGGTCAGCGGATGAGCCAGGTCTCACAGGTGGTTGCGACGCTCGAAAAGTTCGGTGCGATGGAGTACACCGTTGTGGTGGCTGCCACTGCGTCGGAGCCGGCGGCTTTGCAGTATATCGCACCTTATAGTGGCACTGCCATCGGCGAGGAGTTCATGGAACAGGGCAAGGATGCCCTCATCGTCTTCGATGATCTTTCCAAGCACGCTCAGGCGTATCGCCAGGTCTCACTGCTGCTGCGGCGCCCGCCGGGCCGCGAGGCATACCCCGGCGACGTCTTCTACCTGCACAGCCGGCTGCTCGAACGCGCTGCACGCATGGCGCCCGAGTACGGGGGAGGCTCGCTGACAGCACTGCCGATCATCGAGACGCAAGCGGGCGATATCTCAGCCTACATCCCAACCAATGTCATCTCGATCACCGACGGCCAGATCTTCCTGGAAAGCGACCTGTTCTATGCCGGCATCCGGCCTGCGGTGAACCCAGGCCTCTCGGTGAGTCGCGTGGGTGGCGCTGCACAGACCAAAGCCATGAAGCAGGTTGCCGGCAAGATGAAGCTGGAGCTGGCGCAGTTTCGAGAACTGGCGGCGTTCGCGCAGTTCGGCTCGGACCTGGACCCTGCCACCCAGCGGCAGCTGGATCGCGGTCAGCGCATCACCGAAATCCTGAAGCAGCCACAGTACGCGCCCTGGTCGCTGGAAGATCAGGTGATGGTGTTCTACGCTGTAACCAATAACTACCTGGATAAGGTGCCATTGGATCGCATCGGCCAGTGGCAGGATGGTTTCCTGAAGTACATGCACGGAACACATCCTAACATCGGCCGGAGCATCGCGAGCGCAAAGAAGCTGGATGACGAGACGACCAACGGGCTGAAGATCGCGATCCAGGACTTCAACCAGATGTTCCTGACGCAGAAGTAGGCGTGCTATGGCCAGCACACGCGAAATCCGGCGTCGCATCCGCAGCATCAAGAACATCGCCAAGGTAACAAAGGCGATGGAGACCGTTGCTGCTGCCAAGATGCGAAAGGCGCAGCAGCAAGTCCTTGCAACCCGGCCCTACGCGGAGAAGTCTTGGGTGGTGCTGTCTCACCTGGCCCGGTTGCGCAGGGCGGCAGCCCCGGAACAGCCTCTGCTCCAGCAGCGGCCGCTGAAAAAGGTTGCACTCTTGCTCATCAGCGGCGATCGCGGGCTGGCCGGCGCCTATAACGCGAATATCATTCGCAAGGCGTTTGACCAAATCGCTGCATGGGAGGGTGAAGGCATCAGCATAACCGTGGTCACTGTTGGCCGCAAGGGCCGCGATCTCATGTTGCGGCACGGCCCGCCCCTGCGAGCGGAGTTTACCGGACTCAGCGACCGGCCGACGAGCAATGATGTTTCACCTGTAGCGAGCATCCTGATCGAGGATTTCATCGCAGCTGAGTTTGACGCAGTATACATGGCGTTCACGAAGTTCATCTCCACGCTGGTCCAGGAACCGCGGCTCATCCAACTTCTTCCGATTGTACCTGACGAGACGCTGCGCGATGTGGCGCCCGATTATATTTTCGAGCCGGACCCGCGCACGATTCTTGACGAAGTGCTGCGTGGTCTGACCGAACTGCAGATCTTGCAGGCCATCTATGAGGCCATCGCAAGTGAACAATCTGCCCGTATGGTGGCCATGCGTAACGCCACCGAAGCGGCAAATGACCTGATTGGCGAGCTAACCCTGTCGTACAACAAGGCGCGCCAAGAATCCATTACGAAAGAACTGCTGGACATCGTGGGTGGGGCTTCCGCGCTGACCGCGGCATAATTCAACCGGATGTCATCTTATCGGAGTTAAGACATGGCAAAAAGCGGTGCAAAGGGTAAAATCACGCAGGTCATCGGTCCGGTGATCGACGCCGCCTTTGATCCGGCGGAACTGCCGAACGTGTTTGACGCGCTGGAAATTCCGTTGGACGGGGGCGGTCGCCTGGTCTGCGAGGTGCAGGGCCAGTCGGGAGAAGGCTGGGTGCGCGCAGTGGCCATGTCGAGCACTGACGGCCTGCGCCGCGGCATGGACGTCATCGGGACCGGCGCGCCCATCAAGGTCCCGGTCGGGCCGGGAGGCTTGGGCCGGATCTTCAACGTGCTCGGCGACGCGATCGATACTGATGCGCCTGTAGAAGCGGCCGACCACTATCCGATCCACCGGGCTGCTCCCGACTTTGTGGACCAGTCGACTCAAGCCGAGGTTTTTGAGACCGGGGTCAAGGTCATCGACCTGATTGCTCCCTTTACCAAGGGCGGCAAGACCGCCATCTTCGGCGGGGCGGGAGTTGGCAAGACGGTCATCATCCAGGAGCTCATCCACAATATCGCCAAGTTTCACTCCGGTTATTCGGTGTTTGCCGGCGTGGGCGAGCGGAGCCGCGAAGGCAATGACCTGTGGCATGAGATGCAAGAGTCAGGTGTTATATCGAGCACCGTCATGGTGTTCGGCCAGATGAATGAGCCGCCGGGTGCGCGTCTGCGTGTCGGCTTGACCAGCGTGACCATGGCCGAGTACTTCCGCGACCAGGGCCGGGACGTGCTGTTGTTCATCGACAACATCTTCCGTTTTGTGCAGGCGGGCTCGGAAGTGTCGTCGTTGTTGGGCCGCTTGCCCTCTGCTGTGGGTTATCAGCCCACACTCGGCACAGATATGGGCGAGCTGCAGGAACGCATCACATCCACGAAGACCGGCTCGATCACGTCGATGCAGGCTGTGTACGTGCCTGCGGACGACTATACCGACCCGGCGCCAGCAACGACCTTCGCTCACCTGGACGCATCGATCAGCCTGGAACGATCGCTGGCCGAGCAGGCACTGTATCCTGCAGTGGATCCTCTCGCCTCGACCAGCCGGATTCTGGATCCGCAAGTCGTCGGCGAGGAACATTACCAGGTGGCCCGAGGGGTGCAGCGCACGCTGCAGCGCTACAAGGACCTGCAGGATATCATTGCCATCCTGGGCGTGGAAGAGCTGTCCGAAGATGACAAGCTGACGGTGGCTCGTGCGCGCAAGATACAGCGTTTTCTGACCCAGCCGATGTTCGTTGCGGAGGCATTTACGGGCCGGTCGGGCAAGTATGTCAAGCTGAGCGACAACGTTACTGGCTTCAGGGACATCCTGGATGGGAAATACGACGATCTGCCCGAG
>ENA-UOUL01004155-UOUL01004155.1-bioreactor-metagenome-genome-assembly--contig:-NODE-4155-length-13768-cov-38.088744_pt1 | contig 13768 bp, 7 predicted proteins | sample MGYA00249838_ERZ747220 | MGnify/ENA primary metagenome ERZ747220 (study PRJEB28778, sample SAMN05720191) | bioreactor metagenome | isolation source: Anaerobic biogas reactor | place: USA:Washington...
CGCAGATCGGAATCCCGTCGTCGGCGCTCTTACGCTTAATCTGGGTGTCCTCGTGTATCACAACGGAAGACGGGACGAGGGAGAGTTGCTGATGTCGAAAGGCCGAGACATCTTGGCACGATGTCCTGGCGCACCGATGGCAGCCGTGATTACAGCATTGGAGAAACTCATGAAGGAAGCGGGGGGTTCTGACTTGGCCTACTCAATACTGCCAATCGCGACGACAGACCGCGCATCAGCAGTTCTTCTTCTCGTGGCCGCATAGGGTGCGGAATACGTTTCGATAAGCTGAGGGCGAATAATGTGTGGCTGGATTTGAAAAAGTGTCTCATTTTTCTTCTCGATTCCTGGCGGATCGCTGCTTCCTGTTCCCTCGTGTTCATGTTCCGCTGTTGGCCAGGGAGAGGCGGAAGTATCCCCCGACGCGTCAAGGTGCTCGAAACGGCGCTTAGCATAGCAGAGGGGATAAGCTGTCCAGACTCAACGGTGACTGGTTTCTATGCGCTTCTTGGTGGAGCATACATGGAGGCGAGACGGTGGGGGGATGCGAAGAGCTGTGTTCTCAAGGGGATTCTTGCTTGTGAAGCTGACACGGGTCGGCGATTAGGTCGCTCCCGAGACGTGACAGTTCAACGAACGCAACTTAGGGTATTGTGGGGGGCGCTCGCAACAGCCGAATTTATGTTAGGGTCTTTCGCTGAAGCTGCGAGACTATTTGAAAAGGCGTTAGCGGATCTTGATGCATCGGTGCAGGGTACTGTTCTCGCGCCAGAAGGTATGAGCTTTGCGTGGCTCACGATGTTGGGACGCTGCTACTGGCTCCTGGGAGACATCGAGAAAGCGACTCAGAGCTTGCGTCGGGTTCCGGCGAGAGAAGGGGCTAGGGGAGAGGATTGGCACACGTTCATGTGTTTGTGTTTCTTGACAAAAAGAGAGTGGAGAGAAGCGGCCCACAGTTGTGAAGGGCTTCTTGAGCTTGGAGCGACGGCGTATGGGAAATATATTCTTGCGCTTTCGTACTGGGGCGTATTCACTGAACTACCGGTTGATGGACTCGCTACGAAGTACATGCAGCTCATGATTGATCTTATGGAGGAGGGTGAGAGGAGTGAGAAAGTTCAAGAGTCTATTGTTTATGGAAGTGTAGCCAATAGTTTTGGCGTGATGTGCTTGGAGGGTAAGGTGGCTGATGGTGCGGCGTTCGCTTTCTCAAGGGCGAAGAGAGCTTTTCACAGGGCCGGCGAGGTTGAAATGGAACAGCTCGTTGATAGGCACATGGGCGTAGTCGACGTACGGGAGCGAGTGGTAAGGCTTGTGTGCGTACCCAAGGGGGGGGTCCTGGTTCCGGATCGATTAACGCTTGTCATTTCATGAGGCTTGTGTATCCGGTACGATTGACAGAGATCACAACAGCATTTGGTTGGCCCATGTCATTTGAGCAATTCTGTCTGCGAAGGACTGTTTTCTGCCGTGTGCGATTGCTGTCATTGTTGCGGCATGGTGGGGCGACTGTAATTGCATCAGATGCGCACTCGCTCCACCTCCTCCAGCTTCATTTCCTCATCGATGCGGATGTACATGTTCGTCGTGCGGCTCGATGCGTGGGCAGCCATCTTGCGGGCATTTTCCACCGAGCCTCCGTTGCGAATGAACTCGGTTATCGCCGTCGCGCGGAAAGAATGGCAGCGCGCCGCGAGCGTCACCCCGGCGTCGCGCGCTCGGCGTTTGATCATCGCCCATGCGTCCTGGCGGAGCATCCGGTTCTCGGTCAGATTTTTCTTCCGGTCGAGGGTGCGGAAGAGGGGAGTACCGCGCTCGCCGACGATCCCGGCTCCGGTCAGGTACTCGTCGAGAAACTGCGCCAGCTTATGATGGGCGGGCATTTCGTGATACTTGCCCCCCTTTTCATGGAGCCGCAACCACAGCGTCCGGCCGTTGTTTTCGTATAGATCATCCACGTTCATCTTCAATGTCGCCCCGATTCGAGCAAACCCGTAGACCATCACGCCGATCAGTGCCCGGTCGCGAAGGCCGCCGACCCTGGTCACGTCGATCGCGTTGAACAGCCGCCGGGCATCGGCGGCCGACAGTACCGGCGTCTTGCCTTTCTCGACGACCAGCTTGGGCCCCCGAACGGACGATGCGGGATTGAAGGGGACGACGCCCCCGGTCGTCAGGTAGTCAAACAGCATCCGGACCGCGGCCAGGTGCTGCTTGACACTCGCATCCGCATAAGGCTTGCCCGTCCGCTCGTTCTTGTCTCGCATAAGCTGCTCGACGTACATCGCCACGATCGTCGGCTCGACGCGCACCAGGGAGATCCGGTGTGCGTCGCACCACGCACAGAAGTATTCGACGGCCCGCAGGTACGCCTGCCGGGTATTGTCGTTGCGGATGTTCGCCGCGAAGAATTCAACGAACCGCCGCTTGGCACGCTGGCCGGCGGCCTCGATCATTGCCGGGACCACGGCTGCCGTCGTGACGGAAAGTTGGTTGCTGCCGGTGGTCAATGCACGGTTAGGCAACGGCGATCGGGGGTGACTATATAAGGAAGGGGAAAAGACGACATAAAGGACGTTATGACGCGTTCTCAGGGTAGGGGAGTTCCAGGCCGCAAGCAAGTGAATTGTCTTGACCTAAAATGACCGTCTCGGCTGCCGGACGGGCGATCAGGCGAACCAGATTGTGAACCGCAATCGTGTTCGCGTTGGCGACGGGCGTCAGCGTGGCCCGCAGGCAGGTACCGCTCGCATCCTAGCTGTCCGGGTGGTACACATTGCAGCCGAGATGGAGAATCTCGACGGTGGTGCCTGTAAAGTGCAGATGGACCGTCACAAAGGCACCTTTTATCCAATGCTCAGCGGACGGTTTTTGCTGCTCGTGAGGCTGCTGCCGATCGAATTCAGCCCGTAGGTCCTGCAGCTTCTGGTACATCCCAGGCACGAAGAGAAATTCAAGGCAGAAACCTCGGTGGGCACGCCCACTCTCGTAGCGGTTCAGCAGCTGGTCGCATCCTTGGCAGTGGTATTTGAACCCATCCCATTTCTTGCATTCGCCGAGTACCTTCGGAAAAATGTCTGCCGGATGTCGTACCGTGACATCGACGTGCCCGTTGTGGTAACCCTCCGCAATCGCAGGAATACCACCACATTCCAGGAATTTCGTGAGCATGAGCGAAAGCCCCGGCTCGTCCAGCTTGTTGTAGACTCGAGCTCCTTCTTCGATGTCTCGGATCCCGAATTCCACTGCTCGCTCCACGGCCTCGCAGAACTCCAACTCCGTTCGGGAAGTCCAAACTTGAAGTCCAGCCGGATTGACGCTGCGGATGTAAGACAGATAGGCATCAAGGCCGTCCGTCGTTGGTTGTGTCGGAAGCGGACGTGTGGCTGTCATGAGGTGCGTTCCTCCATCTCCGCCGGGGAGGCAAGTCGCCACTTCACGCGGATTTTGCGAGTCCAATCAGGCCACTCAGATTGCCCATCGTGGTCAAGATGCTCCCGCAGTCTCTTGGCGATCGCTTGGAACGGGATTTCCGTTTCCGTTCCGCCGGTGTCCTGGACGAAGACGCGTCGCCAGACGCCGGATTGGTGATGGCACATCTTCTCCGCCACCACGTGAACGTCTTGCCAGTCCAATCCGGAAGCCGCCGCAAGTGCGACGAAGTCGGGAAAGGTCAACTCTCCACCCGGGGCTGCCTCGGCAGCGGCGATCAATCGGTGACTAATCCTGGCCCACCGCTCGCCGCCGAATTGCTGGTCAACGAACGACTCAATACCGGTTCTCCAAGTCGGCGCCTCGGGTGGGCTTCCCGGTGTTTGCATATCCCGTGCCTCGATGACCTGGGCGACGCAGCGTTCCGGATGGGAATGCGTCTCCGTGCCCAGGAACCGAAATACCCGGTAGCCAAGCGTCTGCAGTCGGTTCGTGATGCGATTGTCGTGGACTCGCTGGCGGGGAGCCGAATGCCATTCCAACCCGTCAACGTAAAGCAGTAAGTGGGGCTGACAGTCGAGGTAAGCAAAATCGGCGCGAGTCAGGATTCGGCCGTTGTCGTACACGACGAACTGCTTTTCCGGCTCCGGGAGTGTGCCGACGGCGCGGATCGCCTTCAACAGGCGGAGTTCTTGCGGTGACTCGCATCCTTCGGCGCGGGCTTCCTCCCATTCAGGGCCTTCCGTCGGCGGGGCCGGGGTGGCTGTCTCGAAGGGCCCCTCGTAAACCACCGCTTCCGCCGTCAGGGCACGCAGATAGGCCACCGTCTGACGCCAATCCAAGCTCTTGTGCACCGACTGATTTCGGTACGACCGCAGACAGCGGTAGCACGAATTCGGACAGTCGTGGCCGTCGAGGTGCTTTAGAGCGGCCTCGGCCACCTTGGGGAAGCTGCTTACCAGCCGCTGCAGAATTCCCGAGCCGCCGACAACGCGGTCGATCCAGACGATGTCGAGGACCTCCCGTTGTTTCTGACCCTCGGCGTCCGTGGATGTCTTGATCAGCACGAAGACTTCAACGTTATCCTCGTCGATTTCAAAGAGCCGCACCGCCCCTTGGATGATTGCATACACGAAGGACCAGGCCCAAGCGATGCCTTCGTCCCCCCGAGACGCGATCCCGGGCACCACCAGCCGCAATGTGTCGGCCTTGACCTTGTGCCCCAACGAGAAGTCCTGAGGCTGACCGGAGCAGCGTTTCGCGTGAGCCGTGACGTCCGCCCTGGCGTCGCTGTCCCCCTGGGCCTGCTTGCCTTTGGCGACCTTCTTCGCCTGCGGCCGGCTGAATTGTCCGCCGCAGGTGGGACACAGGTGGAAGCCGGGGCTTTGAGCTTTCTCTTCTTCCAGCCGTCTCACGTCCTTCAGGCCGTGATTGATGTACCAGATCTCCTCTTGTTCCCGCAGGTCCAAAGCCCAAGGGCCGACACGGTATCGCCGGCCGCCGACATCCAGCTGCGGATGCGGACGGACATCGTAAGTGACGATGGCTCGTTCTTCCTCGGTATCCGCCGCGACTTCGGCGTCCCAGGCCTGAAAGGCACCGGCGTCCCAGGCCGTGAAGTCCGGCAGACCGTGGCCAGCGTTGTCACCGATGGGATGTTGGCACCTGGCGCAGAAGTCCAGGTTCGGGTTGTTGGCCGTTCCACAGTGGCCGCACAGCGTGAATTTGAACTGATGGGGCCCCGCCGTGCTAGTCGCGCCGGGGCGGTGCAAGGCCACTCCCCCAACCTTCCAGCGTCCGCCGCGGGCGTAGACGATCTGGCCTGGCGCGAACTCCCGCTGCGCCTGAATTCGTCCGCCGAAGACCGGCTCCGGATCGTAGCCCAAAGCGACCGAACCCGGATCGGAGGGGAACGAGTAGCCGGGCAACAGTCCCGCCTCGGCCAGAACTCGTGGGAGGTACGCGTACCGGTTATCCTCTCGCAAGCGAATTGCCAGTTCACGATAACCCCGCTGCGCATCTTCTTCCTTGGGCGTGAGCTTGATCTTGTCGCCAAGCTTATGCACCTCTTCCGCAGCCTGCGCCAGGAGACTGCCCCGCTCCACCAAGACGGCGCGGATCCTGCTTGGGAACTCCTCGGCAAGCTTCTGCAGAAATGCGTCCGTGACACCAGGAATGTCGGACCAGAGCGTGCGGGCCGTGCCGATTGCACACGGACCCGCCTGCGCCACCTTGTCCACAACCTCTTTGACCTTCGGCTCGATCAGTTGCCCTTTTTCCTGCAGGAACTTCTCCAGATTGTTGGGGATGTCGAGTTGGGCGTATTCGAGGATCAGACTGCGCACATGCCGGGCGATTGCCTCCAGGTTACGGAGGTTGAACTTGGGTGGCGGAATGGCCCCCGCGATGATCTCGTCCGGATGATCGAAGAAATAGCCGTCGTGCGGAGTGTTGCGGCTGAATCCCGCCGTGATCCCCATCCGGCTCGTCCGCCCCGTGCGGCCGGAACGCTGGGCATAGTTGGCGGGGCTCGGCGGGATGTTGCGCATGGCGACCGCTTCCAGATCGCCGATGTTGATTCCCATTTCCAACGTGGGCGTGCAGGCCAGCAGGTTTGGCCGGGGAGGCTTTCCCGTGCTGAAGCCCTCTTCGGCCGCCTGCCGTTTTTCGTCGGTCACGGCCGCCGAATGCTCCTCAGCATACAGCGGCGGGGCGTACTCGGTCTGGGCCATCAGGGCGTTGATGTTTTCTTCCGCCAGCGGTCCGATCCAAGGTCGCATCGTGCCGCGACAGGTGGGACGCGGACAGGGACCGCCGGCCGGTCCGTTCGCGGCGATCCTATCGCAGACCCGGCAGCGAAGAAACGAGCGGCCCGCCTCGAATTCCAGGGCGTCCAGCCGGATCTGCCACCCTTCCCCGCGTTCATCTTTGCTGCCGATTTCCTCCCACGCCAGGTGTTTGTGCTCGTCAAGCCAATGGAGCACCGACTCCAGGGACTCCTGGGTGGCCGATTCTTTGTGGAACTGGCGCCAGATGCTCTGGATCCCTGCCGGACTGCCCTTGGCGTTCCAGGTGGGGAGCAGCTTGTAGCCTCGGTGCTCGTCCGTCTTCTCGCCAGGCTTCCGGAACGCCACGGGAATTCCGACTTGCCGATTGACCTGGATCCGGTAAAGGCGTGCCAACTTGTCGTTGGCGTAAAGACGGGTCTTCAGGGCTTCGTGGTTCAAGGCCATGCGCTGTCGCATTTCGTTCAGCAGGACCACCACGGATTGGGCAGCCAACTCCGGGACGAGATGATGCTGGGCACACAACTGCTGGAACTCGTCGTCCGCCAGGTCGTCGTCCAGCCCCGCGTAGCAGACCTTGACCAGCCCCAATCGCTCCAAACCGGCGCGGACTCGCGCCGCGACGGCGAACTCGGTAAGCAGCAACCCCTCAAGCGTCTTCTTGTCTCGTGTTTGCTGGTCTTTCTTCTTGCTCCGCTTGAAAGTGCCGTCCTCGATGTACTGCTCGTACAGCGTCTCGACCAGCCAATCGAAGTCGTGGGGTTCGCCTTCGGCCGCAAGCGACTGGTAGGCCAGGCGCCGCAACCGGAGATGGTCCTCGATGGCTCGAATAAATCTGGCTTGGTGCGCGGCATCCTGGCGGCTGTCGCAGAAAACGAGAAGCTTCCGCTGATTCTGCGGCAGGTCCCGCATCAGGACGCGAGACACGTGGGCCAAGGCGGATGAGTTGCCCAAGCTGACGGGCGTCAAGATGTCAAAAGGCCCGTATCGGCTGCGGCAAACGGGGCACCGGTTTCCTCGGCCCACATGCATCCGGAGCGGTCGCGGCTGGAATTCGCTGTCGGGGCCGAGATCTCCTGGGCTGGTGCCCATGCGCAGTGTCTTGGGATTCAGGTACACGTCCGGCGGTTCCTCGTCCGGGACGTCGACTTCGTAGTCTTGCGGCGGTTCTCCGGTACCAGCGACATCGGGCAGGGCGAGCAAAGGAACCTCGGCATCCTCCACCTCTTCACCGCTGGGATCTTCCTCCGCATCGACTTCAACCTCGCTGCCGGGCGGATCGAACAGGAAGAAGGTGGTTTCGTCGGATCGCCGAAAAATCCAGGGCTCGACATGCCCCTCGTCGCCTGCGGTGGCCATGAAAAAATCCCAACCGCAAGTGCGGCAAAGGGCGAGCGGCAATGCACCACAGCCGCACAGGTCACAAGTGTCGATGCCCTCGCCGAGCAATTTGCCGCAGTCCGGGTTGACGCAGCGGTAGAAACGCGCCAAACCGCGGAGGAACCGATGAACCCGAGGCCGAAGCTTGACCCGATTGTCGTCCGGCAGGCACGGACCGACCAGCAGCGCGGCCTCGATTTCTCTTCGCAGGGCTGCCCGCTGGACGCCTGCTCGTTCGGGTCGGGCGGCCAACTCGTCCACGATCGCTTCCTCGGAACGCGGCTGCCGGAGCCATTCCATGAGCAGGTAGGGAAGGGCCATGCCGGACCAGATTTCACTGACGCTCTCCCGTTGCGTCCCGGAAGCCGGCAATCCCGCCAGCTTCTCAATCAACGCTTCGATCTTGCCGGGGGCATCGGCATCGAACTCGCCTAGGTCTGCTTCGCTGATGTTGGGCGGTGGTGGTAGCGTAACGCCAGGCGGCATCGACGGCGGATCCGACACCTCGGTGACCACGGCTTCGGCGGGCGTCACCTGGCCAGTCAGTTGCGTGAAGAACTTGGCAATGCCGACCTTCGGATCGCCCTCTTCGCCAGCTTGCAGCGTGGCCGACGTCCCGATGTACAGCGGCGGCGGTCCGTTGGGGTTGCTCTTGCGGAGAGCCTCGCCGAGTCGGCGAAGCAGGCACGCCACATCGGTTCCCAACATGCCGTGGTAGGTGTGCACTTCATCCAAGACGATGAACCGCACCTGATGATTGGCAAAGATGTCCCGCCCGTCGCCGCGCATGAGCATGTATTCCAACATCATGTAGTTGGTCAGCAGCAGGTCGGGAGGCGACTGGCGGAATTCCTGCCGGAGAACGCGCTCGTTGGCTGGGGCATCGGAAGGCCGCGAGCCCCACATTTTGGTCTCCCGCGTGTAGCGGCCGAACGAAATGTCGGTGCCCTCCAGCACGCGGCGAATACGGGCGCACTGGTCATTGGCCAGCGCATTCATGGGGTAGATCAAAATCGCCTTGACGGAGTTCTTTCCCGGCTCGTGAACTCGCACGCAATGGTCCACGATCGGCATCAGAAAGCTCTCCGTCTTGCCGGAACCGGTGCCCGTGGCGACGACGGTCGCCTGACCGGACAGGATGCGACGGCACGCTTCCGCCTGATGGTGATACGGTGACTGGCAGATGGGACCGAAACGCTGCTGGGTGAGCGGCAGCAGCTCGGTCAATGCCGAGCCGAACTTGTACGGTTGGGCCAGGGCGATGAATGGTTCACGGGTGAGGAATCCATCCCGTTCGACTTCGGCGTTGAAGGCTTCACGAACGTCGTCTTGCCGCGGGTGAAAGGCCGTTTTCAGCAGCCGCAAGTACTCTTCCCGCAGGCTTCTGGCAACGAGCAACGGATTCATGGCAGGCGCCCCTCGGGTTTCGATTCAGACCCTCGGCAAGCTCCGGCCTTGATCGGGACTATGCCACACGAATCAAGACCGTCTTTCTTGACGACGATTGTAGCCGAGCGGCAGATCGCCTGATAGAGCAGACGCTCGGGGCGCGCGGCCCATTCTTCCCGCAGTCTTCGCTTCTCAGTACGTTACGGCAAGCTGGTTGCGTTGTCGTCGCACGAAATGGCTTTCTTCGACGCCGGCCGGGCGAGTATTGCCGCCCGGCGGACGAAGCCTCGAAAGATCCGGAAGATCGTCGGGAAAACTCAGCAGACGTTCGTACTGCTCCCGATCGAATTGTCGCGCCAGCTCGACATTCCTGATCCAAATCAGCCGCCACTGCGTTGCCTGCGGCGAGTCAAGGTCGAGCTTTGCAATCAGCTTCTTTGCAGCCGGCGTTAGCCCTTCGATCCGTCCGTCCGGATAGACGCGCAGTTCGTCGGTGGTCAAATGGACGGTCGGATCGGGGACCTCGCGGTCACGTTTGGCAAGATTACACCGGGCGCAGGCGTAGAGCAGGTTGTCGTAGTCGGTGCCAAGCGCCGCGTTGACGGAGACGGGTTGAAAGTGGTCGATATCATACTCGCCCGCCACGTGGCCCCAGCGCTCCCGCTTCAGACAATAGACGCAGCGGAACGTGAACTCGTCCCGCAGCCACGGGCGGTAGGACTCGTAGTCCGCGTACCCCTGCGGTCCGTGCCGTCGAGCGTGCGGCTCATCCGGATATTCAAAGGGTGTCACAGGGAAGCTCACGCTGGGATTCCGACTCGCGCTTTTTCTGGAGCAGCTGCTGGTGGATCTTGCGCGCCGCCACCAGATCAAACGGAGCTACCTCATCCAGATGACGGCGCAACTGAGCCTGAAGGTCCTCCAGTTCTCGAAGTTCCGCCGGCCCGATCGTGCCCTCGATCTGTTTGTCAATCAGGTCGCAGCGACGGGCGTTTTTCTCGTCGCTCCACGCCCCCTGTCCTTCCTTCCGCTGAGCCGCAGCACCCTCCGCCTGACCAAGCAAAACCTCGACAGCCCACTGCTGAAGGGTAACATTCCGCAGGCCGGCTTGCTGTTCAAGTTGCCGCGCGAGACTGTCGTGCAAAGTGATCGTGACAGGCATGTCAGTTCGTCTCCCTTGAATCCACGATTATCCCATTATAGTACGGTTCATGGAAGAGGAGAGCAAGGCTTGCAGAAGGCCCAAGTAGCTGGCATATCCTCCGGCGCTGGCGCCGGTGAATGATGTCGCCTGCATTTCGCCCCAAGACTTACGCTCCTGCCAGACAAGCTGGGCAGGGGGCAGGCTCTCGTGCCACGGCCCTCCTAGCTGTCCGAGCTTGCATTCGCGCCGCACAAGCGGCAGGTGGCCGTGGCATCCAGGGAGATGTCAGTCAGCTCCGGATTGCCTATCCAGCTCTGACGCGGGTGTCGCTTCCCAGAATTCCATAGCCCGCTGCCATTTGGCTTCGCGGTCGACCTTTCCTCGCAGCACGTGGGCGGCCATTTCGGGTGTGAGGACGCCTTCCTCGAGCGTCAGGCCGCCGGCCGCAGCCGCGCGTTCGACGAACGTGGCGCGGCGGCGGTCGATGGTCGGTACGTAAGCCACCGCGCCCAACTCGCGGGCCTTGGCCACCCGCTGGCGCAAGTTGCGGTACGGGCCTGTGGCCGCCACGGCGTGCTCGGTCCGGCCGCCAATGTCGACGCCCGCCTGGGCAAAGAATTCGACGATGTCGGTCGGCGGTTCCGGTACGCCGTCCGGACAAATCTGCTTCACCCGCTCCGGGTCCGGCTTGATCTCCAGCCGGCCCGCCAAGTAGTCGAAGTAGGTCAGCAAGGCCATGTCCCGCGTGATGAAACTGATCGGCCGCCGGTCGATGCCTTTGTTCGTCGGCCGGATGCGGTAGTCGTGCGGCAACGGCGGTTGGTCACGATCGAGAAGGGGAAACCCCGACAGAACGAAAGCGTAGGTATGGGGTGTCAGCTCCAGGAGCTCGCTCATGACCGCGTCAAGTTGCGCCCTAAGCTGTTCCGGTTGCGAGTTTCGTGGTCCCGCAGATTCGCCTGCAGTGGCGAGATTCCAATGCTTTACAAGGGGCGAGACGAGTTCCGTGATCCCTTGCAGTTCCAGCAGCGGCTCGCAAGGTGCCGGACGATTCTTCATCGCGCCCAAGGTGGTGCTGCCACCGGTAATGCGAGTGACGTAGTCGTTGACCATTGACGAGAGCCAAGCGGTCACGGCGGGGATGTGCTCGTCGTTCGGGGACTCCGCGGCAAAAGTTGGTGTCTTGTGGTTGCACGGGACGTGGCAAGGAATTGCGGCGGCCACGATTGTGCGTTCGTTGCTGGACGACGAGACGTCGCGGAATCCCACCTTCATTCCACGGCCGCATGCCGCTCTGACTTCGCTGTCAAGACGCGCCAGGAAGTAATGCGGCACCAAGTCGCCTTCGGTATCGTCCGTTGGCCTGGTAACGACCCAACTGCCTCCCCCGGATACGTACGCATATGCCCGATGATTGAAGGCATAGATCCACTTTCCCTCGATTAGTGGCAGAAGGACGTCAAGTGGTCGCAGGCAGGCGGAAATCGTAAACGAGTTCAGCTGCTTTGCCGCGGGTATGTACACCGGCAGGTCTCTCGCCTGGATCTCATCTGCGGGTACGAACACAGTTGGGTGCCCCCCGTCGTCTGGGGCTTTGCCGAAAAACCGACGACCATTGGGCAGGACTAAGCGGATCTCGAAGTCGTCCAGGTCGGACTCCGGAATGTTCTTCGCAGATTTAACCGGCCACGGTAGGTTGTAGGCAGTTACTCGGTTGCCCTCGAACAGCGCATACCATTTGGCGATCGGCCGCTCGACGTAGCCGCGCGACCGATACCACTCGGCATCCGCGGCCCGCCACTGTTCGCCCGGCTCCGGGACGCAGCCGTGCCGTCGGAGCCAGTCACGCGTCCGGAACAGGTAGACCATGTTGCCCATGTGGAACTCGCAGCGGTACCTAAGCCCCAGCCTCGGCATGAGGCCTTCGCCAAAGGTTGGGTGGAGTCGGTATGCCTTTTGAACCAGGTCCACATCTTGCTGGCTGCGGAACTCAAATAGCGTCAATGTCTGCGGACTGAGGCGACGAACGTCTGATGACGTGATCCGCAGGTAACTGCGGTGGTTGCGGAACTTCTGCAGTGCCTGTTCGGTTTCACGAGTCAAGAACGCCGCGTCTACTTCCTTGGTCGGCCCACCTCTTTCGAATACCACCAGATCAAATTTGAACTGGTTGTGAACGCCGGGGAAGACGCGCATCTCGTTGTCGAATTTTGCAATGGCTTTCCACCGAGAGTGCTGCATCAACAATCGCCTCAGTCCTGTGCACCCGTGGGCGTTGTGAAGGCCGCTGGACATCACCATGCCCACGGCCCGGTCGCGAGCGGCAAGTTGCCACGCGCGCTCCAGGAAGAACTTGAAACAGTCAGGGTCGCCGCCGGTTGTCTTCTTTTTGATTACCGGGTCGCCGTCTTCACCTTCCACCTCTTCTTCGACCACTGCCGTTTGGTGGCTGTAGATGCCGCCGTCCAACAAGACATCCGAGAGGCGGCGGGTCGCATATTCATACTCTCGCCACGCCACTTCGACGGCGGGCCGCTCCACAAGCCCGTGACGCCGCACACGCTGCGGCACAGTTACGCCACGGGACTCCTGGAAGCGGGAGTCGATCTGCTGACGATCAGCCGCCTGCTGGGACATTCGAGCTTTATCACGACGATGGTTTATTTGCACGTGCGGCGGCCGCACTTGGACTCGACGCCCAGTCCCTTGGACTGGCTCCCGGTGCGGCAGTGTCCGCGGTGGCTGGACCCGAATCAGGCCCCTTCGCCGAATCCGCCTGGGGACAGCGAGCCCCCGACGAACTCGAAGCCCAAGCCGACCGATCCGCCGGAGAGCGGCCCGGCCCCGGCCTCCGCGTAATCGACCTGCTGCGGCAGTACACGCCGGCTTACCTGGATCGGTTTGGCATGCAAGCCGTGCCGCAAGTCCAGAAAGTGTTGGCCAAACTGGCGCTCTGCCGGACCTCGGCCTTGGGCGGGCACACCTACGAGTGCCCGCAGTGTCAGCATCGTTGCCAGGTCTACAACTCGTGCCTCGACCGCCACTGCCCGCTGTGCGGTGGCGGCCGGCGAGCGGATTGGCTGGACAAGACCTCCGAACTGCTGCTCCCGAACATCGACTATTTCCAGGTCGTATTCACGCTGCCCGATGACCTGTGGTCCTTGATGCTGGGCAATCGGCGTCCCACGTACCGGCTGCTGTTCCACGCGGCCTGGGAGGCGTTGCAGGAGGTGCTGCGTGAGGAGCTGGGCTGCGAACCGGCGGCCCTGATGGTCCTGCACACCTGGAACCAGCGACTGGAGCATTATCCCCACTTGCACGCTTTGGTCCCCGGCGGCGGGCCCTCGAAGGACGGCCAGCAGTGGGTGCGGAGCAAGCCGCGTCGGGTGCGAGGCGAGGACCAGCCGTACCTGGTCGACAACCGCGTGCTGAGTGCCCGTTTTCGCGACAAGTTCCTGGCCGGTCTGACGCGTTTGCACCGGGACGGCAAACTGAAGCTGACCGGCCACTGGTCGTCTCGGCGGGACCCTGCCGCCTTCCGCGACTGGCTGCAGCCGTTGCGCGACTGCGACTGGGTGGTCTTCATCGAACCGCCCCCGACGAAAGACGCCAATCCCGAACACGTCTTGAAATACTT
>ENA-UOUL01004157-UOUL01004157.1-bioreactor-metagenome-genome-assembly--contig:-NODE-4157-length-13761-cov-4.072055_pt1 | contig 13761 bp, 12 predicted proteins | sample MGYA00249838_ERZ747220 | MGnify/ENA primary metagenome ERZ747220 (study PRJEB28778, sample SAMN05720191) | bioreactor metagenome | isolation source: Anaerobic biogas reactor | place: USA:Washington...
GGACCTGGCGGTGATCAGCTTGGATTCCCTGATTTCGTGCGACGTGCTGGAGGTGGATGAGTCGGCGGGGCGGATCGGGCTGGACGTCAACGGATCGGTTCAGGTTCAGGAGGGTCTGAATGCGGCGAATCCGCCGGTTCCTCGGTCGCCGGAGCATTTCGCGTTTCGCGGTCGGGTGGTGAATTTGGATGCGGAGGCGATCGCGGGCGCGGAGATTCGGCTGGCGGATCTGGATGAGGTGGTTTATACGGATGCGGAGGGGCGGTTCGAGGTCCTTCGTCCGGAAGGGGCGTATCATGTGGAGGCGGTGGTGGCGGGGGTGGATGTGACGCCGGCGGGTCGGCGGTTTGCCCACCGGGCGGCTTCGGACGTTCCGATCGAGTTTATTGCCCAGACGCATGACGTGCCCGCGTTGGCGGCGGAGGAGTGAGCCATGAGCGGGGAATTTGCCCGATATCGATTGCGGTTTATGTGTGTGGCGGCGATGGCGGCGGCGGTTTTGCCGTTTGCGGCGGGGTGTTATGGTCTTTCGGAGATGCTGACGCCGTACGATCTGGTGACGGACGGCGACGGTGACGGGTCGCTGGAGACGGCGACGCCGGTGACGTGGCGCGGGGATAAGGCGATGGTGGACGGGGGGATTTCGATCGACCAGGCGACGGTGGCGTACATGCTGTCGTTTTTGCCTGGCACGACGATGGTGGGGAATTTTCTTCCGCCGCCGTCGGAGGTGGACGTTTACGGGTTGGGCCGGCTGGATGCGGGCGACGAGATTTCGGTGGGGTATTATTCGCTGCTGGAGCGGGTGGCGTCGATGACGCCGATGGGTCAGACAGAGGCGGGTCAGACGGGGTTGAAGATCGCGTTCGCGCTGGTGAACGAGCGGTCGGAGGTGGTGGGGTATCCGGCGGCGGGACCGGTGTACGTGGGGGAGGCGGGCGAGTATTTTATTGTGGTGCAGACGGGGATCGAGGATGCGCGGTTGCCGTTCGACTATCGGCTGGCGATCGGCCGGCGGCGCGGGGTGGCGGAACCGGGGTCGCGGGCGGGCGTGCTGCTGTTGCAGTTTGACGGGGCGGAGGACCTGAACGTGACGTTTCCGGGCAGTACGCTGAACAGCGTGTTGCGGGTGGATTCGCTTCCGCCGTTCGTGCTGGAGGAGGCGCGGCCGGACTTTCCGGGTCAGACGGAGCGGTTCAAGCAGCTCGTGCGGGATATGGTGGAGTACGTGTACGCGGACTTTGACGTGACGGTGACGTGCGAGCTGTCGGAGGCGGAGGCGGCTGGTCATTACGACGTGCTGGTGTTCACGTCGGTGCGCGAGAGCGAGATCGGGTTGGACGGTCGGGCGTTGGGGATCGAGCCGAAGCTGGACGTGGAGGACGTGGACCGGCAGGTGGGGATTATTTTTGTGGAGTCGAACAGCGAGCGTCGGCTGGCGAGTGATTTTTATGCGTTTTGCGCGTATTGGGCGACGGTGGCGGCGCACGAGTACGGTCACGCGGTGGGGCTGTTTCACACGCAGCAGGAGGTTGAGGAGTTGATGGCGCCTCGGATCTGCGGGGTTTCGGATGCGTGCCGTCGCGGGTTGAAGGCGATGGCGCGGGCGCCGATGGTGGATTCGCCGATGCTGATTCAGGATCCGGCTTTGTATCTGGGACGGGTGCTGGGATTTCGGGATCCGGCGGAAGCGGCGGCGATTCGGGAGGGATTGGCCGATTTGGTTCCGGCGGACGATTGGCAGGATTAACCGTGGTCGCTGAGACAGAGCATATGAAGCATCAAGCAGCGTATATCCATACCGCCCTGATATTGACGGGGTGCCTCGCGGCCCTGGTGACGGTTTCGTGCGACGGGCTTTGGCCGGCGGTGGAGTTGCCGGTGGTCTGGCCACAGTTGCGGACGGCGATTCGGGGATTCGGGTACAACGTGACGGCGGACGACGTGAACGGGGACGGGGTGGATGATCTGGTGATCGCCTCGCCGGTGGCGGGGACGTTTCCGCGGGCGTACGCGGGCGACCTGCATCTGCTTTTGGGCCCGCAGCCGTCGGACAGCATCGCAGAGGCGGCGGACCTGACGGTGGAGGCCCAGACGCCGGTGCGGTATGCCGGAGCGGGGCTGGCGATGGCGGAGATGAGCGGCGACGGTCGGCGGGACGTGGTGAGCAGCGCCTTGCTGGGATCGCCGTGGGAGAATATGGGTCATCATTTCGATCCGAACGGCGGGTCGGTGTACGTGATTGATTCGTCGCTTCGCGGTCGGCGGGCGATGGAGGGTTCGGCGTTTTTGACGCTGGAGGGCCCGGCGTCGTTCGGGGCGGCGATGGCGGCGGTGGACTACAACGGGGACGGGCAGGAAGACATGGCGGTGGCGTGTCCGCTTCGGGCGGAGGTGTACGTGGTGTACGGGCCTCGCAGCGGCGTACTGACGATGCCGGAGGATGCGGACGTGGTGATCCGCGGTCCGAGCGGGGCGTTCGGTTCGGGTCTGGCGGCGGCGGACGTTGATGAGCGTGGCTGCGGCGAGTTGGTGGTGTCGGATTACATCAACAATGCGATCTACGTGGTGCCGGGCGGGTTGAGCGGCGAGCAGGCGGTGGAGGATGTGGCGCTGGTGGCGGTCCGGTCGGACGATCCGGACGTGCTGGCGTACGCGGCGACGGTGGCGGATTTGACGGGCGACGGGCGATGCGAGTTGATCGTGGCGGCGCGGCTGGCGAATTCAGAGACGGTGGGCCGCTTGTTCGTGATTCGGGGTCCGCTTCGCGGCGAGCTGTCGCTGCAGAAGGACAGCGTATTGGTGCTGGATGACGTGGATCGCGGTCAGCGGCAGATTTCGGTGGATGTCAGCGGGCCGGTGGACGGCGGTCCGGCGCTGCTGGCGATCGGGCTTTCGGGTCGGCGGCATCTGCCGGAGAGCAACAAGTATGGCGAGGTGTGGGTGATTCCGGGGGATTTGCAGGGTCGGTATGGTCTTAACGACGTCGATTCGCCGCCGTTCGCGTGGCGGCTGAAGGTTACCGAACTGGACGATGCGAGTCTGGACCGGCTGGGGACGGTGGTGCTGTTCGCCGAGACGCAGGAGGCGGGGCGGGTGGATCTGGTGGTTTCGGCGCGGGTCATCGAGAGCGATCCGCAGGATTTTGGGCAGGTGATGGTTTTTTCGTTGGAACGGTAGCGCGTCCTGGGCCGGCGTTCAGGGCGGCCGAGGATACTCCGACGGCTGGCGCGTCGGGAGGATGGAGCTCACGATTCCGGATCGGATTGCGCGGCCTTGCTTCAGTTCGCGGGGAGGATTCGCATGCTGTCTTCGAGCAGGGAGAGGCAGCTTTGGCGTTCGCGGGCCCATTGGTCGTCGTCCCCTCGAACCGGGATGCATTCCTGAAGACGGGCGAGGCAGCGCAGGGCCAGGCGCGGGGCGAATTGGGACCTGGAGACATCCTGATCGTACAGGTATCGCTCCACCAGTCCGGCTCGCTCAAACGGTCCCCAGCCCAACGTGTCGATGGCCCAATACTTGTACTTGGCGAACTGGATGTGCGGGTCTTCGAGGCAGGCCCGCTCGAAGAGCTGGAACCCGGTGAGCCTGCGGCCGTCGTACTTGAAGTTCCAGGTGAGGTTTAGTCCGTTGGAGAAGACCAGCGGCACAGCCACCGCTTCCAGGGCCGGCCGAAGCCGGGCCAGAGCCTGGCGAAACAGCGGCTGGGTCATCCACGGTCCGCCTTTGTCGGCGATCAGGTCGAGCTCCCAGATCAACGAGCGGCGCGGCAGGGTCTTGCTGATGGGGTGTCGCTGCAGCGGTTCGGTCAGGGCGTGCAGTCGCGTGACGCCTTCGATCACGAGGCGGCAGATCAGATCGATCTGGTCGGTCGTCGCGTTCCAGAACGGCAGATCCTCGCCTTCCAGGTGGGTCAGCACGGCCATCGGCCCGACGTCGGGAAAGTCGGGATGGAGGGCGGGGCCGGCCAGGAGCTTCTGCACCGGCAGGCCGAGTTCGGCCAGGATCCCGAGGAGGCGGGCCTGTCGCTCAGCCGAGTCAAGAGGATGGGCGTAGGCATGGACCTCGACGGCTGTGTCTTGTCCGTCCGGCAGGCGACAGTGAGCGACGAGTGGATAGCGATAGATCGGGATCAGCGGGGCGAGTTCTCGAATCTCCGACCCGTTCGGGAGGGCTGAGAGAATGAGTCGGGCCTGGAAGGCGTCCAGGGTGGACGGCAGGTGGGCGACCGGTTCCATCATGTCGGAGACCTGAGGCAGCTTCAACAGGACGGCTCTATCAAACCGCTCATCGGGTGCATTGCCATGCAGCATATCCTGGACCATGTTCAACATCCTTTCCTTCAGTCGGGTTCGCGATGCGCTGAGTCGGTTGTTGACCGTGCCGACGGAGACCTCGAGGAAGTCGGCTATCTGCTTTTGGGAATACCCGTCGATGTAGAACAGGGTCGTCACTTCGCGTTGGGAGTCAGGCAACGTTCGAATGGCTGCATGCACCCGGTCTTTCGCTTCCTCCCGCTCCATCGCGTCATGGGGCGGAGGCACGGCGGATGCGACGTGTGCGGCGTCATCCAAGCCGGTCGCGGGCCGTTGCCTGCGGCGGGTGGCTCGTCCGCACTCGGACCAGACGATCCGGCGAAACCAGCCGGGAAAAGCCTGTGGCTGTTGAAGCTGCCCGAGCTTCCCGAACGCTGTGATGAACGCATTCTGTGCGACATCCTCGGCCAGATGGAAATCGCCGAGGATGGAGTAGGCGTAGCCGCACGCCATACCCCTGAACTGCTCCACCAGCCGGCCGTAGGCTTCGACGCGGCTACGGCAGTCCGGCGCGGAGGCGACCCGAGCGACCAATTCGGCAACCTGTTCCACATCAACACCTCTGCCAGAAGGCCTTCTATAGATAAGAGCCGGTGTGCATTTGCGATCTTTACCGGGAACGGCGGTTTTTCGCGACAGTTTTTGGGTGGTCGGTGCAGTAGGTTGGGAGCGAGGGCTACGGAGGCGATGGCGGGGTTATGCGGTGGGAGCGAGAGTGGTGGGCGGCGCCCGCTCTACTTGTCGTTGAGGTTGAAGAGTTTTCGGGCGATTTCGGCGAAGTGGTCGGCCTGGCCGTTTTGGGCGGCCTGTTTGAGGGCGGATTTGGGGTTGGCCAGGAGCTGGTTGATGGTGCGGTCGAGGAGCTGCCGGATCTCCTCGCGGCATTCCTCGGGCAGCGAGGCGAGGTGTTGGCGGGCGAAGGCGCGGGCGAGTTCGGCGTCTTTGACCTGTCGGGCGGAGGTTTCGAGGTCGCGGATGAGGGCGCCGAGTCCCTGGGCGCGGAGAAGTCCGTCGAATCGGGCGGCGCCGTCGCGGACGATCTGCTGGGCGTGTTCGACGGCTTGGCGGCGGCGTTTGAGGTTCTCAGCGGCGAGGCCCTGGAGGTCGTCGATGTTGTAGAGGTAGACGTTGACGAGTTCGCCGACGGCGGGTTCGATGTCGCGCGGGACGGCGAGATCGACCAGGAGCACGGGGCGGCCGCGGCGTTCGGCGAGGGCGCGGGTCATGGACGGGACGCGGAGGACCGGGTGGGGGGCGTCGGTGGAGCTGATGACGATGTCGGCCCGGCTGAGGTAGTCGTCGAGGAGGTCGATCTGAATGGCTTTGCCGTCGTAGCGATCGGCGAGGGCGCGGCCGCGTTCGAGGGAACGGTTGAGGACCAGGACGTTTCGGACACCGCGGGCGACGAGGTTCTGGAGGGTGAGTTCGCTGGTCTCGCCGGCGCCGACGATCATGACGGTTTTGGCGGGCAGGTCGCGGAAGATTTTTTCGGCGAATTCGACGGCGACGGAGCCGACGGAGACCCGTCCGCGGCCGATGTGGGTCTCGCTGTGGACGCGCTTGGCGATGGTGAGTGCCTGCTGGAAGAGCGGGTTGAGCAGCGGCCCGGTGGTGGCGGCTTCGGCGGCGGTGAAGTAGGCCTGCTTGACCTGTCCGAGGATTTCGGTTTCGCCGATGACCATGGAGTCGAGGCTGGCGGCGACGGCGAAGAGGTGTTCGACGGCTTGGAGGTCCTGTTTGACGTAGCAGTGGTCGGCAGGGTCGGGGTTGAGGGTTTCCTGCGGGTGGCCGGTCAGGATGGTCCAGAGTCGCGGGCGATGGGCGGCGACCAGTTCGCCGGCGGCGTAGAGTTCGGTTCGGTTGCAGGTGGAAAGGAGGACGAACTCGGCGTCCTGGAACTCCCACTTGATCCGCTGGAGGACACCGGGGATGTCGTGTTTGCGGAAGGAGAGTTTTTCGCGGAGGGCGAGCGGGGCGGTTCGGAAGTTCACGCCGGTCATGACGAGGTTCATGTGTTGCCTCCCTGCCCGGAGGCGGCGAAGTCGTGCATGCTGTCGGTCAGGAGCGGGACGCCGACGAAGGTGAAGAGGAGGCAGGCGAGTCCGGCGAGGGTGACGACGGCGGCGCGTCGTCCGCAGTAGAGTCGTCCGAGTCGCAGGTAGAGCAGGACGGCGTAGACGGCCCAGGTCAGGGCGGTGGCGAGGATTTTCGGGTCGGTGAGCCACGCCCTTCCCCAGCCGTTGATGTGGGCGAGGACGACGCCCAGGGCGATGGCGGCGGTGAAGACGACGAAGGCGAGTCCGACCTGTCGGCGCATGAGGGCTTCGAGGGTCTCGAGCGGCGGAAGGGCTTCGAAGGTCTGGCCGAACTGTTTGCGTCGGAGGCTTCGGTCCTGGACGAGGAAGGCGGCGGCGTAGACGCTGGCGAGGGTGAAGAGGGCGTAGCCGAGCAGTGCGGTCAGGACGTGCAGGATGAGCCAGGGGCTTTCGATGCCCGGCTGGACCGGCCGATGGGCGAAGGCGCCCCAGGTTCCGAAGGCGGCGAGGACGGTCACGTAGGGCAGAACGATGAGCCAGAGGCCGCGGAGGTCGTGGCGTCGGGCGGTGAAGAAGAAGACGGCGGTGACGGCGACGACGTAGAAGAGGAGGGCCTGGTGGCGGTCGGCGAGGCTGAAGTGTCCGGATCGGACGGCGTCGACGACGAGGGCGAGCGCGATCAGCAGCGAACCGGCGAGTATGAGGCCGGCCTGCGGTAGCACTCGGTTCGCTCGGCGCAGCGGCGCGGCGACGGCCAGGGCCAAGGCGGCGGCGTAGCAGATTACGCCGGCCATCGTCGTTATCAGCTCAAACGTCGGCATCGCTATCGGAGTCCAATAGTTTCAGATCGATCTTATCGGCGTCCAGCCGCACGGGCGACTGTTTGTATTCGCGGACGGTCCAGAGCTCCAGGTGCTCAGCGTCGGTGAATGGGGCGGCGAGTTCGTCGATCTGTCGGAGGCAATCGTCGCGGCCGGCGCCGTGGAGCATGGCGTAGATGGGCCAGGGCCAGTCGGTGTGGGTGCGGCGCTGGTAGCAGTGGCTGACGCGCGGGCATTCGGCGAGGTGCCGGCCGAGGGCGTCGAGTCGGTCGGCTGGGGCGTTCCAGAGGGTCATGACGTTGCGGTTGGCGGTGAGTTTGGCGAAGTTCCACAGGGCGCCGATCCGTCGGATCAGGCCGTGATGTTTGAGTGTGATCGCGGCTTGGAGCAGGTCGTCTTGGGTCATGCCATTCTGTTTGGCCAGTTCGGCGAACGGCTGCGGGCATAGCGGCAGATCGTCCTGGAGGAGGGCGAGTGCGGTGCGGAGTTGGGCGATTGGCGGCGTCCGCTTGGGTGGTGAGGGGGTTGGCCAGTCGTCTGAGGCCGGGAAGAGGCCGTCGAAGGAGATTTTGTAGTGTTTGGTGGCGTCGAAGGCGCGGATCGGCTGGGCGATGGCCTGCGAGAGTTCCGTGAGGACCTGGTCTGGTGTTGGTCCGGCCGGCGGGCAGGTGAGGGTGAACCAGAGGTTCAGGTCGGCCCCTTCGCGGAGGAAGTTGTGGGAGACTTCGGGTCTGGCGGTGATGAGGGCGGCGAGTCGGTCGGCCTGGTCTGGACGGACGGCGGCGGCGGCGAGGGTGGAGCGACAGCCGAGGCGACGGGTGTTGAAGAAGGCCCGGACGTGGCGAAGACGGCTGGTGGTCCGCCACTGGGCGAGCTTGTTCAGCAGCGAGGGCTGGTCGATATCGGCGCGCTGGGCGACCATCCGCCAGGGCTCAGCGGTCAGAGGCAGATCCTGGAGCAGGCCCATCAGGCGACGGTCCGCCTCGGGCATGCCAGGGGTCAGGTCATTGGTATCGCTGCGGATGGACATGGACCTCCCACACTCGGAACAAAGGCAATTATATCAGTTGTCAGCGGGTCATGAAGGCGAATTTGCCGGGCGGGACGCCGGTGGTTTTCTTAAAGACTTTCATGAAGTAGAACTGGTCATCATATCCGACGGTTGCCGCGACTTCCTTGATCGGGCGGCCCTGGGCAAGGAGTTCCTTGGCGCGGGAGATTCGGAGCGAGGTGACGAATTCGCGCGGGCTGCGGCCGGTGTGGGTCTTAAAGAGGCGGCGGAGGGTAGGCGGGCTGAGGTTGAAATGTCTGGCCAATTCGTCGATGGCGGTCTGGTCTGCGCAGTGGTCGGCGAGGAAGGCGAGGATCGGTTCGATTCGTTCGGGGCCGGCGTTAGCCTGATCCGAGCGGCGGGACGATCGGAAGAGGGCGAGGACCATGTGCAGGATGGTGTTTTTGCGATCGAGGATCTCGGCGAGGTCTTCGCGGTGGATATTGGGCTGGAGTCGCCGGTGGGCGTCGGCGACGGCGGCGAGCGGGTCGTCGATGACGGCTCGGTCTTTTGCCAAATAGCCCAGTTGCAGGAGGTTATGGGCTTCGGGGCCGTTCCAGACGACCCAGCGGGTCTGCCATCGGTTTCTGGGCATGTAGAGGTGGGGTTCGTCGGGGAAGAGGATGATGGCCTGGCCGGCGTGGACGGGGAGGGGGCCGGTGGCGGGGGAGAAGAAGTCGCCTTGGCCGGCGTCGACGCGGACGGCTGCGAACTGGCCGAGGATTCGGAGGCGTTTTCGGCCGTAGTCGTTGAAACTGGCACCGATTCGGTCGACCCAGAGGCCGACGGCGCGTTCGGGTCCGGAGGGGGTGCGGAATTGTTCTTCGCGGTGGACGGGCAGGTCGGATGTGATTGAAAAGTCCATAACGGCGACCGCAAAATCCATTGTTGGTGGAATAAGGCACTTATTATCATCGATTTATGGCATGATATCAAGGGTATGGCGGCCCATTGAGGGCGTTGTGTCTGGTCGAAAAGTGCATATCGGTGGATAAAGGAAAGGACGAGACGGATGAACGCTCGTGAACGTTTCCTCGAGACGCTGCGGTTTGGCAAGCCGGATCGGATTCCGTTTTCTCCGGGCGGCGGTCGGGAGTCGACCCGGGCCCGCTGGCACCGGGAGGGTCTGCCGGAGGGCGAGCAGGACATCACGGGGTATGCGTATCGCGCGGCGGGCGGGGTTGAGAAGCTCGATCCGGGGCTTGGATCGTTCCCGATCAGCGAGCGGATGATTCCGGAGTTCGAGGAGAAGGTGATCGAGCGGAAGGAGCGGACGCAGATCGTGCAGGACTGGAAGGGGAACATCTGCGAGATCAGCAATGAGTTCGACACGCGGTACCTGCGCAATGCGTACGATTTTGTGACGCGGCGGTGGATCAAGTGTCCGGTGGAGTCGCGGTCGGACTGGGAGGCGATGAAGCAGCGGTACGACGCGGAGGATCCGTCGCGGCTGGCGGAGGACGCGGCGGAGTTGGGCCGGCGGATGGCGGAGCGGGACTATCCGGTGGGGTTCCATTTTTCGGGGCCGTTCTGGCAGCTTCGCGAGTGGGTGGGGTTTGAGAATTTGTGCATGATGTTTATTGAGGATCCGGATTTCGTTCGGGAGATGCTGGGTTTCTGGCAGGAGTACGTGGCGCGGCTGATCGAGCGGGGGTTGGAGTACGTCAAGCCGGACATGGTGCATCTGTCGGAGGACATGGCGTACAAGAAGTTTTCGATGATATCGCCGGCGATGTGTCGGGAGTTTCTGTTGCCGGTGTGGCAGCGGTGGGGACAGATCGTGCGCGAGGCGGGCGTGCCGATCTACGCGATCGACTCGGATGGGTACATCGGCGAGTTGATTCCGATCTGGATGGAGGCGGGAGTCAATTGCTGCGATCCGATCGAGGTGGCGGCGGGCAACGACATCAACGAGTTTCGTCGGCGGTTCGGGAAGAACATGGCGTATCGCGGCGGCGTGGACAAACGGGCGATGGCCAAGGGCGGCAAGGCGCTGGCGGATGAGTTGGCGCGGATTGAACCGGTGGTTCGCGACGGCGGGTATATTCCCGGCTGCGATCATGGCGTGCCGTCGGATGTTTCGTGGGCGGACTTTGTGGATTATGTGGGGCGGCTGGCGAGGATGACGGGGTGGATGTGAGGAAGAGAGAATTCTGAATTCAGAAGCCAGAAGGTGGAGGTTATGGGGCGAGGGCGACGGAGCCTCGGGGTAGGGGGGCGGGGTCGATGAGGACTTGTGGGGTTGCGGGCCGGTGATTCTGCACGAGTTGGCCGAGGAGTTCGCCGGCGGTCCGGCCGAGTCGTTGCGAGCAGGTCCAGGGGCACCAGACGGTCAGGGGCGGGTCGAGGGCTTCGGGGAGGTGTTGGTTTTCGCCGGTGACGGCGACGACGCTGATGTCCTTTGGGATGGCGAGGCCGGCGCTGCGGATGGCTCGGTAGGCGTTGGCGGCAACGACGGCGTTGAGGGCGACGACGGCGGTGGGCGGTTTTGGGAGGGCGAGGAGTTGTCGCATGGCGTCGAAGCCGCGGCGGTCGGTGAATTCGGTTTCGAAGCGGAACCACTGTTCGTTGGGTTCGATTCCGGCTTCGTTCAGGAATTCACAGAGGCCTTCGACCTGTTGATCGACGGTCCAGTATCGCGGCGAACTGATGTAAGCGATACGTCGGTGGCCCAGGTCGACCAGGTGCTGGGCGATCTGTCGCGCGGCGAGGCGGTGGTTCAGGACAACGATGGGGCCGTCGAGGTGGTCGAGGGGCTGGCTGAACTGGACGACGGGCAGGTTGATTTCGAAGAGCGGCTGGTAGACCTGGTGGGCATCGGGTTCGTAAGGGAGCGGTTCGACGATGGCGCCGGCGGGTTTTCGGTCGAGGATGCGTTTGACGGCTTCGCGTGCGTGCCGCGGGTCGTCGCCGACGTATTCGACGGTGACGCGGGCACCGGCGGCGACGGCGGCCTCTTCGAGGCCGGCGAGGGCGAAGTCGCCGTGATCGTGGCGGTAGCGACAGAGGACGGACCAGTGGAAGGAGGCAACGGTTTTGGGTGCGGCGTGCTGGTCGAGGATGAAGGTGCCGCGGCCAGGGGTGCGGCGGATTTTGCCTTCGTGCTGGAGTTCGAACATGGCCTGGCGGATGGTGCCGCGGCTGACGCTGTGGATTTCCATCAGAAGGTGTTCGGCGGGCAAGGGTTTGTCGGGGGTGAACTCTCCCCGTTCGATCCGCGCCAGTATCCAGTGCTTGACCTGCTGATACTTGGTCGGAGATCGATCATGATGTTCCGCCTTGTGTTCCGGCCCCGACTGACTCATGCTCCCTTGGCTCGTATCTACAACATTTAAGGTATCTCTACAAGCGGATCGCAGGGGTTGTCAACGAGAAACTGCACATGAGTGCAGATATTGTTGTGGAACAAGGATTTCTGATGTAAATTGGCCTGTACAGCCGGTCTAAATGTATAGACATTTGGTGCGTTGAGAGGTGTTGTTGATACGGAGTAATGGGCATGGAGTTAGCAAGACAGCTTCGGCGGAAGATGGCGTTGGGCGAGGTGGTGTTTGGGACGTTCGTGTGTGAGATGAAGACGGCGGGGGTGGCGGCGATACTTCATCGCAGCGGGTTCGACTACTTGATTCTGGACATGGAGCACGGGTTGTACGACCCGGATCAGGCGGGGCGGATTATTGATTCGGCGAAGCGGCACGGCATTTGCACAATCGTTCGGGTACCGTGGCATGAGCCGGGGATGATCAGCCGGATTCTGGACGCCGGGGCGGAGGGGATTCTGGTGCCGATGATCCGAACGATGGAGGAGGTGGATCGTGCGGTGTCGGCGGCGAAGTACGCGCCGGTCGGTCGGCGGGGGCTGCATCCGATCCGGCCGCACACGGATTTCGTTGCTCCGGCGAGCATGGAAACGTACTGCCGGGAGGCCAACGCGAATTTGATTCTGGGCATTCAGGTTGAGACGTGCGCCGCGGTGGAGCTGATCGAACCCATCGCGGCGAATCCGGGGGTGGACATGGTGTTCGTAGGTCCGGGGGACCTGTCGGCTGAGATGGGGAATTTCCAGGGGCTTTCGCATCCGGACGTGCTCGAGGTGGTGCGGCGGGTCGCGCGGGCGTGCGACGCGCACGGGAAGATCGCGTCGAGTCATTCGGGCAGTTTTGAGGACATTCGCCGGGTGGCCGAGGTGGGGGTGAAGATGATCAGCAATTCGGATGAGATGACGCGGTTCCACGAGGGGGCGTCGGGGTTTATCGCAGGGGCGCGGGAGGCGTTGGGGGGGTAGGAGAGACGGGCAGGTTCGGTCGTTTGCGGGCTTGTGCCGGGCGAGGCCGGGACCGGCTGGTTACGCGTCTGGAGATTCCATCTTGACGCGGGGGTGTGGTTTGCGTTACACTTAGACCGGTTTAATAGGCATATGAGTGGTTACTGTTTCGGTTTATCAAGGTTTGGACGATGATCAGCCGGGCTCGGCTTATCGACGTGGCGCGGGAGTGCGGGGTATCGAAGGCGACGGTGAGCCGGATTCTGAACGATCCGGGCGAGCGCGATCCGTTCAATAAGGTGACGCGTCGGCGGGTGGTGGAGACGGCTCGACGGCTGGGGTATCAGCCGAGCCATCGGGCGCGGGCGTTTGCGCGGGGTCGGAGCGAGGCGATCGGGGTGCTGTACGGGGGTGCGCTGCCGACGGTGGGGCACGTGTACGAGAGCTTCTTTGCGAGCTTTGTGGAGGAGGTGCATCGGCGAGCCTGTCACCTCGCGTTTCTTCCCGCCCGGTACGCGATGGAGGACTGGGATCGTCTGGTGTTACCGGAACGGGTGGATGCCCTGGTGGCGGTGGAGGCCGTTGATCCGGAGTGCGTGGTTCGGGCGGAGCGGGCCGGGTTGCCCCTGGTCACGTGCAACGCGGATCCCTCGGCGGAGCACGATTCGGTGGTATTTGACGACTATCAGGGGGCGTGCCTGGCGACGCAGCACCTTCTGGACCTGGGGCATCGGGACATTCGGTTCTGGCTGGTCGATTCGGGCCATTACAGCGTGGAACAGCGTTGCCGTGGTTTTGCCGATACGATGGCGCGTGCGGGCGTGGACGTTGGCGGCGAGAGGGTTTTTCGGACGGAGAACACGCAGGCATTGCCGTTTGTTGAGAGGTGTCTGGCGTGCCGGCCGCGGCCGACGGGCCTGTTGGTCTACAACCATTACCAAGCGGTCGAGGTGCTGAAGGTGCTGCATGGGCGCGGCGTTCGGGTTCCGCGGGAGATGAGCGTGGTGACGTTCAATGACGCGTATCCCTGCGAGCACGTGATTCCGCCGTTGACGACGGTGCATCTGCCGTTCGACCGGATGGGTCGGATCGCGGCGGAGATGGTGTTTCGGAAGATCGACGACCGGGATTCCCGCTGTGAGCGTGTGGTTCTGCCCGAGAGGCTGGTGGTTCGCGAGTCGAGCGCCGCCGCTTCGGCGGTGCGTTCGGAGGAGGCATCCGATGAGGAGTAGGAGTTTCACGCTGATCGAGCTTCTGGTGGTGATTGCCATCA
>ENA-UOUL01004158-UOUL01004158.1-bioreactor-metagenome-genome-assembly--contig:-NODE-4158-length-13758-cov-4.730648_pt1 | contig 13758 bp, 9 predicted proteins | sample MGYA00249838_ERZ747220 | MGnify/ENA primary metagenome ERZ747220 (study PRJEB28778, sample SAMN05720191) | bioreactor metagenome | isolation source: Anaerobic biogas reactor | place: USA:Washington...
TCGCGCGGCATCGTCGCCGCCTGAGGCTCCGAGACCGAGGAAGAGCCGGTCCGGGATCGGCGTAGGTTCCAACCGGGGATCGGCACACGTGAAGGTGCCTCCCCGGGGGGATACCGCCATGCACTACCGGCGTCTTGGGCTCTTCGCCACGATCGTGTTCGCCGTCACCCAACACGCGGCGCTCGCCGCGGCACCGCCGCTCGAGGTGCGCTCGTACGTGCCCCGCGAGGCGATCGCGCTGGAGGAGGTCGAGATCCGAGGACGCGGCTTCGGTGACGGAACCCGCGTCTTCCTCGGCGACCTCGAGCTCGCGGTACGCGTGATCTCGCCGTACACGATCAAGGCGCGGATCCCGGAGCGGGCGCGCAGCGGCGAGCTCGTCGTGAAGCGGAACGGCACGGTCGTGCGCGCCGGCGAGATCAAGATCCTCCGCTACCACGAGCCGCCCGCCATCCACGCGATCTGGATGCGGCGGCCGTCCGACGCGGGCACGTCGCTCCGCCGCCAGCGCGGCAGCGGGAACGCTCGCAATGTCCTCGGTGATGGCCTGAATCGCCATTGTTCCCCTGCTTTCGAGTTCGGGGGACTATGGCCGAAATTTACTATCGAAGCTTGAACCCCGGCCCCCAGCGGGGCCGGCTATCGGGCCGGTTGGTTAAGGCCCGATAACCGAAGCCGGTAAACGGCCGCGGATCGCAAGATCTCAGGCGGCCTGTACCACCTCGACAAGTTCGACGTCGAATACGAGATCCTTGCCGGCCAGCGGGTGATTGGCGTCGACCGTGACCTGGGCTTCATCGACCCCCACCACGGTCAACTGCTGGCCCAGCATCTCAAAGGTCATGTTGACCGGGTCCCCCTGGCGGAACAGGGCGATGGCCAGGCCTTCGTCAATCACCGCCACGGGCTTGCCCTCCTCCAGGTCCTCCTGGTAGAGGAGGCGGCCGGACAGCAGCAGCTTCGGGTCCAGGGCATGGAGGTCGCCGTACAGGGCGGTCAGTTCCCCGGCGGCGGCGTTGTCCTCGGTGGCCTGGCTGACGGCGGGCAGGTGGGCGCTTAAAACTGCCGCGTTCAGGTTGTCCCGCTGGGACTCCACCAGTTCATCGTAGCTTGCCAGGAAGCGTTCAAAGGGGCTGGGCTCCTCCCTGGCGGGGGTTTCCTCCTCCTGCTCCCCGCCTTCCTGGCGGGCGGGCCTGCCCATGAGGTTGCTTTGGGCCGGCACGAAGACATACTGCAGCAGGGAAGGCGCGCTGTTTGCCTGGATGACAAACAGCACAATGAGCAGGCTGATGAGCACCAGGAAAACCGTTCGTTTAATCCACATATTCCATCACGACCTGGCCGTCCCGAACGGCACGGTCCTCTTTGTCGGCGATCTGGTAGTAGCTGACCTCCTCCGCCACGGCCACGTAGCGGTTGCTCTTCTCCAGCACTGTCACCGGCTGCTTTTTCAGCACATACTGGGAATTGCCCAGGATGCCGCCCCAGTTTTGCTCCACGGTGAAGACATAGCTGCTGCCGTCGGCATCGGTGCGCACGGCGCTGGCGGGGAGGAGGGTGGTGGTGCGGGCGGATTTGTACACCAGGGTCAAATTGGTGGGGTTGCCCATGAGGCTGGAGATGCCGCCCAGCTGGCTGATGATGTTTTCGGTGAGCTCCACCAGGGCATACTTCCTGTTCAGGGCCTCGGTCTTGATTTCGGACACCGCCAGGTCCTGGCGCAGGCTGTCAATCTCCACCCGGGTGCCTTTTTCGATGGTCTTCTTCACCTCGGTGATGTCCGCTTTCAGTACCGGCACCTCCCCCTCCTTGCTGATGACGAAAAGGGGCTTGCTGCCGTCGTAGCTGTCGCCGCGGTTCAACTCAAACTTGATCAGGTAGCCGTCATGGGGCGCCACCACCTCGTTGAGGCCTTCTGACAGGTGGATGAGGGTGATGAGCTCCTGGTTCTTGTCTGTGAGGGCGGCCTGCAGCTCGTTGATTTTTTTGATGTAGTCAAACACCAGATCCGGCGTCCTGGTAATCTTGCTGTTGCCAGTGTAGATGCGCCGCAGGTCCATGAAGACGGCTTCCGAGGCCATGTAGGCCTCAAAGGCCTCCTGCATCAGGCTTTTCATCTCCTGTGGCATGTCCGCCAGGGGCGGCGGGGTGGGGGTGGCCCGCATCCCCGGCCGGGGGGTGGCCGCCGGCTCTGTTTCCCGTCCCCAGCTAAGGACGTCCCCGGGCAGTTCATAGCCGATGGCCGTGGCCCGCTCCTCCACTGCCAGGCGCTTTCCGTGATAGGTTTCCAGGGCCTTGAAATAGCTGGCGTAGACCTGGTAATGCTCGGAATCCTGGGCCAGGCGCACCTGGCTCACCAGGTGTTCCCCCAGGGCCTTTACCGCGGTCTCGTGCTCCTGACGGGCTTTTTTCATTTCATCCGCCAGGGTGGGGATCTCGGCCTTGGCCAGCAGGTTGCCCTTCTTGACGAAATAGCCCTGCTTGGCCAGCACCTCCGTGAAGAGAAGGTTCAGCTTCTTGGCGTTTTTCACATAGATTTCCTCGCCCTGGCTGAAGCTGAGATCGGCCGAAACCGGGATCTTTTCTTCCAGCTTGCCCCGGGTGGCGGAAATCCTCTGAATCTTGGGGGTGGTGATGGTTTGCACGGTGCGGGAAAAGAACATGCTGGCCAGGAGCACGGCCACAAACACCACCAGCCATTTCAAGGTTTTGTTTTTCTTCATTGCGCCCTCACTTCATGTCACTGAGCTGGATGCCCAGAAGGATGTCTTCCTGGAAATAGGAGTAGATGAGCAGCGCCGGCAGGATGTACAGCGCGGCGGCTGCAAAGACCACGCCCTGCTCCGATGAACTGAAGGTGTTGAACATCACCGACAGGGGCATCAGGTTCTGGGTGTTGGACAGGTAGATCAGCGGCTGCTCCACCAGGTTCCAGCTGTCTGCAAAGGACAGGGCCGCCGCCGCCCCCAGGATGGGTTTGGACAGGGGCAGCACCACGTGGAAGAAGCTGCGGATGGTGCCGGCGCCGTCCATGAGGCCGGCCTCCATCATCTCGCTGGGGATGGAAATCATGAACTGCCGCACCAGGAAGATGTAAAAGGGTGAGAACATGATGGGCAAAATCACCGCCCAGGCCGTGTTCATCAGGCCCAGTGCCCGCATGGTGAGCACGCTGGGGGCCATGGTGACCTGGAAGGGCAGCAGCATCAGCATCAAAATCATGAAAAACAGCAGCTCCCTGCCCTTAAACCTGAAGCGGCTGAGGGCATAGGCCAGGGTGGGGATGAACACCACCTGGCCCAGGAGGATGGCCCCGGTGTACTTGACGGAGTTCATGAACAGCTGCAGATAGACCGGCTTGTCAATGAGCAGGTCGTAATACTGCCGCAGGGACACCATGGCAGGCGCCAAGAGGATGTCCATCCATTTGCCGGCCTCGTAGTTGTTGCGGGTGTCCAGGAAGGCCTTCATCTCGGACATGGGGAAGAAGGAATACAGGAAGGTGAGCACCAGGGGCAGCAGCACCAGGGCGCAGATCACCACCAGGATGGTGTAGCTGAGGGCGCGGCCCAGTTTGAAATGGCGCTTCCGGTGAAAGCCGGTTTTAGCGGTCATGTCCGCGCACCCCCTTCCGCATGTACAGCATGGCGAAGAAGACCAGCACAATCAGGGCAAAGGAGTAGGCTGCCGTGGTGACGTCCTGGTACTCCAGCTTGGAGAAGCGGTTGTTCATGAAGTGCTGCAGGGTGTAGACCTCGTCCCGGGGGTAGGCCCCGCCGATGAAATAGACCTCTTTGAAGATCTTGAAGGCGTTGACCCAGGCCAGCACGAAGACCAAAAAGGCGGTGGGCAGCACCAGGGGCAGGGTGATGGAGATGGCCTGGCGGGTGTGGCCGGCCCCCTCCAGCCGGGCGAATTCATAGTATTCATCCGGCACGGATTGCAGGGCGGCGGAGAAGATGACCACGGAAAAGCCGATGTTCTTCCAGACATACAGCAGCACGATGGGCACCCGCAGCATGCCGGACTCCAGCCACATCACCCGCTCAATCCCCAGCAGCACCACGATGCGGTTGACCACGCCGCCGTAGTCAAACAGCACCATCCAGATGATGAGCAGGGCCGAGGAGGGCACCAGGTAGGGCATCAGCAGGATGTTGCGGAAGGGCAGGCTGCGCTCCCGCAAGGATTTCAACAAAATGGCCAGGATGAAGCTGAGGACGAAGATCAGGGGCGCGCTTAACAGGCTCAGCTCCAGGGAGTTTTTCAGCCCCGTCTGGAAGGCGGAGTTGGCGAAGACCCGCTTGTAGTTCTCAAACCACACCAGGTTGTTGTGGATGGTGCCGTCGGTCATGCTGAAGTAGATGCCCCCTAAAAAGGGCACCAGGTGAAACAGCAGGAGACCTGCCAGGCCCGGCAGTAAAAAGAGCCACAAGCTCTTCTTCTTGGTGAACATTGCACTCGCTTTCCCCTGGTTGACAGCGTCTGTTCCAGGTTCTGGCGTCATTGCCGGGCAGGGCGTCTGCCGCCGGCGCATGACTGGTCGAAGGGGATTGGCCGGACCGCCACGATGCGCTGGCGGTCTGGCACCATGATAGCACAGGTGTTTACTGGTTTTCCATGAGGATGAGGCGCAGTTTGTCGTCCAGTTGGGCGATCATCTGATCCAGGCTGATGGCGCCCTCCATGTACTGGCTGGGCAAATCCTGCTGGTCCCAGACGGCCTGGGCCAGGGTGTCCTGGAGGCCGGTTCTGATGTAGGAGCGGGCGACCAGCTGGTGGAAGACCGCCAGTTCCTCCGCTGTGATCAGGTATCTGGCGGTGGCCTCGTAGTCCGCCAGGTCCTTCATGGCGCGGTCCAGCCGGGATTGCAGCCTGGTCTGATGAGCAGCCTCCGCCTGTTGAACCTGGGCTGTCAACTGGTCGACGGCCAGCTCCAGACGCTTGCGCCCCGCCTCAAAATCCGGGTTGTCGATACTGGCGGTGGCCTCCGGCTTGCAGACCGCCTGGTCCACCGGGTGCTGCGCCTGGATCAGGGCTTCCACAAAGCGCAGGGCGGCCTCCTTGTGCTGGCTGGCGGCCATCACCACCACCAGGGAGGCATTGGCCTGGATGGCGGCTGGCTGCCCTTCTGCCATGGGCAGCACCAGGTAGCGGTATTCCCTGTCCCCGCCCGGACCGCGGGCCGGCGGAAGGCTGGGCTCTGCCTGGACCGCCGGCTCGATGAGGGGCAGCTTCTCCCAGCTTTCGCCGCTGTCTTGGCCCTTGGTGACCAATCCCTCCAGCCGCGCCATCAGGCCCCGGAACAGCGGGGTGTCAAAGGTCAGCGCCTGGCCTGTGCCCAGCATATTGTCCACATAGCTGGTCATCACCAGGGCCTGCAGGCCGGTTTTCAGGCGGTCCTCATGGGCCAGAAAGCTGTACTCGGTTTGCTGCCGGGCGGGGCCTTTCAGCCACTGCTCTGCCAGGTCGATGAGGCCTGTGATGGAAGCGGGAACCGGCAGGCCCAGGGCTTCCATAGCCACCGGGTTGACGGCCATGGGCATCAAGCCCAGGCTGGCCGGCACGGCGTAGATGCGCTCCCCCCTGGTGAAAGCGGCCCGCAGGTTGGGGGCCATCTCCCCCACATGCTGCCTGATGATCTCGCTACCTGACAGGTCTAGCAGGTAGCCTTTGTCCATCAGCTTGTCCAGGTCGAAGAAGCTACTGCCCATCACCAGGATGTCCACCGGCAGGCTGCCGGTCACCAGGGCTTCTGCCAGCTGCTGCCGGGTGTAGGCAGCCCCGCCCAAGCCCTCCGGCATGCGCAGCGTCACATCGTCCAGCGCCATCATGATGCGCGGCAGCATACTGGGGTCCCCCAGGCTGCCTGCCTGGAAGATGGCGAGGGGGGTGGCGTCCCGTAGACCGGCCTCATCCCGGGGCCGGCGGTAGACATTGTTGGAAAAGGCCAGGGCCAGGCCACCCGGCAGGGGCTGCAGGCCCCCCAGTACCCGGGAAGGATAACCCAGGGCCGGCAGGTAGCCGATGAGGCGCGGGGACTGCATATCCCCCATAAGGCGATAGATGTCCGTGTCGGTGAAGAGGTAGAGGCTGTCCTCCGCCGCGTCGTAGTAGATGTCCGAATATTGCTGCCGGGGGCCTGGAAAGGGCAGGCTGGCCTCCAGGCTCTCTGCGCTGTCGCTGCCGGGGGTGAACACCACCAGCCGGGGCCTGCGCTCCGGTGTGCTGTCCATTTGGTAGGCGTCTGCCAGGTTGGCCTGGATGGCGATGAGGCTGCCGTCCCTGTATGGGGCCATGGCCTGGAAGTTCAGCGGGCTGTAGGCCTTCTTTTCGCCCGTTTGCAGGTTGAAGCTGAACAGGTCCCGCTGCTTCTCACCGAAATGGGGCAGGCGCATATACATGTGGCCGTCCATCACGGTGATGAAGGAGGGCAGTTGAAAAGAGAACTGCCGGGCATCCCCCTGAAGGAAGTCGGACAGGTCCAGTTTCAAGGGGGCTGTGTACACCAGCTCCTGCCCCAGGATGTCCAGGGTATAAAGGGTCTGCTGCCGCACATCCAGGCCCAGCAGGCGCTCCCCGTCTGCAAGGATCAGGGCTGCCTGGGGCTGGTCCGGATCCTCGCCGGGGCGCAGGTAGCTGTCGTAGCGGGGCTCCTCCATGGACGCCCGCAAGACGGCGCTTTCATCCCCCGGCCCCGCGCTGTACAGGCCGAAGCTGGTGCGGATGTACAGGGTCTCCCCCACCGCCGCCATGGCATGGATGGTTTCCCCCCGGTCCAGGAGGCGGCTGCCAAAGAGGTTGCCCCGGGGGGCCTGCGCCTTGACAGGGCATGCCGGCAGCAGGCAGCAGGCCGCAAGCAGGGCCAGCAGGCGGGGAGGATGCGTCGGGTGGTCAATGTGAAGTCTCCTTGCGAGGCAGGGTTGGAAGGATAGCGGCGGTTTACTGGTATTCCATCCGCACCAGGCGCAGCATGTCGTCCATCTGCTTGATGAACTGGTCCAGGGAGATGGCGCCCTGGAGGTACTGGGCGCGGAGCTCATAGCTTTTGCCGTAGGCCTGGCGCTGGGCGTTGACCAGGCCCGCGGGCACATAGAGGGTGGACACCATCTGATGCATGGTGGCCAGGTCTTCCTCCGTGGCCAGGTAGCGCATGTCCTCCTTATAGCGCTCGTGGGCTTCCTCCCGCTCCTTCAGGTTCCGTTCCAGGTCGCTGCGCTGGGCCCCTTCTGCCCGGCTGAGGCGGTCCCTCATGTCCTCCAGGTTGCGAAGGCTTTGCTGGATGCTGGCTTCGTAGCCGGGGTCTTCGATGGCCTGGGTATGGTCGGGGGTGATGGCCGCCACTTCAGACGGGTCCAGTTTGTCAACCAGGTGCTCCAGGAAGCGGATGGTCTGGGGCAGCTTCTGGCTGGTGGACAGGGCCACCATCATGGTGTAGTTGGCGGCTTCCCTGGGCTCCTCCCCCGCCTGGATGGACAGGCTCAGGGGCACATAGCTGCGCTCCCCCCGGTTGTTGACCCCCATGGCGATGCGGGGCTCATAGCCCATGGAGAACTCCATCAGGGTTTTCTTGTTGAATAGCTCCTCTGCGGCTGCGGCGGCCTGGGGATCCTCCCAGTCCACCTCCCGGTCAAATTCCCCATAGGGCAGGCCCATCACCCGCGCCATCAGGCTGCGGAACGCCGGGGTGTCAAAGGTCAATTCCCCGCGTGCCAGGCGGTTGTCCACATATTTTTCCAGCACTGTACGGAAGAGCAGGTCCCTCAGGTTGTGTTCCATGACCAGGGTGTAATCCGGATGCTCCTCCCCAAAGCCGGTGAGCCAGCGCTCGAACAAATCGATCAGTTCCTCCAGGTTCGTGGGCACCTGCAGGCCCAGTTCAGCAAAGCGCTGGGTGTAGGCGATGCCGGGGAAGCTCATCAGGGCGACGGGCAGGGCGTAGATGGCACCGTCCTTCATGAAGGACTGGCTCAGGTTGGGGGCCACCTGCGCCATGAAGCCCTTGATCTTCTCGCTGCCGGACAGGTCCGCCAGGTAGCCTTTTTCCATCAACTTGTCCATGTCAAAGCTGTCGGCGTTGATGGTCATCAGGTCCAGGTCCACCGAGCCGGTGAGGAAAAGGGCAGCCAGGGTTTCCTGGGAGTACAGCTTGTAGTCCGCCGGGGCCTGCTTGAGGGTCAGGTCGTCGGTTCCCATCAGGGCATCTGCCAGGATGCCCGGGTCGTCCAGGCCGCCCCCGAATACCAGGGTGGTCAGGCCCTCAAGGCCAGCCTTGGTCCTTTCCCGCAGGAAGATGTTGCTGCCAAAGCCCAGGGCCAGGCGGCCATCGGGCATGGGCTGCACGCCGCCGTTGCCCAGGGCATGGTACATGCCGTACATGGGCAGGTAGCCGATCACCTGGGCCTCGCCTAAAGCCATGCGGTAAACCTCCGTGGCACTGTAGGTGTACAGGGCATCCTCCTGCCCGTCATAGTACATGCCGGCATATTTTTCCCCGTTGGTGGTGAAGGGCATCGCAATCCCGTAGGGGCTGAGGCTGTCGTCCTGGGGGTTGAAGACCAGGACCTCCGGCACCCGGGGCTCCCCGGTTTCCGGGTCGTAGCTGTCGGCGGGGTTCACCTGCAGGACCAGCAGGCTGCCGTCCTTGTACAGGGTTGGGGAAGCCAGGTGGTTCACCTGGTGGGCCTTGCGCTCGCCGGTTTCAAGGTCGAAGCTGTACAGGTCAACAGGCTCATCATAATTGCTGAACTTGATGTACAGCCTGCCGCCTGCGAGCAGCAGCCACTCGATGCTTTTCAGCCGCTGATAGACCCCTTCCCCCTCCATGAAGTCACCAAGATCCAGGGTTAGTAATTTGGTGGTGCTGACGGTTTCCCCTTCAACCTCCAGCTGGTACAGGGCGCCCTGGAGGGGCTCAAAGCCCAGGAGGCGCTGACCGTCGGTGAGGATGGTGGAGATTTGCGGCTGGTAGCCCTCCTCCTGTTCCTTGCCCGTGAGGAAATTCGGGTAGGGCATGGCCGTCACCAGCCGGGCTTTTGCATCCCCGGAGCCAAAGGCGTACAGGTTGTTTTTGGTCCTGATGTACAGGGTGTCCCCCACCAGGGCCTGGGAGAGGATGAAGTCCGTGTAGTCCTTCAAAGCGCTGCCAAAGAGGTTGGTGACCGGTTTGTCCTCAGCGTTCACCGGGGCCGCCGGCAGCAGGGGCAGGAAGCACAGCACCAGTAACAGGGTCATCAGGCGGATGCTCAGGCGATGGGACCGGAATGAATGCTTCATGACATCCTCCTTGTCGGCAGGTCAAAACAGGGGGGCTACCCGTTTGGTTTCAGAGGATCAGTTGTATTCCATCCGCACCAGGCGCAGTTTGTCGTCCACCTGCTTGATGAACTGGTCCAGGCTGATCACACCTTTGTAATACTGTTCCCGCAGCTCATAGTCATCGTTGAAGGCCTGGCGCTGGGCATTGCCCTTGCCGGTGAAGATCACCAGCCGGGAGACCACGGCGTGGATCTCCGCCATGTCTTCTTCCGTCACCAGCATGCGGCCGGTTTCCTTCCGCAGCTCGTAATAGGACCGGCTGTTTTTCAGGATTTCTTCCAGGTTGCTTTTCTCAACCCCTTCGGCTTTTTTCAGCTGGGCTTCCACCTGGGCGATGCCTTTTTCGATGTCCTTGAGTTCTTTTTCGTAATTGGGGTTGGGGATGGCGGCTGTGGCTTGCAGGTTGACTGCTGCCTTTTCCACCTGGTTGAGCTTCTGGACGAAGTGCTCCAGGAAGCGCTTCGCAGCCTCCTGGTTCTTGCTGCTGCTCAACACCACCAGCAGGTTGAAATCAGCCTCGTTGAAGGCCTCCATGCCGTCTTCCAGGGGCAGCACCAGGGGCTTGGTCTGATGTTCAGGATCCCGGCTGAAGCTGCCCATATAGCGGGGTTCAAAGCCCATGCCGGTCTCCAGCAGGCTGGTTTTCTGCCAGAACTCCTCCAGCGCGTTGCGGCTGGTCTCGTTTTCCCAGTCGGGATCCTGGTCAAAGCCCTGCCAGTCGATGGCATCAATCCGCTGCATGAGGCCCCTGAAGAGGGGGGTGTCAAAGACCAGCTCCTCCCCGGCGCCCAATTTGCCAGAGATGTATTTGTCAATCACCAGGTTTTTGAGGGTTTTCTTGATGTTGGGTTCGCTGGAGAACAGGTTGTATTCCGGATGCTCCTTGTACAGGCCGCCCATCCATGCTTCAGCCAATTCCACCACGCCGGTGATGGAGGTGGGGTAGTCAAGGCCCAGGTCTGTAAAGGCCTTGATCCTGGCGGACAGGGGAAACACTACGATGTTGCCGGGCAGGGCGAAGATCTTGTCCCCCACCATGAAGGCACGGCTCAGGTTGGGGGCCATGGATGAGAGATGCTCCCGGATGGCGGGGCTGCCTGACAGGTCGGCCAGGTAGCCTTTTTGAATCAGCTTGTCCAGGTCAAAGCCATAGGCGTTGATGGTCATGATGTCCACCGGCACGTTGCCGGTCAGGAACATGGAGGCCAGCTGGTCGGCATTGACATAGCTGTATTCCACGCCCTCCACCCGGCGCAGCACGATGTCGTCCAACTCCATCAGGATGCGGTTGACCAGGCCGTCGTCATCCAAGCCGCCGCTCATGGACAGGACGGTGATGCCCTCCTTGCCTTTTTCGGTGCGGGGACGGATGAAGACATTGTTGAAAAAGCCGATGGCCACCCGGTCCCCCGGCAGGCCCTGGACGCTGCCGGGCAGGCTGTCCCAGAAATTGTTCAGCATGGGCAGGTAGCCGATGAGGGTGGTTTCCTTCATGTTCCCGTCCAGGCGGTAGACGTCGGTGTCGGTGTGGGTGAAGAGGCTGTCTCCCGCCTGGTCATACCACAGGTCCGCAAAGCTGCCGGTATCCTTGATGATATCGAGGGTGGCATCCAGGGGCTTGACGCTGTCCGCAGCGGGGTCAAACACCACCAGCTGGGGCGGGCGAATCCTGCCTGTCTGCTCGTCATACATGTTGTTGGGGTCGGCCTGGACGGCGATGAAGCTGCCGTCCTTGTAGACCGCGGCCGACTGCAGGTGGTTCACCTGATGCTCCTTGCGCTCGCCGGTTTCCAGGTCAAAGCTGTACAGGTCCACCGGCTTGTTTTCGTAGTTCCGGAAGCTCAGAAACAGCCGGCCGCCAGCCACCTTGACCCAGCTGGGGTGGTACATCATATAAACATAGGGCGGCTCCCCATCCATGAACTCTGCCAGGTCCAGTTTGATGGGGTTGGAATACGTCAGTCTGTCGCCCTCCAGGGTCATGGTGTAAACCGTCTGCCGGTTGTAATCAATCCCCATCAGGCTGTCGTTGTTGGAAAAAATGACTGCCGGGCTGGGCTCCTGGCTGTCGCCCTCCCCAAGGGCAGCATAGTTGCCAAAGCCATTCTGCAGCATCTCTGCCCGTTTCACTGCCTTCTGGTCCCCGGGGCCGAAGCTGTACAGCGCCTGGTAGGTTCTGATAAACAGGGTGTCCCCCACCATGGCCATGGATGAGATGCCGTCCTGCAGGTCCGTCAGGCTGCTGCCAAAGAGGTTGCCCCGCTCCAGTTCGCCCGCTCCTGCCGTCACAGGCAGCAGGGGCAACAGGCAAACCGCCAGCAGCAGGGCCGAAAGGCGGCAGAGGTGGCGGTTGGACAGGGCTTTATGTGTGGAATGCTTGAACATGGTACCCTCCTCATGGACCGGGGCAGGCCCTTGTGCCTGCCTTGCCCGGATTGTTGTGGTTCTTTCCGTGTCCCAGTATATGCCCGCGGCATGTTTGTGTCAAAGAAATAACGACTTGTTGATTTTCTTTTACATTTCGTTTACATCTCTGTCGTTTCTGCGCAAGCGCAGCCATGAAGGACCAGCATTCTCCTATAAGACGATGCAGAGGACGGTTTTGTTTCATCTGCCGTCACATTTTCTCAATATTTAATGGGACGTTTTTGTCCCGATGCTGCGGCAAGTCCCTGGATCTCCTTGAGAATCCTTGCCATACTATGGTATACTCACAAAAAAATGAGGAGGGTCTTCCTTACATGAAAGTTGCCATCATCGGGTGCGGCACCATCGCCAACGCCGCCCACATCCCCAGCTATGTGAACAACAAGGACGTGGAGATTGCCTATTTCTGCGACATCATCCCCGAGCGCGCCGAAAAAGCCGTGAAAGACTACGGCGTGGGCAAGGCCGTCACCGACTACCACGACATCCTGCGGGACCCTGAGGTGGTGGCCGTCAGCGTCTGCACCCCCAACAACGTCCACGCCCAGATCGCCATGGACTGCATGCGGGCCGGCAAGCACGTGCTGTGCGAAAAGCCCGCCGCCCGCACCTATGAGGAAGCCCTGGAGATGCAGAAGGTGCAGCACGAAACCGGCATGACCTTGAACATCGGCGTGGTCAACCGCTTCAACGACTCCGTCCGGCGCATCAAGCAGCACATCGACCGGGGCGAGCTGGGTGAAATCTACCAGGTGTACGTCTCCTTCCGGGCCCACCGCTCCATCCCCGGCCTGGGCGGCGCCTTCACCACCAAAGCCATTTCCGGCGGCGGCGCCCTGATTGACTGGGGCGTCCACTACCTGGACATCGTCATGTACTGCTGCGGCGACCCCCGGCCCAGGACCGTCACCGGCGAGGCCTTCTGCAAACTGGGGGTGGACATTGACAACTATGTCTACACCGACATGTGGGCCGGCCCCCACATCCCCGGCGGCGTCTACGATGTGGACGACTCCGTCACCGCCCTCATCCGCACCGAGGGCCCCGTCATCACCTTGAACGGCGCCTGGGCCCAAAACATCGGCATCGGCGAGGCCTTCATCGACTTCATGGGGGACAAGGCCGGCATCCGCCTGCAGTACGGCGGGGACTACACCATCTACACCGCCAAGGACGGCATGCTGCAGACCATTTCCCCCAAATTCAAAAAGACCGACATGTTCCAGCGGGAGATTGACGAGTTTGTGGACTGCATCAAAACCGGCAAAAAGCTGCCCAGCCACATCGACACCGTCATCATCACCGCCCAGATTATGCAGGCCATTTACGATTCCAGCGAGCAGCACGCTGAGATCAAACTGGGCTAAGGAGGACATATGCTACTGATTAAAGGCGGCATGGTGCACGATGGCATCCACGAGAAACCTGCCGTGAAAGACATCCTGGTGAAGGATGGCAAGATTGCAAAAATCGGCAAGAACCTGACGGCCAAGGGTGCCACCGTGGTGGATGCCAGCGGCCTTCAGGTCTACCCCGGCTTCATCGACGCCCACAGCCACCTGGGCCTGGACGGCTACGGCATTGGCTACGAAGGCCGGGATTACAACGAGGTGGGCGACGTCATGACCCCCCACCTGCGGGGCATCGACGGCTTCAAGCCCAACCAGCCCCACCTGAAAAGCGCTGCCCTGGCCGGGGTCACCACCGTCAACGCCGGCCCCGGCAGCGCCAATGTCATCGGCGGCACCTTTGTGGCTGTCAAAACCATGGGCATGCGGGTGGACGACATGGTGGTCAAAGAGGCCACCGCCATGAAATGCGCCTTTGGCGAAAACCCCAAGCGGGTCTACCAGGACAAGGGCAATTCCTCCCGGATGACCACCGCGGCCCGGCTGCGGGAAGTCCTCTTCAAGGCCCGGGAATATGCAGCCAAGAAAGAGGCCGCCAAGGAGGACCCCACCAAGGCCCCCGCCTTTGACATGAAGCTGGAGGCCCTGCTTCCCGTCCTTCGCA
>ENA-UOUL01004163-UOUL01004163.1-bioreactor-metagenome-genome-assembly--contig:-NODE-4163-length-13742-cov-25.947164_pt1 | contig 13742 bp, 5 predicted proteins | sample MGYA00249838_ERZ747220 | MGnify/ENA primary metagenome ERZ747220 (study PRJEB28778, sample SAMN05720191) | bioreactor metagenome | isolation source: Anaerobic biogas reactor | place: USA:Washington...
TCGCTTAAGCCCAACGCTGTGATTCCGAGGTTTACCCCTGCTGATCTACCGTTCTTTCCCATATTTTGAACAGACACTTTGGAAATTCCCTCTTGACTCTAGGGTTACCCAAGGGTTTATACTACAGATATGTTTCGGATAGGCGAGTTTTCCCGCATAGGAAGTGTGACGATTGACACGCTGCGTCATTATGACGCGCTGGGTCTGCTCAAGCCGGTCGAAGTGGATCGGTTTACCGGCTATCGTTACTATTCCGCCACGCAGTTGCCGCGTCTCAACCGGATCATCGCGCTGAAAGAGGTGGGATTTTCACTGGAAGAAATTGTGCACATTCTCCGTAAGAATCCCACCCCGGATGAATTCCGTGGCATGCTGAAGGCTCAGTTAGCGTTGGCCGAAAGCGCCATAGAGACGGCGCAACTGCGTCGGGACCGTATTCTGGCTCGCCTGAATTCACTCAATTTGGAGGAAACGATGCCTGCATACGAAGTAACCCTGAAATCTGTGGACGCCCTCGCCGTCGCTGCTATCCGCGAAGTGGTGCCGGCGCTCGCGCAAGTCCCCCAACGGTGGGGAGAAATGTTCGACGCGATTGGCCGTTGGATGGTCGCCAACGGCCTGCCCGGCGGTTTCGCAATGACGCTCTATCATAACGAAGGGTATACCCGCGAGAACATCGACACGGAGTGCGCCTTGGTCATCCGCGATAGAGCGGTCGACGAGGTCGCCGGTGCGGTAAGTCCGATTGTCGTGCGCCAAATGGAAGCCGTTCCGCATTTGGCAACCACCGTCGTCGCCGACTGGCGAGTCGAGGGCTTGGAGCCGGCCTACCGGACCCTGGGCCGGTGGATCGAAGACCGCGGTTATCGCATCGCGGGTGCGCCCCGCGAAGTGTACTATGGCTCCCCCGCCCAAGGAGACTACACCGCCGAAATCCAGTTCCCCGTTGAAAAGGAGGCTACGCCATGGGAAAGCTAAAGACGGGCGCGTATAATCCCTTGCCGGTAGTCCCCATCGTCCTGGTGGGGGCGAATGTGAACGGAAAACCCAACTACATGGCCGCAGGCTTCGTCAACGGGGTGAACGTCAAGCCGCCGATCGTCTATGTCAGCCTGAACAAAAAACACTATACGCCGCAAGGCATTCTCGAGAATGCCACCTTCAGCATCAATGTACCCTCCGCCGGCTACGTTGTCGAAACCGACTACTGCGGATTGGTCAGCGGTCGAAGCGTCGATAAATCCGGCATTTTCACCACGTTCTACGGCGAATTGGGGACCGCGCCGATGATCGCCGAATTCCCCATCGTCTGCGAGTGCCGGTATACCGGACAGCAGGTGGAGTTTGCGATGGACACCGTCTACTTCGGTGAGGTCATCCAGGTCTACGTCAGCGAGGAGATGCTGGACGTGGACAAGAAACTGGACGTTCTGAAGGCCAATCCTATCTATTACTCCGGGCTGGAGAACCGTTATCGCACTTTGGGGGAGGACATGGGACCGGGCTGGCGCATTGGCCGGCAGTACACGCCCAAAGAGGCTCCGGCAGACCGGGCGGCTACCGAATCCGGGTATCGCTGCACCCTCGTCGAACGTCCTGCCCAACCGGCGTTGACCATCCGGGCTTCTGTGTCGCCCATGGCGTTGGCCCGGACGATTGGCGAATCCATGCTGGCGATTTCACGCTACGCCGGGGAGCGGGGCTATGTCCCCGCCGGCCCGCCGTTCATCGCCTATCACGGTTTTGATGGGCGCGAGCAGGATGTCGAAATTGGGTTACCCTTTCAACCCGGCATCGAGGGCCGGGACGCGATCCGGGTCGGCGTGATTCCCGGCGGAAAAGCGGCCGTCTATCATCACGTTGGCCCCTACGAAAAGCTGCTGGAAGTGCGTGTTGCGCTGCAACAGTGGCTCAACACAAACGGGTACACGCCGTCGGGGCCGGCCTACGAGATCTACCTGAACGATCCGCAAAGTACGGCTCCGGAAAATCTTGAGACGGAGATTGTGTTTCCGCTGGTGTCAAAGAGCTGAAAACTCGACAGCAGATTTGGACAATCCTCTGTGTGGCGAGACGAACCGGTCAGCGTCTTGGCGACCAGACTCAGTAGATCGAAAAGCGCAAAGACTACAAAAGTCTCAGCTGGTACTACGCTTTGCAGACCTTGTGTTTAACGTGCGTATTGGCTCAAGCGAGTGCCGCGTAAGACTTTTGTAGTCTGGCTCTGGCTTGAATTTCGATCTACTGAGACTAAGGGTTTGTAAAGAAACAAGACGGTGGCGCGGCGGTAGGGTGCGCGAGGCCCAGCAGGGCGCGGTGGGTGGCGATGCTGTCCAGGAAGATGCGTCGCTGCTCCGGGGTCTTGAGGGCGGCGGCTTGCGTCTGGAGGCGCTCCACAGCTTCCGCCAGGAGGGGAGCCGCGCGCGCGTCGCCGTTAGCCTGGAGCACTTCCACACAGGTCAAATAGATGTGGAAAGGGTCATCGGCGCCTTCTAGCGAGTGATGCGCCAGGTAGTTCAGGATTTCATCCACGCAGTTCTGCGCCTGTGCCTTGTCTCCGGCGGTCAGGGCAGCTTTAGCCAGTCCGGCCAGCGGATCGAGCGTCAGGTAGGGCTCATCTTGGGAGCGCCGCAAGTGCAGAGCTTCCCGGTATGCCGTTATGGCTGCGTCCACTTGCCCCGAGGCCAGCAGGGCGCTTCCATAATTGGTTAAGGCATAGGCATGGTGAGAGATTTCTCCCAGTTCCTGCGTCAGGGCCACAGCAGTCTGGGTGTGCTCAAGGGCTAACGCGATCTGCCCCGCATGCCTGTCCAGAATCCCCCATAATCCCAGGGTGCGGGCTTCGCCGTGGCGGTCGCAGGTCTCGTGGCGGATTTGGAGGGCCTGCATCAACGAGTGTTGTGCTGCGTTGTAGTCTCCCAGGCGTATCTGCGTGTAGGCCAGGTTCTGTAGTGCTTTGGCCTCGCCGGAGCGGCTTTGCAACTCGCGCCACAGTGCCAACGCCTGTATATTGTAGGTATGCGCGAGCGATAGTTCCCCTTGTTCGTTGAACAGCACACCGAGGGTGTTCAGCACGTTGGCCTCGCCCCAGCGGTCGCCGATGTCGCGCTTGAGACACAAACAGCGTTCCAGAAACGAGCGTGCCTGATCGCGCCGGCCCTGCCGGATCAGCACACCCCCCAGGTTGTTGAACGCTGCGCTTTCCCCCCAACGGAAACCTAATGTCTGATAGTATTCCAATGCCTGTTGGTAGTGTTGATACGCGGCGTTGTAGTCGCTGGTGAAAAAAGCGATGTTGCCCAATTGCCGCAAGCTATCGGCGACGGCTTCCGCCAACTGTGCGGCGCGCGCCAATGCCAGACCGGCCTCTGTCTGCTGGCGTGCTGTGGCGTAATCGCCCTGCGAGTAGGCGATGCGCCCCAGCGCGTTGCAGGTATGCGTTTCCCCATAAAGGTTGCCGCGTTCGTGATAAAGCGCGCACGCGCGCGCGTACTGCGCTTGCGCCTCGGTGTATTTCCCCTGGCGCAGCGCGACTTCTCCTAATCCCCACAGGGCCATCGCCGTCTCCGGCGGGGCATCCAGCGCTTGCAGGGTGTCCAGGCTTTGCTCCAGCAAGGCTCGACTCTCGGCGGTTTGTCCCAATTGAAGGAGAAACCAGCCCTGGCACGCCAGGGCGTGTGCCCAAACGCGCTGTTCGTCCGGCGTCCCGGCAGTGGCAAAGACTTGCACCACGTGCGCAAAAGCGGCCTCCCCGGCCTTCAGTTCGGCGCGTTTGTCGTAAAAGATGTGCAGGCTGGCCAGTGCGTCGCCAATCCACGCCGTCATTCTGTGTGCCAGCGCCCACGTCCAGGCCGCATGGATGTTGCCGATTTCCCGGTCGATGGTGTCGAGCGTGGTGCGCGCGGCGTGACTTTCGAGCGCCACCTGCTGTTGCGCCAACCAGGCCAAGTAGTATTCACTGTGCCGGGCGCGCAGGGCGGTGTCCGCATCGGGAATGGCGGCTATTTTCTCGTGGGCGTAATGCCGGATCAGTTCGTGGAGGGCGTAACGCGGCGTCGGGCTGTCCTCTTCCTGGCGCAACAGGGACTTGTCCACTAATGCCCGTAGCAGCAGCGGCTGGACGACTGCGATTTGGACACCCGCATCACGGTCGAAGCTGTCCGGGAAGACCGCCAGGTTTTGCACGGCGGCCTGTTCCTCTGCTGCCAGCAGGCCCCAGGACGAATCGAAGACCACGCGCAGGCTGCGATGGGCTTCGGGGATATTTCGCAGAGAATCGGCCAGGAAGTCGAAATCGCGTTGGAGCGCTGCGGCGATTTCGGTACAGGACAGCGTCGGCGTCCAGGCGGCGGCGAGTTCCAGCGCCAGCGGCAGCCCGCCAACCCTGCAAGTGAGTTGGGCGATAGCTTGTTGATCGGCAGGGGAGGGTGCAAAACCGGGATTGAGGCGCTGCGCTGCGGCGATGAAAAATCGCACAGCGTCAGACGTTTCCGCCTCCGGTGACGCGGAAACGGGTAGACAGGCCAGACCGGTGATGGGAAACGCCCATTCTCCCTGCAGGCGTAGACATTCCCGCGTCGTCACGAGCATACGCAACGCCGGGGCGTGGTGCGACAGGTCGGTCAGGTGCGGCGCTGCCGGGAGCAGGCGCTCGAAGTTGTCCAGCACGAGGAGCAGCTCTTTGTGCCGCAGGTAGTTCTGCAACTGTCCCCACAAATCCTGACGCTGGTAGAACTCGAATCCGAGTTGGTGAGCCAGGGCGACGGCTAATCCTTCCGCCGAGGTCACAGTAGCCAGCGGGATGAAGATAACGCCGTCGGAGAAGTTGCGCGCTTCGTTTTCGGCAACCCGGCAGGCCAGGCGGGTCTTGCCCGCACCTCCCGGGCCAACCAGGGTAAGGATGTGACAATCCGGGTGGTTGAGTTGTTCGGAAATCTGCGCCAGTTCGACGTCCCGGCCAACAAAGGGGGTCAGGTACGCGGGCAGGTGACAGTAGGGAGTCGGCGGCGCGGGCAGCGCTCCGTCGCGGATTTGCGCGTAAAGCTGTTGGATGGCCTCGACCGGTTCGACGCCTAACTCGGCGTCGAGGATGCGGCGCAGGGTTGTGTATTGCGCCAGCGCCGCCGAGCGTTCACCCGATAGCGCCAGGGCGTGCATCAACTGGCCGTGCGCCTCTTCGCGCCACGTTTCCAGCGCGATCTGGCGGCGCGCATACTTCTGCGCCTCAACATAATTGCCGCGCGCAAGGTGGAGGTCGGCGAGGTCATAGAACAACGTCATCGCGCGGCGGTGCAGGCCCTCGCGCTGTATCAGCAGCCATTCCTCGAAGGGCACGCTGTCCAACGTGAACCCGTCCAGCAGATTGCCCCTGTAGCACTGCGCGGCGGTTTCCAGATGGTGGATGCAGACCTGGCAGGCGGCCAAACGGCGGTGTGGGTGGCGGCGGACGGCCTCCAACTCGGTGTCGAAAGTGGCGACGTCCAGCTCGTAGGCGCTGTCGGGATTGAATTGGAGCGTCTGGCGCGTGGCGAGCAGGTAGGGCTTTTGTGTACCGGCGTCGTCCATGGCGCGGCGCAGGCGATTGAGGGTCTGGCTAAGGGCGTGGAGGGCACTCTGTTCGTCTTGTTCGGGCCACAGCAGCGCGGTTAGGACTTCCCGTCGAAAGGACTGGTCGGCGTTCATCGCCAGGTAAGCCAACAGCGCGCGGGCTGCGTCGGTCTCGAAGTGCGTGACCGGCGCGCTCTCGCGCGTTACCTGAAATGAGCCAAGCAGTGAAATCCGTAATTTAGCCACAGGTTTGGTTTCTGTGATGATTTTGTGATAGTTGTTTGCTATACTGGTCAACAGTCATTCTTTTGGACCAGATGCGTCCATTATACCAGACGTAGATTGAAATACTGCTGGCATGGAAATTGTCGTGTATGAGTGGGAGATAACGGGTGAATGTGGAAAGTAAACCGGCTTTGACACGCTATCATTCTTATCTGCTGCGGTTGTGGTCGGCGGATGATACGCAAACGTGGCGTGTGATGCTCGAATCCGTCAGCACGCACGAGCGGCATAGCTTTGCCGATCTGGAAAGCCTCTTCGACTTTTTGCGACGGCAGATAGGCGACACGCCGCATCCCTCAGAGGATGCGCTATAGAACCGAGCGGCATCATAAGTTCCGGGTTCATCCGGGTCAGAATTGACTTTTAGGAGGGTCGTTATGGAAATGCGATTTGGAAAACTCTTGCGGTTATTGGTTTTGGCAGGCCTCCTGGCCTTGCCGTGGGCAAGCGTGCCAGGGGTGACGATGGCCGGGCCGGCGTCCGCCGAAGACATCCCGGACGACTGGTGGGCGCAAGTCCAGGAGGATATCCGGCAATCCGAATACCACATCACCTGGCAGGAGCACAGCGCCCTGCCCGACCTCGCCGCGGCCTACCAGGCGCCCAACCGCGCCCAGAACCTGCGCTTCTACTTCACCGAGGACGGCATCCGCGTCATCCCCCGCACCGGCGACGTCGCCTGGGAACTCGGCCTGGGCGTGCGCGATGCCGGCCCGGCAGAATTAGTCGCGCAAGCGCAGCGCATCGCCTACCAACGCGCCGACTTCGTCGAAACCTTCACCAACACCGAAGCCGGCCTGCAGCACGCAGTCGCTCTGGACGGCAACGCCGCTTTCGACCTGACCCTCGGCGGCAACCTCATCCCTCGCATCGCCGCCGACGGGCAATCCGTCGAGTTCCGCACCGCTTCCGGCGTCCCCGTCCTGCGCTACGGCGACTTCTCCGCCGGACAAAACGTATCCGTTCAAATCTCACAACCCGACGCAACCCACCTCCGCTTCACGTTTCACGTTTCACGTTTCACGTTTCACGCATCACGTTTCACGCATCACGTTCCACGCCCTCCTCACTGCGCTCCCCAACGCCGCCAACTGGTCCGCCGAAGGCAACCAGGCCGACGCGCAACTCGGCTTTTCCGTGGCCGGCGCCGGCGACGTCAACGGCGACGGCTTCAGCGACGCGCTCGTCGGCGCACCCACCTACGATGGCGGCGCCGACAACGAAGGCCGCGTCTACGCCTACTACGGCGCCGCCGGCGGGCTCAGCGCCAGCGCTGCCTGGACCCAAGAGATTGACCTGGCCGGCGCGCAGTTCGGCGCAGCAGTCAGCAGCGCCGGCGACGTCAACGGCGACGGCTACGCGGATGTGATCATCGGCGCGCCCAACTACGCCAACGACCAGACGCAAGAGGGCGCCGCCTTCGTCTACCACGGCGCCGCGAGCGGTTTGAGCGCTGCGGCTAACTGGTCGGCGGAAAGCGACAAAGCCGGCGCGCACTTCGGCGCAGCGGTCAGCAGCGCCGGTTACGCCCACAGCAGCGACTACACCGGCGTCCTCATCGGCGCGCCGGAATTCAACGAAACCCTGGCCAATCAGGGCAAGGTCTTCGCCTTCTATGGCGGCGCATCCGGCCTGAACGTTGCGCCGGACTGGTCCAACGCTGGCAGCCAGACCGGCGCGCGCTTCGGCGCGTCCGTGAGTTGCGCCGGCGACGTAGACGGCGATGGCTACCACGACATCCTTATCGGCGCGCCCGGCTACGACAACGGCGCCATCGCCGACGCCGGCGCGGCGTTCGCCTACCACGGCAGCGCCGGCGGGATTAACGCCCTCCCCAACTGGCAGGTCCTCGGCAACAGCACTAACGCGCGGCTGGGCGCGTCGGTCAGCCTGGCCGGCGACGTGAATGGCAACGGCTACGGCGACGTCATCGTCGGCGCGCCCGGCTACGCCAACGGTGAAAACACCCAGGCCGGCGCGGCCTACGTCTACCTGGGCGCGAGCGCGGGTTTGACAACGACGGTAGGCTGGAGCATCACCGGCGTCATCAGCAACACGCAACTCGGCGCAGACGTAGCCCTGGCCGGCGATGTGGACGGCGACGGCTACACCGACGTGCTCGTCGGCGCGCCCGGCTTCAGCGACGGCGAGAGCGGCGAGGGCGAAGCGCGGCTCTATGCCGGGTCGGCGAGCGGCCTGAGCGCCGCCGCGACCTGGGCGCAGACGCCCAATCAGGCCGGCGCGCGCTTCGGCGCGGCGGTCGCCGGCGCCGGCGACGTGAACGGCGACGGCTTCGGCGACGTGCTTATCGGCGCGCCCGGCTACAGCCACCCCGAAAGCAACGAAGGCGGGGCCTTCGTTTTCTATGGCCGCGCCGACGCCCCCAACCAAACCGCCGACTGGAGCGTGACGGACGCGAGCGGCGCAAGATTCGGCTATGCCGTGAACAGCGCCGGCGACGTCAATGGCGACGGCTACGCGGACGTCATCGTCGGCGCTCCGCACTATGACACCGCACTCACCAATGCCGGACAGATTTTGATTTACCTCGGTTCGGCCACCGGCTTGGCAACGACTGCCATCACCACCCGCGAAGGAGAAGTAGCAAATGCCCAACTTGGCTATTCGGTGAGCACTGCCGGCGACGTGAACGGTGACGGCTACGATGATATCATCGCTGGCGCGCCCTACCACACCAATGGTCAAACCAGTGAGGGTCGCGCCTACGTTTTCTTTGGCGACACCGCAGGGCTTCAAGAGCATCCTAACTGGTACGCCGAGAGCAATATGGCAGATGGGAGATTGGGGCAGTCGGTGTCCTGCGCCGGCGATGTCAACGGTGATGGGTATAGCGACATTGTCGTGGGCGCGCCATATTACAGCAGCGACAGCGGGCGCGCTTTCATCTGGCGGGGCAAATTGCAGGTTGGAATAGGTATGGGAGATGGCACTCCAAGCAATGCCTATTGGACCGGACAAATTGGACAAAACGGCGCTATTTTTGGCTCTGCCGTGAGCAGCGCCGGCGACGTCAACGGCGATGGCTACAGCGACGTCATCGTCGGTGCGCGCAGCTACAACAATGGACAAACGCTCGAAGGCGCGGCCTTCTTGTACCTGGGCGGCGACGGTGCAATGGGCGCTACCCCCGTCTGGCAAACCGAGAGCAACCAGGCCAATGCGCGTTATGGCACAACCGCCAGCGCGGCCGGCGACGTCAACCGCGACGGATTCAGCGACTTCCTCGTCGGCGCCCCGGAGTTCGACAACGGGCAAACCGATGAAGGCGCCGTTTTCCTCTTCTATGGGACCGATGAAACGATTAACACTGCGCCGGATCGCGTCCTTGAACTTGATCAGGCCAATGCAGAATTTGGAACGTCGGTGAGGAGCGCCGGGGATGTGAACGGCGATGGCTACGCCGACGTGCTCATCGGCACGCCGCTGTACGAGGACGGCGGCACTACCTATGGCGGCGCATTCATCTACTATGGATCAGGGGCCGGCTTGAGCGCAACGCCCGATTGGAGCGTGCACCCGGCTCAGGCCAGCACCGGGTTCGGCGGCGCAGTGAGCGCGGCGGGCGACGTCAACGGCGATGGCTTCAACGATGTCATCGTCAGCACCCAATATACCTACGCCAACGTCTACTACGGCAACGGCGGCGGCATGACCCTACGCCCGCGGCAACTGCAACCCACCGGCGCCGCCTATCTGACACCGCTGGGGCGGACGAACTCCCCCGATTCGGTGCTGGTGCATCTGGAAGGCAAAACCCCTCTGGGATACGACCGTCTCAAGCTCGAATGGCAGGTCACACCCCTCGGGCGGCCCTTCGGCGGAGGGGGAACGGTGAGCGGCGCTTCTGACGCCTGGACCGCGTCCGGCGCAACGTTCGCGCAGACCATCACCGGCCTGGCGTCAAGCTCGCCCTATCATTGGCGCGTGCGCCTGCGCTACCGGGCCGGCACCCCCTTGAACAGACCCACCAGCCGCTGGATCCACATGCCCTGGAGCGGCTGGCTGGAAACCGACTTCCAGACTGCGCCGGGCGCGCTCAGCGTGACGGCGACCAGCGACAGCCCGACGGCGCTCGGCAGCGCGACCACGCTCACGGCGACCGCCAATGCCACCTACGTCACCTACGCCTGGGATTTCGGCGACAGCACGACCGGCAGCGGCAAAGTCGTCACCCACACCTACGCCACCGCCGGGACGTACACCGCTACCGTCACCGCCGGCAACGGCGTGAGCACCGCCGTCGCCTCCACCTACGTCTTCGTGGGCGACGAGCCGATTGCCGGGCTGGCGCTGGCGAACGACAGCCCCACCGCCGCCGGGCAGGCCACGCACTTCACGGCGACGGTGACGGCGGGCGGCGGGATCACCTACACCTGGGATTTCGACGACGGCAGCCCGCTATTCGTCAGTGACGCGGACAATACCGTGGAACACGTTTACACCACGCCGGGGAACTACGTGGCGACGGTCACGGCGCGCAACCTCTTCGGGGCGGTCAGCGCCACGTCGCCGGTCGTCATCACCGACGCGCCGGTGAGCGGATTGAGCGCGGCGAACGACAGCCCGACGACATTGGGCCAGCCGACGGCGTTCACAGCCACGATCACAGGCGGCGGCAACGTCAGCTACGCCTGGGCCTTCGGCGACGGGACGAGCGGCAGCGGGGCCAACGCCACGCACACCTACGGCGCGGTGGGGACGTACACGGCCATCGTCACCGCCAGCAACGGCGTGAACAGCCTGACGGCGACCACGCCTGTGGCCATCACCGATGTGCCGGCCACAGGGTTGAGCGCAACGAACGACAGCCCCACGGCGTTGGGCCAGCCGACGGCGTTCGCGGCGACGGTGACGGGGGGCAGCAACGTCAGCTACGCCTGGGATTTCGGCGACAGCCAGACAGGCAGCGGGGCCCATCCCATGCACACCTATGCGGCGGGGGGCGTCTACCTGGCGACCGTCACGGCGAGTAACGGGACGAACGCGCTGCAGGCGACCACGCGCGTCACGGTGGAGACGCCGATCAGCGGGCTACAGGCCGCCAACGACAGTCCTGTGCCTGTCGGACAGCCGGTGGACTTCGCCGCGACTGTCGCCGGCGGCGACAATGTCGCCTACACCTGGTCATTCGGCGATGGTGCAACGGGCAGCGGGGCAAACCTTTCGCACGCCTACGCGGAAATGGGCGTCTACACGGCCATCGTCACGGCGACGAACCAGGTCAGCCAGTTGAGCGCGAGCACGCGCGTCACGATCACGGAAGTGCCGCTGGCAGGACTGGCGGCGGTCAACGACAGCCCCACGCCGTTGGACGACGCCACGACCTTCACGGCGACGGTCGCGGCGGGCAGCGGCGCGGTCTACACCTGGGCCTTCGGCGATGGGGCGACCGGCAGTGGGGCGGTGGTGCAGCACGTCTACCCGGCGGTGGGCGCGTACACGGCGACGGTCACGGCGACCAACAGCGTCAACAGCCTGACGGCCAGCACCCAGGTGACCATCACCGGCGGGACGCCGGTGTCCGGCGTGCTGGCCTTCAACGACGGGCCGACGGCGCTGGGCAGCGCCACGACGCTCAGCGCGACGGTGGAGAGCGGCAGCGGGGTGACGTACACGTGGGCCTTTGGGGATGGCGACTTCTTCATCCCGCAGAACTGGCCCGACAGCGGCAAGGTCGTCACGCACACGTATCCCGCCGTGGGGACGTACACCGCGACGGTGACGGCGACGAATCGTGCCGGGCAGACCAGCGCGACGACCGCCGTGCTCGTCGTGGATGCACCTATCGCCGGATTGGCCGCGCACAACGACAGTCCCACCGGCCTGGGCGCGGCCACGACGTTAAGCGCCACCATCACTTCAGGCAGCAACGTTGTCTTCACCTGGGAGCTGGGCGACGGGCAGACTGCCTCCGGCGCGCTGGTCACACATGTCTACCCGGACATCGGTATCTTCACCGCCACGGTCACAGCGACCAACGCGCTCGGCGCTTTCGCCGCGTCCACGACCGTCACCATCACCGCCGCGCCGGTTGTAGAGGTGATTTACGTGGATGAGGATGCTACCGGCCCCCTTCACAACGGGCTGTCCTGGACGATAGCTTACACCAACGTGCAGGCTGCGCTGGATTGGACCAACGCGCATGGCGCGGCGGACTACGAGATCTGGGTGGCGGAAGGCATTTACTACCCAGACGAAGGCGTTGGTCACCACAACAACGTTGTAACCGAAAGTTTCCGGATCGCCTGGAACAACGTGCAGTTGTATGGGGGATTCACTGGAGACGAGACGGCGCGCGAGCAACGCAACTGGACGTTACACCCGACGGTTCTCAGCGCCGACATTGACGGCAACGACCGGAACACCGACGCCAACGCCATCGCCGAGACGTGGAATGATCTGCTGGGCAACAACGCCTATCACGTGCTGTGGCTGGACGGAGCGACGAACGAGCCGATCACGGAAATGACGGTGTTGGACGGCTTCATCGTGACTGCCGGCAACGCCAACGGGGGAGAGCGGGACGGCTACGGCGGCGGCCTCTACTGTGAAGGGAGCGGCGCAGGGAGCGAATGTAGCCCCACGCTGAACAACGTCACGTTTAGCGGCAATATAGCTTCCACTTATGGGGGAGGGATGTACAATTCCGGTCGCGAGGAGGGGAAGAGCAATCCACGCCTGACGCATGTGACGTTCAGCGGCAATACATCCATAGGCGGCGGCGGGATGTTCAACAGTGCGAGTTACAACGGCGAGAGCAGCCCGACGCTGCTGAACGTGACGTTCCGCGGCAACCAGGCCGAATACTCCTGCGGTGGGATGTCCAACAGCGCGCGCGGCAGCACGACCGTCCCCAACACGGGCGGGGTGAGCAGTCCCACGCTGACCAATGTCGTCTTCAGTGGGAACCGTGCGCGACGCGGCGGCGCGATGGGTAACGACGGGGACTGGGGTGGCTACAGCGCCCCTACCCTGATCAACGTCACGTTCAGCGGCAATGCGGCCAGCGAAGAAGGCGGAGGCATCCTCAATACGCAATTCCAGGGCTTCTGTCACCCCACCCTGGTGAACTCCATCTTGTGGGGGAACACCGCGCCTCTTGGCTCACAAATCCACAATCACAACAGCACCGTCACCACGATCCTCTATACCGACATTCAGGGCGGCGCTGCCGGCGAGGGCAATCTGAATGTGGATCCGCAGTTCGTCACGCCGATCACGGCAACGGCAGCGCCTACCGTAAAGGGTAACTATCATCTGCGGGCCACCTCGCCGGTCATTAACGCGGGCCATACCCTTAGTGTCACCGCCACAACCGATCGCGGTGGCAATCCGCGCGTCGTTGATGACGTTGTAGATATGGGCGCGTATGAGTCACAATCCGTCAACACTGCGCCCACGCTAAGCATCCCCAACATCTCCATGGGCATCAACACGACCAGGGCGCTGGATCTGCGAGACTACGCCGACGACAACGAAGATCCTACCACGGTTTTGACCTTTACCGTCGCGAGTATTTCCACGGGTGATTTTGCGGCAACGCTCGCCGGTGACGGGCATACGCTCAACCTCACACCGGCAACGAATTGGACTGGCACAGTAACGGTGACCATCCAGGTGACGGATCCCGGCCAGTTGTCGGCAAGCGATGCATTTAACGTGCAGGTAAGCTCTCTGAAGCACTCCATCTATCTGCCGATGGCGCTTCGCGCCTGGTCGCCGCTACCCTAGACGCCAACGCGACAGGCTGGCGTCAATGCGGATAGGGACGGCATCTACACAGCGACCGTCACGGCCGGGCGAAAAATACCAGAAAAAAACTACAGTAGCAAAATTAGCTAGAGAGCAACTCCTCGAGCCCCGCTAGATACAACTCAGGATCACGGCGG
>ENA-UOUL01004164-UOUL01004164.1-bioreactor-metagenome-genome-assembly--contig:-NODE-4164-length-13739-cov-3.592739_pt1 | contig 13739 bp, 11 predicted proteins | sample MGYA00249838_ERZ747220 | MGnify/ENA primary metagenome ERZ747220 (study PRJEB28778, sample SAMN05720191) | bioreactor metagenome | isolation source: Anaerobic biogas reactor | place: USA:Washington...
GGGGAGTTCGGGCGCATCGCGGGTCAGGTCGCCGAGGGACTCGCCGCCGCTCACGCCGCCGGCATCATCCACCGCGACGTCAAACCCCAGAACATCCTCATCGACAGGGACGGCCATGCCAAGGTCAGCGATTTCGGCATCGCCACGGGACCGGACTGGACCCGTGTCACCCGGGCGGGCTCTGTCATAGGTAGCGCCCGCTACATGTCGCCCGAACAGATCAGGAGCAAGCCCGTGGACGCCCGCTCCGACATCTACTCGCTCGGCGTGGTCATGTATGAGATGCTGACCGGCAATCCCCCCTTCGACGGCACCAACATGCCCGAGATCGCCCGCATGCACCTGAGCGCCACTCCTGCTCCCATCAGCGAGGTCAGGACCAACCTGCCCGAAGGGCTCGAGAAAGTGGTGATGCGTTGCCTGGAGAAACTCCCGGAAGACCGTTTCTCCTCCATGGACGAACTGCTGGGCGCACTTGTGGGCCTGGGCCTCTACGCACCCCAGCGGGTCACCGAGGTCTCTCCGGCGCCGAGGCGCGCCACTCGTCGCGGCGCAGCCCAGGACAGAGCCGCCCGCGTGTCGGCAGGCGGGGCCACCGGCGAGACAGGCATCGCGCGTGATGACGAGACGGGAGAGACCGACTGGGTGCGGGAACGAGCCCGTGAGATGGCCCGCAAGCGCCGGGCGGCCCGGCGCTGGAAGTGGATAAGCGCTCTGGCGGCCATCGCCGCGGTCGCCGTCGCGCTGGTGCTCGTCTTCACGCTGACCGGGGGTGGAGCCCCTTCCGTGCTGGGCCTCACAGTGGACCAGGCCAGGGTGCTCGCCGAAGAAGCGGGCATGACGGTGGAGGTGACCGAAGAGATCCTCTCGCTGGACAGAGAGGCCGGGATCGTGTTGGAGCAGGCCCCGGAGCCGGAGATGAAGGGCCGTGACGACGTGCTCCGCCTCACCGTCACGAGAGAAGCCATACCGGTCGAGGTCCAAAGCCTCGATGACGCCGACTCCGAAGGGGACAACGTCGAGAACCCCGACAAGCTGCCCAACCTCATCGACGGCAAGGAGAGCACCGTTTGGACCACCGAGCTCTACCGCTCCGCCGCCTTCGGAGACCTGAAGACGGGAGTCGGCATAGACTTCGTCTTGGAGGAGGAGGCGACGGTCGTCGAGATCGTGTCCTCCGTCGAGGGCTGGAAGGGACAGTTGCTGCGCTTCACATCGTCGGGAGGCATGGCACAGGTGGAGCGGCTGAGCGGGGAGTCCACCCAGATCATCACTTTGCAGAGCGGCATCACAAAGGGACGCATCTGGTTCACCGAACTCGCCAAGCTGACCGACAACCGCTGGGGCGTGGAGCTGTCCGAGATCCGTTTCTACAGGTAGACCGACCCGTCCACGCCCAGATCGACCAAGAGCGCCCTGACCAGTTCGCCGAAGCCCGGTTCGGCCACCATACTCAGCCGGCGGGGGCGGGGTAGCTCCACCACCAGCTCACGCTTGACGGTGCCCGGCCGGGCGCTGAGGACGATGACCCGGTCGGCCAGATAGACGGCTTCTTCGACGTCATGGGTTATGAACACCACGGTCCGCCCGAATTCCTGCCACACCCCGAGCAGCCAGTCCTGAAGCTCTTTGCGGGTAAGGGCGTCCAGCGCTCCGAACGGTTCATCGAGCAGCAGGGTGTCGCAACCGGTGAGCCAGGTGCGCAGCAGAGCGGCGCGCTGCCGCATGCCACCCGAGAGCGCAGACGGATAGTCGCGCTCGAAACCCTCCAGGCCGAAGCGTTGGACCATCTCGAGGGCCTTCTGCCGGGACTCCTTGCGGGGAACGCCCCGGATGTCCTGGGGCAGGACCACGTTGTCGAGGACGCTCCGCCAGGGCAGCAACAGATCGCGCTGCGGCATGTACCCCAGCATCCCCAGACGGCTTGGCGGCTGACTCCCGTCGATGATGATCGAGCCCTCGTCAGGCTCGAGCAGGCCCACACACAGATTGAACAGCGTGCTCTTTCCGCTCCCGCTGGCGCCGATGACGGTGACGAACTCCCCGGGCATCACCTTGAAGGAGACGTCATGCAGGGCATGGACGGTGCGGCCGTTGCCGACGAAGGTCTTGCTCACGTTCCGCAACTCGATCCGCGGCGGCGTCACCCCGACCACCCGCTACGGGACCTACCGTGAGGGTTCCCCGGCTTGTCCGCCTTCCTCGTCATCAGGGCAGGAACCGGTTGGTAAAGACCTCTTCGACCACGATGGGAGTGCTCGCGACGCCGTTCTCCACCAGCCAGTCGGCATAGTCCTGCCACACACCGGCCTTCTGCTCACCCCAGCGGCCGGTGTCGGCTATGTGGTATTCGGACAGCCATCTCTGACTCTCCTTGACCACCGCGGGATCCAGTTGGGGCACGGCCTTCAGGAGGATGTCGGCGGCCTCGTCCGGGTGCTCGGCTGCAAAGGTGTAGCCGCGGGACAGGGCTGCCAGGAGCGCTTCGACGACCTCCGGCCTCCTCTCTATCTCGGCTTCGCTGGCGATGACGACCGGCGTGTAGAAATCGGGAACACAGTCGAGGTGGTCCTCCATCATCACCACGCTCAGTTCGATCCCCTTCTGTTCCGCCTGGATCCCCTGCCAGCCGTAGTAGATCCAGACGAGGTCGACCTGCTTCTCGGCGAGAAGGGCCATAGAGTCGGAGAAGCCCGTGGTCACCATCTCCAGCTTCTCGAAATCCGCCCCCGAGCACTCCATCAGGGCCTTCAACGTGGGAACCTCGGAGGGCGAGCCCCAAGCGCCATAGCGCAATCCCTCGAAATCCTCCGGACTGGTGACCCCCAGGGCGGCGAGCGAGGCGAAACCGGACGTGTTGTGCTGAAGGACGGCGGCGATGGAGACGATGGGGGCTTCCTCGCCCCGGGCGAGTGTCACAGACTCCTGGAAGCTGATGCCGAAATCGGCCGCGCCGCTCGCGACTGCCGCCTCCGGGTAGACCTCGCCCGGCTCGATGATCTGGACGTCCAGTCCCGCCTCCTCGAAGTAGCCCTTGTCCCTTGCCACGAAGATGCCGGTGTGGTTGGTGTTCGGCACCCAATCGAGCATGAACTTCACCCGCGCCGGTCCGTCCGGCACCGTTCCCTCCGACGCCGCGCCGCCGCACGCGCCGGCGAGCGAGGCGACGAGCAGGACTGCCACGACCAGCGCAGTGCGCTTCACCAGTGATGTGAGTCTCATCTCAATCCGTCCTCCATGACTCAGTAGATGCCCTGTCCTTCCCACTGCTCCTGCCGCTCAGCCGAGTGGTACCAGGGCAAGGCCACCCGCTCGATGCCGTAGACCAGCAAGAACAGGGCCACACTCAACAGTGAGGTGACGAACATCGCGGCGAAGACCTGGTCCGTCGCCAGCGCGTTCTTGGAGCGCAAGAGGTACTGCCCCAACCCCGGGGATCCTCCCACCCACTCTCCGATCGTCGCCGCCACGATGCTGTAGGTGACGGCCATGCGCAGGCCGGTGAAGAAGGAGGGCAGAGCCGACGGGAGGCGGACCATCCGCCAGATGTGTCTCCTCCTAGCGCCCATGGCCCGCAGGAGAGCGATCAGCTCCGGGTCCGCCGAGGCCAAGCCGTCGGCGGTGCTGATCGTGAGAGGGAAGAAGCAGAAGAGCACCACGATAGACACGGTCGGGGCCATGCCGAAGCCGAGCCAGATGACGAGGATCGGCGCGATGGCGAGTATCTGTATCGTCTGCGACACGACCAGGATGGGATAGAGGGCGCGCCGTGCCAACGGCCAGAAATCTATCAGGGCCGCCAACCCGACTCCTGCTATGAGGGCCAGCACCAACCCTATCCCGGTCGCCAGCATGGTGGTGCCGATAGCGTCGAGCAGGAGTCGTCTGGTTTCCCAACCGGCCCGGGCGACGTCGGCCGGCGAGGGCAGGACGAACGAACCCAGTCCGCTCGCCTTGGTCACGAAGTACCAGCCAAGGACCAGCACGGCGATGAGCAGGACCGGCGGGGCGACATCCCTCTTCAGCTTCATCACTCGGCCTCGACGTCAGCTCTGGTCAGGTGCGGCGTCCCGCGAAAGTGGAGTCTGCACACCCAGTCCCGCCTGGATCTCGCCGACCAGCTCGTCGGTGGGCATGCCGGCCGCGAAGGTGGCCGTCATCACCGTGGGGCCGTGGAGCTGCGCGGCGCGGAACGCCGCCCGCAGCGCCGTGAAGACCTGGTCTTCACTGCCGGACAGCAGCGTGCTCAGATTGCCCACCCTCACCGAGCAACCTTCGACGCCGGCCGCGTGTATGGCGGCCTGCACCGGCTGGTCGATGTCAGTCTGCAGCAAAGGATAGATGGAGAACTGGCATCCCAGGATCTCCTGACCCATGTACCCGGGACACGACATGCGACTACCTCCCTCGATAGTGGATGAGAAGAAGGACACCCGCGCCATGCGTGACCCTAGCCTCGGGCCCCATCATGGCGTTGCTGACCCCCCGAGTGGCCGATTGCGTGAGCGACTCTCCGGCCAGCGGGTAGAGGAGTCCCTCTGTGCGGACGTCCCGCACCTCCGGAGTCAGAGGCAACAACGACACCACATCCCCCCGCCGTCCCCCGAACACCACGTCGCCCTTCACGAGGAACGCCTCGTGCAGGTCGTCGACCATGCGCACTCCGGCGCCGTCCAGCCATGGGGACGAGAGCAAGAAGAGATTCGCCATCAGATGATCCAGCCGTGGCCCACCCAACGCCCCATACACAGTGATCTCGTCGGCGTTGCGATCCACGGCCAGGCGCAGCGCGGCCTCAGCGTCTGTCTCGTCCTTGGCCGTTCTGAGCAGGACCATCTCGACGCCCTGCTCCTCGAGCGACGCCCTCGTCGCCATCGAGATGGAATCCATGTCGCCCACCAGGACGTCGGGCACGAGACCCGCCCTCGCGATCGCCTCAGCCCCTCCGTCGACCGCCACCAACAGATCGGCGCGGGCGAACAGCGCGGCGTCCAACTCCACAGTCAGACTCGAACCTGCCACCACCACGGCATGCATGGTCAACTCCTCGTTCGCGCAAGGGGCGCGGGAGACTGTGAGCGAAAGAACGCCGGGCCGCCGTCAGACGATCAGGAGGCGGTCGGGTTGACGCAGATCACCGTTACTTCCCTTCGCTGGCATTACCCAGATCAGGTTCGTAGGGTCTGTGGCAGAGCCACACTCTCAGCTACACGCTCCCCTAGCAAGGTATGTCGAAGACGTCCAGATTATAGCATCGTGAAAGTCCCGGACCTCCTCGAGCGCAGGGCGAAAATGGACAAGGTTCTGTATAATCAGCACCCGTCCGCCCCGGTCGTCTAGGCATGGCGATGATCATCCGATTCGTCCTTCGGTGACCCCGATGTGTTCCTGGCGCCGGTCGGCATCTTTGAGTTCTCGAGTCTGGAGGAAGACGATCGTGTCCATCAAGGGCACTACCAAGGCAGAGACACAGAGCGGACAGAGCCTCACCGAGATCCGCTGGCATGCACGCGGGGGCCAGGGAGCCGTCACCGCGGCCAAGATGGTAGCGGAACTGGCGCTGGGCCAGGGCAAGCACTTCCAGGCTTTCCCCGAGTACGGGCCGGAGCGCTCCGGGGCGCCCATCGTGGCGTTCACCCGGGTCAGCGACGAGCCCATCCAGATCTACTCCGGAGTGGAGCACCCCGGTATCGTCGTCGTTCTGGACCCTTCGCTGCTCGCCACCATCGATGTCACGAAGGGCGCTCCCGCTGATGCCATCGTCCTCGTCAACAGCGAGGCGGCGCCGGCCGAGCTTCGCAAGCATTACGGGCTCGAAGGCGGACGGCTCTTCACGATAGCGGCCACGCGCATCGCCAACGAGACCATCCGGAGACCTATCCCCAACACGCCGATGGTGGGAGCCCTGACACGCATAACCCAGCTCTTCCCCATCGAGAAGGTCGTGGAGTTCCTGCGGGCCGACTTCGGCAAGAAGTTCCCCCCCAAGGTGGTCGAGGGCAACATCGCCGCCATCATGCGTGCGTACGAGGAGGTCCAGGGCGAATGAGCGCGGCGAAGAAGCCACGGTGGGACGTCAGCGATATCGACACTTGGGGCCCCGACAAGCACGAGCTTGGAGCCACCATCCCGGTGGCCGGCAACTCGGAAGAGGTGGAGACGGGCGGCTGGCGGTCGCAGATACCGGTCATCGACTCCGGGAAGTGTACCGGCTGCATGCTCTGCTACTTCTATTGCCCGGACGCCTCCATAGTCATCGAGGACGGCAAGGCCGTGGGGATCGACGAGAAGCACTGCAAGGGCTGTGGTATCTGTGCGCACGAGTGCCCCGCGGACGCCATCAGCATGAAGATCGAAGAGAAGGGGTGATCTGGTGAGCGGAGAGACTGCCGAGACCCTCGCCGTCACCGGTAACGAGGCGACCGCGGAGGCGATGCGCCAGATCGATCCCGACGTGGTATGCGCCTATCCCATCACGCCGCAGACCGAGGTCGTGCAGCTCTACGCGCAGATGGTGGCCGACGGCAAGGTGACCAGCGAGTTCGTCACGGTGGAGTCGGAACACTCGGCCATGAGCGCCGTGATCGGATCGGCTGCCGGAGGCGCGCGGACCATGACGGCCACCTCCTCACAGGGCTTGGCCCTCATGTGGGAGCTGCTCTATGTGGCGTCCAGCTATCGCCTGCCTATCGTGATGACCACGGTCAACCGCGCCCTGTCGGGCCCGATCAACATCCATTGCGACCATAGCGACAGCATGGGCGCGCGGGACAGCGGCTGGATCCAACTGTACGGCGAGAACCATCAACAGGCGTACGACAACTGCCTCCAGGCCGTGCGTATCGCCGAGCATATGGACGTGCGCACTCCGGTCATGCACATGTACGACGGCTACGTCATCAGCGGCGCCATCGGACCGCTGGTGATGCTTCCCGATAGGAAGGCCAAGGACTTCATCGGGCCCTTCCGCGCCGTCAACCCGCTGCTCGACCCCAAACGCCCGGTCACAATCGGGCCTTTTGACGGCCTGCACGGCTGGTACTTCGAGCACAAGGTCTCGCAGAACCGAGCTATGGACCGCGCCCTCAGGGTCATCCAGGATGTCGCCGACGAGTATGCGGAGCTGACCGGCCGCCACTACGGGCTGCTCGACCCCTACCGGCTCGACGACGCCGAGATCGCCATAATCGTGGCCGGCTCCACGGCGGGGACCACCCGGATGATCGTCGACAAGCTCCGGGCCAGGGGAGTCAAGGCGGGGATGGCCAGGCTGCGGGTGTTCCGGCCCTTCCCTCACGCGGCCTATGCCAAAGCTCTGGAGCACGTGAAGGTGGTGGGGGTGATGGACCGCGCCGATTCCTTCGGGGCCATGGGCGGACCCGTGTTCCTGGAGGTGCGCGCAGCCCTCTACGATAGCGACCCCCGGCCGCAGGTCCTGCCGTTCGTGTACGGACTGGGAGGCCGGGACATCTTCCCCGACAACATCGAACAGGCGTTCGCCGTGCTCGAGAAGGCGGCGCGGAGCAAGAAGCCCGCTTCCATCGAGCGCCGCTATCTCAACCTGAGGGAGGACTGAAGGAAAGCGACATGACGAACGACGAGCCCAAGGGTTCCGCCCTATACGAAGTCCTCAAAGGCATCGACTTCGAGCGCCGGCAGTTGGTGGGCAAGACCACCCGCACCGGCCTCTTCGACTTGGTCAAGAAGAAAGACGGCAGCTACCGCTGCTACTCATGCACGCTGTGCGAGCGGACCTGCCCCGTCGACTGCATAGAGCTGGAGTACTGTCCCGAGTTCCCCGAGGAGCCGTTTGACATCGAGGCCGCCCGGGCCGCCGCTCTGGCGACGCTCCCCGGGGAGAGTTGTGGAGCCGCGTCGGCCTGCGTCATGGGCGAGGCCCCGGCCCAGTTCGTGCCCGAGATCGACATGAAGCTGCTCGATCCGGTGATCGCCGGCATAAGATCGGGCTCCGGGCTGGTCGAGGCGCTGCACGCCACGCAAGAGGCCTACGGCTACCTGCCGCGCAAGGCCTTGGAGAGCATCGCCGACGAGATGCACATGCCCTTCTCCAGGGTGTTCGGTGTGGCCAGCTTCTACGCGCAATTCCGCCTGAGGCCCGTGGGCAAGTACGTCATCGACGTCTGCATGGGCACGGCCTGCCATGTGGCCGGCGCGCCCCTGGTGGTGGAGGCCTTCAGCCAAGAACTCGAGGTGCCGGTGGGCGGCACCACGCCCGACGGGCTGTTCACCCTGCAGACCGTCAACTGTGTGGGCGCCTGCGCCCTCGCCCCGGTGGTCCGCATCGGCAACGACGAGACCTACGGCCGCATGGGCCCCACGGAGGCCCGCAGGCTGGTGCGCAGGTTGCGCAAGCAGGAGGTGGCGTGATGGGCGCCGTGAACAAGCCCGGCGGCAACGGGCGAGACGTGGCGCGCGCGAAGTCGATCTCGGCAGGCGCGATATCGGCGCCGGCCCGCGCTGTCAGGATCGACGCCGCGCTCGCCGCCGCGTCCGACAGGAACGCCTACCTGGCCGACGACTCGAAGACCGAGATACGCATCTGCGCAGGCACGGCCTGCCACGCCTCGGGACGCGTGGCTCTGCGGGCAGCGGTGGGCAAGGCCCTGGCCGACCGGGGCCTCACCGACAAGGTGCGAGTGGTCGAAACGGGCTGTCACGGTTTTTGCCAGCAAGGCCCCATCATCGTCCTCAGGCCAAAGGGCATCTTCTACCCCAGGCTGAAGCCCGGGGACATCGACGAGATCATCGAGACGAGCATAGTGGGCAACGGGGTCGTCGGAAGACTGCTCTACAGGCACCCGGGCACGGGTGAGCCGCTCGCGCTGGAGAACGAGATCCCCTTCTATTCATTGCAGAGGCGCATCGTGCTCGGCCTCAACGGCAAGATCGACCCCTTCTCTCTGGACGACTATCTGGCCCACGGCGGCTACTCGGCCCTGGCCAAGGTGCTCAAGGCCGGCGATCCCCTGGGAGTCATCGCCCAGATCGACGAGAGCGGATTGCGCGGGCGTGGCGGAGCAGGGTTCCCCACAGGCCGCAAGTGGCGGTCGTGCCGGGCCAACCCAGGTGAGAAGCACTACGTCATCTGTAACGCCGACGAGGGCGACCCCGGGGCGTTCATGGACCGTTCAGTGCTGGAAGGCAACCCTCACAGCGTCATCGAGGGCATGGTCATCGCGGCATACGCCATCGGCGCGGAGAACGGCCCCGTGGAGGGCTACGTCTACGTACGCCACGAGTATCCCTTCGCGGTCGAACGGTTGCGCTGGGCTCTACAGAAGGCCCGCGAGAGAGGACTCCTCGGCAAGGACATCCTGGGCTCGGGGTTCGATTTCGACATCCGCATCAACCAGGGAGCGGGAGCGTTCGTGTGCGGGGAATCCACCGCGCTTACCCTTTCCATCGAGGGACAGCGCGGCATGCCGCGGGGCAAGCACATCCGCACCGCCGCGCAGGGTCTGTGGGGCCAGCCCACCAACCTCAACAACGTGGAGACCTACGCCAACGTGCCGTGGATCATCAACCACGGCGCCGGGGAGTTCGCCGCGCTCGGGACAGCGACGAGCAAAGGCACCAAGATCTTCTCGCTGACGGGCAAGGTCGTGAACGGCGGACTCATCGAGGTTCCGATGGGGGTCACCCTGCGCGAGGTCATCTTCGACATCGGCGGTGGCATGCTGCCGGGGCGCGAGTTCAAGGCTGTACAGTTGGGGGGACCATCGGGCGGCTGCCTGCCTGCCTCGCTGCTTGACGAACCCATCGACTTCGAAAGCCTGGTCGCCGCCGGCTCCATGATGGGCTCCGGGGGCATGGTTGTGGTCGACGACACCACCTGCATGGTCGACTTCGCCAAGTACTTCCTCCAGTTCACCGCCGAGGAGAGCTGCGGCAAATGCGTGCCCTGCCGGGTGGGGACCACACGCATGCTCGAGATCCTCGAGCGTATCTCGGCCGGTTTGGCGACCGTGGAAGAGGTGGAATCGCTGGAGCGGCTGGCGGAGGACGTGGTGGAAGGATCGCTCTGCGCCCTCGGCGGCAGCGCCCCCAACCCGGTGCTGTCCACCCTGCGCTACTTCAGAGACGAGGTCATGGCCCACGTGGTGGAGAAGCGTTGCCCGGCCGGGGTCTGCCGCCCACTCATCCGCTACACCATCGACAAGGAGGCCTGCACAGGCTGCCGGGCCTGCTTCACCGCCTGTCCCTCCGGAGCGGTCAGTGGGGAGCGGAAGTCTCCTCACCGTATCGATCAGAAACTGTGCATCAAGTGCGACGCCTGTCGCCAGGCCTGCAAGTTCGACGCGGTCCGGGTCGAAACGGGCGTGCTCTCGCTTGCTGAAGGGAGGCGGAGATGAGCGCCCGCGCCGAGAACACCGCACCGAAGGGCTCCGTCGGCAAGAAGGGTGCCGCCGGGAAGACAGGCTCCGTCGGCAAGACGGGCGCCGCCCGCAAGAAGGCCCTGGAACTCACCATCAACGGGAAGAGGATCGCCGCCCGTGAGGGAGAGACCGTTCTCGAGGTGGCCCGCCGGGAGGGCATATACATCCCCGCCCTGTGCCACGTCGAGGACACGGCCGCTTGGGGCGCCTGCCGTATGTGCCTGGTGGAAGTCTCGGGCATGCAGAAGCTGCAGGCCGCCTGCACCACTTGGGTGGCCGACGGCATGGTGGTCAAGACCGATACCCCGCGTGTGCGCGCCCGGCGCGAGAGCTACCTCAAGATGTATCTCTCCGACCACAACGCCTACTGCGAGGCGCCGTGCACGCACGCCTGCCCGACCCATATCGACATCCCGGCGTATATCGCGGCGCTGGCCGCCGGCGATTTCGCAGGCGCCGCGGACATAGTGCGGGCCGAACTGCCCTTCCCCGGCATCCTGGGGCGAGTGTGCCCCCGGTACTGCGAGCCGGTCTGCCGGCGTGGCGATGTGGATGAGCCCATCGCCATCTGCGCCCTGCATCGCGCCGCGGCCGACCACGAGCGCAAGGCGGGCGAGAGCCTACGGACCGCTCGACCGAGCGGCAAACGTGTGGCCGTCATCGGGGCCGGTCCCGCCGGCCTGGCCGCCGCCTGGTTCCTGACCCAGCGCGGCCACCAGGTCACGATCTACGACGGCCGTGAGAAGCCAGGCGGATTAATGCGCTACGGGATACCCGGGTTCAAGCTCCCATCGAAGGTCCTCGACGACGAACTGCAGCCCCTGTGGGACGCGGGGGTCCGCTTCGTGGGCGGCTCGCAGGTAGCCGGCGCCGATATGGGCGGCGGCACGGGCGCGGCCGGTGGCCCCTCGAGTCTGTTGAACGCCGGGTTCGACGCGGTGGTCCTCGCCACCGGCAGCGGACCGGCGCCGGGAAGCCGCGCGGGAGGCGGGAAGAAGGCGGAGGGCCGTGCCTCCAGCAGCGGTGCGGTCCTGGACGGCGCCGACCTGCTGGAGCGGGTGCGAAGCGGAGAGAAGGTCGTCCTTGCCAAGAACGTGATCGTGGCGGGCGACGGAGTGGTCGCTCTCGACACCGCGCGCACGGCGCTGCGACTCGGCGCCGCTCAGGTCACGATCGTCACGCCTTGCCAGGCCGATGCGTTCCCGGCCGGGAACCGCGAACTGGCCTCCGCCGCCGAGGAGGGGGTCAAGGTCGAGTACGGTGTCAAGATCGCCAAGGCAGAGAGTCTCGCTGCCGCCGGGACGACGGTCATAGTCGCGACGGAACCGTGTGACGGAAAGCGGCTCGAAGCGGATCCGTTCACCGGGCGTACGGCTGAGGAAGGCGTGTTCGCGGCCGGCGACGCAGTCGCCGGCGCTCAGTCGGTGATCCACGCGGTGGCCGCGGGCAAGCGTACGGCCCTGGCCGTGGACGCGTGGCTGCGAGGCGAGGACCTTGCCGCGCTCGAGAAGAGGCTGTCTTCGTACACGGCTCTGACGTACCTGGAACAACTGAAGGCGGCCGGTGAGCTGGGCGCGCTCGGCCGGCGTCTGGCCGAGCGCGCCCCGGTCTGGCTCAAGATGGGCGCGACCGCCGAACCGGCGGCCCGCGCCACCATGCCCAAGGCCTCCAAGGGCAAGCGTCTAGCTTCACTTGAGGTTGAGATCGAGCGCGGCCTCGGCGCCGCTGCCGCCCAAGCGGAGGCCCAGCGCTGCCTGCAGTGCGTCTGCCCCAGCTTGGGGGACTGCGATCTGCAGCGACTCGGCGTGGAGTACGGCATAACGACCAACGAACTGGTTGCCAAGGACTGCCGTGTCCGCGACGTCGAGCCCCAGTACGAGCATCCGTTCATCAGACGCGACATGGACCGCTGCATCTCCTGCGGCCGCTGCGTGCGGGTCTGCCGCGACGTGGCCGGCCCGGCCTGCTACGACTTCACCGGTCGCGGCTTCACCATGAAGGTGGATACGCCGTACGGCGAAGCCCTCCAGCTGGCCGACTGCATCAGTTGCGGCCGTTGCGTGAGCGCCTGCCCCACCGGCGCGCTCACCTTCAACCAGAGGTCTTTGAACTCCTTCCGGGTCGATGAGAGCCGCTGCATCCTGTGCGGCGCCTGTGTCGACGTATGCCCGGTGGATGCCCTCGAGCAGACGAACGACTTCGAGGAGGCCCGACGCAGATGGCTCGAACTGGTCGACCAGGGCAGCCAGCTCGCGGGCGGCCATCGCATGTGCGCCGGGTGCGGCGCCCCTATCGTCGTCCGTCAGGTCCTGATGGGCGCCAGCGACCCAGTGGTGGTCGCCGCGGCTACCGGGTGCCTGGAGGTCAGCACCACCATCTACCCGTACACCTCGTGGAAGGGTGGCTTCATCCACACGGCGTTCGAGAACGCCGCCGCCACGCTGAGCGGAGTAGAGACGGCCTTCCGGGCTCTCAAGAAGAAGGGCGCCATAGACGAGAACGTGAAGTTCATCGCCTTCGGCGGCGATGGCGGCACGTACGACATCGGCCTGCAGTCCCTCTCGGGAGCCATGGAGCGCGGTCACAAGATGCTGTACGTGTGCTACGACAACGGGGCGTACATGAACACCGGCTTCCAGCGATCCGGCGCCACGCCGACCGGTGCTTGGACCACCACCAGCCCGGTGGGCGAGGAATCCGCCGGCAAGCTACAGAACCGCAAGAACCTCACCGAGGTCATGATCGCCCACGGCCTCAAGTACGTTGCTCAAGCCTCGCCGCACGATCCGCGCGACCTGGTCCGCAAGGCGGCGAAGGCGCTCGCCACGGACGGTCCCACGTTCCTCAACATCCTCTCCCCCTGCCCGCGCGGCTGGCGCTCGGACGGGGCGGAGAGCATCGACCTGGCCCGCGAAGCGGTGAACACCTGCTACTGGCCGCTCTTCGAGTGCGAGGACGGGCAGTACCGTCTGACCTACCGGCCCCACCACAAGCTGCCGCTCGTGCCCTGGCTCAAGCGTCAAGGCCGTTTCGCCCATCTGTTCAAGGCGGGCAACGAATGGGCGCTCGCCAACATCGAGGCCTGGGTCGACGACGAGTGGGCGAAGCTACTCCGCAAGTGCGGCGAACCGAGCGAGGCCGAGTGGCAGGCGCACCTGCAGGAGCACGGCTGCCTTCTGCGCTAGCTTCGGGGGGGATATGGACGGCTTAGAGATACGCCCGATCGCGGAGGATGAGTTCCCCACCGCTGTGAAGCTGATGAGTGTCGCCTTCGCCGAGGAGTGCACGGAGGACGACGTCAAGGCCTATCAGGCTAGCTTCCCCTTCGAACGCTCCCTCTGC
>ENA-UOUL01004165-UOUL01004165.1-bioreactor-metagenome-genome-assembly--contig:-NODE-4165-length-13734-cov-4.038515_pt1 | contig 13734 bp, 11 predicted proteins | sample MGYA00249838_ERZ747220 | MGnify/ENA primary metagenome ERZ747220 (study PRJEB28778, sample SAMN05720191) | bioreactor metagenome | isolation source: Anaerobic biogas reactor | place: USA:Washington...
CGGCGCGACGACGCGGAGATTGCTGCTGGTCGGGCTGGACGGCGCGACGTTCGACGTGCTGCTGCCACTGGCGGAGGCCGGCCGGCTGCCCGTGCTGGCGGAGCTGATGCGCGCCGGCAGCCACGCGCCGCTGGCCTCGACCATCCCGCCCATCACGCCGACCGCCTGGACAACCGTCTTCACCGGCAAGAACCCCGGCAAACACGGCATCTACGATTTCCGCGAGCTGGACCCGGCGACCTACGCCCGCCGGCCCGTGCACGTCGATCGCCATCGCCAGAAGAGCCTGTGGGACCTGCTCGGCGTGAGAGGGCGGCGCAGCATCGTGCTCGACGTGCCCTTCACCTACCCACCGCGCCCGCTGGAAGGGCTGATGCTGACCGGCTACGGCACGCCGCGCACGCCGGGAACGCGCTTCACCTATCCACACGACCTGACCGGCCTGCTGCCGCCGGAGCTGCACGACCAGATTCGCGTCGCCCTGCCGGCGCACGCCTTCGACCGCAGCCGGGCTTTCGTCGACGAGTGGCGCGCGATCATGGACGGCAGGCGACGGCTGCTGGCCCATCTGGCCCGCCACGAGCCGTGGGACTTCTTCTTCGCCGTCTTCAGCATCACCGACAACATGGCCCACGTCTTCTGGACCTTTCTGGACCCGGCCCACCCGAACTACGAGCGGGCCGAGGCGCCGGCTTTCCGCGAGGCGTTCCTCGGCGCCTACGAGCAGTGTGACGCGGCGCTGGGCGAGCTGCTGGCGGCGGCCGGGCCAGACGTAAACGTGCTGGTCATGTCCGACCACGGCTTTGGCAGCATCTACACCCGCCAGTTTCTCTTTGAGCGGCTGGCGTCGGGCGGCTTCCTGCAGTACAGCGGCGGGCAGCTCAACGTGCGCGGGCGTCTGCTGCGCCTCCTGCTGGCCGCCTACACGCGCGCGCCCTTCCTGCGCGAGATGGTCAAGGCGCTGCGGCCGGGCAGCAAGCGGCTGTTAAACGAAGGGCTGCGGCGCACAGGGCTGATGCCGGAAAACGCGGCAGTGGACACGGCGCGCTCGCCACTGCTGCCTACCGACTTTGGCCTGCAGCTCTGGGTGAACAGCCGCGATCGTTTTCCGCAGGGGCCGGTCGATCCGGCGGAGAGAGCGGCGCTGCTGGACAGGGCCAGCGCCCACCTGCGGGCGGCGACGGCGCCGGACGGGCAGCCGATTGTCGCCGCGACCTACCGGGGCGCGGAGCTATACCACGGGCCGGAAGCGGCTGCCGGGCCGGACCTGATTATCGAGCTGGCGAACTTCTACCGGCCAGATGGCGGCGGCGCGCGCAACCCGCACCTGGAGGGCGGGCACACGCCGCAGGGCATCTTCATCGCCGCCGGGCCGGATATCGCGCGCGACGCCCGCCTGCCGGAGCCGGCGCTGGTGGACCTGGCGCCGACGGTGCTGCATCTGCTGGGCGAGGCGGTGCCGCCGGACATGGACGGGCGCGTGCTTGCCGGGCTGGAGGCAGCGCCGCACCCCGTCAGGCGCGGCACGGAGCCGGCCGTCCGCGACGACCAGCGCGAGACGGCCGATTTCACCCCCGCCGAGCGGGCCGAGCTGGAGGACCAGCTCCGGCAGCTTGGCTATCTCTAGCCATGGGCCTCGCCAAACGCAGCGTCACCGCCGTCGCCTGGAACATTCCGGCCAACCTGCTCACGCTGCCCATCCTGCTGGTGCGCGGCATCCTGCTATCGCGCTGGCTGCCGGTGCCGTCGTTCGGCATCTACGCCTACGCCAGCAGTATCGTCGGCCTCAGCGCGCTGCTCGCGGATTTCGGCATCGGCAGCGCGCTGCTGCACCGGGCGCCGGAAACGGAAGACGAGCAGGAGGCGGCTGCCGTACACTTCACCCTCAAGCTGCTTCTGGGCGGCGTCTGGCTGGCGCTACTCGTCGCCGGGACGCTCATCTTTGCCGAAGGCGAGCTGCGGCTGGCGCTGCTCGTGCTCGGCGGCATCACCGCCCTGGGCAACCTGACCGGCACGCCGAACATGCTGCTCGTGCGCCGGGTCGTCCATCGCCGGCTGGCCCTGCTGCACTTCTTTGAAGGGCTGCTGACGACGGTCGTCGCCCTAGTCCTGGCTTATCGGGGCGTCGAGCTGTGGGCGCTGCTGGCGGTAGACCTGACCGCCGTGCTGACGCGGCTGGCCTTCTACTACGGCTGGCGCCCGGTCTGGAGGCCGCGCCTGCGCTGGTCGCCGGGCGTGGCGCGCTATATGCTCAGCTTCGGCAGCCGCTCGATGCTGGCGAATGTGCTCGTCGGCGCCATCGACCGGGCCGATAACCTGTGGGTGGGCAGCTACCTGGGCGACGCGGCGCTGGGCATCTACTCGCGCGCCTTCACTTTCGCCGCCTACCCGCGCCGGCTGCTGGCGGCCTCGGTTGACGCCGTCGCCGGGGGCACCTTCGCCGAGCTGAAGGGGCAGCGCCGCGCCCTCTCCCGCGCTTTCGTCGGCAGCAACGCCCTGCTCATCCGCACCGGCTTTCTCATCGGCGGGCTGCTCAACCTCGTCGCGCCAGAGCTGATCCTGCTGCTGCTGACGGAGAAATGGCTGCCGATGGTCACGCCGTTCCGGCTGATGCTCGTCTTCGCCCTCATAGACCCGATCCGCAACGCCACGGCGAACCTATTCGTGGCAGTGGGCGAGCCGCAGCGCGTCGTCTGGACGCGGGCGGTGCAGCTCGCGGTGCTCGTGGGCGGCCTGTTCCTCTTCGGCTCGCTCTGGCAGATCAACGGCGCGGCGCTGGCGATTGACGTCATGTTGCTCGTGGGCACAGCGCTCTTCCTCTGGCAGGCGCGCCTCTTCGTCGATTTTTCATTCTGGCGGCTGTTTGGGCCGCCGTCGCTGGGCGTGGTCGTGGGCCTCTTGCTGGCCTGGGGCGGGGCGGCGCTGGTAGGGGCCGGGCCGGTCTGGCTGGCCGCGCTGGTCAAGGTGGCGGCCTATACGGCGGGATACGGGCTTGTGCTCCTGCTGCTGGAGCGGGAGACGCTGCTGGCGGCGGCGGCCCGCGTGCTCATCGCCCTGTTCGGCGTGGAGCGGCTGCCGGCGGGGCTGGCGCGCTGGTCGGGTCGGAAGATGTAGCGTGATTTTCTCAAATCGCGCTACAACGCCGCAGGAAAGCGGCTATAATTGCCTCAGACTGCTGCGGGCCGGCCGGGCGCGCAGCCTCAACCACAATCGAGGAGAAAGACCATGCCCATTCCCACCCTTCCCGGCATTACGTCACGATTTGTCCAGACCGACCGGTTGCTCGTCCACCTGCTGACCAGCGGGCAGCGCGCCGGCATTCCCGTGCTCTTCGTCCACGGCAACGTCTCGTCGGCGACCTTCTGGGAAGAGACGATGCTGGCGCTGCCCGAGGATTATTACGCCATCGCCGTGGACCTGCGCGGTTACGGCGACACGGAGCCGCTGCCCATCGACGCCACGCTGGGCCTGGGCGATATGGTCGAGGATCTGCACTCGCTGGTCGAGACGATTGGCCTGGAGCGCTTCCACATCGTTGGCCATAGCATGGGCGGCGGGGTGGTCATGAAATACGCCGTCGAGCACCCGGAAAAGCTGCTCTCGATGACGCTCGTGGACACCATCTCGCCCTACGGCTACGGGGGCAGCCACGGCGACACCGGAGAGCTGACCTACGACGACGGCGCGCCGAGCGGCGTGAATCCCGAGTTTGTGGCCCTGCTGGCGGCGAAGGAGCGCGGCGATGAGAACCCGATGACGCCGCGCAACGTCTTCCGGCAGTTTTACGTCAAGCCGCCGTTCAAGGCCGAACGCGAGGATGCCCTGGTCGAGAGTATGTTGTCCATCCGTCTCGGCGACGACTTCTACCCCGGCGACTCGGTGCCTTCGGACAACTGGCCCGGCGTTGCGCCCGGCACGCGCGGCGTGCTGCCCGCCTTCAACCGCAAGTATTTCGACGCCAGCGACATCATCGACATCTCGCCCAGGCCGGCGATCCTCTGGATTCGCGGCGCCGACGACCAGATCGTGGCCGATCTGGCGATGTTCGACCTGGCGGCGCTGGGGGCCATCGGCGCCGTGCCCGGCTATCCGGGCGCCGAGGAGTGCCCGCCCCAGCCGATGCTCCGGCAGACGCGGGCCGTGCTCGACGCCTACGCCGAGAACGGCGGGTTATACCGGGAGGTCGTCATCGAAGACGCCGGACATTCGCCCTATATTGAGAAGCCGGACGAGTTCAACGCGCATTTTCACGCCTTCCTGCGGGAGAACGACTGATCCCGCGGGCGGCCGCCTGTCGCCATGCACATCGTGCACGTGACGCGCATCGTCTGGGAGCATGGCACGCACGGCGGCATGGAAGCGCACAGCCGCTCCGTCGTGGCCGGGCTGCGCGCGCGCGGCCATCGGGTGACGACCATCACGACGGCCTGCCCCGCGTGCGATAGCGACGGCGAGACGCTCTACCTGCCGGGCACGCGGCCGGGCCGCTACAGCAGCGCGTGGTGGCGAGAGAGCGTGCGGGCGCTGGAGGCGCTGCACGCCCGCCAGCCTGTAGATGCCATCCTCAGCCAGAGCGTGGCGGCGCGCGGCTACGCGCTGGCGCGAAAGGGCCGGCCGGGCCGGCTGCCGGTCGTCGTCGTGCTGCACGGCACGCACGCCGGAGAGCTGCGCACCCGCTGGCGTAACGCCCGCTCGCCGAAAGGGGTCGCCCTGCTGGCGAAGGCGCTGCTCGGCGCCGGCCCGGACCGTTGGCGCTGGCGGCGGGCCATACCCGCGATTGACCGCTTCGTCGCCGTCAGCGAGCAGGTGGCGGACGACGCCCGGCGCGCGCTGGGCATCCCGCCCGCCCGACTGGACGTGGTCGTCTCCGGCGTGGACACGGATCTCTGGAAACCGGACGCCACCCAGCGTCGCTGGCTGCGGCAGAAGCTGGGCCTGCAGCCGGAGACGCGGGGCGTGGCCGAGGACACGCCCATACTCGTGGCGGCGGGTAGGGTCGAGCGGGGCAAAGGCTTCCATCTGGCGATTGACAGCCTCGCGGCGCTGCGCGAGTTCGAGCCGGCTCCCCATCTGGTCATCTGCGGCGCGGGCTCTGCCGTGGGCTGGCTGCGGGAGCGGGCGGCGGCTGCCGGCGTGAGCGAGCGCGTGCATTTTGCCGGCTTCGTCGAGCCGCCGCTGCTGGCCCGCACCTTCCAGGGAGCCGACGCTCTGCTGATGCCCTCGCTGGCCCACGAGGCGCTGCCGCTCACCCTCCTGCAGGCGCTGGCGACGGGGCTTCCGGCGATTGCCAGCGACGTGGGCGGCATTCCCACCGCCGTCCAGCATGGCGAAAACGGTCTGCTGCTTCCGCTGGGCGACGTGGAGGCGCTGGCCTCTGCCGTGCGGGCGCTGCTCGCCGACCCGGAGCGGCGGGGGCAGATGAGCGCCGTTGCCCGCCAGCGCGCCGTTGCGCGCTTCAGCCTGGCGCGCATGGTGGGCGAGATCGAGAACGTCCTGCGCCGGGCCGTCGCGGAGCGCCGGCCGTGAGCGGCGAGCAGGTCAGCGCCATCATCCCCAGCCGCGACGGGCAGGTGGACGCGCTGCGGCAGCGCCTGTCCGCGCAGACGCGACCGCCGGACGAGATCGTCGTCGTCGTCGGCGTCAGCCCCAACGGCCGGGCGCGCAATGAGGGTGTGGCGCGCAGCCACGGCGACATCCTCCTGTTCATCGACGACGACGCGCTGCCCGGCGACGCGGAGCTGGTGGCCCGCGTCGTCGCGCCACTGCTGGCGGGGGACGAGCGGCTGATTACCGGGGCGGCGAAGCTCATCCCGCCGGACAGCAGCCGCTTTCAGCGCTGGGTGGCGCGCGAGGTGCCGCGTATCGAGCATACAGTGGTCGCGCAGCCGCTGGAGAGCAACCCCGACCCGCCGCACTACCGCACCGAGCTGACGACGACCTGCGCCGCCATCCGCCGGGAGCACTTCGAGGCGCTGGGCGGCTTCAATCCCACCCTGCGGCGCGGCGTGGACACCGAATTCTTTGTCCGGGCGCGGCGGGCCGGCTTCCGCCTGCTGCTCGTGCCGCACGCCTGGACGTGGCACCCGGCGCCGCCCAATCTCCGGGCGCTGTGGCGCAAACATTTCCTCTACGGCGTCGGCCACGCCCAGGAGCTGGCCGCCGACCCGGCCCGGGCGCGCGGGCTGCAGCGCCGCCCGCTGCTCTACCTGCTCTTCCGCACGGCGATTCTGCTGCCCAACGTCTTCGTCCCGTTCAGTTATAACGACCCGCGCTGGCGGCTGGGCTTCCGCCCGCTCAAGGCGCTGACCAGCTACGCGGCGGCGCTGGGTTTCGTCTGGCAGAGCCTGCGGCAGGGGCGGCGGGCATGATCACCTACGCCCTGGACGCGCGCACGGCGACCGCCCATTTCCCCGGCATCGGGCGCTATGTGCGCAACCTGGCGCGGGCGCTGCTGCCGCTCCTGCGGCCCCACGAGCGTCTGCTGCTCGTCCACGACCCGCGCGAGCCGGCGAACTGGCAGCTACCCACTGATCACCCCCAACTGGCGTGGGCGCCGCTGCCGGTGTCGCCCTTCTCCCCGTGGCAGCAGGTGGCTGTGCCGCGCCTGCTGCGCCGCCACCGGGCCGCCGTCTACCACAGCAGCTACTACCTCATGCCCTACCGGCCGGGCGTGCCGGCGCTGCTCACGCTCTATGACTTCATCCCCATGCTCTTCCCCGAGACCGTTTCGGCGCGGGCGCGGCTGCTGGCGGGCGTCGCGACCCGGCTGGCCCTGCGCGCGGCGCACCACGTCGTGACGATTTCCGAGGCGACGCGCGCCGACCTGTTGCGCCTGTATGCTGTTCCGCCGCAGCGCGTGTCGGCCATCCCCCTCGCTGCCGGCCCGGCCTTCAAGCCCCAGCCGCCGGAGGCGACTGCCGCGCTGCGCCGCCGCCACGCCTTGCCGGAGCGCTTCACGCTCTACCTGGGCAGCAACAAGCCGCACAAGAATCTGCCCCGGCTGCTGGCGGCCTGGGCCACGCTGCCGGAGGACGAGCTGCTGGTTATCGCCGGCGCGTGGGACAGCCGCTATCCTGAGCCCCGGCAGATCGTGCAGCAGCAGGGGCTTGACGAGCGGGTGCGCTTCCTTGGGCCGGTAGCCGAGGCGGATCTGCCCGCCCTGTACGGCGCGGCGACGCTGTTTGTCTTCCCCAGCCTCTACGAAGGGTTCGGGCTGCCGGTGCTGGAGGCGCTGGCCTGCGGCACGCCCGTCGCGTGTAGCGATAATAGCAGCCTGCCAGAAGTAGCCGGAGATGCCGCGCTGCTCTTCGATCCGCTGGACGCGAGCGCCATCGCAGACGCCATCCGCCTGCTGCTGGCCGACGAGCAGGAGCGGGCGGCGCAGGCGGCCCGGGCGACGGCGCAGGCGGCCCGCTTCTCCTGGGAGCAGACGGCGGCGGCGACGCTGGCCCTCTACCGGACGCTCGTTTGACGGAGCGCGAGCCATCTGTTCGAGGAGCCGGGCACGCTGGAACAGGCGGCGGCGCTGGCGCGGGACTGGTTTGTGCGCTATCTCGCCGGACCATCGTAGGCTCTGGAGCGCGCCTGCCATGCTGGCAGGCAGCATCCCTGCCCGCACTGGGCGAGCTGGTTGGACATCAACGATGTAGCGCGATTTTTCAAATCGCGCGGTGGGGAGCGATTTGGAAAAATCGCTCTACAGGAAGAACGCCAGCCGCACAATCTGGTGCGGCTGACGAATAGCGCAGAGAGCGGGCCGGGGGTAGAATGCCAGAGAAGGAGGGTAGGCGCATGAGATTGCCGTTTATGCAGGTGGACGCCTTCACGTCGACGCCGCTGCAGGGCAACCCCTGTGCAGTCATCTTCGAGGCTGACGGGCTGGCGGAGGAGCAGATGCTGGCTGTTGCGCGGGAAATGAATCTATCCGAGACCGCGTTTGTGCTGGCCAGCGAGCAGGCCGACGTGCGCGCCCGCTACTTCACGCCGGCCGCAGAGATTCCGCTGGCGGGCCATCCGACCATCGCCACGCTCTACGCCCTCGTGGAGACCGGCCGGCTGCCCGTCGCCGACGGCGCGACGACGGTGCGGCTGGAGCTGGAGGCCGGCGTCATCCCGGTGGAGGTCCAGGTGGAAAAGGGCCGCGCCCGGCAGGTGATCATGTCCCAGCTGCGGCCCCAGTTTCTCGCCAGCTACGCCCCGGCTGAGGTGCTGCCCGCCTTTGGGCTGGAGCCGGAGGCGGCGCGCGCCGACCTGACCCTGCAGACCGTCAGCACGGGCACGCCGCAGCTAATGGTGCCGCTACGCGAGCAGGAGGCGCTGCGCCGGGCGCAGATTGACCCGCCGGCTTACCGGGCGCTTAAGGAGAAAGCCGACTTCTTCAGCGTGCATCTCTTCTGCATGCAGGGCTTTACGCCGGCGGGCGCGACCTCGGCGCGCCACCTGGGGCTGCCCCCGGAGCCGCCGGAAGACCCGTTCACCGGCTCGGCGACAGGCAACATGGGCGCCTATCTCTGGCGCTATGGCCTGCTGCGCGAGCCCTTTTTTGTCGCCGAACAGGGCCACTGGATGCACCGGCCGGGCCAGGCGACCGTGGAAGTGGTCGGGCCGCGCCACGACATCAGCACGGTGCGCGTTGGCGGTGAGGCGGTCGCCGTCCTCGAGGGCGAGCTGCGCCTCTGAGCCGGCGGCACACCGCCGAATGTGACCGGAAATATACCGGCGATACATTGCCAGTCGCCGGATGATCGGCCACCTTTACCATAGAGGCTGTGAGGCAAAGCGACCATGAAAGACGACACCGCCACGGCCGGGAGCGCGAACGGGACGGTAGATGCTGTGGTCATCGGCGCCGGGCTTAACGGGCTGGTCGCCGCGCTTTATCTGGCGCGGGCCGGCTGGCAGACGCTCGTGCTGGAGCGAAACGAGCAGGTCGGCGGCGCCGTGCGCAGCGGCGAGCTGACGCTGCCCGGCTTCGTCCACGACCTGTACGCCACGAACCTCAATCTTTTCCTCGCCTCGCCGGTCTACAAGGAGCTGAAGGACGAGCTAGGCCGCCACGGCCTCGCCTTTGCCCACAGCGACCGGCCCTACTGCAACCTCTTTCCCGACGGCAAGTCGCTGCGCATCTATCAGGACGTCGGGCGCACCGTCGAGCTGCTGCACGCCCACAACCCGGCCGACGCCGTGAGCTGGGAGCAGCTCTACGACCGCTACCGGCTCTTCAAAGAGACGCTGATGCCGCTCTATCACCAGGCGCTGCCCTCGCTGGCGGCGGGCAGGACGCTGCTGCGCGCTGTGGACAGCATCGGCCTGCGCCGGCTGCTGCAGCAGGTCCGCATTATCCTCAACAGCACGCGGGAGATGGGCAGCGCCTGGTTCGACTCGCCGGAGGCGCGCACGTTGCTGGCGACGTGGGGGATGCACCTGGATTTCGGCCCGGACGTCAGCGGCGGGGCGATGTTGCCCTTTGTCGAGCTGTTTGGCGATATGGAGCAGGGGATGCATATCGTCAGGGGGGGCGCGTCGCGGCTGGTCGAGGCGCTGGCGGCGCTGCTGCGCGAGGCGGGCGGCGAGGTGCGCACCAGCGCCGGGGTCGCCGAGGTGCTGCACGACACGCGGCGAGCCACGGGCGTGCGGCTGCAATCCGGCGAGACGATCCGGGCGCGCCGGGCCGTCATCGCCAACGTAGCGCCGACGATCCTCTTCGAGCATCTGATCAGCGAGGCGCCGCTGCCCGGCTCCTTTTTCCAGGACGTACACGACTATCGCTACGGGCCGGGCACGATGATGATCCATCTCGCGCTGGACGGACCGGCGCCCTGGCAGGCCGAGGAGCGCGAGGAGCTGCAGCGCTTCGCCTACGTGCATATCGCGCCCTACGTCGAAGAGCTCTCGCGCACCTACGAGCAGGCGCTGAACGGCTACCTGCCGGACGAGCCGCTGCTCATCGTCGGGCAGACGACGGCGGTGGACGCCAGCCGCGCGCCGGAAGGCAAGCACATTCTGTGGGTGCAGGTGCGCGCGCTGCCCTCGGAAATCAAAGGAGACGCGGCTGGCGTGATCGCGGCGTCAGGCTGGGACGAGGCCAAAGAGCCGTACGCCCGCCGGGTGCTGGACAAGCTGGAGCGTTACGCGCCGGGGCTGCGGGCGCTGATCCTGGGCCGGGAGGTCTTTTCGCCGCTGGACCTGGAACGGGCCAACCCCAACCTGGTCGGCGGCGACAGCCTCGCCGGCAGCCACCACCTGCGCCAGCAGTTTCTGTTCCGGCCGTTCCCCAACTGGTCGCGGTATAAGATGCCGCTGGGTAACCTTTATATGGTCGGCGCGGCGACGTGGCCCGGCGCGGGCACGCATGGCGCCAGCGGCTATCTGGCGGCGCAGCAGCTATTGGGATCGGCGCGGCTGCAGCGGCAGCTTGTGCGCGGCAGCGCCATAGCCGGAGGCGCCGCGCTGGCAACGGCGGCGACCGCCTACTGGCTGGCGCGTGTCCTGGACGACGACTAGGGCACAAGGGTAAGAGGCGCAGATTCGTCCCTACCAGGCGGGCTTGATGGAGGTAAGAACGATGGGCAGTGACGATAGAGTGCGCATGCGGGCAAGCGAAGTAGGCATGACGGTCTACGGGCCAGACGGCGAGGCCATCGGCACGGTGCAGGCCGTCTACCCCGCCGTCGCCGACCCCTACGGCAACCCCCTCAGCGATGCGGAAATGACCGGGCAGCCGGTCGAGTGGGCGAAAGGCGAGTCGTGGGCCGAGAGCCTGGCGCGGCTGGCCGAGCTGCCGGAAGGCGAGGCATTCCCGCGAGAGGAGGCCCGCCTGCTCGTGCAGAGCGGCTTCCTCTGCGTGGAGGGAACCAATCTCACCGGCCGCGACCGCCTCATCGGCTGCGATCAGGTGGACGAAGTCCGCGGCGACGGCGTGCACCTGAAGGCGCCGGCAGATATGTAAACGGAGCGCGGGCAACGACGTAGCGCGATTTTTTAAATCGCGCGCTACAGCAGAAGCCCGCGCTCCGCCAAATAGAGGAGACGTTATGCGCGGAACCAGTCGTTGGGAAGGAATCGTCACGGGCATGATGGGGGCGGTCGCCGGGCTGCTGGCGATGCGTTATTACTGGCAGCGCGTCGCCCCGGAAGTCGAGCGGCAATATGGGCCTGATACCGGCGGCCCCGGCGCCAACGTCTATCCCGATTTCCTGGCGCTCGACCGGCCCTACTACTTCGGCGGTCGGCGCTACCGGGACGGCGAAAGCGCGACGGAGGCGCTCGGCCGGCTGCTGTATGCCAGCGTCACCGGCAAGGAGCCGCAGTCGGAGGAGACGAAGCAGCTTCTCAGCTATCTGGTGCATTGGGGCTACGGCATCTTCCAGGGCGCCGTCTATGGCTGCCAGCGCCGCCGGGCGCCGCTGCTCGACCTGGGCGGCGGGCTGAACCACGCCATGCGCCTCTGGCTGCTCGGCGACGAGCTGATGGTCCCCATGCTGGGGCTGCAGGCCGGCCCGACGACCATTCCGCCCGTCCAGCACGTCAACCGGCTCGGCGCGCACCTCTTCTACGGCTGGGCCACGGCGCTGGCGACGAAGCTGCTGCAGCTGATATTGTAAAGAGTGGTCAGTGGTCAGTGATCAGTTGGCAGTGGTCAGCTGCCTGCTGCCTACTGCCTACTGACCACTTCCTCATACACCGCCTGCACCCGCCGGAGAAGCTGCTGCGGCGTGAACTCGGCGTGGGCGCGGGCCCGTCCGGCGGCGCCCATCTGCCGGCGCAGGGTGGGGTCGTCCAGCAGGCGCTGCAGGGCGGCGCGCAGGGCAGCGGGGTCGCGCGGCGGCACGACGAGGCCGGTCTTCTCGTGCTGCACGACGAAGCTCGTGCCCGTGCCCAGCTCGGTGGTGATGCAGGGCAGCCCCGCTGCCATCGCCTCCAGAATGACCGTGCCGAACGCCTCGGCGCGGCTGTTGGCGGGCAGCACAAAGATGTCGGCGCTGGCGTAGAGATTCGGTAGCTCCACGTCGGAGACATCCCCGAGAAAGGTCACCTGCGCGCCCAGCCCCAGCTCCCCGGCCAGCCGCTGCCACTCGCCGCGCATCGGGCCGTCGCCGCCGACGAGCAGGCGAGCGGGCAGGCCGGGCAGCGCGCGCAGCAGATCGTCCAGCCCCTTATAGTAGCGGTGGCGGCCCACAAAGAGCAGCGTGGGCACGGCTGCCGGCGGCAGCAGCGGCGTGGCGCGCGCGTACGGCACCGGGTCCACGCTGAGCGGCACGACGGTGCAGCGCTCGACGTGCGGGCGCAGGTAGGGCGACGAGCGCACGTAGTTCTCGCTGGTCGGCAGAATCCGGGCCGCTCCACGCAGGACGCGCTCCATCAGCGGTCGATAAAGGCGCAGGATCGCCTTCTGGCGCACGACATCGCTGTGATAGGTGATGACGTAGGGCCGGTCCTTGCCGAACAGCCACTGGCTGGCCTCGCCAACCGGATAGGGAAAGTGCAGGTGGGTGATGTCCGGCTGCAGGCTGCGCAGAAGCAGGGGCAGCGTCGGGCTGATGGGGGTAGACGCGACGGTCGCCAGCCGGGGCGCGCGGACGACGGTGACGCGGGCGCGCAGCTCGCGCGCGGGCAGCCGGCCAGGGTTGGTGACGAGCACCGCTACGCTGTGGCCTGCTGCCGCCTGCTGCTCCGCCAGGGCGCGCACGTGGTTCTCGATGCCGCCAAGAATCGGGTAATAATCTTTGTAGACGTGGACGATGTGCATGGTGCGGAGAAAAAAAGTGAGGTGGTCGGAACAACGAGCGTTGTCCAACCACCTCTGGGCGGGGAGCATCTACATAGTATGCTCGCTCGCCCGTTTTGTCAAGCAGCGAATGATGAACATCACGTTAATACGATTGCTCGGCGGCCTTCCGGCGTACCTCTTCTCGAGGAACCAGGCCGGCGTAGAGCGCCACGATCTGGTCGGCGATCCGCGGCCAGGCGTACTGGCTGGCGTGGGCGATGGCGTTCCGCCCCATCTGTTTCCGGCAGTTACGGTCGCTGAGCAGGGTGTAGATCCGCTCGGCCAGCGCCTCCGGGTCGCGGCTGGGCACGTGAAAGCCCGTCTCCCCATCGCGCACGAGAAAGGCCAGCCCGCCGACCTCGGAAGCAATGACGGGCGTGCCCGTCGCCATCGCCTCCAGCGCCACCAGCCCAAAGCTCTCGTAGTGCGAGGGCACGATGACCATCTCGGCGGCGGCGTAGTAATAGGGCAGGATTTCCTGGTCCTTCGAGCCCAGAAAGGTGACGAGGTCGTGGATGCCCAGCTCCTGGCGCAGCGCCTGCAGCCGGGCCATCTCCTCGTCCGGGTCGTCGCTCCACGGGTCGCCGCCGATGATGCTGACGCTAACGCCGGCAACCGCTTCCGGGCGGCGCGCCTCAAGGGCGCCACCCATGGCACCGGCTGTATGTTCTCGGCCGCGCTTTGCGCACTCCTGGCCCGGGGCAAGGCTCTCCCCGAGGCCGTGCGGGGCGCGCAGTCCTACGTTCATTCCGTTTTGGAAAACTCGCAGGCCTTCGAGACAGCCCGGGGCCGATGACTGACCGGCAGGGAGGCTGTCCCGCCCTGCCGGCCGCGTTTTTTTTTGCGCCGGTTCTGCCGGCGCGGAGCGTGATTCATGAAAGGGCGCCCCATGATGCCTGGTTGCCGCATTCATCCCGAGGCCACGGAATCCGCATTCGGCGGGCTCAAGACCGATGCCGCTGTCT
>ENA-UOUL01004167-UOUL01004167.1-bioreactor-metagenome-genome-assembly--contig:-NODE-4167-length-13730-cov-13.975097_pt1 | contig 13730 bp, 9 predicted proteins | sample MGYA00249838_ERZ747220 | MGnify/ENA primary metagenome ERZ747220 (study PRJEB28778, sample SAMN05720191) | bioreactor metagenome | isolation source: Anaerobic biogas reactor | place: USA:Washington...
TGCCGTGGAACGCGGCCAAACTTTGCTTCCAACACCAGCGCGATTTCAACTATCTCGAGTTGCGGCATCTGTGGGAAGACGCCAAAGTGTCGCCGGACGGTGTCAGGATCGCAGGCATGCACTACCAGGCGTTGATCATCGATGGGCTAGCAGCGATCCCGCCCGAGGCCGCTTCGGTCCTCGAGACCCTGGCCCATGCTGGACGGCTTATTGGCTGGGGGCACAGGGAGCCTGCGGGCGTTCCCGCCCAGGTACCATACGCAGAGACAGCGGAGGCGCTGATCTCGGCGATTGATGCCCTGGTCTCCCCCGATCTCGTTGTCTGCCCAGATGCTGTGGATCTGCGCTACCGCCATGTCGTCAAGGACGGTATACACTACTACCTGCTTTGGAATGAAGGCCTGGCGCAGATCGAGACGACGATCACGGTGACGAAGGAGGGTGCGGCAGCCTGGTTGGATCCTCTGGCGGTTGAGGAGACCGAGGCGGCGATCATTGCCGAACACGTCTTCTGCGACGCGGTCTCGGGAGGCTGTCATAGTTGTGAAGAGCTCTCCGACCTTATTTCGACCTCTGGAGACGGCGGGTATGCCACGTTCGAGCTGGTGCTTGATCCGTACACGATGAAACTGCTGCGCATTGGAGGCGCATGACCGATGAGTCCACTCGTAACCCCCAATCCATCAGCCGAGGCTTGCAAGCTATGGGAGTTCCTCTCCGACCTCTCCGGAAAGCGGACCTTGACCGGGCAACACTGCGCACCGCTGGTGGGGTCCACACGCCTCGTGACTGTGCACCGGCAAACCGGGCACTATCCCGCAGTCTTTGGTCAGGATTTCGGCTTCAGCCCGCCCGGGACGTGGGATGGCATTAACTTCCGCCAGCGCATTGTGGACGAGGCCATTCGCCGTCACTACGAGGGCTTCATCATCACGTTGATGTGGCACGCCGTGCGACCTATCGAGGATGAGCCCGTCGAGTTCGGGGAGTCGATCCAGGGCACCGTGACCGAGGGCGAGTGGGACGATTTGATCACGCCGGGGACGGAGATCCACGAACGGTGGAAGTCACAGGTTGACGTGGTCGCGTGGTTCCTGAAGCAGTTGCGCGATGCCGCCGTTCCCGTGCTATGGCGACCCTATCACGAAATGAACGGGAAATGGTTCTGGTGGGGGCAAAAGCGCGGCGATTCGGGCTATCGGCAGCTCTACCGGATGCTGTTTGAGCGGCTGGTGTACTTCCATAAGCTGAACAACCTCATCTGGGTCTACAATGCCAACGAGGTGGGTGAGGACGTTGATCCATATCCAACGTACTACCCCGGCGATGACGTCGTCGATATCCTCGCCACTGATGTCTACCGTCGCGGATTCGCCCAGAGCGACTACGAGCAGTTGCTGGCGCTAGCCGGCGACAAGCCCATTGCGCTGGGCGAGGTCGGGGCGCCGCCTAAGCTCAAGGTATTGCGCCAGCAACCCCGCTGGCTGTGGTTCATGGTTTGGGGCGAGCTCTACGCCTACTGGCAGGAGCGCGAGGCCTACCAGGCGCTCTACGATGCCGAGTCCACTGTGAACCTGGAAGGCCTGCCCTGGGCCACGGTGGCGCAGCCCAAGCTGCACCATCCTCTGCTAAGGTAGCGTGCCTCGATCACGGCCCTGGCTCGCTCGTCTGGCAATTAGCGCAGCCTGAACGCGACCGGATCGGCACTCGCGGCGTGCGCCACCTCGTCGACCCACGACTCGATGGCAAAGACGTTGGCGTATGAGCCCAGGCCGCGCAGCGCCGAGACGCATAGGGGGCTATCTGACGGGCAGTGCTTCACGATGCGCTGCCGGGAGAAGCTCTAGAGCGAATCAACGTTGGGATGTCGCGTCAGCGGGTCGCCTTCTCGTAGGCCTCGATGATCGCATCCATCTCCTGGTTCACACGCTCGTTCACCCACTTACGACCGGGATCCTCGTCGAACCAGGCGAGCGTCCGGCGGATGCCCTCGCGGAACGGGATCGTCGCATGGAACGTGGGCACGAATGTCTTGATCTTGGTGTTGTCGAATATGACACTCCACGCCTTATCTCCCAGCAGTCCTGCACCGATTGCGGGATTAGCCCTGGCGATGAAGTCTGATGCAATGTGGATGATATGCGCCTCTACCCCCAGGGCGTCGGCGATGGTCTGATAGATTTGGTTCCACGTGAGTACCTCATCAGACGTGATATGGAACGCATGCCCAAGCGTATAGGGATTTCCCAGCAGGCCGACGAAGCCCTTGGCGAAGTCCGCCGCGTGTGTCACCGTCCACAGCGAACTGCCGTCCCCATGGATGATGATCGGGCGGCCTTTGAGCAACCGGTCCGCCAGCGTGTAACACCCCCACCCCCCAATCGCCACCGGGAACACCGAGGAATAGGTGAGCGACGGGCGCATGATGACCATCGGGAAATTCTCCTCGCGGTAGGCGCGCTGCAGGCGTTCTTCGCAGGCAATTTTGTTCTGCGAATACGTCCAGTAGGGGTTGTGCAGCGGCGTAGATTCGGTGATGATCGGATGCGCGGGCGGTTTCTGGTAGGCCGAAGCCGAGCTGATGAAGATGTACTGCCGCGCGCTATCCCGGAACAGTTCGATGTCGCGTTCGACGTGATCGGGCGTGTAGGCCACCCAATCCACGACAGCATCGAAGGTCATTCCGCGCAACGCCTCGCTGACTTGCGCCGGTTGGTGGATGTCGGCGATAATCACGTGCGCGCCTGCAATCTCTACCTTGTGCTGCCCGCGATTGAGCAAGTACAGTTCAATTCCCCGCTCCACCGCCAGCTTGCTGACCTCCGTGCTGATAATCCCCGTACCGCCGATAAAAAGTACTTTCATCAGCTTAATCCTCATTTCTCAACGGATTCAACGGAATTTTACGGATGTTTTCCGTTGAATCCGTTCAATCCGTTGAGGGTTATCCTCTCAGGTGCAGATACCGCCGGTACGCCGCATCCCACGCCGCCGTATCGCGCGGCGCGAAGGTCTTCAGCTCGAACGAGCGCGCGACGACTTCACGGCCTGCGGCAATCGAGTCGATGTGACCGAGCGCAACCGCCTGCACGAGCACATTGCCAAGCGCGGTCGCCTCCACCGGCCCGGCGACGACTGTTCGCCCGATCGCATCTGCCGCGAACTGGTCGAGCAACTCATTCTTCGCGCCGCCGCCGATGATGTGAATCGTCCCTAGGCGCTTGCCAGTGAGCGCATCCAGCCTCTCCGCCATCCGGCGATATTCCAGCGCCAGGCTTTCGAGCGCGCAGCGCAACACCGCACCCTTCGTCTCCGGGACAGCTTGCCCGGTTTCGCGGCAAAACGCTTGGATGCGCAGCGACATGTCGCCCGGCGCGAAGAAACGGCTGTCGCCGGGAAAAATCAGCGACCCGAAGGCTGGCGCGGCGGCGGCCATCTCCACCATCTCGCCGTAGTCATAGTCCTCGCCCGTGCGCTGCCATTCGCGGCGACATTCCTGCACCAGCCACAGCCCCATAATGTTCGTGAGCACGCGGAACGTGCCATCCACCCCACCCTCGTTCGTGAAGTTGTAGGCCAGCATTTCCGCGTTGATGATCGGGACTTTCGACTCCACGCCCATCAGCGACCAGGTGCCCGAGCTGAGGTAGATCGCGTTCGCTGGATCCATCGGCACGGCGGCGACCGCGGAACCGGTGTCGTGCGTCGCTGGCGCGATAACGGGAACCGCGCCCAGGCCAACTTCCTCGGCCACGGACGGCAGCAGCGTCCCCAACACCGTCCCCGGCGGCACGATGCGGTCACCAGCGCCGTCACGGAAGATGCGTGTGGGGATGCCAAGCTTTTCCAACATCGCGTAGGCCCACGTGTCCGCGCGCGGATCGTAACACTGGCTCGTCGTCGCATCGCTGAACTCGTTGGCCTTGCGCCCGGTGAGCCAGAAGTTGAGCAAGTCGGGCATCATCAGCAGGGTCTGCGCCACGTCCAATGTAGGCGACTGCGCTTCCACCATCGCCACAAGCTGAATGAGGGTGTTCAACTGCAAAAACTGGATGCCCGTCGCCTCGAAGATCGCCTCACGCGAGACTCTCTCGAAGGCGCGCTCCATCATCCCCTCGGTGCGGCTGTCGCGGTAGTGGTAGGGATTGCCGAGCAGTTCGTCGTTCGCATCCAGCAGCCCGAAGTCCACACCCCACGTATCCAATCCGATGCCGGCGATATGGCGACCGTATCGCTGCGCCGCCTTCGCCAGTCCGGCCTTGATATCGTTCCACAGCCGCAACACGTCCCAATGCAAATGCCCCATCACGCCGACAGGACCGTTGGAGAATCGGGAGACTTCCTCGAGCCTCACCCGCTCACCATCGAACATCCCCGCCACCACGCGCCCACTCTCCGCGCCGAGATCGATGGCTAGAAAGACCAGATTCTCACGATTTGCCATGACTACGCTCCTCCTGGAGTATGGAGTAAGAAGTAGGGGGTATGGCCCCTTACTTCATACTCCGTACTCCCTACTCCTGCATCAGAAATACGCCTCATACCCGCCGATGCCCAACGCATCCCGCATCGTCTGCAATTCCTTGCGCAGGTTCGCGTTGACGGGGACGCCCTGCGCGCGGACGACCTTCTCCTTCTCAAACTCCTTTTCCCCCGCCACGTAGATGCGGTCGTGACCCGGTTCCTTGTGGGCGGCCTGCAGCGCGCGCATAATGTCACCCGTCACCTTGCGGGAGATTTCTATGGGGATAAAGTGTGCAATGTCAATCGCCAGGAAAAAGTGGCCGAGCATAAACGGGCGACGCGAGCCATCCGGTGCAAAGCCAAGCAAATCCTTCAGAAACGCGCCGTTGGAGAGCGACGCACAGAGGATTTCCACCATCGTCGCCAGGCTGTAGCCTTTGTAGCCCGCGAACATCTCGCCAGCGCCGCCGAGCGGCAACAATGCGGCCTTGTCCTTGCCCAGATCGACCAGGATTTGCGTCGGGTCCGTCAGCATCTCACCTTCGGAGCTAATCACCCACCCTTCAGGAATCGGCTTCCCGGCGCGGTCCGCCACCTCGACCTTGCCGCGCTGGCAGATGGACGTGGCGCCGTCGAAGCAGAAGGGGTAGCCCATATCCGAAGGCGCGGCGAAGGCAATCGGGTTCGTGCCCAGCATCGGCTCCGCGCCGAACGTGGGCGTGATCGAAGGACGCGCGTTTGTCACCGCCAGGCCCATCATCCCCTCCTGCGCGGCCATCAGCGGATAATAACCCGCGATGCCGAAGTGGGTCGCGTTATACACCACCACCGATCCCACACCGTACTGCTTCGCCTTTTGAACGGTCATCTTCATCGCGCGATAGGCCGTGGGATGCCCCATCCCGTGATGCGCATCAATGAGCGCCGTCGCCCCCTCGTCCTTGACGATCTCCATCTGCGCCGCGGGGAACTGCACGCCCATCTGGATGCGGTCATAGTAATACTTCAACCGCCCCACCCCGTGCGATTCGATCCCACGCAAGTCAGAAGTGATCAGAATGTCCGCGCAAATTCGCGCGTCCTCGTCCACCACGCCCTGCGCCTTGAACGTGTCGATCATAAAGGCGTGGAGTACATCCACCGGAAGGTAAATCGTATTGTTGTCCATCGTAACCTCGCTTTCATTCGTGATTTGTGATTCGTGATTGGGGATTCGGATCCAATCTTCGTCTACAATTTTACTCGTTCGGGGATCATGTCAAGATAAAAAGTAGTCTGTCAGGCGAAACATAGTACAATATCAAGCACTCTCAGCGAGCGCGTCATTCAACGCTTGTGCTGGATCACCGCTTGTGCTGGATCATAATCCAGCACTCTGCACTAGCAATCAACGCCGAGACACGCCGGATTATGATCCGGCGAAAGCGCGATAGACAAGGCGCGCCATTCACCGCTTGTGCTGGATCACCGCTTGTGCTGGATCATAATCCAGCACTCTGCGCCAGCAATCAGCGCCGAGACACGCCGGATTATGATCCGGCGAAAGCAGACATGAAAAGGAGGCACACCATGACAACCCGTTGGCGACCCGACTTTGATCCAAACTGTCTGTACTTCATCACCACAACCACCGTGGATCGAGTGCGCCTCTTTCAGCGGCCAGAAGTCTATCGTATACTGATCGATGCACTGTACTTTGTCTCACTGATGAACCACGTCCAGATTTACGGCTTTGTCATCATGCCCAATCACATCCATGTCATTCTAAAGTGCCCTGAGACTTGCCCGCCCAAAGATTGGGTACGCGCATACAAGACCAGCACTGCACGACTTCTGATTCATCTATACCAGGTCGAACAAAATCAGAAAGCCCTGGAGTTCTTGGCCTCGAAGGTGACTCATCCAGAAAAGCAACAGTACAAAGTATGGGAGGACAGCTATCTGCCAAAAAGCGTCTTCACACCGGATTTTCTGCGGCAAAAACTGGACTATATGCATGCCAACCCGCTGCAACCACATTGGAGCTTGGCTGAATCCGCAGCAGATTACCCATGGTCAAGCGCACGGTATTATCTGACCGGAGAACCCGGACTGATTCCCGTGCAAAATGCGTGGGAACTGACAGAATAAAACCGCCGGATTGTGATCCGGCGGAAGCGTGAAAGACGAGGAATAGTATTCAATGCCAGTACTGAATCACAATCCAGGACTTCAGCCGACACCGGATTGCGATCCGGCGAAAGCGTTAAAGACAAGGCGCGTTATTCAACGCTTGTGCTGGATCACAATCCAGCACTCTGAACATCCAAATAACGCCGGATTGTGATCCGGCCGGAGCCTAGATAATGAAAGTCCTTCCTCTCGAAACCACCCTCACCTACGGCCCGCTGTTCTCACGGCGGCTGGGACGCTCGCTTGGCGTGAACGTGCTGCCGTTCGACTGTAAGGTCTGCTCCTTCGACTGCGTCTACTGCCATTACGGCTACACCACGGTGAAAACCCTCACGCCGTCCGGCGTGGCCTTCCCCGCTGTAGACGCCATCCTGCACGCGATAGAAACCGCCCTGCGACGCTACCCTCACGTGGATGCGCTCACCTTCTCCGGCAACGGCGAACCGACGCTGCACCCGCACTTCCCAGCCATCGTCGCCGGGACACGGCGGCTGCGGGATGCGCTCGCGCCGAACGTGAAACTGGCGCTCTTCTCCAACGCGACGACCGCGCACCTGCCGCACATCCAGGCGTGCCTGCTCGACTTTGACCTGCCCATCCTCAAGCTGGATGCCGGCGATCCGGCAACGCTGGCGTGGGTCAACCGTCCGGCCGCCGGCGTGACGCTTGACAGCATCCTCGTGGGTCTGAAAACAACGCCCAACCTCATCGTGCAAAGCGTGCTGATCGACGGCGAGGTAAGCAATAGCAAAGGGGAAGCGTTGGAAGCGTGGATCGCGGCGCTGGACGCACTCCGTCCCGCCGCCGTGCAACTCTACAGCACCGACTACCCCGTGCCCGACGCAGGCGTGGAGCGCGTGCCGCCCTACGTCCTCAAGCGCATCGCCAATGAGGTTATGGGACGGACGGGGTTACGGGTTGAGGCATTCTGGCGGCAGACTGACAGACGGTAGACAGGGCCTGCTCAACAAAATCCTATCGACTACCGTCTACTTTGCCAGAACCGACAACGGTCGAAACACCACCCTACTTACCCCATACTCCCTACTCCTTACTCCTGTCCCTCTTCCACAACGGCGACTTGGTCTCCAAAATGCCGCGCATCTCGAAGATTTGATCGCGCAGGGCGGCGGCCTTCTCGAACTCCCAGTTCTCGGCGGCGGTCTTCATCTCCTTCTCCAGTTCGCGGATGAGCTTCTCCAGCGTGGCGGGTTCCAGTTCCTCCGGCTTGAGCGCGCGCTCATCCTCTTTCTGGGTGGCGATGCGAACACGTTCGGTGAGGTCGTGGACCTCCTTGATGATCGTTTGCGGTACGATACCGTGTTCCTCATTATACGCCTCCTGCTTGGCGCGACGGGCATTCGTCTCGTCGATGGCCTCGCGCATCGCGTCGGTCATCACATCGGCGTACATGATGACGGTGCCCTCGGTGTGGCGGGCAGCGCGGCCCATTGTCTGGATGAGGGCGGTGGCGCTGCGCAGGAAGCCCTGCTTGTCCGCGTCGAGGATCGCCACGAGGCTCACCTCCGGCAAGTCGAGGCCCTCGCGCAACAAATTGATACCCACGAGCACGTCGTACAGACCCAGGCGCAGGTCGCGCAGAATCTCGACGCGCTCAATGGTTTGCACTTCGCTGTGCAGGTAGGTCACTTTGATGTTGAGTTCGCGCAGGTAATCGGCGAGATCTTCGGACATCTTCTTGGTCAACGTGGTGACGAGCACCCGCTGCCCCTGCGCCACGCGTTCGCGGATGCGGCCCACGAGATCGTCCACCTGGCCCTTCGTGGGCAGCACAACGATTTCAGGATCGAGAATACCGGTTGGGCGGATGACCTGTTCCACCACCTGCTCGGCCAGCGCCAACTCATAGTCGGCGGGGGTGGCGGTGGTGTAGATGACCTGATTCAGCCGTTCGTTGAACTCGTCGAAGGTGAGCGGGCGGTTGTCGAGCGCCGACGGCAGGCGGAAGCCGTAATCCACCAACGTCTGCTTGCGGTTGCGATCCCCAAAGAACATCCCCCGCACCTGCGGCACCGACATATGCGACTCATCTGCAATGAGCAAAAAGTCGGCGGGGAAGTAGTCGAGCAGTGTCCACGGCGGCTCGCCCTGCGCGCGCTGGTCCATGTGACGCGAGTAGTTTTCGATGCCGGAGCAGTAGCCGATCTCGCGGATCATCTCCAGGTCGTAACGCGTGCGCTGCTCGATGCGCTGCGCTTCCAACAGCTTGCCCTGCGCGTTGAACTCCTCCAGGCGCGCCTCCAGTTCGTTCTCGATATCAACAATCGCCTGCTTCGTGCGCTCCTCGGACGTGACGTAGTGCTTCGCGGGGAAGATCTTCACTTCCGGCGGCGAGTCCAGCACCTCGCCGGTGAGCGGATTGACCTCGGTGATGCGCTCAACCTCGTCGCCCCAGAAAGAGACGCGGAAGGCTGTCTCGGTATACGCCGGGCGGATTTCGAGGACGTCGCCGCGCGCGCGGAAGGTGCCGCGCTTGAATTCGAGGTCGTTGCGGGTGTAGTAGATGCTGACCAGGTGGCGCATCACCGTTTCGCGGCGAATCGACTGCCCCACGTTGAGCGGCAGAATGACGCGCCCCCACTCCTGCGGATTGCCGAGCGCGTAGATCGCCGAGACCGAGGCCACGACGACGACGTCGCGCCGCGTGAGCACTGCCGCCGTCGCCGCCAATCGCAGCCGGTCGATCTCGTCGTTGATGTCGGCATCTTTCTCGATGTAGAGGTCGTGCTGCGGGACGTAAGCCTCGGGCTGGTAGTAGTCGTAGTACGAGACAAAGTACTCGACAGCGTTCTGCGGGAACAGCTCGCGGAACTCCGAGTAGAGCTGCGCGCCGAGCGTCTTGTTGTGCGCCAGTACCAGCGTGGGCCGCTGCGTCTGCGCGATGACCTGTGCCATCGCGTAAGTCTTCCCTGTGCCGGTCGCGCCCTTGAGCACCTGATGCCGGTAGCCTTTGTTGAGGCCGTCCACCAACTGCGCAATCGCCTGTGGCTGATCGCCAGTGGGTTTGAAACTCGAAACAAGCTCGAATCCGGGCATAATCCAATCCTCCTCGAGAGATCACAGAATGCACAAAACACTCGGATTGAAAGACAAAAGAGGGTTCATTCACACAAGTCCGATGCGGCGTCAATACAGTCCACATTATACGATGAGACGCCAAGATAGCAAGCGCGATATGTTGGAGTGTGCTATAATGAGAAGTATCTGACCCTCTTCACACAAGAATGTGCGATGCACAGAAAACGCAAATTACTGATCTACGCACTGCTGGCAACAGGGCTGGCGGTAGTCGGGCTGCTTTTCTTTACGCTGAACCGTGGGCCACTCGTCACCGGATTCCAGGCTTACGAAAGCGATACGGATGATTTTGCCTCTGGTGTGGCGATAACAAACCGACGAATATCTGGGATGCGCTAGGTACCGGGCTGATCATCCTGCTGATCCTCATCATCCCCTCAGGCCATATCGCCTACTAATTACCGCGGCGGTGCAGTTCAGCCGCCCCCCTACAGCGCGTTCCCCACATTCCACGCAGACATGTCTTCATTGCGGGCAAGTCATCGAACCACAGTGGGTGGCCTGCCCCTACTGCGGCGAGAAGCTATAAAAGAAGGTGCGCACGAGATGTGAAAAGTGGTATAATTCCGAGTTATCTTTTCCATTTTTGACCATCTCAGGGGACATCCAATATGAGTAAGCGCAAATTGAAACGCCAACTGGGCCTGGCCCAGGTCGTCATGTTAGGGACTGCCGGCGCCATCGGTGCAGAAATCTTTGTGTTGACCGGCGAAGCTGCCGCGATCACCGGTCCGGCCACGGTGTTGGCCCTGCTGATCGGCGGCTTGTTGACCTATAGCATTGCGGTCAACTACGCCGAGCTGGCAACTGCCTTCCCTGAAACCGGCGGCGCGATGACCTACGTGCGCGAGGCTTACGGCAACGGCCTCCTGTCGTTCCTGGTGGGATCCATGGATTGTCTTTCCAGCACCTTCTACGCGGGGCTCTCAGCCATGGGGTTTGCCTACTCGCTGCATGTCCTGTTCCCCTTCATGTCCATTATACCGGTCGCCCTGCTCATCATCGCGGCTTTCTCGGTGCTCAACATTCTGGGAGTAGGCAATGTCGGCAACGCCCAAGTTTTGTTGGGCGTCGCGCTACTGGCGATTTTTGGCGTTTATATTGGGGTAGGGTTATTCAGCCCCAACGGATTCAAGTGGGCGACCCTGATACCCGATGGCCAATTTTTTCTCTATCCAGATGCTCCAACAAATATCGCAAAAATCCTCCGCACGATTGCTCTTATTTACGTTGCCTACGTGGGCTTTGAAGTCATCGCCGACGACGCCGAGGAAGCGCAAAACCCGGAACGTGTGCTGCCGTTGGGCATTTTGATCAGCCTGACCTTAGTGATGATTATCAACATGTTGATCGTTCTGGTCGCATTGGGGACCGTGCCCTGGTCGCAACTGGCCGGCTCTAAAACCGTGCTCACCGATACCGTCGTGCGCTTTATGCCCGGCTGGGGAATCCCACTGATGGCGGTGGGTGGGCTGATTGCTACTTTGACCACGCTCAACACATCTATGTTGAGCGCGACCCGCGAAGCCTTCACCCTCAGTCGCGATGGCGCGTGGCCGAATATTTTATCACGCCTGAGCAGCCTGCGGACACCCTATATGGCGATCATATTGGTCGGTGTCGCCAGCGCGCTGATTACCGTCGTCGGCCTGGTGGACTTTCTGAGCTATATTTCCAGCTCCGGGTATCTGTTTGTGTTGTTCTGGGCCAGTCTGGCGATGATCCGCCTGCGCAAGAAATTCCCGGATATACCCCGTCCCTTCAAAGCGCCCTTCTTCCCGCTCACAGCGTATATGGGCGCCGGCACGGGCCTCCTCATTATCGCCTTCACCGAAAAGCACGCGCTGCTGTTTGGCGCGGGACTGCTCTCTGTGCTCGGCGTGGCCTACTACATCGGTCCGGTCATTGGACGGTGGTTCAAAGAGCGCGCCGAGGCAGCCACTCTGGACCAAAACTTGATTCTGATTGCAGCGGCCAACCCGCAGACCGTAAAAAGCCTGGTCAATCTGGCGGCGATTGTCGCCGAGGCCAGCGACGACACCTACGTGTGTATGATGAGCGTGCTGGCGGCCGGTCCCGCTATGCCGCTGGCGGCAGCGCAACAAATGGCTCGCCAGCTCAAGCCGCAACAACAGAGCTTTCTTGCCCGGGTTGCGACCGAGATGACGGTGAAAAACATCGCAATCTATTCCAAAGTCCGGGCAGCTAACAGTGTGGCCGAGGGCATCTTGGATGAAATTGAGAGTCACAAAAACGTGCGGCTGTTGCTGGCTGGTTGGCCGGGAGTACTAGATGCAAAGAACATAGCACGCAATCCGGTGAAAGTGGCGCTCCAAAAAGCGCGCACCAACGTGGCCGTACTCCTGGATCGCGGGCTGGACGAAGTGAATCACATCCTGGTGCCGGTAGGCGGGGGCATCCATTCGCGCCTGGCCATTCGCCTGGCCAATGAAATTGCGATGACCGACAAGGCTCAGGTGACGGCGCTGCGGCTGCTTCCTATAGCCAGCGATGATGAAGAGAGCGAAGAATTGGAAGACCAGACCCTGTTATTGGCCGAAATCGTGGAGGATGCCATCAACGAAGTGCCGGAGAACTTCCACTTAAAAGTCGAGCAGGCTGTCTCTGTGCAGCAAAAGGTGTTGGAAGAGGCCCGCCGACATCCTTGCAATCTGATTATTATGGGCGCGTCCGAAGAGTGGGCATTGGACACGCGGCTTTTTGGCACGATAGACGACGGGGTCGCCGAACACGCGCCGTGTTCTGTGCTGCTGTGTCGCCGGTATGAGCCGATGCCAGTTGCCTGGCTGCGCTACCAGGTCAAAACCATCGAGCGCGAATATGCAGAAAACGGCAACCTGGACAAACCCTGAGGTTCACGATAAAAACGACAGAATCCAACAACGTCAGTGCGCTTATCGCGACTTACGTCGCCAAAATGGCACATTCTCCACCGGCTGCACCGCGGCGGATGAATGGGTCGTGGGGCGAGCCACCGGGGCGGCGGGTCTGTCAGACACTTCGAGCAAAAAGCGCCGGATCGACTGCAGTACCGCCCTGAGAATCGCCTCCCCGATCCCTGGCAGATTGAGATCGATAAACACTTGTTCTTCGGGCAAGCTGTCGTCGAGCAGCTGCATCTCCTCGCGAAAGATCGCCAGCAATCTATCCTCGTGCTCTTCCAAAAACGTCGCCAGATCACGGCGGGCCAGGTTGAAGGCGCTCTCGCGCACAGTTTTACGTAAAGGCATCGTCTCCTCCTATTTCTCAACGACGAAAAATACACGCGGTTCGGCTTCGGGATCGTCGACGGGCGTCGCAAAGTCGTCGGAACGCGCGCAATAGGCGCTGCGGAAACCGGCGTCCAACAGCGCAGCGTGGATTGCGCTCATTTCGAAAATCGTGTTGAACGCAGTTTGATCGAATCGCTCATAAAGGCCACTTTCCGTGCGCAGGAATCCTGAGATTTGCGTGTAGGTACGGTTCAGTTCCTCGACCATGACGCCACGGGTAAACAGCACCAGATCATCAGCCATCTGCATGCTCGCGCCGAGCCAGCGTTCCAGGCCGTAGCGCGTATTCAAATCGAAAATGAAGCGTCCTTCGTCCACCAAAACTGCTGCAACAGAACGGAAACACCCTTGCAAGGCGGCCAGATCCGGCAGATGATTGAGCGCGTCAAAGGTGGAGGTCGCCAATCCAAACTGCCCTTCCAGTGTGAAGTCGGTCGCATCCTTTTCGATGAAACGCGCGCGCCCCTCGTCGATGTATAGTTGCGCCTTCTCGATCGCGTAGGCCAGCATCGCCGGTGAGAAATCCAGCCCGGTGACGGTGTAGCCGTGTTCCAGCAGATGCAGGGCCAGTTGGCCCGTCCCGCAGCACACGTCCAATGCAGTCTTGTTCGCCTGCCCAATGGGCGTGCTTTCGTAGAATTCGCGGATGCGCGGCGCCAGCCGGTCCGCAAATCCAGCCCAATGCAAATTATACACCCTGGC
>ENA-UOUL01004171-UOUL01004171.1-bioreactor-metagenome-genome-assembly--contig:-NODE-4171-length-13728-cov-3.296755_pt1 | contig 13728 bp, 13 predicted proteins | sample MGYA00249838_ERZ747220 | MGnify/ENA primary metagenome ERZ747220 (study PRJEB28778, sample SAMN05720191) | bioreactor metagenome | isolation source: Anaerobic biogas reactor | place: USA:Washington...
GACGATCCAGACCGCGGTCCTGATCGAGACGCTCAAGGACATCGGCGCCGACGTGCGCTGGGCGTCCTGCAACATCTTCTCCACCCAGGACCACGCCGCCGCGGCCATCGCCGCCAGCGGCACCCCGGTGTTCGCCTGGAAGGGCGAGACGCTCGAGGAGTACTGGGACTGCACCCTCGACGCGCTGAGCTTCCCCGACGGCAAGGGCGGCTTCCTCGGCCCGCAGCTGGTGGTGGACGACGGCGGCGACGTCACCCTGCTGATCCACAAGGGCTACGAGCTGGAGCAGGGCGACGACAGCTGGGTCAACTCGCCCTCCTCCTCGCACGAGGAGCAGGTGATCAAGAACCTGCTCAAGCGCGTGGCCAAGGAGCGCCCGGGCTACTGGACCCGCGTGGTCGCCGACTGGAAGGGCGTGTCCGAGGAGACCACCACCGGCGTGCACCGCCTCTACCAGCTGGCCCAGGACGGCAAGCTGCTGGTGCCGGCGATCAACGTCAACGACTCGGTCACCAAGAGCAAGTTCGACAACCTCTACGGCTGCCGCGAGTCGCTGGCCGACGGCCTCAAGCGCGCGCTCGACGTGATGCTGGCCGGCAAGGTGGCCGTGGTCTGCGGCTACGGCGACGTGGGCAAGGGCTGCGCCGACTCGCTGCGCGCCTACGGCGCCCGAGTGATCGTGACCGAGATCGACCCGATCTGCGCCCTGCAGGCGGCGATGGAAGGCTACGAGGTCGCCACCGTCGAGGACACCCTCGGCGAGGCCGACATCTACGTCACCACCACCGGCAACAAGGACATCATCCGGGTCGAGCACATGACCGCGATGAAGGACCAGGCCATCGTCTGCAACATCGGCCACTTCGACAACGAGATCCAGGTCGATGCGCTCAAGGCCCTGGCGGGCGTGAAGCAGGTGAACATCAAGCCGCAGGTGGACCGCTTCGACCTGCCCAACGGCCGCTCGATCTTCCTGCTGGCCGAGGGCCGCCTGGTGAACCTGGGCTGCGCCACCGGCCACCCGAGCTTCGTGATGTCCAACTCGTTCTCCAACCAGACCCTGGCCCAGATCGACCTGTGGGCCAACAAGGACCGCTACGAGCGCAAGGTCTACATGCTGCCCAAGCAGCTGGACGAGGAAGTGGCGCGCCTGCACCTGGAGAAGATCGGCGTGAAGCTGACGAAACTCACCCAGGAACAGGCCGACTACATCGGCGTGCCGGTGGAGGGTCCGTACAAGCCCGAGCACTACCGCTACTGACCGGCCCCGCGGCACGAGACCGGGCGCCCCGCGGCGCCCGGTTCTTTTTTGAGGACCCCCTCCCGGATGAGCAGCGTTTCCCGACCGGTGCCCGTGGCTGGACCGGTGTTCCTGCGCCAGCTGGCCCGCGTGGCCGGTCCCGGCGCGGACGCCGGTCCGGAGGCGCCGCTGGCGGCGACGCTCGCGCAATGGATCGACTGGCCACGCGCGGTAGCGCTGGCGGGCGCGCTCGACGGCCGTCCGGCCGACGCCGGCCAAGCACCGGCGCCGGACCCCGGCATCGCCGACGAGTGCGCGCGCACCCAGGCGCGGCTGCGCGAGGCGATCCTCGCTGATCCGCTGCTCGCGGTGCCCGGCCCTTCGCCCGTCGACGCGGAACCCGGGTTCGCGCCGTTCCGCGCCCGCCACCAGGCGCACCAGCGCGCCATGCTCGCGGCCACTGGCCGCCTGCGCGGACGCCTGCGCGACCTGGTTGCCGCGGCGCCGTCCCTGGTCCGGCTGGCCGAGGTGGACGCGGCCCTGGAGCAGGCGCTGGCGCCGCGCGAACACGCCCTGCTCGGCCAGCTGCCCGACCTGGTCGCGGAGCACTTCGCGCGCCTGCGCGCGCAGCACGTCCCCGGAGGGCCCGGCGCCTGGCTCGACCGCTTCCGCCTCGACCTGCGCGACCTGCTGCTGGCCGAACTCGACCTGCGCTTCTCACCCGTGCACGCGCTGCTCGCTGCGCTCGCCACCGACCAACCCCCGCCATGACCCGACTCCCCCGCCTCCTCGCGCCCTGCATCTTCATCGCCGGCCTGTCCGTCGTCGGCTGGATCGGCGCGGGCTACCTCGGCACCAGCCTGCTGGGGCTGGCCGTGGTGCTGCTGGTCGCGCTGTGCTACCTGGCCGGCGCGTTCGACCTGCGCCGCCACCGCGCCGGTACCACGGCGCTGGCGCGCGCCCTCGACGACGTGGACGCCGAAGCGGGCGACCTGCAGGCCTGGCTCTCGCGCCTGCCCCAGCCGCTGCGCCAGCCGGTGCGGCTGCGCATCGAGGACGGCCGCGCCGCGCTGCCCGCGCCTGCGCTTGCGCCGCCGCTGGCCGCGCTGCTGGTCCTGCTGGGCATGCTCGGCACCCTGCTCGGGATGATGGCGACGCTGCGCGGCACCGGCCTGGCGCTGGGCAGCGCGCTCGACCTCGACGCGATCCGCGCATCGCTGGCCACGCCCGTGCATGGACTGGCGATCGCCTTCGGCACCTCGATCGCCGGCGTCGGCGCGTCCGCCGCGCTCGGCCTGCTGTCGGCGCTGGCGCGGCGCGAGCGGGTGCAGGTGGCGCAGCGGCTGGACGAGGCCATCGCCGGCCCGCTGCGCATCCACACGCGCGCCCACCGCGACGCACAGGCCTTCGTCCTGCTGCAGCGCCAGGCCGAACTGATGCCGGCCCTGGTCGACCGCCTGCAGGCGATGACCCACGCGATCGAACAGCAGGCCGCCGCCTCGAACGCACGGCTGGAGGCGCGGCAGGACGCGTTCCACACCGAAGTGCAGCGCAGCTACGAGGCGCTCGCGGCGTCGGTCGGGCAGTCGCTCGCAACCAGCGTCGCCGAGGGCAGCCGCGCGGTCGCCGCATCGCTGCAGCCGGTGGTGGCCGACACCCTGGCCGGCGTGGCGCGCGAGACCGATGGGCTGCGCCAGGCCGTCGCCCAGGCGGTGGAACGGCAGCTCACGCAGCTCTCGTCAGGGTTCGAGGCCGCCAGCACCCACGCCGCGGACAGCTGGCGCAGCGCCCTGGACGCGCAGCAGCAGGCGAACGAGGCGCTCGCCGCCGGACTCGGCGCGCTGTTCGAGCGCTCGGCGCAGGCGCAGGAACGACGCGCGGCCGAACTCGTCGATGGCATGGCGACGCGGCTGGAGGCCGCCAGCGCCGCCGTCGCCGACGCCTGGACCGACGCGCTCGCGCGCCAGCAGGCCACCGCCGAGGCGCTGGCCAGTCGCAACGAAGCGGCACTGGTTGCGGCCACGACGGGACTGGAACGCCAGGCGACGGCGCTGGTCGACGGCCTGCGCGCCTCGGGCGACGCCCTGCAGGCCGCGCTCGCGGCACGGGACGAAGCGCGCCTGGCCGCCTGGAGCGAACGCCTCGAGGCCCTGTCCACCGACCTCGCCCGTCGCTGGGCGCAGGCGGGCGAGGACGTGGCCGGACGCCAGCGCGCGATCTGCGACACGCTCGAGCGCACCGCGTCCGCGATCGCCGCGCAGTCGCAGGCGCACGCCGACGCGACGATCGCCGAGGTCTCGCGCCTGGTCCAGACCGCGTCGGAAGCCCCGCGCGCGGCTGCGGAGGTCGTCGCCGAACTGCGCCAGTCGCTGTCGGAGAGCATGGTCCGCGACACCGCAATGCTCGAGGAACGCACCCGCCTGCTCGCCGCCCTGGAAACCCTGCTCGACGCGGTGAACCACGCCTCCGGCGAGCAGCGCGCGGCGGTGGATGCGCTGGTCTCGACCTCGGCCGACCTGCTCGAACGCACCGCGGCGACGCTGGGCGAGCGCATCGATGCCGGGGCCGGGCGCCTCGACGCCGCCGCCGCCCAGCTCACCGGCAGCGCGATCGAGGTGGCCAGCCTGGGCGATGCCTTCGCCGCGGCGGTGGAGTCGTTCGGCGCCGCCAACGAGGCCTTGCTCGAGCGCCTGCAGCAGGTGGCCGCCGCGCTCGACGGCTCGCTCGCGCGCAGCGACCAGCAGCTGGCCTACTACGTCGCCCAGGCCCGCGAAGTGATCGAACTGAGCGTGTCCTCGCAGCAGCAGATCCTGGCCGGCCTGCAGCGCGTGGCCGGCGCGGGCGAGTCGGCCGCGGCATGAGCGCGGGGATCGACGGCGGAGACGGCGACACCGCCACCGTCTGGGCCGCCTTCGGCGACCTGATGGCGGTGATGCTGGGCGTGTTCGTGCTGATCCTGCTGGGCGTGGTCGGCGCTCATCTGCACACCGCCGCGAAACTCGAGCACGTCGAGCGCGAACAGGCACGCCTGGCCGAACAGCGCGAGACGCTCGAGCGGGCGCTCGCCGCGCCGCTCGCGGCCGGGCGCGTGACCCTGGTGGACGGACGCATCGGCATCCGCGGCAGCCTGCTGTTTCCGGTCAACTCCGATGCGCTGCAGGACGAGGGACGCGCCCTGCTGCGCGAACTCGCCGCCCCGCTTTCGGGCTACCTGTCCGCGCGCGAGGAGATCCTGATGGTCAGCGGCTTCACCGACGACCGCCCGGTGCTGCAGGGCAACCGGCGCTACGCCGACAACTGGGACCTGTCCGCGCAGCGCGCGCTCACCGTGACCCGCGCCCTGGTCGAGGAGGGCGTCCCTGCCGATTCGGTGTTCGCCGCCGCCTTCGGCGACCAGCAGCCGGTCGACTCCAACGACCACGAAGCCGGTCGCGCCCGCAACCGGCGGGTGGAAATCGCGCCGGTGCCGCGCCCGCGCCAGCCGCAGGCCACTGCCGATGGGCGATAACGCGCCGCAGCTGCCGCAGCGGCTGTCCACGCTGGGCGGCGGCGCACGGTTGCAGCGCATCGATGCGCTGGCGGCGCGGATGGCGAGGCTGGATGCCGGCCCGGTACGTGCGGTGCTGGAGGAGCGGCTGCGCCGCCTGCTCGAAGACGTTCCACAGCCCGACGCCGGTCCTGCCCGCCCGACACACGCGGTTCCCGCGAACGGCCTGGCGGCCCTGGCCGGGCTACTCGCGCAGCTGCGCACGCGGGGCACGCCGGCCGCCACCGCAGCGGCGGATCCGGGCGATGCCACGGAATCGACGGCGCCACGGCCTTCGGAAGGCCGCGACGGCTTTGCGCCCCTGCCCGCCCTGGACGCCGCACGCCAGGCCTGGGCGCGGCTGCGCCTGGAGGCGCGGTTGCGCGACGCGATCGCGGCGCTCCCGGCCGATGCCGGCCCCATGCACTCCACCGTCCTGGTCCATCGCGCGATCGCGGTGATGCGCGAGGCCGCACCCGGCTACCTCCTGCACTTTCTCGGCCATGCCGATGCGCTGGCCGCGCTGGAGCGGCATTGCCGGACGCCGCGGAGCCGTCTGCCGGCCGCCGCTGCGGACCCGCGATCGCGTTCCCGCCGCAGGCGGCGACCGGGCTGAGGCGGCGGCGGACGGCGGCACCGCACGGCCGCGCACGGAGGCCCGGCGGCGCCCTGCCACGCCGGGCGCCAGGTGTGGAGGGCGCACCGTCCCGTACAATGGTCGCGCAGGTCGCCTGGCGACCGCACCACTCCCTGGGGAGTAGCCGGCTGCCGCGACCCGCGGCGGCGCGCCCGTCAACACACTTGGCCTGCACCGGCCATGGCGGTCGCAACCCTCGGGTTGGCGAGACCAGCGAGCCATGCACGTCAGCCGGCCGGGCGCGTGCAGGCCCGTTGCGCCCAGCCCCGGCCGCATGGCGATGCGATGCACCCCGTTTCCATCCTCCTCCTCGGCCTGGCGATGTCGACCGATGCGTTCGCCGCCGCCCTCGGCAAGGGTGCGGCAATGCGTCCTCGCTGGCACGACGCCCTGCACACCGGCGCGATCTTCGGCGTCGTGGAGGCGGTGACGCCGATCGTGGGCTGGGCGATGGGGTCGGTCGCGCAGCGCTGGATCGAGGAATGGGACCACTGGATCGCCTTCGGCCTGCTGTGCGGGCTCGGGCTGCATCTGGTCTGGAAAGCGCTGCACGGCGACGGCGGGCAGGACGGCGCACCTCGGGGCACCGGGCTGTGGGCGGTCGCGGTGGCCGGACTGGCCACCAGCATCGACGCGATGGCGGCCGGCGTGGGCCTGGCCTTCGTGGAGGTCAACATCCTGCTGGTCGCCGCGGTGATCGGCCTGTGCACCTTCAGCCTGGTCAGCATCGGGGTCATGGCCGGGCGCGCCCTGGGCGAGATGATCGGCCGCCGGGCGGAGGTCGTCGGCGGCCTGGTGCTGATCGCGGTGGGCGCCACCATCCTGCACCAGCACCTGGCCGGCTGAGCGACGGCCTCCCGCACCGCACGCGCGCTGCCCGTCGGCGCGCACCCGCCTCAGCGGCGACGCAGCAGGCCCCAGGCGACCAGCCCCAGCGCGCCGATCCCCGCGGCCACCATCGCGGTCTTCGCCGGCGAGCGCCGGGCGTCCTCGCACAGCCCTTCGACCACATCGATCCGGTCGGCGGCCACCAGCAGCAGCCAGTGGCCGATGTCGTTCTCGCTGCGGCGGAAGGCGGCGCGGCGGATCGCCCCGCTCAGCCCCTTCGGCGGCAGCCGCGTGCCGAAGGTGCGCGAATGGTCCGGGCGCTCGACCGACTTGAGTACTTCCACCGTCATCGGCTGCTGCGGGGGCGGATCGCTCCATGGCACGTCCAGTCGCGGCGGCGTGCGCTCCATCGGCACGGCGGGGCGGTTCTCGCGTGGCAGGTCGGACCCCCATCCGGGGATGTGGGCGTGCGGGCGGTCGCTGGTTTCCATGTCCGTCTCCATGCTCCCGGTGCTCATGCCGCGTCCCGTGCCAAGGGCGGCACCAGCACCGGCTTGATGCAGTTCTCGCGCTTGTTGACGAAGATGTCGTAGGCGTCGGCCACGTCCTCGAGCGGGATGCGATGGGTGATGACCTCGCGCGGCGAGATATGGCCGGCACGGATGTGCTCGATCAGCCGCGGCAGGTGGCGCTTCACGCTGGCCTGGTTCATGCGCAGGGTCAGGCCCTTGTTCACCGCGTTGCCGATCGGAATCATGTTGAAGGTCGGCCCGTAAACGCCGACGATCGAGATGCGCCCGCCCTTGCGCGCGCTGTTGATCGCCCAGTGCAACGCGATCGGCGAGCCGGCCTGCAGCATCAGGATCTTGCCGGTGATGCCGTGGAAGGCGCTGCCGGTGGCGTCGCAACCAACCGCGTCGATGCACACATCGGCGCCCAGCCAGTCGGTCATCTTCTTCAGGTGGGTGGCGACGTCGTCCACCTCGAGGAAGTTCACCGTCTCGGCATGCGCGAACCTGCGGGCGAACTCCAGCCGGTAGTCCTCGCGATCGCCCACGATCACCCGGCTTGCGCCGAAGAACCACGCGCTCTTCGCCGCGAACAGTCCGACGGGGCCGGCGCCGAAGACCACGACGGTGTCGCCCTCACGGATGCTGCCCATTTCCGCCGCCTGGTAGCCGGTCGGGAAGGCGTCGGTGAGCAGCACCGCGTCCTCGATGTGGATGTCGTCGGGGATGATCGTCGGGCCCACGTCCGCGAACGGCACGCGCACATACTCCGCCTGGCCGCCGTCATAGCCACCGGCGGTGTGGGTGTAGCCGTAGAAGCCGCCCATGGCGCTGGCCTGCGAATTGACGTTGTGGCAGTTGCCGTACAGCTCCTTCTGGCAGAAGAAGCAGCTGCCGCAGAAGATGTTGAACGGCACCAGCACCCGGTCGCCGACCTTCAGGTTCTGCACCGAGGGCCCCACTTCCTCCACCACGCCGCAGAACTCGTGGCCGATGATCGAGCCGACCCGGGTGTCCGGCACCAGGCCGTTGTAGATGTGGATGTCCGAGCCGCAGATGCACGAGCGCGTGACCCGGACGATGGCGTCGTTGGGGTGCTCGATCCCGGGTTCGGCGACGTGTTCGATGCGCATCCTGCGCGGACGCCGGTAGGTGGTGGCGAGCATGGCGGTGCTCCGGACGGGACGGTGGTTGGCATACGCTGGCACCGCCCCACCTTCACGGTTGGGCCGTGAACGCAGTGCGTGCGTTCCGTGGTCGATGCGTGAGCGCGGCGCCCGCCCGGCCGGAACGTGGGTGTGGCCGCCCGCTGGACGGTATGCTTGCGTGCGCCCCGCGCCATCCCTGGCCGCGGGGCCGATCCAGGTGAGGCGACGATGCACGCGACGGTTCCCGGACCCGATGGCCGGCCCCGCTGCCGCTGGTGCGCGGCGGCGCCGGAGTTCTTCGCCTACCACGACGGGGAGTGGGGCTTCCCGGTCGCCGACGACCGGCGCCTGTTCGAGAAGCTGAGCCTGGAAGCGTTCCAGTCGGGGCTGAGCTGGCGCACGATCCTGGCCAAGCGCGACAACTTCCGCGCCGCCTTCCACGGCTTCGACTTCGCGCGCGTGGCGCGCTTCGGCGAACGCGATGTCCAGCGCCTGCTGCAGGATCCGGGCATCGTCCGCCACCGCGGGAAGATCGAGGCGGTCGTCAACAACGCCCGCCGCGCGCTGGAACTGGTCGAGGCGGAAGGCTCGCTGGCCGCCTTCGTCTGGCGCTTCGAGCCCGACCCGCGCAGCCTGCCGCCGCCGCAGTCGCGCTCGACCTCCCCCGAATCGGTCGCGCTGTCGAAGGCGCTGAAGAAGCGCGGCTGGACCTTCGTCGGGCCCACCACCGTCTACGCCTTCATGCAGGCGATGGGCCTGGTCAACGACCACGTGCCCGGCTGCGTGGTGCGCGAGCGTGCGCAGCGCGCGCGGCGCACGTTCCGCCGCCCCGGGTGAGCCGGCGGGCGCTCAGCGCCAGTTGGCGTTGCGCTCCCAGAACCCGACGCTGCGCAGGTAGGCCTCGCGGTCGATCGGCACGCCGGAGCCGCCTTCCGCCACGCCCAGCGCGTTGCGCATCATGGTGATCGGCGCCATCGGGATCTCCTCCGGTTCGGCGGTGTACAGGCAGCCGACGATGCCCCAGTCGCCGTCGATCGGCGCGCCCTCCTTCGCCATCTGCTCCGCGCTGTAGAGGATGGGGATGAGGTAGTTCGCCACCGGCGGCTCGACGCCCTCGAACCAGCGCACCAGCACCGGCAGCTCCTGCTTCGTGCGCGCTTCGTAGGCCGAGCGCAGCAGGTGGCGGTTGTCGTCGGTGATCGGCACGGTCAGGCAGCGGGTCGAGGTCCAGTTGCGGTGGACGTGCAGGCGGCAGAACGGCGCGTAGCCCTCGAGCACCTTCAGCGGCGGCTCCTCGTTGAGGCGCCGCTCGAACTCCTCGGGGCTGCAGTCCTGGATGGTGTTGGGGCGCGCCTCGCGCGGGAACAGGCGCGCGCGGGCGAACGGGGTGAGCACGATGCGCATGGGGCGCAAGGATGCCAAATGCGCGCGCCCTCGTGCGTCCCCTGTAGGAGCGGCTTCAGCCGCGACCCGTCGATGGCCGGGATACGGAGCGCGAGCCGGCGCCCCGGAGGTCGCGGCTGAAGCCGCTCCTACAGGTGGCCGGGAAACATCCCACCGCCATCTCTTAACATCCATCGCGATAAAGAGATATGATTTCCCGGTCCCCGCCCGGCCGCCCGCGATGACCGCCATCAGCTTCGAGTTCTTCCCGCCCAAGACCGACGAGCAGCGCGCGCAGCTCGACCGCACCGTGGCGAGGCTGGCCCGGCATCGCCCGGAGTTCGTCTCGTGCACCTTCGGCGCCGGCGGCTCGACCCTGAGCTACACCGCCGATACCGTGCGCCACCTGCTGCAACGGCACGGCCTGGACGCGGCGCCGCACCTGTCGTGCGTGGGCGGCAGCTGCGAGGAGATCGCCGCCCTGCTCGACCAGTACCGCGCGCTCGGCTGCCGGCGGATCGTCGCCCTGCGCGGCGACCTGCCCTCGGGCATGGGCCAGCCCGGCGAACTGCGCTACGCCTCCGACCTGGTGGCGTTCATCCGCAAGCGCCACGGCGACCATTTCCGGATCGAGGTCGCCGCCTATCCCGAGACCCATCCGCAGGCCGACGACGCGCTGGCCGACCTGCGCCACTTCAAGGCCAAGGTCGACGCCGGCGCCGACGGCGCGATCACCCAGTACTTCTACAACGCCGACGCCTACTTCCACTTCGTCGACGCGGTCCGTGCGCTCGGGGTCGAGGTGCCGATCGTGCCCGGCATCATGCCGATCTCCAACTTCTCCCAGCTGCGCCGCTTCTCCGCGCAGTGCGGCGCGGAGATCCCGCGCTGGGTCGAGAAGAAGATGCAGGCGCTGGGCGACGACGTGGAGGCGGTCCGCGAGTTCGGCGCCGACCTGGTGGCGAAACTGTGCCGGCGCCTGGTCGAGGGCGGCGCGCCGGGACTGCACTTCTACACCCTCAACCTCGCCCGCCCGACCCAGGCGGTGCTCGCGCGCCTGCAGTAACGCGCCTCGCGGGCGCCGGCGCCTCGGTCCTGCTTCCCGCGGGTGCGCCCCGGCGCTAGGCTGCCCCGATGATCCGCCGGTCCCTCTGCGCCCTGCTGCTGCTGTCGTCCGCGCTCGGGGCAGGCCCGGCCGCGCATGCGCAGATCCGCCGCTGCACCACCGACGACGGCCACCACCTCTACACCGACCGCCCGTGCGTCGACCTCGGCGCGAGCGAGCGCGTGGTGCCGACCGGCCCGGCCGCGTCGGCCGGCGCACCGCTGCGCCGCGACTGCAGCCGGCGGCTGCAGGACCTGGTGTTCGAGCTGACCGCGGCGATCGACGCCGGCGACGTCAACCGGCTCGCCGGGCTCTACCACTGGCCCGGCATGTCCTCCAGCGCCGGCTATGCGGTGATGTCGCGGCTCGACGCGATTGCCCGGCGGCCCCTGGTCGCCATCACGCCGCTGCATCCGGCACCGCCTGCGCCGGCGCCGCCCCCGGCCGACGCGGCCCCGGCCTCCGGATGGGTCGAACTGCCCTCGGGCGTGCGGGTCTGGCGCACTCTGCCCCGGCCCACGGATGCCGCGCTAGCGCCCCCGGCCGACCCGGTGGACGCCACCGCCGGCGACGGGGACTTCGCCGCCACGGACGCCACCGCGGCGGCGCGCGCGCCTGCGCGCCCCGCCGGCCGGCCCACGGGGCTGGTGGTCGAACAGACCGCGCCGAACCGGGTCACGCCGGTGCAGACCGTATTCGCGCTGCGGCGCCACCTCGGCTGCTGGTGGCTGAGCCTGTAGCGGACCGGCCGACCGCGGCGCTGCCTGTCCCCGCCCCCCGTCGGCGGCGCCGCGCGATCGTGCAGAATGTCGCTTTCCGCATCGAGACCGACCCATGCAGTACCCCGACTGGATCTGGCACAACGGCGCGATCAAGCCTTGGGCCGAGGCGACGACCCACGTCATGTCGCATGCGCTGCACTACGGCTCGTCGGTGTTCGAGGGCATCCGGTGCTACGACACTGCGAAGGGCCCGGTGATCTTCCGGCTGACCGACCACAACCGCCGCCTGTTCATGTCGGCGAAGATTCACGAGATCGACATCCCCTACCCGCTCGAGCGGATCAACGCCGCCTGCCGCGAGGTGATCGCGGCCAACGGCAACACGACCGACTACCTGCGCCCGGTCGCGTTCCGCGGCCTGGGCGGCTTCGGCCTGTCGGCGGAAACGCCGGTGGACGTGGCGGTGGCGACCTGGAAGATGGGCAAGTACCTGGGCGACGAGGCGCTTTCGAGCGGCATCGACGCCTGCGTGTCGAGCTGGCAGCGCTTCGCGCCCAACACCATCCCGGCCGGGGCCAAGGCCGGCGGCAACTACCTCTCGGGCACCCTGGTCGCGCGCGAGGCGCGGCGGCTGGGCTTCGGCGAGGGCATCGCGCTGGCGTCCACCGGACTGCTGAGCGAAGGCGCGGGCGAGAACCTGTTCCTGGTGTTCGACGGCGCGCTGCACACCACGCCGGTGAGCGCGGCCCTGCTCAACGGCATCACCCGCAACTCGATCATCACCCTGGCGCGCGATGCCGGCATCGAGGTGTTCGAGCGCGACCTGCCGCGCGAATACCTGTACCTGTGCGACGAGCTGTTCATGTGCGGCACCGCCGCCGAGATCACCCCGATCCGCTCGGTCGACGGCCGCCAGGTCGGCGCCGGCAAGGCCGGTCCGGTGACGCGCCGCATCCAGGAGCTGTTCTTCGGCCTGTTCAACGGCTCGACACCCGACCGGTACGGGTGGCTCGAGCCGGTCTGACCCACCGGCGGGGCCCCCCCACCCCACCCCGGCCCTCCCCCGCAGGCGGGGGAGGGAGCCAGCACCCGCCGCCCCGCCTTCGGTCGCTCCCGCGCCCCGCCCGGCCCTAGCGCCCGCCCCGGTCCCGGTCCGCCGCCTCGCCCGTCAGCGGCACGAAGCGCACCGGGATGACGCTGCGCTCGTGCAGTCGGCCCTGTGCATCCTTTTTCACCAGCCGCAGCTGCTGCGTCGCGGAGACCGGACCGACCGGGATCACCAGCCGCCCGCCCGGCGCCAGCTGCTCGAGCAGCGGCTGCGGGATCCGCTCCGGCGCCGCGGTCACCACGATCACGTCGAACGGCGCATGCTCCGGCCATCCGGCGTAGCCGTCGCCGGCGCGCATGTGGACCCGGTCGTATCCCAGTTCGGCCAGCACCCGCGCCGCGCGCTCGGCCAGCGGCGCGACGATCTCGACGGTGTAGACCTCGGCGCCCAGTTCGGCCAGCACCGCGGCCTGGTAGCCCGAGCCGGTGCCGACCTCCAGCACCCGGGCGCCGGGGGCCGGGCGCGCCAGCTGGGTCATCAGGGCGACGATGTAGGGCTGGGAGATGGTCTGGTCGTGGCCGATCGGCAGCGGCTGGTCCAGGTAGGCGTCGGCGGCGTGTGCCTCCGGGACGAAGCGGTGCCGCGGCACCGCCCGCATCGCCGCGAGCACGCGGGGATCGTCGATGTCGCGCGCGAGCAGCTGGCGCTGCACCATCTGCTCGCGGGCCAGGGCCTCGGGATCGGCCGCCTGGGCAGCCGGCGCGCAGACGGCGGCATGGGCGCAGAACAGCCCCAAAAGCCAGCGCCGCAGGCGCGCCCCACGACGTGGCGAGCGGTTGCTGGACATCGGCACACCCTCCTGGCACGGCGACGGGCCGATGATGGCATGGACCGCGTCGCGTCGGTGTCCCGGGCCGCGGATGGCGCGCTCGCCCACGCCCGATGCCGCGGCCCGGCGACGTCGCGCGCGGACGGGCAAGGCCTACGCGTCGTCGGGGGCGAAGGTCAGCGTGGCGACGACCCCGTGGGGCTCGCCCGGGACCACCCGCACGCTCCAGCCGTACAGCGCGCACAGCCGGCGCACGATCGACAGGCCGATGCCGCCGCCCTGCGAATGCTCGGCGTGGGTACCGCGGTAGCCGCGCTCGAACAGGCGCGCGGCATCCTCCGCGCTCAGTCCGGGGCCCGAGTCGATGACGTCCACCGCGTTGTCGCGCAGCCGCACCACGACCTCGCCCTGCTGGGTGTACTTGACCGCGTTGCCGACCAGGTTGCCCAGGGCCACGGTGACCGCGGACTCGGGCGCGTCCACCACCACCTGGCCCGGCCCGCCCTCCAGCCGCAGGGTGAGCGGCTTGCTGCCGAGCTGTCCGCGGTGCGCGTCGAACAGCTGTTCGGCCACCCGCGCCACGTCGGTGTTGCCGTGCCCGCGCTCGTTGCGCGAGAGCAGCAGCAGGGCGCTGATCAGGTCGGTGCACTGCTGCTCGGCGCGCTGGATGCGCAGCAGGCGCGCGCGCGTGCGGTCGTCGAGCTCGGGCTTGGACAGCAGCAGCTCGACCGCACCGCGGATCACCGCCAGCGG